>TARA_R110000787_G_scaffold15745_7_pt1 | contig 19637 bp, 22 predicted proteins | sample TARA_R110000787 | Tara Oceans TARA_R110000787 (sample SAMEA4397920) | marine metagenome | biome: Polar Biome; feature: [DCM] deep chlorophyll maximum layer (ENVO:01000326); material: water (ENVO:00002006), including particulate matter (ENVO:01000060) such as... | depth 35 m
ATTGCGGTGGCCGGCGCTTGCGCCAGCGTGCTATCAACGGAGTTACAGCCACTCATTGCCAGCAGCGCTGCGAAAGCGATGACGGTCTGCCAGTTTCCTTTAATCATTAAGGTCTTCCTGCTGAGTATTCTGGTGAACAATGGGCATTATCGTTAACGAAAGTTGATCGACATACACTGTAAAGCAAATATATTGCACTTATGGCGCGTTCGTCGCTGAGTTTTGAGTATCTGGTTTAGCTGCCGATGGTGGATCTACCGCCGGCGCCTCTGGTGTGGGCCGTGTCGCCCTGGTGGCGCCGGGTGGCTTACCCATTACTGGTCGACGCCGCTTAAGCAACTCCTGCGGCTTGCTAGCGGCCTGCAAGGGCAGGATATCTTCCTCACCATTGTAAGTTAAGGTGACCTTGTCGGCAGATATCAGCCCAACTTGCCACTGCTCCAGGTACATGCCCTGCTGTAAGCGCACAGTCTGCCCGCCCGCCAGTTCAGCAAAAATAACATGGACTTCCGCGCCAGTATCGATGATACCGGAAAGCGTCCAGCGTTCAGAAGGGTTGCCGTTTGCAGTTGTTGCCTGTCGCTCAGGTGCTATCGGCTTGCGGTTGGCACTGAATAGAGAGCGTTCAACCGTTTCGTCAAAATGATCAATCGGCGGCAATTTATGGGGCGCCCCACTGACGACTATCTCATCGTTTGGATTTACGCCAGCGACGGATGCAGGATTTTGTCGGGCGAGGAAAAAATAAATGCACTCCATACCGAACACCACAATGAGCGCCAGCAAAGCAATGCGTAAAGCGGTCTCCACACCATTTTGTGGGCGCAATATCGCTCCGATCATTGCCTGGATCCGATCATTGCCTAACTCTCATCATTGTCTAACTCCCATCATTTTCCGGCTCGAATCATTACCGCGTTCGAATCAATGCCTAAGTAGAATCAATGTCGACTACCGATAAAGCCTGCGATATCCATACGCATATCGAGACTGGAGCGCGTACTCCCGGAAATATTGGTAAAGTTAGCCGACCTGGGGCGCCTGTTCTGGATAGCGTATCTACTTTGCAGGGCTGATATATTGAGCTTGTCGACAAACAACACCGGCCGCGCCGTTTCAATTTTGTAAAGGATATCCAGGAGATTTTCTACTTCGCCATTGACCTGAATACGCAACCCGACCATTTCAGCGCCGGGCAGATCATTATCGTGATATGACTGACTGCTGATGAGTCGTGCGCCGGTATCTTCGATAAAACCATTGATCAAATCCCGCAACTTCGCCGAGGCAATAGCCTGACTCGCGTCGGGCAACAGCAGTTCTTCATCCTTTCCTGGCTGGGCCAATTGTGCAATCGCATTTTCAATATCAGACTCGGCCGCCAGCAATCTCTGATAGCTATTTAGACGTGTTTGCAGGCGATCGAATTCATTGCCCTGCTCTACCAGGTACCGAAAATATGGCGCCAACATATAAAGCCATACCACCAGCAGCAAGCCCAGGAGAATGAGGAGGGATGCAACACGACCAGCTATTTTTGTTTGATCTATCATTGCTGAAACATCGCCGCTTCGCTTGCCACGCCTTGTTGGTCTGACAGCTTTTTCTTGTCAGCCAGTTTGGCTTTGATCTGAAACCTTTCTTTCCCGGTTCTAACGTTTTTAGTAATAGGCGAAACAAACTCGACATCTCGGAAAGCCGCCTGAGATTCCATCAACTCTATCATGGTAGAAGCTTTTTCAGATTCACCGTCAATTTTTAGTTCACCATTTTCTACCGCGACGCGAGTCACCCAGGTATGATCGGGGACAATATGCGTCAGTTGATGCAAAACTTCCACTTTGGTCAGCCCCTTGTTTTTGCGCTCGATTAAACTATCCCGAATATCGAGGGTCCTGGCTAGCTCACCTCTTTTCTCACTAATTTGTCTGGCTTTTTTCTCGAATGAACTAATGTCCTGACGTATCTCTTCGATGCGCTCTTGGTGATAGTAAATCGGCAATAGCAAAACGCTTATCAACATTATCACGGTTGCCAATAACAATTTTTTGCTGGATTTACTCAGCAACGCTTCTGCTGGCGGTCTACGCACTGCTGGCAAAAGGTTTATTGCTCTGCTGGTTTCACTATGTCGAGCAAAATCGAAACCTGAGGCGGGACAAACTGCTGACACAGTAAGCTGTAAATTCTCTACCTGGGAAACCACGTGTTCCAGATACCATTTCTCGACAAGCACCAGCCGCACCACAATTGTTCCATCAGCGACATCGCGTTTTTCCACTTTATAAGCAAAAAATACCTTGTCGACAGCGTATGGTGTCAAACGATCGAGTTCGTAATTGAGTACGTTGGCGAGATCCGGCTCAACAGCGAGCGGAAGATGAACATGTCGCGTCAGCAGTTTGTTATCGGCAATCAGTACTGTGGCTTTTCGCAAAGCCCGCTGGTCAACGACGGCGATATTGTTCAGTAGCCGTAGTTGCTCCACCTCGGGCAGGGTTAAATCAATCTCCACCTTTTGCCCAACCCGACATTCTGTTCCATAGCACACAGTTGCTCGTGAATCGACGACCTCAATTAAGTAGAAAGCATCGCCGACAGCAAAGCGTTCACGTAATTTTCCGGGGCACATCCCGTGCAGCTCATGCAACCACCAGCGCAACAAACCATCCGCGTTGGCGACGATTTTTTGCTGTAAATCTATTGGTATAAAACTGGCCATGTTCGCTGGGTTGGTTTATCCACTATTAATATTGGTAAACCCTGGTTTAATCATAATAATCAGCAGAGTCGTTTTGTTGTCGCACGTAGGAGTGATAATGGAGCGGCAATACCTGTACACCACCGTTCCTCTCCTTTAGCCGGAACACCATCAGTTGACTCGCCTGGATGCCGCCTGATGTCGTTGCCGTTGCGGTGAGGGTGTAGACGTCAGGTTTGCCTTGCGCCAAAAATTGCCTGGCTACCAGTGGCGCTGGCGGCGGCGCCAGCCCGGCGAGATAGTTTTCCTGACGTTGTTTGACATAGCTCTCAACCACGGACGCATCATCATCGGACACGGCTAATAATACCAGCATCGACGCGACCCTGGGGTTAATCCCCTGAACCCGGGAGTAAACGGTGAGGTATGGCTCAATTTTCGTGTAAAACTCGGGTGTCATACCTATTACGGCGAGTAATTTCACGGTGCTGTCAAACAGCTCGTTATCCGGCGTATAGCTTGAACCCGCGGCAATATACGCATCTTCCTCCGCACCGTGCAAGCGAGGCAAACTGTCGCTATCCCGCCAATCGGCGATAGCGCCCGCCAACCCCTGGCCGGTTTCCTCGTCCGCACCCATACCTGTAAAAAATCGGCTTAACAGCTCCTCGCTGGCCATATTAATATCTATTTTTCCGCTCTCATCCCACAACGCCGCGGAGGCAACGCCGTTGTCCAGCGCGATTTTGTGGACACTGCCGTCTGCCAGTAATCTCGATTGTTCCTGGGCCGTCAACAAATTGGCCATGACCAGTTGCGTTGCCGCCTCAGCCAGGTAGTGTGCCTGCACGGCGCCGGTCAATTGCCTGGTTATCAAAGCGCTACTGCGGCTCATTGACGCGAGCCCCAGGGCCATCACGGTGAGCATAACGACGAACCACAGCACCAGCACCAGCGCCATACCAGAGACGCTGATCTTGTCGACTGACCGTGACAGGTGCGTAGTTACATTACTTTGTAAGGTATCTTTAATGGTCACGGGATCATTTCCTGACCGGTAAACGTAGGCGCTATTAGCAGAGGCTTATAGTCGAATTCAATAACGCTGTTCAAACCTGACAGAGCAACGAGATCGAGGCTCAGCAACAGCGGGAATATCCGCTCCTGTGGCCATTCATCAAGCCACTCGCCATGACCGCTCCCGCCGTCGGGTTCGTGAAAATAACTGATTTTAAAGTCAACCAGATTTTTTTCCAGGACAACCGGCGTAGATATCTCATCGGGTATTACCAGCTGATTGTCCGCGCCAAGTGCAACGATGGCTTTTTCATCAAAGGGCATATATTCCAGCACCAGGGACGGTTCAGCCTGATCCACAAACTGATGCTCTCGAAGCGTCCACCAGAACAGGTCATCACCGCTCGCAAAGGACGGCAACGGCGCCACAAAATGGACGTAGTTTTCACCGCCAAAAAAGCTGTACACACGCGCTCCTGACGCGGTAGAAACAGAATAGAATCGCGCGTTCGATAAATGCGTCCGCAAAAATCGGGCTACAAAAAACTGATGCTCCGACACGTCCTGTTTATCGGCAACCTTACTCCAGGTTTGCGCGGACAGGCGCAGTGCGCCGCCTATTAGCAGCGCCATCAAGGCGACCAGAAAAATAGCGATCTGAATTTCCACGAGAGTAAATCCAGATGAGATTGTCAGGCGACGATCACTCATCTCTGATCCGTAGCGCCAGCGTATCAAGTGTAATCTCGCGGGTCGCCAGCGCACCCCATACCACGCTGACATTTAGCTGGTAAAGCGTCACGCCGGTGACGGCATCGTCGGCCGGTACAACTGCAAACTCAGCATCACGAGCAGCGTTTAGATAGGGCTCCGCATCCATCCGCCACCTGAACTTACCGTCAATTGCGCCGGAGTCTCGACACTCGCCCTTGCGCGAAAGCACTTTCAGCTCCGCCATTTTCGACTCAGCTATTTGCGTGGCCCTGTAGTAATCAGCAGTGATAGCGGTGGTGCTAACCGAACCGGCAAAGATTCGCATAATAACGCTGACACACATTATCAATATGGCAAAGGCGACAATAACCTCAAGCAGTGAAAAACCTCGTTGTGCGCGCGGTCGTGGGCTAACGCTGATCCGCAAAAGACACTTCTCCGGTTAACCAGTTAACATTAATTAGATAATGCCCCCTGGGAGCATCGAGGTACAGTATGCCGCCCGACGACGTGCCATCTGGATAAAAATAAAGGGTCACCGTCCCGGCAACGTCCATGAGGCTAGCCTCACTGAGCAGTTTTTCTCTGCCCATAAGGTTTCCGGCACTGCCTGTCTGTTGCGCGGTTTGCTGAGCAGGTGCGAAGTGAATTCTAATGTCCGCGCTGGGTTGTATCGGCTCTGCGGCATCGATCTGATAAAGATTACTATCACTGTTAACCAGTACACTGATAATACGCCTCTCGACTATCGAGCTATGTCGAACGGCGCGCAGCGTCGACACCAAATCACGCGCCTGTTTTTTTACGCGCACGCCGTCGAGCCCGCCTTCTATCCGAGGTGCTACTACCGCTGCGCTGACACCTAGCAGTACCAGAACAACAATTAGCTCCAGAAGGGTGAAACCCGATCCGCTTGTTGCCGGCGACGTGTTTGTATGTAACCTGTGTCTGCGCGATATTGTCCTGCTTAATGGCGTCATACATGATGTAGTCCTACGTGATGCAGTTCTACCTGATGTCGTCCTGCGCGACCGAGTCATATATAACATTTTCCTCAACGAAGCAGAGTTGGCGGTTATTCCCAACTCACCACATCTGCATCATCCCCCTCCCCGCCTTCTCTGTTATCCGCACCCAGAGAATAAAGGTCGTAGCTCCCATATTCGCCCGGTGATTGATAGTGGTAGGCATTTCCCCACGGATCTTCCCGTATCACTTTTTTCTTCAGGTAGGGGCCATTCCAGAAGCGCGCTTCATCCGGCTGCACAATTAAGGCGTTAAGCCCTTCGGCGGTAGCCGGATAGCGACCGACATCGAGATTAAACAGATCGAGAGCGGTGCCAAATTCCTCAATCTGCAAACTCGCCGTCTTGCTTTTCGATCCACCAATCTGTTTTAAAACCTGCGGCCCTACCAGACTTGCCAACAGGCCCAGGATGACCAGTACAACCAGAAGTTCAAGCAACGTAAAGCCGCGGTTAGAAGCAATTTTCATTTATTTTCCTTGTTAGTTAGACTTCTGCGTCAAGCCAGGTATTTGCGCAGGGCCTTACATGGGCAAGTCATTAATGCCTAGAATGGCCACCAGTATTGACATAATAATGCCACCTATGACCAAACCCAGACCAATGATCATCAGCGGCTCGAGTACGGATAGCACACGTTGTGTGTTGGTAGACACTTCCTGATCGTAAATATCCGCCACCCGTAGCAACATCTCGTCTAGCTGCCCTGTTTCCTCACCTACCTGAATCATTTGCACGGCAAACTCCGGGAACACGCCACTTGATGCGAGCGGTCCAGCCAGACCGCCGCCATCCTGAAGGCTTTGTACGACGGTTTCCAGTTTTGCCACCAGCACCCGATTATCCATGCTATCCCGGGCTACAGACAACGCGGGTAACAAGGACACGCCGCCGCATAATAAGGTACCGAGGCTGCGACTAAAGCGCGCCATGTTGATTTTTTTTATCAGGTCACTCAGCAGCGCAACTTTGAGCAATCGCTCATCGCGACGGTATAACCACTGGGGATCGGTGCGCTTCTTTCGCCAGTACAAGATACCGCCGGCTAGAGCGAGGAAAAAAAGGTACGCGTAATCGCGAATCAGGTCGGCTGCACCCAATACGAACGCCGTCGAAGCCGGCAAGGCTGCATCCATATCCGCAAATAACTGAGAAAATTCCGGTAACACGAAAATGACAATTATCGCCAATGAAACAAGCGTTACGCCGATCAATATAGCCGGATATATCAACGCGGATTTCACCTGTTCGCGCAAGGCCAGGGATTTTTCCAGATACGTCGATAGATCTGCGAGACTCTTCGCGAGATCGCCGGACAGCTCGGCAGCGTGTACAAAATTAATATAAAAAGGGGGAAACAACGCCGGAAAGGCTGCGAGTGCGCCTGACAGGGGTTCCCCGCCACGGACTGCCATCTGAATCTCGCCGATCAGCGCTGCCAGCGGTGCGAAGCTGGTCACCCGACCGGCTACGTCCAGACTTCGGTCAAGCGGCAGTCCGGCGCTGAGCAGTATTGATAACTGCCTCGTCAGTTCGGCGATATCGGTGTGTTTTAGCGTTTTTCTGCGCGACTTAACAAACGACCTGCTCTCCGCGCTGTCAACAAGGGTGTGCGGCGAACTGGACATGGGAATCAGGCCCATGTTCTGCAATCGGGTAACGACCTCACGTTCCGACCGCGCCATCATTTGGCCAGTTTTATAATCCCCCTGGGGCGTGATGGCCCGGTAATCGAAAACTGGCATGTCAACTTTCCTGTGTCACCCGAATTACTTCTTCCAGAGCAGTCACCCCGGCTATCGCTTTCAGACAACCGTCTTCAAACATGGTTTTCATACCGTCGCTGCGCGCCGCTGCTTCAAGTTCCCCCGAGCTGGCATGCTTGAGGATTAACTGCCGAATACTGTCAGACAGGGTGAGAATCTCGATGATGCCGATACGGCCCCGGTATCCCGAGCCACCGCAGCGTTCGCAACCCTGTGGCCGATACAACGTGAGCGGCACGCCAAATTCAGCCAGAGTATCCAGCTTAAACTCCCTGATCATGGCCGGGTCGGTTTCACAGGCCTGTTTACAATGGTGGCACAACACTCTCACCAGGCGTTGCGCAACTATCATGTTGAGGGTTGAATTCAACAGATAATCTTCAATACCCATTTCCAGTAGCCGCGTAATACTGCCCGCCGCGTCGTTGGTATGCAGGGTCGACAGCACAAGATGGCCGGTCAACGCTGACTGCACGCAAATCCTGGCGGTTTCCAGGTCGCGCATTTCCCCCACCATGATGACATCGGGATCCTGCCGAACGATGGAGCGAAGTGCCCCGGAGAATGTCAGGCCGATCGCTCCGTTAACCTGAATTTGATTGATGCCTTCGAGGTTATATTCCACCGGGTCTTCCACCGTTATAACCTTACGTTCCTGGGTATTGAGGTTATTGAGTGCGGTATAAAGGGTGGTGGTTTTACCGCTGCCGGTAGGTCCGGTCACAATGATCATGCCGTGGGGCATGGCGAGCGCTTTTTGCAGGCTTTGGCGCGCAGTGTCCTCGAACCCGAGGCTGTCAAAATTCAGTGTCACGTGCTCACGCCGGAGCAGACGCATCACTACGCTTTCACCGTACATCGTCGGTATGGTGGACACGCGAACATCCATATCCTGGCCCTGAATTCGAATATTTATCCGCCCATCCTGGGGTAATCGCCGCTCGGCAATATCCAGATTGGCCATGATTTTGATGCGAGATATGACTGCCGGGCCGATGTCGCGCGCCGGAGAAGGCTCGTCGCGCAACACACCGTCGACCCGATACCTGACCTTAAGGACGTGCTCAAACGGCTCGATATGAATATCAGAAGCACGCCCATCCACAGCCCGCTGGATCAGCTGGTTGACCAGTCGAATAACTGGCGCTTCGCTGGCCATATCGCGCAATCTGGCCACATCGTCATCAGAAAACTCCTCGCCGTGGAGGCCATCCTGACGGTCGCTGTCGGGGCTAGTCTGTTGATCGCTGTAAAGCCGGTCCAGCGCTGCCTGAATATCCGACTGGACCCCAACACGGCATTTGACGGTTCGACCCGTGGCAAACGATACCGCGCGAATGGCGAACTCATTGCTGATATCCGCCACGGCCAGCTCAATGTCGGCAGCCGTCGTGGCAAGAGGCACAATATTCTGGTCCTTCAAAAAACGGACTGACAGGTCAATATCGGCATTGGCCTGCTGAGGATAGTCTGCAGGTTTAAGCAAGGTCAGCGACGCCGCCGTGGCCTGAGCTTCGGCGATGACACGCTCAGACACCATGCCGAGCTTAACCAGCAGCGCTACCAGCGTCACCTCCTGGTCTTCGCCAGACAGTTTGCGAGCGCGGACAAAATCCATCTCCTTCAGAGCCCCTGTGCCGAGCAATTCTGATCTCAGGCCCTGCTCAAAGACTTCACGCGCCGCGACAGTCGCCAACGGCGACTCGCTTGACGTCAACTCCCTATTGATAATTGCCCCTCCGTACTCGCCATCTACCATCACCGCTGCACCCCTGTCTGCCAGTATCCAGCCCGCGAGTTGAGTGAGACAACCCCAGCTGGATTTTTATACTGCGGTATGCCACACAGAGTTTACCCCGCGGACATCACAGAAGGAATGCGCCTGACAGTTTTGCTACCATAGACCATGACCGAAGCAAGGCCAGCACCATGAACTTTTCCGTCGTTATTCTCGGCGCACCCTACAGCAGCCAGTCGGCCGCAACCGCCTACCGTTTTACTGAGGCATTACTGGCCAAAGGCCACAGTATTTATCGGCTATTTTTTTATCACGATGGCGTCCACAACGGCTCGCAGCTGGCGGTGTCAGCGCAGGATGAAACGTCGACAGCTGAATGCTGGCATCAGTTGATTACTGACTACCAGCTTGATGCCGTGGTGTGCATCGCTTCCGCCTTGCGCCGCGGGGTTCTCAATAGCGACGAGGCTGTCAGGCATGACAAGCGCTGTGCGAATCTCCGCAGCTATTTTGCTGTTGTCGGCCTCGGTGACCTCGTCGAGGCTGCACAACAATCAGATCGCCTGATTACTTTTGGCCCATGACGACTAGCATGACCACAGCGGAAGCTGAGGATAGTGATATTAAAGTTAGCCTGCTGATGGTGTTTCGACACGCCCCCTATGGACGATCGCTGGCACGCGAAGGTCTGGAGGTCGCGCTAGCCGCCGGTGCAATGGGCGTGCAACTGCGCGTTCTGTTTATTAACGATGGCGTCTGGCAATTGGTGGCAGGCCAACAGGCTGACCAATTATCGCTTAAAAATCATCTGGCAATGACCAGCGCGCTGCCGCTCTATGGCGTCGATGAACTTTTTGTTGATACCGCATCCCTGCTCGAACGCAGTATTGAACCATCTAGCCTCACTATCCCCGTGACCTTACTTAGCGAGCAGGCGGTGCGATCCCTGTTCGTCAAAGATGACCACATCCTGAGTTTTTAATGATCCTCCACACTGTCAATAAATCACCTTTTGCCAGCCAATGTCTCGTGGACTGCCTGCGCTGCGTGACCTCGGGTGATGTCGTACTGCTCATCGAAAATGGGGTCTACGGCAGCACCTGCCTGCGAGCAACGACCCTGACGCCGCTGCAAAAAAGCATCACGGAATTAGCCGCCACCGGGGTCCTGTTCTATATTTTAAGCGCCGACCTCGAAGCCAGAGGGCTTGACCGAAAGTCGCTGTTGACGGGATTAGAGACCGTGGATTACGACGGTTTTGTCGATCTGGTAAGCCAGTCCGACAAAGTAATAAGCTGGTACTGAGTGGAAAATTATGTCACTTATCGCTGGAACTAAAGTCATACCCATTGACGAGGATGGTCATCTCGCCAGACTTGCTGACTGGGACGAAAACGCGGCACAGACCCTCGCGGCCCAGGAAGGTATTGTACTAGATGAACGGCACTGGGAGATCATTACCCTGCTGCGAGAATTTCACGCCACGTTTCAGTTATCCCCACCCATGCGACCGCTGGTGAAGTACACTCAGACCAGGTTAGGCAAGGACAAGGGCCGCAGCATTTATCTGATGCAACTTTTCCCGCCCAGTCCGGCGCGCGTTGCCAGCAAAATTGCGGGGCTGCCGCGACCTGAGAACTGCCTGTAAAACGCCCGCTGCTGAAATATTAGCATTGAAGCAAGAATATAGCGGCACTGCCGTTGGCGGACGGCCTCACCCAGTCCACGTAAGCGGCATTAGCCGGCGGCTATAATGGAACGAGCATAAAAGTGAGCATGAAATTGACGATGAAATTGAGCGATCGATCACTAAACAAATCTGATAGCGATCTCAAACCTGATCGGGACGGGCGCGAAAGCCTGCTCAGGGAATTACCCGACTGGTCAATATCAGTTCACGAACAATACGAGCAGCTACAGAGCAGCTTTCGCTTTTCCAGCTATGCAGATGCTCTGCGCTTTACCGTCGATATTGGTGATCTGGCGGTACGATACGGCCACTACCCGACGATTATTACCACTTACGGCAAAGTTACCGTGCTCTGGCACACCACCCGAGATGGCCAACTACATGAGAATGACTTTATTCTTGCGGCAAAAACAAGTCAGCTGATCACCGTCTGAAAGACGCAGAAACGTCACCCGAACGCCGGTTCAGGCAGCGACCTCAACCGGGCGCACCCGCGCAAGTTCATCACCTTCAAATAACCGTGACCTGGTTAAAAAGCGCACACCTAAGGGGATTTCGAGGGAAAAGCTGGCACCGCGACCGGCCACAGCATCGACAATGGTTTCGCAGTTTTTGTAATACTCGAACTGATCCACACCCATATAAAACTTGCAGCCGTGAATTTCTCCCAGGCAAACATCCCGGCTGCCGATCCGGAAATCGCCGACCGCAAAGCACATCGGGGCCGAGCCATCGCAACACCCGCCACTTTGATGAAAAATCAGCTCGCCGTGGGTGGCACGCAGCTCATCGATCACTCGACAAGCTGCCTCTGTGACACTGACCCGCTCTATGTATGCCGCGTTGTCGACCGACACAAACCACCCCCGGTACTTTCTATATGAAAAAGGCCAGCCCTAGAAAAAACCCATCTTATTTTTATTGTAGGAGATCAGCACGTTCTTGGTCTGCCGGTAGTGATCGAGCATCATGTGGTGATTTTCACGGCCGATACCAGAATTTTTGTACCCGCCAAACGAAGCCCCTGCAGGATAGACGTGATAACAGTTAACCCAGACTCGACCGGCCTGAATACCAGCAGCAAACTTGCGCGCCTGATGGACGTCTCGCGTCCAGACTGCCGAACCCAGCCCATAAAGCGTGTCGTTGGCGATGGCCAGGGCTTCTTCTTCATCCTTAAAGGTGGTGACGCTCAGTACTGGGCCGAAAATTTCCTCCTGGAAAATACGCATTTTGTTGTGCCCTTTAAACATCGTGGGCTGAATGTAGTATCCGTCAGGGTATTTGTCGTGATGAAAAACGTCACCACCACACAGCAATTCGGCACCTTCCTGCCTGCCAATATCCAGATAACTCATGATTTTCTGGTGCTGATCATTAGAGGCCTGGGCGCCCATCATCGTCGTCAGTTCGTAGGGGTCTCCCATCGTGATAGCGGCAACTCGAGGTAGACATTTTTCCATGAAGCGATCGTAGATGCTTTCCTGGATCAGTGCCCGCGATGGGCAGGTACATACCTGACCCTGGTTGAGCGCAAACATCACCAGCCCTTCAATGGCTTTATCAAGGAATTCATCGTCTTCGGCCATCACGCTTTCAAGGAAGATATTGGGGGACTTGCCACCCAACTCCAGGGAGACCGGAATAATATTCTCCGAAGCATATTGCATGATCAGGCGGCCTGTCGTGGTTTCCCCGGTAAAAGCCACCTTTTTGATATCCGGGTGGGAGGCCAGGGGCTTGCCCGCTTCTGCGCCGAAGCCGTTGACTATATTGATCACGCCCGGTGGCACCAGGTCGCCGATGATTTCCATCAGGATAAGAATTGATACCGGTGTCTGCTCGGCTGGTTTCAGTACGATACAGTTGCCGGTTACAACGGCCGGAACTATCTTCCAGGCTGCCATCAGCAAGGGAAAGTTCCACGGAATAATGGCGCCAACCACCCCCAGGGGTTCATGAACTTCCATGGTAACCGTGTCCGGATCAATGTTGGCGACGCTGCCAGCTTCAGTACGAATGCACCCGGCGAAATAGCGAAACTCGTCAATCACCAACTGTAAATCAGCGCCCAGAGACTCCCTGATCGACTTCCCGTTATCGCAAGTTTCAACCACCGCGAGCTGTTCAATATTTTCTTCAATACGGTCGGCGATTCGGAACATCAGCATGCTTCGTTCCGCCGCTGTGGATTGACCCCAGGTGGCCGCCGCCTGCCACGCCGCCTTGACCGCCAGATCGATATCCTTGCTGTTAGACTGGGGAATCCGTGCAACCAGTTTCCCGTCAATGGGGGACGTATCTTCAAAATACTTGCCGTCCACCGGAGCAACCCATTGGCCGCCAATATAGTTTTCGTACTGAGCTTTAAACACTGGTCGTTGATATGACATAGGGGTCTCCCGAATAAATCTGTTATTTGTCGCTCCTGATCCCGGAGCTGCCAATAAGCACCCTGAGAGGGCGCGGCTGCGCATGTTTGTTACTCAACCGGAGCAACAAGTTGGGCGATCGATTATGTTACCTGAATCACCAATGTACAAGGCTTCCTCGGCAAGAACCGAGGCAGGCGTTGAAGATGCAGCGCTAGGCCGCGAGATGGACAATAACTTTGCGCTGGCCTTGTTGGTGACGATGCTCCCAGAGGAATATACCCTGCCAGGCCCCAAGTGCCAGATCGCCATTAGCAACAGGAATAGCCAGGCTGGTGGATGTCAGCGCCGCTTTAATGTGAGCCGGCATGTCATCCGATCCTTCCAGGGTATGCGTATACAATGAATCCTGTTCGGGAACCAGGCGATTGAGCCACGCTTCAAGATCGCGCCTGGCAGAAGGGTCGTAGTTTTCCTGAATGATCAGACTCGCCGACGTGTGTTGAATAAACAGTGTGCAAAGACCTTCGTGCCAATTAGCCTCTCTAACCGCCTGTAACACCGACGGCGTAATATCATGCAGGCCCTGGTGCCTTACGGATACCACAATGGATTTGATCATTTGCCAAACGAGCCATCCCCAACACGGATCAACGCCCAGTATAGCGGGTATAATGGCTGATTTAAGATAAACACCGTGGCCAATCCTGATTCCCCCCCCAATCCCGCCCCGAATCAAGCGTCGAATCAAGCGTCGAATCCAGCCTCGAACCCTGATCCCGAGCGTTACGCCGGGCAGCTAGAGCAAAAAGTGCGCGACGTCGAGCAACAGTTTGCAAACTTCTCGCCTCCGGTTATAGAGGTATTTACCTCGCCACCACTGCACTACCGCCTACGAGCGGAGTTCAAGATCTGGCATGAAGGTGGTCGGGCGCACTATGCCATGTATCGTCAGGGCGAATACAAAAAGCCCTACGTCATCGAAAATTTTACCGTCGCCGCCAGGCTCATCAATCAGCTGATGCCGCCATTACTGGCGGCCATCAACGCCAGTGACACATTGCGGCGAAGATTGTTTAGCGTCGAGTTCCTGACCACCCTGAGCGGTCAGGCGCTGATCACCCTGCTCTATCATCGCGCCCTTGACGCCAGCTGGGAGCAGGAAGCTACGACGCTCGGCGCCCAGCTGAACGCGAATTTCATCGGTCGTAGTCGCAAACAGAAGGTCGTTATCAAGCGTGATTACGTGCTGGAAACGTTGCGGGTCGAAGGCTTGGACTACTGCTACCAGCAAATTGAAAGTGGATTTACGCAACCCAATGGTCGGGTCAATGAAAAAATGATCGGCTGGGCGCTCGATAAAAGCCGCAACTTCGGTGGCGATTTACTCGAGCTGTACTGTGGCAATGGCAACTTTACAGTACCCCTGGCGAAACGCTTCACCCGCGTCCTGGCCACAGAAATAGCCAAAATCTCGGTCAATTCAGCTTTGTTCAATCTCACTCACAATGGCGTCGGCAATGTCACTTTGGTGCGCATGTCTAGCGCGGAGATTGCCCAGGCACTGCTTGGCGTCAGACCATTTCGTAGACTCCAGCACGTCGTCCTTGACAGTTATCAGTTTTCAACCATTTTTGTCGACCCACCGCGCGCGGGCCTTGATGAGCCGACCATTGACCTGGTCCGCCGCTTCGACAATATCATTTATGTTTCCTGTAACCCGACAACTCTGCATGCCAATCTAGTGCAACTTGCGGCAAGCCATAAAATGGCGGATTTCGCCGTATTTGATCAGTTCCCCTACACCCCTCACCTGGAGTGTGGTGTGGTGCTAAAGAAGCATTGATTGAAAGGGTTCTATTTTTAGTTGAACCCCGAGCGCTTCACGGCCTGATAACTATCCATTTTTTCGCAGAGTCGAATTTTCGAGCAGACCACGCGCTGCGGCGAGAACAAAGTCTTTATAGAGCGCTTCAATATTCTCGCGTTCGATGGTCAACTCCCGCTGCTGCCTTTGGGGCAGGGCCTGCCACGCGTCAAGCATAGGAATATGCGCGGTAGCCTCAGCCAACTGGTAAAAAACGCTGTATTCCTGTCGCTGTCGCGCAGCTGCGTCCACCTGAGTCAGTAAATAGGCCAAACGGATGCTACCCTCCGTTAAGGTCACCTCCTCACGAAGCATCGCGTTCGCCAGCATGCCGATACCTAACAAAGCATTGTCACGGCGCTCATCACGTTCGGCGTTTAACTCTGCGGCTGCTAATCGTTGTCTGATTTCTAACGCGCGAATTCGGCGCTGCAGAATCCAGGCATAAGCCGCTAACGACACCAACACAACAAGGGCCGCGCCAACGAGAACAGTTAACACTAATCCGTTCATTGGATTAATTCCGTTGTCTGTAACACTGCCAGTCCGCCGACCACTGTCACCACAGACAGCAGCCCACTAATAAGCACAATATTAGCCGCCAAACCAACCTTACCCCCAAACATTTGCGTAAAGACCACACTGATGGTCGATGTTGGAGAGGACAGCAAAAGGAAAATAATGCCTAACTCCATGCCCTGAATTCCCGCCGCGTAGGCCAAAGCCACGCCGCCTGTAGGCATTACCAGGCACTTGTAAATGGATGCCAGCCAGCCCGTAATCTGCGGGCTACGCAGCAGCTGGAAATCGAGCGATGCCCCAACATTAAGCAGAATTAGCGGCACGGTCAGCTGGGCGAGCAAACTACCCGTGTTGATCGCCCCCAGGGGAATCGGCACCTGTAAGGCGCCAGCCAGGGCGCCAAGTAAAACCGCAATAATAACCGGATTGGCGAGAATATCCCGCCAGTAATGCTGCCGCGTCTCAACGGGACTACCGGAATAATATTTGAGGATCGCGACCGAAAAAACATTGTTAAAAATGATGTAGATCCCGAGGGGCAAGGAGGCTAGCGCGAGCCCTTCCATGCCGTAAATACTGTGCGTAAAGGCCAGACCAGAAACCAGCAGGTTGCCGCGGGTAGCGCCCTGAATGAACACACCCCGTTCGTCTCTGTCGTGCACCAGCAGCGGCGCGACAAGACAACCCAACAGAGTGAGCCCCATCAACAGCAGCAGGCAGACCATCAAAAAATAGGGTGCTATCGCATTACTTTGTGTCGAGCTGGCCAGCGAAATAAACAACGTAGCGGGCGCTGCAAAGTTAAAGACCAGGCGAGAGCTGTCCCGCATAAAGACAACGCCCAGCACGCCGCGACGCCGCAACACATAGCCAAGCGCGGCGATCAGGTAAATCGGCAGCAGGGTTTCGACGACAAACTCTAATGCAGCTGACTGAACGGGCATCGGTATGGCAGATCACCTATCGTGAATATCATGACGGAGCAAGCCGCTCGGCAGGCTGGTAGCTCAGTCCGGGGTTACGGGTATTAACGTCCCATGTCGCTCGCAGCGAAGCAACAAGGCCGGCGTCTAATGACGCGAGCATCAACAACTTCGCGCGCAACGGCGCATTCTAGCAGCTCCCACCGGTGCCTTCGTGTAAAATCCCCACCCCATGACATTACCTATTCGCATCCTCGTTTTCGATTCTGGCGTTGGTGGACTCAGCGTTCTCGCAGCACTCAGGCTGCGGATCAAAGGCTGTGAACTAGTCTACGCCTCCGATAACGCCGCATTTCCCTACGGCGCCAAAAGTAACGATTTCCTCATCGAGCGAGTCGGGTGTGTGCTGCGCGAGCTGATCGAACGAGTCCAGCCCGACATCATTGTGGTGGCCTGCAACACTGCGAGCACCCTGGTATTACCAAGTATACGAGCAAACTTCACGGTTCCTGTGGTCGGTGTGGTGCCCGCTATAAAACCGGCGGCAAAGTTGTCTCACACGCGAGTAATTGGCTTGCTAGGCACACCGGGCACTGTTAATCGAGACTATACACAGCAGCTTATCAGCGATTTTGCGGCAGACTGTGATGTCATCAAAGTCGGCTCTTCACGGCTGGTTGAAATAGCCGAACAATGCTTGCGCGGCGCTGATCCCGACCCAGTCGAGTTGCGCACCATCCTTGCCCCGATGTGGGCCAACGAGCAACTCGACACCGTCGTACTTGCCTGCACGCATTTCCCGCTGATTGCCGAGCAGCTCGCTGGCGCCTCGCCCAGACCGCTCACCTGGGTCGATTCTGGAGAAGCCATTGCCAGACGGGTAGAAGCCCTGCAGCAATCGCTAACACAGCGCACGGACACCGACACACCCGAGTGTGATGCCACCCGGCAAGTATTTAACGGGGTCGCTATTTTCACCGCCGATACAGAAAGCGTTCGCTGTTTGAGGCCTGCGCTACAGACATTCTCCTGCCATACCTTAATGTTTATTACTGTGTAGCTGCTCTGTAACTGGCGAGGCTAAATACAACGAGGGACTAACTCAGTGAGATACTAGTTCAGCGAGATACTATTTCAGCGAGAGATTAAGAGAGGATGCTAAGCTCAACAAGTCAGCACATATTTTCTGACATGATCATCGGCCCCCTGGGGTCATCGCGAACCATCGCCATGAACCAAACCTGTGAACCGTCATTATGAATTCGGTGAACTGCCGTTAAGTCGCGCCAATACGCCGCGACGACCAGCCAGTGCACCACAACCTGTTACGCTGACTGGTTTGAGTCGTAACGAATAGTAACCATACCCTTGATGACTGGACCATAAATCATTCACTCTCCAATTAAGCACTGACCATGTAAACCCTGACCATGCCAACACCGCTTTTTGATATTGAAGGACTACAATCGGCATTGCTGGCCGGCCGCACAGTACTGACGCCAAACCGCCGCCTGGCCCGCCATATCGGTGATGCCTGGGCTCAGCACTGTCATCGCCAGGGTCACGAAGCCTGGCGACAGGCCCCGATACAAACCATCGACACATGGTTGGAGCAACTATGGCAGACGTTGGAAGACTGCGCTTATGCGGCATGTCTAACGCACAGCGTGGTAAATAGCCATGCAGAGCGACTGATCTGGGAACAGGTCATTGACAATGATCCCGATAAACCAGCGACTATAGACGCGCCTGTATTTGCCCGCCTGACGCAGACCACCTTGCAACAGCTGCAGCGCTGGCAAGTGCCTCTGCGCGAAGTAGCCAACAGCGGTCATGAAGCGAGCCAACACTTTCTTCGCTGGCAGAATCAGTTTGCTGTCACGATGGACAGCAAGGGTTTACTGACAGGCGCGCAATCCCAGGCGTTAATACTCCATGCCTTTAACGAAGGCATATTGGCGAAACACGAATCGGTACTTTTGGTGGGCTTTCAAACGCCGCCACCACCGCTATCGCAGCACATTCTCGCCGCCGCTTTTACCGAGGTGAGTTACTGGACTGAAGCCAAAGCGCCTGGTGCTCAGCAACTCTACACCGCTACCAGCGACACCGACGAAATCACGGCCGCTGCCCAATGGGCATTTGCGCAGATCCAGTCTTCGCCAGAGCACAATATTGGCGTGGTGTTCCCCAATTTATCCAGTCAACGCCATCGTGTCGACAGAATCTTCCGTGAAACTTTTACCCCGAATTATTGCTTGCCAAACGCGCCACATGACATTCCACCGTTCAATCTTTCGGCGGGGATTTCGCTGGCTGATAGTCCGCTGGCCGTCAGTGCTCTAAGCCTGCTCAATCTGCAGCACTCCCCCCATCCCTTGCAGTTTTACTGCCAGCTGCTTAACGACCCTTTCTGGGGACACGCTGATAACGAACAAATAACCCGAGCCCATTGCCAACTTCTGCTGCGCAAAAGCCGAAAACCGCGTCCTGGCACTGCCGATTTTCGCTATTGGATGCAGCAGGCTGAACAGGCGTGCTCCGCTACCAACCTACTCTCGCAAGGCTTACAGCAGGTTGAGGAGAAGCGTCGACGTCAGCCTGCGACAGCGACGTTTCGTTACTGGGCAGAGCATTTTTCCGCAGACCTGGACCTGCTTGGCTGGCCTGGAACCAGGTCGCTGGACAGTATTGAGTATCAACAACTGCAATTGTGGTTCGAGATACTTGATGAGCTCGCACATCTGGATCATGCCATCGATCCCGTCAACGTTCGTCAGGCGCTGGCACAACTCAATCGCATCTGCCGCGAGCGCATTTTTCAACCAGAAGGCGTCGACTCTGCCGTCCAGGTACTGGGCGTACTGGAGGCTGCCGGCCTCCATTTCGACAAATTATGGCTGGCCGAAATGCACGATAACCAATGGCCCCAGACGCCGGTCTTCAACCCGCTGTTATCAGTGTCATTACAGCGCCAGTATGGCATGCCAAAAAGCAGCGCCGAAACAGAACTCGGACTGGCCCAGCAGCTACTCGCGGATTTTTCCGGTCATTGCCAGCATATCGTTTTCAGCTTCGCACAGCGCGATGGCGACAGCGAGCGGCAAATTACCCATTTACTTTCTGACGCACTGCCGAGGTTTCACCGCCCCGAGATCCCAGATGGCCATCCCTTGCTTGCCAACCTGCCGAAACCGCAACTCGAGAAGCTACCAGTTGACCGAGCGCCGACGCTCACGGCCAGTGAAACCATCAGGGGTGGCAGCGCTATTTTACGCGACCAGGCGCGCTGCCCCTTCAAT
>TARA_R110000787_G_scaffold41071_13_pt1 | contig 19583 bp, 22 predicted proteins | sample TARA_R110000787 | Tara Oceans TARA_R110000787 (sample SAMEA4397920) | marine metagenome | biome: Polar Biome; feature: [DCM] deep chlorophyll maximum layer (ENVO:01000326); material: water (ENVO:00002006), including particulate matter (ENVO:01000060) such as... | depth 35 m
AGGCTTCTTACCCAGTGTTTAACAACCTTGATTTCGATATTGACCACGAAGGAAGAGCTGATTGGACTTCAGGACAAATTCTAAACAATATTAATAATTGGCTTGAAGAAACAGGAGCGCCAGACATTGTGCTTTTTAGCTCACCAGGAGGGAATGACGCCTTACAAAATTTACCTTATGACCAAACGCTATTAAACATAAACGGAATCGTAGATGCTTTACAAAACTCGAATCTTGATGTAACTATTATCATCGAACAATTAACACCTGTAAGGTCTGATGTAATGACTCCTGAATTGACAACTTATTTCAATCAACTAAAACAAGATATACTAACTATTGCTTCAGAAAGCTCTTCAAATTCATCACAAGTTATTGCTGTAGATATGTTTACAGGATTTACAGATGATTTATTGGCAGATGATGTTCACTACAATGAAACTGGTGCTGATTTTATTGCCAGTCAATATTATACAATACTTGAAAATGTATTGGAAGAATAAATATATTACCAAATTCAATGTGACGCAAATTTGCAAAGACCGTCAAATAGAAAATTCCGCGATAGCGAAATAGTCTTTTTTGGTTTTTAAGAATGATACGTTAAAAACAAAATATGAATACAAAAAAAATAATAGACTATCAAGAGGTGACAGGCGCTAATAATGATGAATCGTTTTTAAGAAGTATAAAAGCAAAATTTAAAAATTTAGAATATATTATTGAAACTAAAGAAGAAAAGGCTTTAAAATTACAACCATCCATATTAAAATTCAATAAACTTAAACAAGAGTTTGAATTACTTAAAAAATTAAAAATTGGTGAAAACTACTCTAAGAAGAAAGAGTTTAGTTTAGAAAACTGGATTGGTGGTTTTAAATATAAGCATCCTTTAGCCTATAATCCTCCTTGTGAAAAAGAAAAAACCATTAGTATTGTTGATATCAAAAGTATCCTGAAAAACTATAAAGAAATATATCAAGAACTAATTTTAATAACAGAAGAATATAAACAAAACAAACAAAAGCTAGCAACTTTAAAATTAGAAGTAGAAAAATTACAAAAGAATCCAGATCCCACAGAAAATAAAGTTTTTAGAATCGATTTTAAAAATAACATTTTTGAGTTATTAAGTAAAGGTTATGTATTTCAAGGTAGCATAGATTTTAATAAAGGGGGCTTTACTCAAACTATGGTGAAATACAAAGAATAATAACTCATAAACAATAGTCACATTAAAATTTTACAACACGATGTAAAAACATAACTATTGCTAAATCATTTTATAAAGTGTAGTTACAATCAACCCTTTACCATTCTTCAAACTAACAGCAGATAATTGTTTTTCTTCTTGTGCCTTAAAATGAAATGGAGGCGCTAATATGTTTAAACCACTTTGCTTTTTTAACCTAGTTCCTTGTCCAGAAATAATATCTTTATTGGGAGTAAAATCTCCTTCCGGCAGGTGTTCTGTTATAATCACATATTTAAAATCTGTTAACTTCGTCAGGATAGCTTGTACCTCCTCATTGGATATATGTTGCAATACTTGTCTTAAAATAACACAATCTCCAGAAGGCAAATCGTCTACGGCAATATCCAAACAATGGAATTCTAAATTTTCTGCTTTAAATTTTATTTTATGATGTGCTATAAGATCTGTTACGATATCTACCGCAACATAATTTTGGGTATGGCTTACTAATTCTTTTCCAATATTAAAATCCCCACAACCTAAATCACAAACCACCAAAGGCTTTTTAAAAGAGGTTAAAAATGAAGTTACAACTGCTATATATGGGATTACAATCTCCGAATGGTGTGACCCCTCCCCTGAGTAAAAGTCAGATTTGTTGGCACCCCAAAGTTTCATTTCATAAACCTGCTCCATCGCCTCTTTAGTGGGCCAAGGCTTTTTTATTCTTTTAAAATTATTTTCTTTCTTCTTCATAAAAACACAGAGGGTCTATAGCCCATAAAAGCAAAAATATAGGGTTTCAAATATAATTGTAAAAAAGCGCACATAAAAATTACTCAAGCTTTCTAAACTAAGAAAAATCTACTACTTTTAAATCAAGATAATTTCAAACAAATGAGAACTATAAAAATTGGATTATTACTTTGTTTATTCGTCACAATATCATGTGCCGTAAATTTTAAAACGCTTCAAAAAGTAGACAACGTTTATCAATTAAGTTCCGAAACGCAATTAAAGGACGAAAAATATGTTGAGAAGATCGAAAACTTCTATACTCATGGAAAAGAGGGCTACTTTTCAGGAAAAGACAGTATTCAGATATATTATAAAATATTTAGACAGGCTGTATTAGAAAGTCCCGCTATTCTTATTTCTTCGGGACGTACCGAAGCTGCTATAAAGTATAAAGAGTTAATTTTTGATCTATATAACAATGGTTATTCAGTTTATATTCTCGATCATAGAGGGCAGGGTTTGTCTGGCAGAATGACGGAGGATCCAGATATGGGATATATTGATACTTTTCAGTTTTACATTGACGATATGAAATATTTTTATGAAACTAAACTTAAAAAAGCAACTCATAAAAAGAAATATTTGTTGGCTCATTCTATGGGTGGTGCTATTGGAATGACCTATCTAGAACAAAACCCTAAGGATTTTAATGCCGCAGCTTTTTCTTCTCCCATGTTAGGATTTAAAGCAATAACATGCAGTGCAACTAAGCTTTTATCTGGTAAAAAAACGAAATATGCTTTGGGCCAAGGCAAGTATCAAGAAGATGAAAAAAAATTTAAAAAGAATACGCTTACGGGTTCAGAAATTAGATACCATTTAATGAATGCTGCCTTTGCAAAAGATACGCTTGCAAGGTTGGGCGGAGCTAGTTATCAGTGGGTTTCTAAATCGTGTAAACAGTATGATTATATCAATGATAATATCAACAATATTGAAACTCCGTTTATATTATTCTCGGCAGAAAACGAAGAAATTGTTAGTACAAAAGCGCATCAAAAATTTATAGAAGAAGCACAGCAACTAGGTAAAACATGTGAAGGTTTTATGATAGAAAATGCACAACACGAATTATTTATTGAAAAAGATGAACAACGGATTGAAACGATGAACCAAATCTTTAACTATTATAATAAGTATTAGTGACAAATAGATATAAAATGATAGAAAGACTCCAAAATAGTAACTTAGAAATATCAAAAAAAATACGTTCTGTTTTTCAAGTATCCTATAAAATAGAGGCCAAACTATTAAATGCTACCAATTTTCCGCCCTTAAAAAGACCTCTTGAAGATTATATAAAAAGCAATACCGTCTTTTTCGGATACTTGAAAAATGGGGAACTAGCTGGAGTTATTGAAATTGATCATACCAATAGCCATACACTTATTAGAAGTTTAGTGGTAAACCCCCTATTTTTTAGACAAGGGATCGCAAAAAAGTTAATGGAATTCGTTTTGGCTACATTTGACTCTAATTTGTTTATCGTTGAAACTGGACTGGAAAATGGACCCGCTTCTAAATTATATAAGAAATTTGGTTTTGTAGAAGTGAAACAATGGGATACGGACCACGGAGTTAGAAAAGTAAAATTTGAAAAAAGTATAATTAATTAAGTGCAAAAACGCATATAAAAACCGCTGTAGCCTAATAAAAACAGTGATGACGTAAAGATGTCATAAGTATGACGACAGCCATGACAATGCTTTTATCTAATTTTGCTTTAAATAATTAAATACCTCTAGATTGAAAAATAAAGATTTAGCAAACAAAGTAAAAGAGTTAAGAAAGCGAAGCGGAATATCACAAGAACTATTAGCAGAGAATTCTGGTTTAAGTTTACGAACAGTTCAAAGAATTGAAAATGGAGAAACTCAACCAACTGGTGATTCCATTAAAAGGTTATCTAGTGCATTAAATGTTACCCCAAACGAATTAATAGATTTTCAAATTATAAAAGATAACAATATTCTTCTTTTATTGAATCTGTCACAGCTTGGTTTTATAGCATTCCCATTGCTTGGAATAGTAATCCCATTAATTATTTGGACTTCAAAAAAAGATAAAATAAAGGATGTAGACCAAGTAGGGAAATCCATTTTAAATTTTCAAATATCATGGACACTGCTTTTATTTTTTATAGTCATTGGTGTTTTTATTTCTACTAGATTTGAACAATCATTAAACATTTCATTTGCTGCTATATTCATAACAATCAGCAGTATGTACATCCTCAATTTTATAGTTGTGATATTTAATACCTTAAGATATTTTAACGGAAAGTCTATTAAATATAAACCTGCTTTTCCTTTTTTAAGCTAAAAAATGAGCTATCAAGCTTATTATACTCCATTAAACAATCAAACTACAAACTCATGATTAACTCAAACTTAAAAGGAACTATTGAACTTGTATTGCGTCAGTGTGTATTTATTATTCTTAGTATTTATGCGATTTCAAAATTGCTTGGAGGACAGTTTTATATGAATGGAAAACTACCTGCAGAAATTGCCAATACAACATTAGGAGAGGCTAGTGGTTTTTCTTTAGCTTGGACCTTTATGGGACATTCTTATATTTATATTTTGTTCATTGGTATTAGCCAACTGTTAGGTTCTTGGTTTCTTTTATGGAATAAAACAAAGTTGATTGGAGTATTACTATTATTACCAATCATGATAAACATTATCATATTTGATCTTATTTTTCTGGATGTTTATCCTGCATTAGCAAATGCCATTATAATTCTCTTGATGTTGTTGTCAATTCTGTTTTTAAATAAAGAAAGAATTATAGAGGCAATCCAAAGGCTTACTAATTTTGAAACTAAAACAAAGATTCCAATAAAAAAAAGACTCCTCACTTTCGGAATTACAATTCTAGTGATCGTTTTAATTTTCACTTTTGATTATTTTATTGAATATTGGTTTGGAGCTAGTAAGGAAAAAATAATAGGCTAAAGGCTACAAATACCTGTATTTCATTATTAAATCTCTGTATATTCGGATAATCCTATGATTTTCCCGCTGATTCATTTTCTTTTACTAATTTTGTTCTTGCTAAGCCAACTAAGCATATATACAAATCAGCGATACTGATTGTAAAACGAATAAATTAATAATCAGAACCTAGTATGAAATATTTAAAAGTTCTTAAAGCAGTCTTCCTATTTTCTGTTCTAATTACTTTGTTTTCTTGTAAGGACGATGATAAAAATATAAATCAGGCTACTGATTTAGTTGGCGAATGGCAAAGAAGCGATGTTACTATTGAGTTTGAATACCAGTTAATTTTTTACGCTAATTATTCTGGTGTAAAAACGGAGCGAATAGAAAATTCAAATGGTCAAGGAATTTCTAGTGCTGTCATGTTTCATTGGAGTACCTATGAGGATATTTTAGATCTTGATTTTGATGGAGAAATTACAAATACTTCTTATTTCATCAATGCTGAGGGACAATTGTTTTTAAGTGACTTAACAAATCTATATTTTATTAAACTCGATTAATAAACGTTAATCATTAGCTTAAAACTCTGTTTAGCTATTAGAAGGGCTACAAAAATTTATTCTAAAGTAACATATCAATAATTAAGTCGTCATACATAAAACACTAAAAAATGATTAAACAACTAACATTAATTCTAACACTCCTACTTACTTTTACGCTGAGTGCTCAAAAAAACTCTAAAGAAATCGATCAATTTGTAAAAGAATTAGACCTAAAAATACCACAACTACTTAATGACTTTATTGTTCCTGGAACAGCAATTGCCATTATAGAAAATGGTGAGATTATCTTACAAAAAGGATATGGCTATTCAAATATTGACAAGGAAACAAAGGTAACCACCACCACTGGTTTTAATATAGGATCTATTTCTAAAACTATTGCCGCTTGGGGAGTTATGAAACTAGTTCAAGAAGATAAAATTGGCCTTGATGAACCAGCTGAAAAATACCTTACTAGATGGCATTTACCAGAATCTGAGTTTGATTCAAATCAAGTAACCATACGACGACTGTTAAGTCATACTGCAGGATTATCATTACACGGCTATCCAGGATGGTCTCTAGAAGATAAACTACCAACTATTGAAGAATCATTAGACGGTAAAAACAATGGTCCCGGACGTGTTGAGATCATCATAGAACCCGGAACGAAATGGAAATATTCAGGAGGTGGTTTTTCTATTCTTCAGTTAATTATTGAAGAAGTTACCGGTCAAAAATTTGAAGATTATATGCAGGCAGAAATATTAAATCCTCTTGGAATGAGTAACAGTAGTTATACCATTGATGGCAATATTTTAAAAGCCTCTTCTTTAGAATATAATAATTTTGGTAATGAAATAGATTTTGAATTGTTTACTGCTCAAGCTGCAGCAGGATTACATACCACTATTGAAGATTTTACAAAATTCGCACAAGCCAGTCTTTATGCAAATGAAGACTATAAAAAGCATCAACAAATTTTATCAGCTGCTTATTTAGAACAAATGATGGAACCTGCTCCCGCCTCTAACGGTATTTATGGATTGGGATATCAGGTTGATTCCATTCAAGGAACTTCAATGACTTTAAGAGGTCATGGTGGTGCAAATACAGGTTGGCATGCTTTTTTAATGGTAAACCCTGTAACGAATGATGGTTTTATTATGGTTACAAACGGAGGAGCAGGACATAATATCTATCGCCAAGTATTTTGTGATTGGGTATTCTGGAAAACAGGTGAATCAATGGCTAATCGTTGTAACATATTGCCATCTATAGCTAATAAATTAAAACAAATTATTGATGAAAAAGGAATAAAAACAATAGCATCTGATTACGCAGAATTAAAAAAGAATCAAGCTGATAAATACAATTTTTCGGAAGATCAATTAAATCAACTTGGTTATCATTATTTAAGCAATGATAAGGTTGACTATGCCCTTGCAATTTTTAAACTAAACAGAGATACCTTCCTTAATTCTTCTAATGTTTATGATAGTTATGGCGAAGCGCTTTTAAAAAGTGGTGATAAGGAAAAGGCAATTGAAAATTATTTAAAGTCTGTTGAATTAAATCCCGGAAATGACGGCGGGATTAGTGTGCTTAAAAAATTAGGGGTAAGTACTGAAGGATTATTCAAAGAGATTACAGTTGAAGAAAAGGTTTTACAGACTTATGTTGGTAAATATGAATTGACTCCAGAATTTATTATTACGGTAACTAAAAGTGGAAATCAGATGATAGCACAAGCTACAGGTCAGGGAGAATTTGAAATTTACCCAAAATCTGATAATGTCTTTTATTTAAAAGTAGTTGAAGCTCAAGTCACTTTTAATTTAAATGATAATGGCCAAGTTGAAAGTATGACTTTGCTACAAGGAGGACAAGAATCAACAGGTCTAAAGTTAAAGGAATAGTAAATAAAAAACACACCAATTAATACAGCCTAATACCTTAGGTTGTATTAATTGAAATTATTTTAAGAAAATATTCTTATGAAAATTGTTTTAACCGTATTTATGGTGCTTGTATCTTATACATCAAATGCACAAGTATCAAAAAAGCAAGTGATTAAGAATATTGATCAATGGTATTTGGAAAACCCAGACAAATATTCTCTTAATATAGGAGGTAAAGAAGCAACCGCAATAATAACCAGATACCATACCGAACGTCCAGAAGAGAAAAATGATCTCATTGAAATCTTATACAAAGGAATGAAAATGCAGTTGAAATTTGACCAAGAATTGTTGGAGATAACGACACATAAAGATAGCTTACAAAAGCATTTTCAGTATATTTCGTTGGAACGTATAAACCATAATATCTCTTCAAAAGGTTGGGAAATTTATCCTCGAACCCCCATAAGTTCTTTGCATGGAAAAGGGGTTATATTTAATTCTGGTGTTGATTCCGTTAGCCTAACTATTAATTGGTCTACTTACACGGTTATGGGATACAAAGACTCTAAGAAATGTCGAAATCAATTGTCTTTTGAAGATGCTACGGTCAGCCAAGATTGTTCTGTTTCTGTTCGTAAAAACTTACCCTTAGAGCTTATCATAACAAAAGTGAAATTACCATCAAATAACTAATACTTTAATAACTTCTTTTACTGATCCTATTTCCTGAGATAGCCCTTTGGCGTGAACATTTAAAACGGGAGATGTCGGGGTTACGTTTTTTTAAATGCTTTTGACTAACACCACTATTAACTCGTTTACGCCAACGTTTAAAACTAGACTCTTTAAGATTGCCTCGCATTAGAATAATTACTTCTTTTTCTGGCAATCCAAACTGAAAGAGAATTGCTTCAAAAGATGTGCGGTCTTCCCAAGCCATTTCTATAATGCGATCTAGTTCTCTTTCTGTTAATTGTTTCTTGCTAACCATAGTAATATTATATTTTTTCCCAAATTTGGTCTGCATTCAAATAAAAACTACCTAATGAATTAAAGTTGCATTGTTCTGGTGATATGAGGGAAAGAAAAGATTCTCTATTTTCTCTTTTATATAAATGATAGATTTCACCAATAATAGGTTCAAAAGAAAATTTTGCATTAAAAATGAGCTTATTGTATTCAAATTCTTGCATCATTTTTTCATATTCAGCTTTGAGTTCTAAATATTTTGCTTCTACTTTATGATTAACTTTATTAATGCTTCTATTCTTCCAAGCAATTGTATCTATTGGAGTTATTACTGGTGCACCTACAGAAGTTGCATAAGGTTTAAGAGCTGCATCATACTTTTGAGTTTCCGTATTAAAAACTACATTATCAGGTTTTTTATCTTCTGCCATTATTATAAAAATCGCATTAACTCAACTTTTCGAATTGCTTCATTACCTCATCAGCTTCAAAGGCTTTTTGATCGCTCAATTTCCTGTTGGTAGTAGATAAATTATAAGATTCATTTAAAAGTTTTTTATATAAAACTCTTAATTTTTCTTTCTCTGACTTTTTTTTAAATAATCCAAACATTTTTATTTTCTTTTTAAATTTCCAGAAATAGATTCCTAGGAATTATAATGCAAAGATACAGAAATGTTTAACAACTTATTGCGTTTGTTAAACATTTTATGTTTATTTTTTAAAATAACTAAAAAATATATGTACATTTGTCGCTTCATAAAAATAATAAAATGAATTTTATCACATTACATCAACATCATTTTCATATTTGCCCTCAGGCGAAGTGATAATGGATATGTAATAATTAAAAATATCTAAAAACACTGTCTGAGTAAATCAGACGGTGTTTTTTTATACCCAAAGGTTTACTCAGGCTATTAAAAAAATAAAATGAGTAAACTAAAAATTGCAGTACAAAAAAGTGGAAGACTTAACGAAGATTCGTTAAAGCTCTTAAAAGATTGTGGCATTGCCATTAATAATGGTATAGATCAATTAAAAGTGGTTGTAGATAATTTTCCTATGGAAATTTTATACCTGCGTAATTCCGACATTCCCCAATACATAGAAGACGGAACCGTAGATATAGCCATAATAGGCGAAAATTTATTAATCGAAAAACAAAAGCAAGTAGCAATTGTTCAGAAATTAGGTTTCTCAAAATGCAAGGTATCGCTGGCGGTTCCAAAAGAGGTTAAAGATGATTCCATCAACTATTTTAATGGAAAAAGAATTGCTACCTCCTACCCTAATACCTTACAAACTTATTTAGATAAAAACAACATTCAAGCAGAAATACACACTATTTCTGGCTCTGTTGAAATTGCACCTAACATTGGATTGGCTGATGGTATTTGTGATATTGTAAGCTCCGGAAGCACTTTATTTAAAAATGGTTTAAGAGAAACACAAGTGATTTTAAAATCGGAAGCTGTATTGGTGAAATCACTTCAATTGGATCAAGAACAGGAAGAAATATTAAGTAAACTTCTGTTTAGAATTAATGCCGTATTAAGAGCAAAAAATAGCAAGTATATTTTATTAAATGTGCCTAACGAAAAAATAGCAGCAGTAACAAACATCCTACCTGTTTTAAAAAGTCCAACTATTTTACCACTAGCCGAAGAAGGTTGGAGTTCGTTACATTCGGTAATTGATGAAACTCAATTTTGGGAGGTCATCGATGAATTAAAAAATGCAGGAGCAGAAGATATTTTAATTATACCAATAGATAAAATGGTGATATGAAAACATATAACAAACCAAATAAATCAAAATGGGATTTACTGTCTAAAAGACCAATTATTAATGAAGGTGAACTAACAAATAAGGTCAATATCATTATTAATGAGGTAAAACTAAACGGAGATAAAGCACTTATTAAATATGCAAAGATGTTTGATGATGTTGAACTAAATCAATTAACTGTTTCTCAACAAGAAATAGAACAAGCTTGTAACAACGTTTCTCAAAAATTAAAAGATGCAATTCAAATAGCATATACTAACATTTATAAATTTCACAAAGCACAACAAATCAAAGAGGAAGTAATTGAAACTACTCCTGGTGTTAAGTGCTGGAGAAAATCGATTGCCATCGAGAAAGTAGGTTTATATATTCCAGGTGGAAGTGCTCCATTATTCTCTACCATTTTAATGTTAGGTATTCCTGCCCAAATTGCTGGGTGTAAAGAAATTGTGTTATGTACGCCTCCCAACAAAAATGATGAAATCAACCCAGCTATTTTGTATACAGCTAGCCTAGTTGGAATTCATAAAATATACAAAGCTGGAGGAGCTCAAGGAGTGGCTGCAATGGCATATGGAACAGAGACCATACCTCAAGTTTATAAAATATTTGGACCTGGAAACCAATATGTAACCAAAGCCAAAGAATTAATTCAACAAACTGGTGTGGCTATAGATATGCCCGCTGGACCTAGTGAAGTATTGGTTATTGCAGATAACACCGCTAACGCTGCTTTTGTAGCAGCAGATTTATTATCACAAGCAGAACATGGAGCAGACAGCCAAGTAATTTTATTGAGTGATAATGAGAATATGATAAAACAATGTTTAAAAGAAGTCCATGAACAAGTAGCACTTTTACCTAGAAAAGAAATTGCTTTAAAAGCACTAGCCAATAGCAAATCGATTGTTTTAATTGATTTAAATGAATGTATATCCTTTAGTAATCAATACGCTCCTGAACATTTAATCATTGCATCTAAAAAAGCGAATGAATTAGCAGTTAAAATCACCAATGCGGGTTCTGTTTTCTTAGGAAATTACAGTTGTGAGTCTGCTGGTGATTATGCCAGCGGAACTAACCACACACTACCTACTAATGGTTATGCGAAAAATTATAGCGGTGTATCCTTAGACAGTTTTGTGAAGAAAATAACCTTTCAAGAACTAAGTAAAGAGGGAATTAAAAACATTGGTAAATCCATAGAAATTATGGCTGAAGCTGAAGAATTAATGGCTCATAAAAATGCAGTAACGCTGCGATTAAAAGAGATTAACAATGGTTAAAATAGAAAATATAGTTCGTCCAAATATTCTAGCATTAAAACCTTACTCAAGTGCAAGAGATGAGTTTAATGGCAAGGAAGGAACCTATTTGGATGCAAATGAAAATCCTTTTGGAGCATTAAATAGGTACCCTGACCCGTATCAAAAAGAGCTTAAACAAAAATTAGCAGTGCTAAATAATGTAAACATCAACAACATTTTTGTGGGTAATGGGAGTGATGAGGTGATTGATTTGGCTTTTAGGTTATTCTGTCAACCTGAGGTAGATAAGGCGCTTACCTTCGCTCCTACGTATGGTATGTATGAGGTGTCTGCTGCAATTAATAATGTAGAATTAGTAACGCTTTCTTTAAATAAAGAATTTCAAATTGATTTGGAAAAAGTAAAACCTTATTTATCTGACAAAAGCATAAAGCTTCTATTTATTTGTTCACCTAACAACCCTACTGGTAATTTGATGAATAAAAGTGACATCGAATATATACTTAACAACTTTGAAGGAATCGTCATTATTGATGAAGCTTATATTGATTTTTCAAATAATGAATCGCTAATCAATCTTATTAATAAATTTAACAATTTAATAGTGAGCCAGACTTTTAGCAAAGCTTGGGGACTAGCAGCAGCAAGAGTTGGATTAGCCTATGCGAATGAAAAAATAATCAATTTTTACAACAAAATAAAACCTCCTTACAACATTAGTGAGTTAAATCAAAAAGCAGCTATAAATTCACTTGAAAATAAAAGTACCTATCAAGAGAATTTAAAAAATATTCTTACTGAAAAAGAGCTTTTAATAGGAGCTTTGCAACAAATTGATGTAGTGAAGAAAATATATCCTTCAGATGCTAATTTCTTACTAATCGAAGTGGACAATGCTGATGCTATTTATACTTCATTGGTTAAAAAACAAATAATTATAAGAAATAGAAATAAACAAGTTCCAAACTGCCTTAGGGTATCAGTGGGGACTTCAGATGAAAATAAAAAATTGATCAACGCTTTAAAAAACATGTCATGAAAAAAGTATTATTTATAGATAGAGACGGAACTTTAGTAATAGAACCTCCTATAGATTACCAATTAGACAGCTTAGAGAAGCTAGAATATTTTCCTGGAGTATTTCAATGGCTTTCAAAAATTGCTACTAAATTAGATTATGAATTGGTAATGGTTACCAATCAAGATGGATTGGGAACAGAATCTTTTCCAGAAGATACTTTTTGGCCTGCTCAAAACAAAATTATTCAAGCATTTAAAAATGAAGGAATAGTATTTAATGAGGTCCTAATTGATAAAAGTTTTCCTGAAGATAATGCTCCAACTCGCAAACCAAGAACTGGCTTGTTAAACAAGTATTTGTTTGGCAATTACGATATGACTAACTCTTTTGTAATTGGAGATAGAGCTACAGATATCGAACTAGCGACTAATCTTAAAGCTCAGGGTATTTTTATTGGAAACCAAAACGCAGATGCTACACTTAGCACAACAAATTGGAAAAATATTTACCAATACTTAAAAGCGATTCCAAGAACTGCAACAGTTATCAGAACCACTAAAGAAACAGACATCAAGGTTAGTATTAACTTAGATGGTAATGGTCAATCTAAACTGGATACTGGGATTGGTTTTTTTGATCATATGTTAGAACAAATTGCTAAGCATGGTGATTTAGATTTAGAAGTTATCGTTAAAGGTGATTTAGAAATTGATGAACATCATACTATAGAAGACGTAGCCCTTACTTTGGGTGAAGCATTTATAAAAGCTTTAGGTAGCAAAAAAGGAATTGAACGTTATGGTTTCTTATTACCTATGGATGATTGCTTAGCTCAAGTAGCTGTAGATTTTGGCGGTAGACCTTGGTTAGTTTGGGAAGCACAGTTTAATCGTGAAATGTTAGGAGAAATGCCTACAGAAATGTTTATGCACTTTTTTAAATCGTTTAGTGATGCTGCTAAATGTAACCTCAACATAAAAGCAGATGGTGATAATGAGCATCACAAAGTTGAAGCGATTTTTAAAGCTTTTGCTAAGTCCATAAAAATGGCAGTAAGTAAAACAAATAATTACAACATACCAAGTACAAAAGGAACCCTATGATCGCTATAATAAAATACAATGCAGGAAACATAAAGTCGGTTCAAAATGCTTTAAATAGATTGGGGTATGCTTCTATAATTACAGATGACCCCACTATTATTTTAAATTCAGAAAAGGTGATTTTTCCTGGAGTCGGTGAGGCAAGTTCAGCTATGGAATATTTAATTGACAAAGGATTGGATGAAGTTATTAAATCGGTAACACAACCATTTTTAGGTATCTGTTTAGGATTGCAATTAATGTGCAACCATACTGAAGAAGGAAACACAAGTTGTTTAGGTATTTTTGACACCAATGTAAAACTGTTTCCTCCTAAAGAAAAAGTACCTCACATGGGTTGGAACAACTTTGCAGATGTTAAAGGAACGTTATTTAGTAAAATCAATAAAAGTGATGATGTCTATTATGTACACAGTTATTATGCTGAATTAAATAAAGATACGGTAGCTGTTTGCAATTACATCAATCCATTTAGTGCGGCGTTGCAAAAAGATAATTTTTACGCTACTCAATTTCATCCTGAGAAATCCGCCAGAATTGGAGAGCAAATACTTAAAAAGTTTTTAGAGTTATGAGAATAATACCAGCAATAGATATTATAGATGGTAAATGTGTAAGGCTTTCTAAAGGAGATTATAACACCAAAAAGGTATATAGCGATAATCCCTTAGAAATAGCCAAAGCATTTGAAGATAATGGCATTCAACACCTACATTTAGTAGATTTAGATGGTGCCAAAGCGCAACATATTGTCAATTATAACATATTAGAAAATATATGTAGAAACACCAATCTTAACGTAGATTTTGGAGGAGGATTAAAATCTAATGAAGACTTACGAATTGCTTTTGAATCTGGAGCCAATCAGATTACTGGAGGAAGCATTGCTGTTAAAAAACCGGATGTTTTTAAAAGTTGGCTTCAGCAATACGGAAGTGACAAAATAATATTAGGTGCAGATTGCAACAACAGAAAAATAGCTACATCGGGTTGGCTAGAAACTTCTAAAATAGATGTGGTAGATTTTATAGTTGAATATGAAAAAGAAAATGTGACCTATGTAATATGTACAGACATTGCAAAAGATGGAATGTTGCAAGGAACCTCAAACCAATTGTACAAAGAAATTTTAAGTACAACCAATATTAAGCTCATTGCAAGTGGAGGGGTTTCCTGTATTGATGACTTAGTGTTATTAAAAGAAATTGGATGTGAAGGAGCTATCATTGGTAAAGCTTTTTACGAAGGAAAAATTACATTAAAACAATTAGGAAGACTATGCTAAAAAAGAGAATAATACCATGTCTAGACATTAAGAATGGTCGCACCGTAAAAGGAATCAATTTTGTGGATATCCAAGATGCTGGTGATCCAATTGAATTGGCTAAGAAATATATAAAACAAGGTGCAGACGAATTAGTGTTTTTAGATATTACTGCCACAGTAGAAAACCGAAAAACACTAGTAGAATTAGTAAATCTTATTGCTAAAGAAATTAATATTCCTTTTACCGTTGGGGGTGGAGTTAATTCAGTTGAAGATGTAAGCAATTTAATTAAAGCTGGCGCAGATAAAGTGAGTGTGAATTCATCTGCTGTAAAGCGACCAAAACTAATTAAGGAAATAGCTCAAGAATTTGGCAGTCAGTGTGTAGTAGTTGCCATAGACACTAAGTTTCAAGACGGAGAATGGAAGGTATTTGTTAACGGTGGAAGAACAGCTACTACACTAAAAACATTAGATTGGGTAAAACAAGTTGAAAGCTTAGGAGCTGGAGAAATTTTACTAACATCTATGAATAATGATGGAACTAAAAATGGCTTTGCATTAGAAATTACTAAACAAGTTTCAAAAGCAGTTAACATTCCAATAATTGCTTCAGGAGGTGCAGGAAGTTCAGAACACTTTAAAGATGTATTTAATAAAACCGATGCAACGGGTGGATTAGCGGCAAGTATATTTCATTATGGTGAAATACCAATACCGGAATTAAAAGATTATTTAAACAAACAAAAAATCCCAATAAGAATATGAATATCAATTTTAAAAAGGGAAACGGATTAGTTCCAGTAATTATCCAAGACAACAATACCTTACAAATATTGATGCTTGGTTATATGAACAAGGAAGCTTTTACAAAAACAAAAAAGGATAATATAGTAACCTTCTTTAGTAGAAGTAAAAATCGGTTATGGACAAAAGGGGAAGCGTCTGGAAACATTTTAAAAGTAAAAGACATACAAATCGATTGTGATAATGACACGATTCTTATTAAAGCCAATCCAGCTGGACCGACTTGTCACAAGGGTACCACGTCATGCTTTAAAAAAGAAACTGCTAAAGGTTTTGTATATGATTTACAAGCTACCATAAATCAACGTATTGATGAAAATGATAAAAACTCATACACCAATAACTTGTACCAAAGAGGAATTAATAAAGTAGCTCAAAAAGTAGGCGAAGAAGCCATAGAATTAGTAATTGAAGCTAAAGATAATAATGATGAACTTTTTAAAAACGAAGCTGCAGATTTATTATATCACTATTTAATTCTACTAAAAATGAAAGGTCAAACATTTGAAGACATTGAAGACATTTTAAAAAAAAGAAGTCAATAATATTTACCAAATTCCATCAACATTGAGCCGATTGTTTAAATTGAGAATTTTTAATATTTAACCTCCTTGTAATTTATCTGCTCCATCTAATAAGCCATCCAATTCCTGAGGATTGTGAATTAGGATAGGAATATGCTGAGAACAGATATAAAAATGGGTTTCTTTATGATAAAATTTGGTAACAGGTGTTTCGTGTGCCGTTTTTTCACATACGATGCATGCTCTTGTTGTACTCATAATTGATGTTTTAAACTTTTACAAAGTTATTTTATTGATTTTAGTTAAAATATAACATTCATCATATTTTGAATAAAAATAATAGAAATCAAGGTTTTTTTTTAATGAAAGAAAACTAATAATTAGTATCTTCGTTTAACTTATAACAAAGACAATTAAAAGCGCCTTTATCATTTCATTGTCAGTAAGTTAAAACGAACAAAAAAAACAGAATTAATCTTAAAACAAGCAACACCATGAACGATTCAAAAAAAGGAAAATGTCCTGTAATGCACGGAGCAAATACCGAAAAACAAAATGACGTCATGGATTGGTGGCCAAAGGCTTTAAATTTAGATATTTTACATCAACACGACACCAAAACCAACCCCTTTGCAGAGGACTTCAACTATGCAGAAGAGTTCAAAAAACTAGATCTCGAAGCCCTTAAAAATGATTTAAAGGCATTAATGACAGATAGTCAAGAATGGTGGCCTGCTGACTGGGGGCATTACGGTGGCTTAATGATTCGTATGGCTTGGCATTCTGCAGGAACCTACAGAGTTGCTGACGGTAGAGGTGGAAGTAATACTGGAAATCAGCGATTCGCTCCATTAAACAGTTGGCCAGATAATGTAAATCTGGATAAAGCCCGTAGATTATTATGGCCGGTAAAGAAAAAATATGGAAACAAGATTTCTTGGGCAGACCTGATAATTCTTACCGGAAATATGGCCTACGAATCTATGGGTTTCAAAACTTTTGGATTTGCTGGAGGTCGTGAAGATATCTGGCATCCAGAGCAAGATATTTACTGGGGTGCAGAAAAGGAATGGCTTACAAAGGATAGATATGGTAATGAAGGTGATAGTGAATCGCTAGAAAATCCGCTAGCTGCTGTTCAAATGGGACTGATTTATGTGAACCCAGAAGGAGTTGATGGTCAACCAGATCCCTTAAGAACAGCTCAGGATGTACGCACCACTTTCAAACGTATGGCTATGAATGATGAAGAAACAGTAGCATTAACTGCAGGTGGTCATACCGTTGGAAAGGCACATGGAAATGGAGACGCAAGCATTTTAGGTCCTAATCCAGAAGGTGCCGATGTTGATAACCAAGGCTTTGGATGGATTAACACACAAGGAAAAGGGAACGCAGAAGATACCGTTAGTAGTGGATTAGAAGGTGCTTGGACAAGCACACCGGATCGATGGAATCATACCTACTTCCATCTATTATTGAATTATAACTGGGAACTTCAAAAGAGCCCAGCAGGTGCTTGGCAGTGGGAACCTATCGACATTAAAGAAGAAGACAAACCAATAGACGCACATATTCCTGGAAAACGGCAGAATCCGATGATGACTGATGCGGATATGGCCATGAAAATGGATCCCGAGTACCGAAAGATCTCAGATCGTTTTCATAATGACCCTGACTATTTTGCTCAAGTATTTGCAAAAGCATGGTTTAAACTAACACATCGTGATTTAGGTCCGACAACTCGTTATCTAGGTCCTGATATCCCAAAAGAAGAACTAACCTGGCAAGATCCAGTTCCATCGGTAAACTATACCTTAAACAATGCTGAAATAGAAAATTTAAAAAAGAAACTATTGAATTGTGGTATATCCAGAACGGAATTGATCAATACAGCTTGGGACAGTGCAAGAACATTTAGAGGGTCAGATTACAGAGGAGGAGCAAATGGAGCAAGAATTAGGTTCGCACCTCAAAAAGATTGGGAAGGTAATGAACCCAATCGCCTACAGAAAGTATTGAATAAGCTTACGGAAATTCAATCAAGTTTAGATAAAAAGGTAAGCATTGCAGATTTGATCGTACTTGGAGGAAGCGCAGCTATTGAACAAGCAGCGCAGGAAGGGGGAATAAGTATCAAAGTTCCTTTTAATCCAGGAAGAGGTGATGCAATGGAAGGTGCTACAGATGCAGAATCCTTTGATGTATTGGAACCCATTCATGATGGATACAGAAACTGGCTGAAAAAAGATTATGTGGTTCAAGCTGAAGAACTCTTGCTGGACAGAACCCAACTTATGGGATTAACCGCGCCTGAAATGACAGTTTTAGTAGGTGGAATGCGCGTATTGGGAACTAATTATGGTACTACAAAACATGGTGTATTTACAAACAAAGAAGGGATTCTGAGTAATGACTTTTTCGTTAACATTACTGACATGAATTATTCATGGAAACCTGTAGATGAAAATTTATATAACATAGTTAATCGTAAAACGGGTGAGACTAAATGGACTGCTACCAGAGTGGATTTAATATTTGGCTCTAATTCAATACTACGTTCATATGCTGAGTTTTATGCTCAAGATGATAATAAAGAAAAGTTTGTCAGGGATTTTATAAATGCTTGGGTAAAAGTAATGAACGCAGACCGCTTTGACTTGGAATAAGTGAAGTTATAGAATAACTGTCAACATTATAAGCAGCATTAAAACTGCACACAACAAATATTAAAAAAAGGTAGTTAAGAAATTATTCTTAACTACCTTTTTTTTCTTAAAGTTTAAGTTAAAAGAAATAATTACTATTTCAATTAAAATTACTTAACCGGAATCTCTTTTAATATTTCCACAACAAATTTCCAAAACTTTTGAGTAGACGAAATACAAGCTCTTTCATCTGGAGAGTGCGCTCCTTTAATAGTTGGACCAAAAGAAATCATATCCATTCCTGGGTAGTTAGTTCCTAGAATACCGCATTCCAATCCTGCGTGACAAGCTGCGACATTTGCTTTCTCGCCATTCATTTTTTCATATAAAGCATCTAGTACTTTTAAGATAGCAGAATCCATATTGGGAGCCCAACCTGGATAATCACCAGATAAGCTGACTGTAAATCCAGCCAATTCGAATACTGCAGTTAAAGTATTTACCATATTATCTTTAGAAGAATCTACCGACGAACGGGTAAGACATTCTATGGTAATGGTACCATCATTCACATTTATTTTTGCAATATTATTAGAAGTTTCTACCAAGTCTTCTATATCTGGACTCATTCTAAAAACACCATTATGAGCAGCATAAACCGCTTTAAAAAATAGATCTTGATCTTCAGCACTCAACACTGTTTCTGGTACTCTTACTTTTTCAGCCGTAATAGTGATATCCGACTCTATGTGATGAAATTCTTTTTTAATTTCATTTTTCATTTTTTCAAAACCAGCAA
>TARA_R110000787_G_scaffold99840_7_pt1 | contig 19552 bp, 15 predicted proteins | sample TARA_R110000787 | Tara Oceans TARA_R110000787 (sample SAMEA4397920) | marine metagenome | biome: Polar Biome; feature: [DCM] deep chlorophyll maximum layer (ENVO:01000326); material: water (ENVO:00002006), including particulate matter (ENVO:01000060) such as... | depth 35 m
CTGAATCCAGAAAATGTGCGATGACAGGAAAAAGCCCGGCGCCTTTTGGCACCGGGCTTTTCTGATTTTCGAACTAAATAGCCGCCGGAGCGAGACTATTTGGCTTCGGCTGTATCGATCATGATGCCAGCGCCCATCGTCGAAGACAGCGAGATCTTGCGAACGAACGTGCCTTTGGCACCACTTGGGCGGGACTTCACCAACGCATCAAGGAACGCCTTCACGTTCTTTTCGATGTCAGCTTCGGCAAAGCTGGCCTTGCCGACGCCTGCGTGGATGATACCGGCTTTTTCAACGCGGAATTCAACCGAGCCACTTTTGGCGTCTTTGACAGCCTGGGCGACGTTTGGCGTGACCGTGCCGACTTTCGGGTTTGGCATCAGGCCGCGTGGGCCAAGCACCTTACCGAGACGGCCGACGATGGCCATCATGTCCGGCGACGCGATAACGCGGTCGAAGTCCATGAAACCGCCCTGGATTTTCTCCATCAGGTCTTCTGCGCCAACAAAGTCAGCACCGGCAGCCTTGGCTTCGTCAGCCTTGGCATCCTTTGCGAACACGGCGACGCGAACGTCTTTGCCCGTGCCTGCTGGCAGGTTGACCACGCCGCGGACCATCTGGTCAGCATATTTGGGGTCGACGCCGAGATTGACGGCAATCTCGATCGTTTCGTCGAATTTCGATTTCGCGTTGCCCTTCACCACCGAGACGGCCTCGCTGATGGTGTAGGCTTTTTCGCGGTCAATCGTTTCTGCGATTGCGCGTGAGCGCTTTCCTGGTTTCGCCATCGTTCTTACTCCACCACTGTCAGGCCCATCGCGCGGGCGGACCCTGCGATGATCTTGGACGCTGCATCGAGATCGTTTGCGTTGAGGTCTTCCATTTTGGCTTCCGCGATTTCGCGGATCTGCTTCATGGTGACCTTGCCGACCGTGTCAAAGCCAGGCTTTTTCGAGCCGGACGCTGGTTTCTTGCCAAGCTTCAGGCCAGCGGCCTTCTTCAGCAGCACCGTGGCAGGTGGGGTCTTCGTGACGAAGGTGAATGATTTATCCTGGTAATACTGGATGACGACCGGGATAGGCAGGCCTTCTTCCATGCTCTGCGTCTTGGCGTTGAACGCCTTGCAGAATTCCATGATGTTGATGCCGCGCTGACCGAGCGCTGGGCCGACGGGCGGCGAAGGGTTAGCCTTGCCTGCGGGAATCTGGAGCTTGATCTGCCCCAGCAGTTTCTTAGCCATTGTGTCCTCACAATTGTTACGAGGGAGCGGTGGTCTTTCGATCCGCCCCGATTGGTATCGAGGGTCCGCGGTCCGGCTGGCGGGCCTTCCGCAGAAGCGGGCGTATGGCCCAATCACACCTACAGGTCAAGCAGCCCGGATGTGAAAAGCCCGGACGGCGCTGGCCATCCGGGCTTGTTTCGTCTCGCCTCAGGGCATCGCCTACATCAGCGCATAGCCCTTGGCATTGATATATTGCTTCAGCGCCGCCGCCCGGTTGAGCGGGTCAGGGTGCGTGGACATGAATTCCGGCTGGCGCTGGCCTTCCGAATTGGCCGCCATCAGCTCCCACAGGCGCACAGACTGTTTCACGTCATAGCCGGCGTTGTGCATGTAGTCGACGCCGAGGCGATCGGCCTCGGATTCGTGCTTGCGGCTGTAGGGCAATACGACTCCAAACTGCATGGCCGCTCCGCCGAGGGCGCCGATGGCCGTGCCATACTTGCTGAGCGTTTCAGATTGGGTGATGGCGATCTGTCCGAGCATCAGCCCGGCCTGGGCCGCAGTCGTGATCGACAGGCGCTCGGCGGCATGACGGCCGACGACGTGACCCGTCTCATGGCCCAGAACGGAGGACAGCTGGTCATCATTCTCGGTCAGTTCGGTAATGCCGCGATACACGCCCACCCGGTTGCCCGGCATGACGAAGGCATTGACGTCATCGGTATCGAACACCGCCACATCCCAATTGGCGTTCGGGTCGACATAGCCGGTCTGCCCTGCCCCGCGCACGGTACGGTTCCACACGTTGAGTACGCGGCTTTTCAGCCGGGAATTGGCCGTCACAGGCACCTGCGCCTTCATGTCGGTCCAGGCTGTTGCGGCCATGCCGGCAACCTGATCTTCGCCAAACAGGATGAACTGGTTGGAACCTGTCGCCGGATTGGTTGCGCAACTGGTCACGAAAGGCAGCACGCTACCCGAAGCAATGCCGCAGATGATGGCCCGACGGGACATGTTGATACGCGGCGCATTCGCGAGAATTTCGCCGTCAAAATCGATGCGTTCGACCATATAAAACTCCTTCGCCCTTTGGCGCCATGGTTACTCTCTGGGGGCCGAAAAGCAATGCCACAAGAATAGCGCCAGGACCTACCTGCCTGCTCGGGAATGAATGCACCCTGAATTGCGCGCCTATTCCTCGGCGACATCACCGGACAGGATCGCGGCCTGCTCCACCCAGCCTTCGCGGGCAATGCGGCCAGAGAAATTCAGGTGGTTGTCGACCCAGGCGATGTTCGCGGGTGTCCACGCGGCGATCTGGTCATAATGGAAGATGCCGAGTTCATTCAGCACTTCCTGGATTTTCGGACCGATACCGCCAATGATTGTCAGGTCGTCAGGCGAGTCCGCGACGGCCTTGGGCAGCGCAATGGGACGCTCTGCAGGAATTGCGTCAGCCTCAGCTTCCTCATCGTCCACGCCGTCTTCGTCATCGAGTTCCTCGTCGGCGTCATCGTCTGACTCTTCATCATACTCGCCGTCGTCATCCTCGTCCGCCTCTTCGAGCGCGTCTTCGTCCACCTCTTCATCGTCTTCGTCGAAGTCTTCCTCGTCATCAGACTCGTCAACGTCATCTTCCTCGGAATCGTCGTCTTCGAGGTCGTCGTCTTCCACGTCATCCTCTTCAAGGTCGTCGACATCCTCGTCGGAGTCATCATCTTCTTCTGAATCATCGTCGTCGGACTCATCGACCTCTAATGCGTCTTCGTCTTCGTCGGATTCCAGGTCATCTTCGTCTTCTGCCTCGAGGTCCTCGTCATCGGATTCCTCGTCATCAGCTTCGTCGTTATCGTCCTCGGCATCGTCATCGGACTCTTCATCCGCTTCAGCCTCGTCCTCGTCGTCGATGTCCGCGTCATCTTCCAGTTCGAGGTCTTCGTCGCCTTCCTCAAGATCGACATCCTCGTCTTCCGGCTCATCGACCTCATCTTCCTCGTCCAGCTCGTCTTCAAACGCGTCGTCCGCATCATCTTCAAGCTGATCGAGTTCGTCGTCGTATTCGCCCTCTTCCTCGGCATCTGCCGCTGCATCAGCCTCTTCCAGCTCCTGCAGGATGGCATCCGTTGCAGACATGACGTCTTCTTCGTCGTCCGGCGCCTCGTCTGCCTCGACCTCAAGATCGACCAGCTCGGCCACTTCGGGCACGGCAGCATCCTCAGGGGCGGCATCGCCCTCGAAATAGGCCAGACGTCCCTCAAGGAAACGGTTGCGCCAGCGCAGCCGGGCCAGCTCTTCGCCGACATCGTCGCTCTCGATCTGTGCTGCGACAGGTTCAGCCGCAGGCGCAGGCGCCGGCTGAGCCGCCAGTTCTGCCTCAAGCGTCTCGACACGCTGCTTGAAGAACTCGGCCTGCCATTTCAGCTTGTCCACTTCAGCCTGTTCGACAGCAGGCTCTACCGAAACAGCCGCCGCCGCGGCTGGCGCTGCGACAGCCTGAACCGGCGCAGCAGCCTGCTCGTGCAGCGCTGCCTCCAGATGTTGCACGCGGCTCTCAAGGTGCCGGTTGCGCCATAGAAGGCTTGGTTCGGTCTGGTCGCTGGCCATTTTCGGGGCGACTGGTGCCGCGCCGCGTCCTGCGCCGGATTTCAGCGATTGCAATTCCGCCTTGGACCGTGACAGCTCGGCAGACAGTTCCGACAGCCGCTTCTCGCGCACATTCAGCTCGGCCCGCAGCGCGGGATCTGTCGCAGTCGCCGGCGCGCTGGCGCCGGGCGTTGTGTTGCGCTGGGCCGCATAGAGCCCTTCGATTTCGGCCTTGGCCTGATCCAGTTCGGTACGGGCAATATCGCGGTCTACACGGGCCGTCCGCAGCTTGCCGACAAGCAGGATGCCGCGCATGGACCAACCGAAAAGCAGGCTGAACAGGCCGACGCCTGCAAGTGCCATCCACATGTGCGTCAGAAGCCAGGCCATTATTCGCTCCGTTCCAGTACTGTGATCTCGATTGGCCGACTGTCTGTCCCGGCGTCAGCGGAATCAATAGCCTGCTCCGCAGTCGTGGGGCCATAGCCAATCGCAGACAAACGCCCCGCCTCCACCCCGGTTGCCTCAAGAAACGCCACAAGCGCCCCGGCGCGGGCCTTGCCCAGGGCAACATCTGCAGGTTTCGGGTTTCCCGCGTCCGCACGGCCATTGATGCTGAAGCCAAGCGCGGGATCGCAGGCCGCGACAGAGGCCGCCAGGGCATCCATGACGCGCCCGCTTGTTCGCTGCGGCTCCGCGGCGCCTTCTGCAAAGCTGATGTTCCCGGAAGCCAAGGCGGCGTCCACGTGGCGCTGGCACGTCTCGACAGGCGTCGGTGCAGGCGTCACCTCAGGCGGGGCCGGCAGGCGGCTGATGACGGCCCTGATCTCTGCTGTATAGGGCGTGGTCAGGCTGCCAACATCCTCTTTCAGGTAGGCCAGCGTACTTGGCCTGGCCTGGCCCAGGATGAGGAAGCCGGCGCCGTCGGGGTCGAAGTCCATTTCGCCGCTCTGGAATTGCACGAACTCTGGCAGCCCCCGCCGCACGCCTTCCATCCAGCCGAGATAGACCTGGTCGGTGATGGCCATTTCATCCGCCAATTTGCCCTGATAATGCTTCCTGGCCAGCGCCAGGATTTCCCGGCGCTCGGATTCGCTGGACACATTGCCCTTCAACAGCAGGCCGTTATCGGACACCCGTGCCAGCCAGAGCGAGGCGCCGCGCACCAAAGGCTGGCCCTGGAAGGGCGCGGCAATATTGGCAACTTCGGTCGTAACGGCCTCACGAACGGCCTTGTCGCTCGCCACGCCATTCACGCGCAGGCGCGTATCCTCAAGTGTCACATCACCGGAATCGAGGCTCGCCAGCTGGTGCAGGCCGAGGCGCGCAATACCCTGCCAGTTGCCAACCGGGGCCCCCGAAGCAAGCTGCATATGATCTTCCACTGGCGCGCCCGCAGAAACGGCCTGCGCCTCGGCAAGGAGGGCCTTCCGGATCGCACGGGAAGGAACATGCCCCGACAGGACCAGCGCGCCCTCAGGCGTTTTCTCGGCATGCCAGACAAAAGGCGACACAGGCGGGGCATCGTCCGCGACACTCTCGACCTGCGTGACGCCGCCGAAGATCAGGCCGCCCTGCCCGTCTGCCGTGAGAATGGTGAGGGCCGCATCGCGTACGGCATCCGTTGTGGGCGCCTTGCCGGAGAGAATGGCACGCTGGCCATCCATGGTGACAATGGCCCAGTCGTGCCCCGCCGCCTTCAGCGCGGCTGTGGTTTTCTGCTGAAGTTCCATCTGCAGGTTTGCAGCATTCTGTGGTGACTGATAAACGCCCCACCAACCCATCGCCACGAGACCGGCGAGAGACACAAGCGCAAACAGGTGATCGAGTAGCCTCATTGGGACCCCACCTTAACTCCCTGAAGTCACTTCCCTTCCTTCAGGGATGCCCTATTCACCCCCTCATCGCAAGACTTTCGCTGCAGGCCTGACGCCCCATGAACCAACCGATCGAAACCATCACGAGCCCGTCCAATCCGCTCATCAAGTCATTGAAAAGCCTGGAAAGAAAGAAGGGCCGTAGCGAAACAGGCCTGTTCCTGGCCGAGGGCGCACGACTGGTTGAACAAGGGCTGGAGCAAGGCTGGCAGGCCGAAACGCTCGTTATCGCGTCGACCATGGCAGAGCGGCCACACCTGGCAGCCCTTGCCAAACGCGCCGCTACAGCAGGCGCACGAGTCGTACTAGCGCCTGAGCGGCTCATGTCCAAGATCACCCACAAGGACAATGCACAGAGCGTGATTGCCTCCTTCCGTCAGCAGCATCGCCGGCTGGACGCCCTCACAAAGGCCAGCGACGGCATCTGGATCGCCCTCTATGAAGTACGCGATCCGGGCAATCTCGGCACCATCCTCCGCACGGCAGACTGCGCCGGGGCGAGCGGGGTCATCCTGCTCGAAACCTGCTGCGATCCCTACAGTTTCGAGACTGTGCGGGCGTCCATGGGATCAATCTTTGACATGAAGTTCGCGAACGCCTCGTTCGATGCCTTCAATACCTGGCGCAAGGCGGAGGGCCTGTCGCTGACAGCTGCATCGGTTAATGGGACTGTGCGGCACGATAAGGCGCCTTATGGAGCGCGATCTGTCATCATCATGGGCAATGAACAGGCCGGCCTGCCGGACGTGATCGAGGCGAAGTGCGACACGCTCTGCCTGATCCCCATGCGTGGCGGGGCTGACAGTCTGAACCTTGCACAGGCCACCGCCATCATGACTTACGAGGCCTGGCGGCAGAGGGATTTTACATGAAAACCGAGACAAAACTCCTCATTGCCGACGACTGGGAAGACTATGCCTTGCTCGATAGCGGCCACTTGAAAAAGCTGGAAAGGTTCGGCAGCCAGACGGTTATCCGGCCCGACCCGCAGGCCTTCTGGGAGCCCGCACGGCCGGTCGACACATGGAAGGCGGACGCCGCCTTCCTCAGCAAGAATGACGACGAGGATGGCGGCGGCAACTGGGAGACCCTGTCGCCACGCGCCGCCGAGGACTGGCCGATGCGCTGGAACGGGCTGACCTTCACCGCCCGTCGCACGGCCTTTCGCCACATGGGCGTTTTCCAGGAACATTCCGTCCACTGGCGCTTCGCGCAGGAGCAGATCCGCGCCGCCAAACGCCCGATCAAGTTGTTGAATCTATTCGGTTATACCGGAATGATGTCGCTTGCCTGCGCGGCGGCCGGGGCCGAGGTGACGCATCTTGATGCGAGCCCGAAATCCAACGGGTTCGGCAAGGACAATCAGGCCCTGAGCGGCCTGTCTGACCGCACGATCCGCTGGATCGCCGACGATGCGATGAAGTTCGTCGCCCGCGAAATACGCCGCGAAAACCGCTATGACGCCATCGTCCTGGACCCGCCGAAATTCGGCCGCGGCCCGAAGAACGAGACCTGGCGCTTCGAGCAGGACTTGCCGGAACTGCTTGATAACATAAAGGAATTGCTGGTCGAAAAGCCGCTCTTCGTGATTGCCACGGCCTATGCCGTGCGGCTGTCATATCTCGCGCTGTCGCAGACACTCGGTGACCGGCTAGCCTCGTTCGGCGGGGTGATGGAACAGGGGGAAATGGCGCTGCCGCAGCAAGGCTCAAGCCGCCTGCTGCCCACGGCGCTCTACGCCCGCTGGCGCGCCAGCTAGGCAGGAAAGACCCTGCCGTTTCCAGCCCTCGGGCTGCACGAACAGATGCACGGAAAAAGCACGAAACCTGCACGAAGACTGCACATAAATGCACGAATGGCTCATCGCTGCCCGGATCGGGGATCCCGCCCCCGCGCTTCCCTCATTTCCAACTCGCACACAAAAGAAAACGGCGGCCCCGAAGGACCGCCGTTTCCAATTTGGTTAGGTCAAAAAGCCTAGAACGTGGCTTTCAGGCCGATCGTGTAGGTACGGCCGAAGACGTCGTACGTGCTTGGGAACGTGTTGCCCGAGTTCGCATCCGTCGAACCAGCTTCGTTACCAACGATTGGCAGGTCTTCTTCGAACAGGTTGCGGATACCAAGGGTAAGGCCGACCATGTCGTTGACCTGGTAGCTACCGGTCAGATCGAAGTAGTCCTGAGCTTTGATCTTCTGGAAGCCAGGGAAGGTATTCGCCTTCTGTGTGTCCTGGATTTCGACTTCGCCGAGGTGACGCCAGTTAAGCGAAACGCTTGCAGGGCCCATGCTCCAGCTGGTGCGCTGTTGGAAGCGGAATTCCGGAGTTGGGTAGCAGTCGTTACCGAACTTGCCGAGGCAGTCGATGACTGGCGAAGCCGACGAGGACAGGCTTTCCTGAGTCATCAGGAAGCTACCGTAGAACGAGAAGTCAAGCGCGCCGTACTGGTCGAAGTCCAGACCGGTCGATGCGACGAGGTCGACACCTTCCGTACGGATATAGTCCAGGTTGGTCGTGAAGACTTCAACGCCCGAACCGGCCGTTGCAAGCGAACCACCGATACGGTTGACCTTGGCGCACTCATTGAGATCGCCAGCGATATAGCACTGGTCCAGAACTTCCTGTGGGGAGAAGTTGTTAATGTAGTCAGAGATTTCGATATCGTAGTAGTCAAGCGAGATCGTGGTGCCCTGAAGCGGACCCAGGTTAAAGCCTGGCTGATACACGAAACCAGCTGTGAACGTGTCAGCTGTTTCTGCGTCTGGCAGAGCGTTCAGATCCGTACCCTGGATCTGGTTGATCTGGCCGGACACGATGTCACCAACAACACCCACGAGCGCAGGGTTCACACCTGTCGCGACGCAGAGTGCTGCGAGATTGGCATCGATTGGGTTCGGGTTGCCATCGGAGCATGGGTCGAAGGACGCATCGCCGAGACCGGTGGTGACTGGCGAACCAAGCTCACCGATGTTTGGTGCACGAACAGCTTTCTGTTGCATGACACGAACGCGGAACGAGTCTGAAAAGGCCCAGTTGATACCGGCTTTCCAGGTTTCGTTCTGGCCAACCGACGAGTAGTCGGAGATACGGCCGCCGAGCTCGAGGCTCACGTCTTCAGCAAACTGCTTGCCGCTGATGAGTGGCACGATCGTTTCAGCAAAGAGTTCGATCACGTCGAAGGACGACGCAACAGGAAGCAGGTTACCACCGGCGCCGCCAAGGCAGCTGGATGGTGCCAGTTTCCAGCACTCGTCTGGCGTGGTCGAGCCGCTTTCTTCACGATACTCTGTACCAAGTGCGAACTGCAGCGGGCCGTCAGCGAACGGCGACTGAAGCATTTCAACCGGACCCGAGATCGAGGCGGAAGCAATGTTCTGCGTGTAGTTGCGCTTCTCGATAGCCGTTGCGCTGCTGTAGCCAGCCATGGCCGGCGTGATGGAACCGAAACCCGTCGAGAACAGATCGATTGGCACACAGCCATCGGTCGTCGTGCCGCCAGGTGTCGTACACGTATCAGCGCTGACCGTGTTCAGAGCGGTCGCGAGGTTTGCAACGTTGGTATAACCAGCGCTGGTGTTCGTACGGTCGGATTCACCGTGCGAGAACGAGATGTCATAGTTCCAGCCATTGTCGAGCTCACCGCGCAGACCCGTCAGGATCTGGAACGTGTTGCTGTCATAGGCTGTCGAACGTGTACCCAGTTCGAGCGTACGACGACGGATCGGAACAGTGATCGAGTCCTGATCGTCAAAGATGCCGTTCTCGTTGAGGTCGTTTACGCCAACATCATCAAAACCAAGAGCTGGGTTGTCACCGAGGAACGTGTTGAGCTGGCCAAGAATCGACGTGCGGGCCGAGTCAGACAGGAACGGGTTCTGCAATGGAACGTCGAAGACGTTACCGAACACGCCCGAAGGTGCGACCTGTTGCGTCACGTTGATCGCCGAGAACGATGCACGTGCATAGGCCTCGATGTTGTCCGTGATGTCATACCGTGCCGTCGTGAACGCGTTGTAGCGCTGCTGTGGCGTCTGGTAGTAGTTGAACGGGTTGAAGTTGAAGCGCGAGCAGCGTGGGCCGAGCGTGCCGTCATTACGAACCTGCAGCGAGCCGCCGGTCAGGTCGAGCGTGGTTGGGATCGTTGTGGTCGAACCAACGCCTGTGCTGAATGCGGTCGTGTTGGGTGCGTCGCAGTTTGCGTCTGGCGAAGCAGGCACGCCGCCCTCGTTCGGGCCGTTGGCCGTCGCGATGCCGAAGAGACCGAGTTCACGGTCGCCGAGCAGAACAGGCTTACGATCAGTATGACCCATCGAAACCGTCACGTTACCACGGCCGCCGTCGAAGTTGGCGCCGAAGAGCGTCGCGATGTCATAAATCTGGCCGTCGCCTTCTTCGGTGACAGTGTACTTCGAATCGACTTCAACGCCGGCAAAGTCCTTACGGGTGATGAAGTTGATCGCACCAGCCATGGCGTCCGAACCGTAAACAGCGGATGCACCGCCGGTGACGATGTCAACGCGCTCGAGCAAGTTGACCGGAATGGCGGAAACGTCGACCTGGCCATTGATGTCGAACGGCGTCATACGCTTGCCGTCAACGAGGATCAGGCTGCGCTGCGTGCCGAGGGCGCGCAGGTTGACGGTGGTTGCACCGGCCGTACCGTTGTTTGTGTTCTGACCGTCGCCTGGGACTGTGATCGGAAGGTCTTTGAAAAGACGCTCGACTTCAACAGTCTGAGCAACATCGAGGTCTTCACGGCCAACCGTCGCGATCGGGCTGGATGAAACGATGCCTGGGCTCTGGATGCGCGTGCCGGTGACATAGACTGTCGCCTGGCGGGCAGTGGCGTCTTCAGCGGCTGGTGCTGAGACAGTATCGACTGCCGGGTCTTCTTGTGCGGTGGCGAGTATGTTCGCCGATGCCATGAATGCAACGCCCGCGAATACGGACGAGGCAAGCAGGCGGGACTTAATAGTGTTCCCGTTCACGTTGGTACCTCCAATGATTGAAATGACGCCTCCTCACAAGGCGCGTCCCGGACCCCTGTTTCCGGAACTTGGCAGTATCGATAGGGCTTTCGTCACGCCTCAGTCAACGCACCGTTACCTTTCCGTCATCATTAGATTGAGGGTGTGGTTTATTTGCCTCAGTTGGGGGTATTTCCTGCCTCAGGTCAGCACGAAGCTGAGAATGACTAGGCCGACAGCAAGGCTGACAAGCAATATCATGCTGAAAACCAGCAGAACTGTGGCGCCAAGGGCCGACGCCATTCGTCCGGACCCGTAAATCACCCTTAACATCCTGTAAATATAGACAAAAACTGCTACCAGGGCCGCTCCGGGCGCCAGATAGGCCAGATGGGGGAAAATGGCCGTAAAGAGCAGTACAAGCGTTCCCATAATGTAAAGGAACGTCTGGAAATGCAGACTCGCGACCAGGTGGTCGAATACATAGAATTTGCGCCACCACGCATACATCAGGGTCAACAACAGCGCAAAGACCGGCAGGAAGAGAAGACTGAAGCGCGGCGCCCATTGCCGCAACCTGCCGCCGAAACGGTCCTGATTCTCATAGACCTTCGCCGCCTTGTCGGCAGCCAGCAGACTCGCCTGGATCTCGGCGGGAGTCGCATCGGGGCGCGCCTGCCGCTTGATGATGTCATGCATCTTTTCCCGGTCGATGGTGCCATCCGGCAGCACCAGGTCGGAAAACGGCATGTCATCCGTCACAGGCGCGTCAGGCGCTGCAGGAGCACCATCCTGCGCGCCCCCTTCAGGCACCGACGGAACCTCGTCGGACACAGCTTTTTGGAAATCCATGCCGCTCTTGCTGTAAGGGTCGAAGCGCCAGTCGGTAAACCAGTGCTGCGCATCGTTCATCGTGAAGATCGTCAGGAAGAAGATCACCGATGCCAGCAGGAACATGCGGAACGGCGGCACATAACGCGCCCGCTTGCCATCAAGATAGTTGCGCGTCATCCGCCCCGGCCTCAACATCAGCATGGGAAGCGAGCGTAAAAGCCGCCCGTCCAGCGCGAACATGTCGGCGACGCTCTCGGTGACCAGCTCCCATAGGGGCCGGTGGAAGCTGGAAGCGAGCTGGCCGCAGGCCGAACAGAAGCGGTCTGGCACCACCACGCCGCAATTCTCGCACGGCTGGCCGGAATTCACCTTGTGGTGCGCCCCTTTGGACAGGCCGCCCAGCGCGGCGGCGCCAACTGCTTCGATGTCATGCTCCATGCCGCCCTCCCCGCGACGCTGAGCCCTATTCGGCCTTCATGCCCTCCCGGCAGATGAAGCGCGAACGGTGCTGATCCACGGCATTGTCGGTCCAGCCTGTCAGGGTGGGATCGACGAGATTCTTGGTCACCTGGAACCACATCGGCGTAATCGGATAGTCGTTCAGCATGAGCTGTTCGGCCTCGGCAAATGTTTCGGCGCGTTTCTTCAGGTCCAGCTCGGCATTGGACTTGGCCAGAAGCGCGTCATATTCCGGGTTCTTGTAGCGGCCATAATTCTGCTGACCGGTATTGGATTCCAGCAAATAGAGGAAGTTCAGCGGGTCGTCATAATCAGCCACCCAGGCGCCGTCAGCGACCTGGAAGTCGGACTGCCGCAGGCGCGCATACAGCACTTTCGTGTCCTGCTTGATGATGACCGGATCGACCCAGGGGGCAATTTCAGCCCAGTTCTGCTGCGCGACCGGGGCCGCCTTGGGGTTGTCGTCTGTCGACCGGTGAATGAATTCGAAACGGAAAGGCTTGTCCGGGCCGTATCCCGCTTCCTCCAGCAAGCGCCGGGCTTCAGCGAGGCGGTCTGCGCGGGGCATGTCCTTCCACTCGACGCTCGGGCGCGCGACATCGTAATTGTCGATACCGGGAGGGACCATGGAATAGGCCGGCACATAGCCGGAGGTGAGCACGTTGCGGGTGATGAATTCCCGGTCCAGTGCCATGGCCAGGGCCTTGCGAACGCGGACATCGTCGAACGGCGGCTGCGTGGAATTGAATGACCAATAGGTCGTGATCAGGGATGGCGAAGTATGCGGCCAGCCGGGGAATTTCTGTTCCAGCTCGGCCTTGCGGGCACCATCGAACGCATTGTTGATATCCAGTTCGCCGGCCTCAATCTTGTTCTCGACGGCCGTCTGGTCCTCGAGTTCGTAATAGACAATGCGATCAAAGCAGACATCGGCCGCGCCAAAGCCTGTCGGGTTCTTTTCCGACACCAGCTGGTCGCCGGTGCGCCAGTAGACAAGCTTGTAGGGACCATTCGTGACAATATTGCCCGGCTGGATCCATGCGTCGCCATATTGCTCCACGACGTGCTGCGGCACGGGATAGGTCGTGTAATGCGTCAGCAGGCCCGGCAGGTAGGGCGCCGGATATTCGAGCGTGATCTCCAGCGTCTTGTCATCAATGGCCCGAACGCCAAGTTCCTCCGGCGCCACTTCTCCCGCGTTCAGCTTCGCGGCGTTCTTGATCACGTACAGCAGCGACGCATATTGCGACGCGATCTCAGGCTTCTGTATGCGGCGCAGGCCATAGACGAAATCGCCAGCCGTTACCGGCTCACCATCCGACCACACATAGTCCCCCAGGTGGAAGGTCCAGACCAGGCCGTCATCGCTGGTTTCATAGCTCTCGGCCATGCCATTGACCGGCTTGCCGTCCTGGCCGTGAGTCATCAGGCCGATCATCATGTCGCCAATGATGATATTCTCCCACTGGGCGGATGATTTGTGCGGGTCGAGCGTGTCGACCTTGGCTGAAATGCCCCTGCGCAGGGTCGGCACATCGTCGGCCGCTTTGCCGCCACCACCGCCACAGGCAGCCAGTGTGAGCGCCAAAGCAGCGGCGAGCGTCGAACTCATCAGGGATTTCAGCAACATGTTTCCTGTCTCCGGTGGCTTCCCGGCTCTCGCCAGATTTGCCACACTGCTGCCAGACTGATGCAGCTTTGGGAAGCCTGCGTCGCAAAACGAATATGGAGGACGCCCCGAAATGACCCGATTCCTGAGCGCGATTGCCGCGATCTGCCTTGTTTCGCTGCCTGCCATTGCAGAAAATGCCTCCACCGGGGATGTTTATGCCTGCGCCGAAATCACCGGCAATGACGAGCGACTGGCGTGCTATGACGCCGCTGTCGGCCGCCTCAAAGCTGCTGAAGATGCTGGAGAAGTGACCACGGTCACGCGTGCCGAAGTCGAGCAGGCCAAGCGCGAAACCTTCGGATTCTCCATGCCGTCCCTACGCTCTTTCGGGTTCAAGAATGATGATGGCTCGCAGGACAAGTTCGACGAAGTGACGCTTGCCGTGAAATCGCTCAGCCGCGACGCTGGGGGCAAGTTGCGCATCACGCTCGAAGGCGGACAGGTCTGGGTGCAGAATGACGGCATGCGGATTCGCCCCAAGAATCCTTCCGAAGCCCGCATATATGCTGCTGCCCTTGGCAGCTACAAGATGAAGATCGATGGCGGCATGGCCTTCCGGGTTCGCCGGGAACAATAACGCCGACCCGATTTTCCCTTGGCAAGCGAGGGTCCATTCGCCACTCTCTCCCGCGAGTACCGACAAAAGGTATACGGGAGGAAACAATATGAGCAGATTTACGGGATGGGCCCTGCCTGCCCTCGCCCTGGCCGCATGCGCGCCCAGCACGCAGATCACGACGGATCTTGAGGCGGCCCCGCCGCCCCCGGCCACCGCCACGGTCGACGCCAACCCGACACGGAATGCCTATTTCGGCGACGTCCATGTCCATACCAGCAATTCCTTCGACGCCTATATCTTCGGCGTAAGGGCGACACCCGATGATGCCTACCGCTTCGCCAAGGGCGAAGCGATCCGGCATCCGGCGGGTTATGACATCAAGCTCGCCGGCCCGCCGCTCGATTTCCTCGCCGTCACCGATCATGGCGAATATCTCGGCGTGGTCCCGGCGATGGACACGCCCTCGTCCCCTCTCTCGCAGACCGCGCTGGCGCAATCTGTGTTCGGCGCGGACGCCACCGATCCCGGCACGTCCTTCCTGCGCGTTGGCATGACCGTGGTGACAGGTCAGGAGATTGAGGAAATCTATGACCGCGACCTCATCGATTCCGTCTGGGCCGCGACGATCAACTCGGCGGAAAACAACAATGAGCCTGGCAAGTTCACCGCATTTTCGGGCTATGAATTCACCTCCATGCTGCCGGTTCCCGGCGATGGCCCGGCGGCAGCCGCAAACCTGCACCGCAACGTCATCTTCCGTGGCGAGGCGCCCGCGCGCCTGTTCTCGACGCTCGATTCCACCAACCCGGAAGACCTTTGGGCCTGGATGGAGGCCCAGCGCGCAGAGGGCCGGGAGGTGCTGGCCATCCCGCATAACTCGAACGCCTCGAACGGGCAGATGTTCGCCCTCCAAACGTATAAAGGCAAACCCCTGACCGCCGACTATGCCACGACCCGCATGCGCAATGAGCCGCTTGTGGAAGTGTCACAGGTCAAGGGTACATCGGAAACCGCCCCCAGCCTGTCTCCCAATGACGAATGGGCCGATTTCGAACAGTACGAGTTTTTCATCGGCAGCACGGTCAAGTCCACGCCCAGTGCAGGCGACTTTGTCCGCCCCGCCTACAAGGCCGGCCTGGCACTGCAGGAAACCGAGGGCTTCAACCCCTTCAAGTTCGGCCTGATCAGCTCGAGTGACACGCATGTCGCTGCCGCTTCGCTGGTCGAGGAATTCCACTGGGGCAAGACACCTCAGGACGGCGCCAGCCCGGAGGCCCGCCGGTCTGTACCGCCAAATGGCGCCAAGACATGGGAGGGCGCCGAAGACCCGAGCACCAGACGGCAAATCACCGCGACGCAGTTCAGTTCCAGCGGCCTTGCCGGCGTCTGGGCGGAATCAAACACGCGCGAAGCCATTTTCGACGCGATGCGGCGCAAGGAAACCTTCGGCACATCCGGCCCGCGCATGAAAGTGCGCTTCTTCGCAGGCCTGAACTACACGCCCGACATGCTGGACTCCGCTGCCCTGCTGGAAACAGCCTATGCGGACGGTGTACCCATGGGCGGCCAGCTTGAGAAGGTCAGCGGCGAAACGGCCCCCGGCTTCCTCGTCTGGGCCATCCGCGATCCGCTGAGCGCTCCGCTGCAGCGGGCACAGGTCGTGAAGGTCTGGTCAGACGGCGGAGAAACGCACGAAACCATTCACGATGTCGCCTGTTCCGGCGGCGCCGTGCCGGACGCGACAACCCATCGCTGCCCTGACAATGGCGCCAGCGTCGACATTTCCGATTGCAGCACAGAGCCCGGCACCGGCGCGAGCGAACTGAAGACCTATTGGCAGGACCCGGATTTCGCTCCGGACCTTGAAGCGGCGTATTATGTGCGTGTGCTGGAAAACCCTACCTGCCGCTGGTCAACATGGGATGCTGTCCGGGCCGGCACACCGCCTAATCCGGAATTGCCGGTAACGCTGCAGGAGCGCGCCTGGTCATCACCGATCTGGTATGCGGGGTATTCAGGCGAGTAGAACCTCAGGCCACAGTGCGCACGAGTTCGAAACGTGACCGCACGGTTGGCTCTGCATCCGGCGAGACCACAACACCTGTCTTGATCAACGCGATCATGTGGCCCAGCACAGACATGGCGGCCGCAGGGTGGAGGCGTTTCTCGACATCGGCATACATGATCTCGACCATGGCCGGGATCGAGGTTTGCCCGTTTCGCAGGTGTTCGAGGATCGCGGCTTCACGGGCGCGCCGGTGCTTGGCGTATTCCGTGATGAATTCGTTGACGAAATCCTTGCCGCGGACGGGGTCGCCATGCGTCGGCCACAGCGTTTCAAACCCATTCACACGGATCTTCTCGAGACTGTCCATATAATCGGCCATGTCGCCATCCGGCGGCGCAACGACGGTCGTTGACCAGCCCATGATATGGTCGCCGGAGAGGCAGGCATTCTCTTCGCGCAGGGCAAAGCAGAGATGGTTGCAGGTATGGCCCGGCGTTTCGATCACATCGAGTGTCCAGCCGGGGCCGGTGAACGTGTCGCCGTCAGCCACCATGACATCCGGCATGAAGCCAAGATCATCAGCGCTGCCAAGCTCGCCCTTGGCCGTCGGTACACCGCAATTCTTCGCATAGGTCTTGCAACCGGCCCATTCGGCCAGGGGCGCTGCGAGGGGCGAATGGTCCGAATGACCATGCGTGACCAGCACGTGCGTCACCGTCTCGCCTTCGAGGGCTTTCTTCAGGGCGGCGAAATGCGTCTCGTCCATCGGGCCTGGGTCAATAACCGCAACTTCGCCATGCCCGATAATGTAAACGCCCGTACCGACATAGGTGAACGGGCCCGGATTGTTCGCAATCACACGGCGGATCAGCGGCGAGACCTGCTGGACCTCGCCATACTCGAACTCGATTCCGCGAACATAAGGAATTGCCATTGTCTAACTCTTGAACTTTCGCCTTGCTTGCGCCGGTCAGCGCTTCTTCGGTGCGAACGCCCCGGCAAAGGCCCGAGCCATGCGGCGCGTGGCACGAAGTTTCGCAGCCAGCTTTAGCGCCACCGGGGGACCCATGTCGGTCTTGTTCGCATCGACGATATAGATTCGACCGGACATACGGTCACGTAGGACGTCTACCCCGCCCCAGTCCAGCCCAAGCTCTGCAGCGAATCGCTCAATCACGGCAATTTCATCAGCCGTGTAGCAATTGGCAGGCTCATCGAGCAAAACTTCAACATTCTCGTTGAGGAAGCGGCGCTCCAGCGGGCGGCGCTTGCGGAACACAACGGTCGGGTGGCCACCGACGAGGCAGCAGCGCAGGTCTTCGACCAGTCCGCCTTCAATCTCATTGTCGATCAACAGCTGGTAGGCCTTGCCCTCGACCGGCGCATCAAGCGGGCCTTCGAGCACGCGGCCGTCATGCGCTGCATTCATTTCGGATTTCTCGACCATGCGTCCCTGATGGGTGGTCGGATCAACTTTCAGCGTATAGCCGGAGGCGCGCTCGAACACTTCGGCGACGGTGGATTTGGACACATCCTGGCAGCCGAAATTGACGAGCCGTGCGCCCTCTTTCACGGCCGGTATGGCATTGTCGGTTTCGGTGGAATCGTCGAACTGGAAGACGATGTCGGCCCTGGAGACGTCATCAATCAGCTTGGAGCCGGAGACGTGCATGACCGGCCAGATAAAGTACCAGGGACGCGGCTTGTCAGGATAGAAGGCGATGGTCGGGCGCTTGTGGCCCGTCACGCGGCGCCATGTGCGCCATGTCTGGGCAAAGAAGTAGAAGCAGAACCAGATGAAAATGCTGTGCAGGAGCGACAGGTCCGGGACAATCCGGTGCCCGGTCTTCTTCACCAGGATCGTACCCTCGTCATACTTGAAATCCGTGATCCAGAGACGCTCTGACATCGGGTCAACTCCTGTCGCGGGAACAACGGATGGCTGCGCCCTCGGTCCGCCTGCCTCGCACGGCGGTTAATCACTGACAACACACTTAATGCGGCGCAATTGTGAAGAATTGATCACAATTGCAACGCCCAAGTGGTTCGCCCCCAGCTAGAGCAACGCCTCAAGACTGGAAAGATCATATCCGGCGGCCGCTGCAGCATCAATGATATCGTCAGCAGAGCCCTGTCCGGCCTGCGTCAGGGCCCAGGCCGTGATGCTGCGGGTGCCTGTGCGGCAATATGCCAGAACTGGCTGCGGGGCCTCGTTCAGGATGTTGGACATGCGCTCGACAATTTCGGGCGTCGGCGCGCCGGAGAACGGCAGGGCCGCAAAGCTGAGGCCCAGCGATTCGGCCTTGGCCCTGATCGCGCCCATCCGGGGCTGGTCGACGCCGCCCTCGCCATCGGGACGGTTGGCCACAAGCGTCTTGTAACCGGCGGCGGCAATCGCCTCCACGTCATCCTCGGAGATTTGCGGAGCGACGGAAAAGGCGTCGGTTACGCGTCGAATGTCTGCCATGGGAAATATCCTGAATGTTGCCGCAGTCTTGATTGGCTCTGTACACAAGCTAAGGAGGATGGCGCAACCTTCCAAGCGGCACGCGCAATCTTTCGGGATTTCGCCGTGTTATCAACAGAAAGTCTCCCGCCCTTGTCATCACTCCAGAGAGCTCTCAGCCGCGTTCCATGGGCCTACACCTTCCGGCGCTTGCTGATTGCCGTCCCGACAATGCTGGCCATCATCACCATGGCCTTCCTGATGATGCGCGCCGCACCGGGCGGTCCTTTCGACGGTGAACGCAAGCTGCCCGCCGCCACGGAACAGGCCATCGCGGCCAAGTTCGGCTTCGACAAACCTCTCCACGAACAGTATTTCGATTATGTCGGCGGCGTGCTGCACGGCGATTTCGGTCCGTCCTACAAGACACTCGGCAAGAGCGTTAACCAGCTGATCGCCGACGGCCTGCCCATTTCACTCACCATCGGCTCCCTCGCCATGCTGCTCGGCCTCGGGCTTGGCACGATACTTGGCGTCTTTGCGGGACTCCGACAAAACACGGCCGCTGACTTCACCGTCATGGGCATTGCCATGGCGGGCATATCCATCCCGACATTCGTGACCGGGCCCATCCTGATCCTCCTCCTTTCCCTTGGCGCCGGCATCTTCGCCGTCGGCGGCCTCGGCGAATACCCGAACATCGGCATGAACTGGCACAACATGACCCTCCCGGTCGTCGCCCTCGCCCTGCCGCAGATCGCCATCATCTCGCGCCTGATGCGCGCCTCGATCATCGAGACCATGCGCTCCAACCATATCCGCACCGCACGCTCGAAGGGCCTGTCGGAAAGCCAGGTCATCATGCGCCACGCCCTTCCGGCGGCCATGCTGCCCCTGATCTCCTATGCCGGCCCCGCCATGGCCCGC
>TARA_R110000787_G_scaffold102880_3_pt1 | contig 19541 bp, 12 predicted proteins | sample TARA_R110000787 | Tara Oceans TARA_R110000787 (sample SAMEA4397920) | marine metagenome | biome: Polar Biome; feature: [DCM] deep chlorophyll maximum layer (ENVO:01000326); material: water (ENVO:00002006), including particulate matter (ENVO:01000060) such as... | depth 35 m
GCGATCTATAAGGGCCTCATCCATAGACAGCACGTTACCCTATACGGCACTGCCGCACGGCGTAAGAAGTTACTCAAGCAAGAGGCTGACTTCTATATCGTGAACCATGATGGCTTTAATATCATATCCGATGAGTGCATGGGTATGTTCGACTTGGTTATCATCGACGAGGCTGCTGTCTATCGCACCCCCTCCACAACACGTTTCAAACTGTTCCGCAGATGGATGAATGAGAACCCAGACACTAGACTCTGGCTCATGACAGGAACCCCCACCCCTAACCAGCCCACCGATGCGTGGACATTGGCTAGCCTAGTTGATAGCCCTAACGTGCCACGTACATTCGGTAGCTTCCGCGATCAGGTCATGGAGAAGTTCGGCATGTGGTCGTGGCAACCAAGGGCAGGTGCGCTTGAAACTGTACAACACGTTCTACAACCTGCTGTAAGGTTTAAGCGTGAGGACTGCTTCGACTTACCCCCCACTGTATTCCAGACGCGAGAAGTTAAGCTGACCCCTGAGCAACGTGTTGCCTATGATAAGATGATGAAGTCTTTCATTGTCGATGTCGAAGGGGGTGAGCAGATCACCGCAGTTAACGAGGCTGTAAAGGTACAGAAGCTAGTGCAAATCGCTTGCGGTGTGGCTTACAATGACATGGGTGAGAACGTTGAGATCAACTGCAAACCTAGGGTAGCCGCCACTCTTGAGGTGATTGAAGAAGTCGGGGGTAAAGTAATTGTATTTGTCCCCTTGACAGGAACTTTACATATGTTAGAAAAGGAACTGTCAAAACATTACACAGTCGGTGTGGTCAACGGTGCAGTAAGTAGGAAGAAGCGTGACGTTATCTTCCATAACTTTCAGGAGCAGACGGACCCTAAGATTATCCTAGCCCACCCTGCTACTATGGCACACGGGCTGACATTAACGGCGGCTTCTACCATCATATGGTACGGGCCTATAACAAGTAACGAGCAGTACGTACAAGCCAACGGACGCATAGAAAGAATTGGCAAGCGTTACTCATCCAATGTGGTCCACATAGAAGCCACAGAACTAGAGCGTAAGATGTACGCCAGACTTAAGAACAAGCAGAAGTTACAAGGACTGCTGCTGGATTTAATCCAAGACAACATGGAGTAAACTATGTCAGAAGAATTAACCGTTGATAAAGTTATCGGCACGTACATCATGCTCCGGTCACAGAAGGAAGTGATTGAGGCTGGTGTTAAGGAACAAGTTGCTGGCATCAAAGAGAAGATGTCTAAGCTTGAGGCTTGGATACAAGCCAAGTCTGATGAGACAGGTGTTAAGTCTTTCAAGACTGACGCTGGCACAGCGTTCATGTCCACCACTGACTTCGCTAAGGTGGGTGACTGGGATGCTGTCCTCGATTTCATCAAGACCAACGAGGCTTACGACCTGCTGAACAAGGCAGTGAATAAGAAAGCTGTCCGTGAGTACATAGATATTAACGGCTCAGTACCAAGCGGCGTTAACTTCGGCACCATCATGGGTGTCAGTGTTCGCCGCCCAACGAAGAAGGCTTAGGCTATGGCTGCTCTGGACCCTATTCTGGAAGTGGTGATGATTAGCAACGGCTTCCTTCTTAAGTTCGATACAGGTGAGGGAACCCTTGATGAGTACCACTACTGTAAAGACGCGAAGGAAATCGCTGAGTTAATCATAGCCTCTGCCGCCAAAGAGAAGCTGGGCATCCCTGCCCAAAGCGAAATGTTCACCCCCGCCCAGATGGGCAACCACAAACTAAAGGACTCTAATGATGAGTAACATCGTACCAATCAACATCGACGTACCCGCCCACCTCGCCAACCGTGTTGGCGTACCCTCTGCCCTTGCCGCCAGCCTTGGCGGTGGACTAGCAAGCGGGGCTGACTTCCCACGTATATCCATCAAGGCATCGCGCTTCCGCATTGTTGACGGTGGTACGGAGACCGTACTGCAAGACCCGACTCTGGAAGTTGTTGTGGTGGGTGCTAACCCTAACCTGTCCAAGGCGTGGTATGAAGCCGCATGGAACCCTGACGCAGAAGCCACGGCTCCTGACTGCTTCACCCTTGAAGGCACACGGCCTGACCCCGACAGTAAGAACCCTCAGAGTGATCTCTGCGCGTCATGCCCTCAGAACGCATGGGGTAGTCGTGTCACTGATAGCGGCACGAAGTTGAAGGCTTGCTCCGATAAGAAGCGGCTGGCTGTTGTCGCTGCCACTGATCCTACTGGGCCTGTCTACCTGTTGGAAGTAACCCCGGCTGCATTGAAGGGGCTGAACCAGTACCAACGTGAGTTACAGATGCGTGGCATTGCACCTGAGATCGTGCGTACTGTCATCTCCTTTGATACTGCTGCGTCCTTCCCTAAGCTGACGTTTGGTTTCGGTGGCTTCATTGACGAGGCAACCCAGACCGCAGTTGATCCACTGTTCGGTACGGCCCAGATCAAAGCGATCACTGGCGAGAGTGGTGCTCCCGCTGCTGCTCCCGCTGCTACACCCGCGATTGCTGCTCCTGTAGCTCCTGTAGCTGAAGTAGTTGCTGCACCGACACCTGCTCCAGAACCTGTTGCTGAACCCGCTGCCCCTGCCGCGACGTTTGGTAAGCCTGCTGCCGCTGAGGTTGTTCCTGCTGCCCCCGCACCTGCACCTGCGGTTGCTGCTGTAGCACCTGTTGCAGAGGAACCTGCTGCTGCCCCGGTTGCTGACGCTGGTACTGCTGGTCTCGCGAGTGAGATCACTGCACTCATGGCGGAGGTAGCTGACGATGCCTGATGAACTCAAGCCCATTGACTTCAATGGGGTTGAAGCTCTTCGTAAGCATATGCTGCTCAACGCATCTCAGATGTCTAAGTTTCTGGGTGTGTCGCGGGTGACATACGGCGGGTGGGTTAAAGGAAAACCTATCCGCAAGGGCAACAACGCTAAGGTTAGGGTTGCATTGAAGAAGATGTTTGGTGCTATCACTGACCACGAATGGCCTACACCAGAAGCGATTGCTATGGTCCCGGCTCAACGGTTCAATACGTTACTTGAGTTAACGAAAGAAGCAGAGTAACATTTGTGTTCGGGGGAGCTTCGGCTCCCCCCTCAACGCACAGCAGGGAATTATGTCAAATGGATACGCTTTCATTTCTTAAGCGTGTTCTTCCCACCGAAGGTTTCTATTGTAGCTCTGCTCTCACTTCGACAGGCTCAATGCGCCAAGACTTTTTCGGTACGGTAGAAGAACTCGCAGCCAAATGCCAACAGCAAGATCAGGATGGCCTCACATCATACTACGCACTGTCATCATTCAGTTCACATAATAGAACACAAGCTGCTACCCAGTTAACCAAGGCATTGTTCTTGGACATTGACTGTGGCCTTGATAAGGCAGAGGCAGAGAAGGGATACGCTACCCAAGACCTAGGGTTGAAAGCGTTAGCTGATTTCATTACCGTCACTAAGATGCCCAAGCCCCTGATAATAAACTCAGGCAGAGGGTGGCATGTGTACTGGGTGTTGGATGAGGCACTTCCCCCACATGAATGGCAACCACTAGCCAACGCGCTCAAGGATACGTTCCAAGTAAACGGTTTCTTCTTTGATGATGTAGTGACAGCCGACAGCGCACGGGTGCTACGCCCGATAGGTACAACGAATATTAAGAACGGCGTGGAAGTAAGCGTTCTTCTGGACGCCCCCTCATACAGTAAGCAGACGTTGCAGAACGTGTTGGGGAGCACGGAACCTACCCCCGTGACACATGTGGCCACCCATGCTAACACTCACGCCCTTGGCACAGTACTCGGTAAGTCGCAGCTATCCTCAGATTTAGAGGTGTACCAGTACGAACCCGCCAACCCCAACACCGTCTACAGTAAATGCAAGCAAGTCGAATGGGCTGTGGATAACCAAGACAAAGTACTAGAGCCGATGTGGTACAAGCTGATGGGCATCGCTGCCTTCTGCGAGAACCCTGAGGACACAGCTAAGGCGTGGAGTAAGAACCACAAGGACTACGACGAAGCCAAGACCATCAAGAAGGTACGCCAGTGGAGGCAGCAAGCAACAGGCCCAGCCACCTGTGTCGCCATTGAGGCTGAACGCAAGAAGGGCTGCGCTGACTGCCCAATAAAGGGTAACGTCAACACCCCTGCACGATGCGGTACTAAGTTCGTTGAGGATGTCATTGACAAGAAGGATGTCCCTGAGGGTGCAGACGATAAGCTACCCATGCCAAACAATATGAAGAGGGCCAACGGCGGTATAGTCCAGTCCATAGACGGTACTGAGATAGAGGTATGTCCGTTCAATGTGTACCCTATGGGGTACGGGTTAGACTCCCACCTAGGTTACGAGACTGTCAGATATAAATGGAAGCGCCCTCATGTTGGATGGCAAGACCTGACGTTTAGACAAGCACATCTTAACGGGGAAAGCCGTGAGTTCAGCACCACCATCGCTGACCAAGGCATAGTCCTACAGAGTAAGAAGCAGATAGAAGGGTTCCAATACATGTTACGGTCTTATATGGATAAGCTGCGCGAGAAGCAGTCAGTGACTAGCATCTATAACTCAATGGGCTGGAAAGAAAACTACTCCCAGTTCGTGATAGGGGAACGTCTTTACAAGCGTGGAACGTCCGGGGAGATAACAACGGAGAGCATCGCTCTCAGCGTAGCCACGGGCAACGTATCCAAGGCTATGTACACCAAGGCTGGCACATTAGATGAGTGGGCCAACGGCATCGCTGCCCTCGACAAGATGGATATGCCACATCATTTGTTTGCACTGACCAGTTCTATTGCCTCCCCGCTGTGGAAACTCACAGGTCTGAACGGTATCGTCCAGTCCCTGTACGGGGACACAGGTGCAGGTAAATCAATAGCCCAACTCATGATGCTGTCCGTATGGGGTAGCCCACTGGACTTATACTTCACCGCTGAGTCTACGCAGAACGCCATGTTCAGTAGGCTGGGGACATTCGGTAACCTGCCAATGACGATTGACGAAGCCACGTACATGGATAACATCGGTTCGTTTGTCTTCACTGTATCAGAGGGTAAGGATAAAGCTCGGCTGACGCGCACCGCTACAGAACGTATTGCCAAGTCATGGGCCACACCCGTGACGGTGTCCACTAACATCAGTTGGGCTATGAGGCTGGGGTCCGTGGGCATTGAGTCCAACGCTCAGTTGGCACGGCTATTTGAGATAGAGATACCCAAGCATAAACTATTCAGGAAGAACACTAAGGGCGGGCGCACCATCGTCACATTCCTTAAGCTCAACCACGGGGTTGTTGGTGAAGTGATGGCAAAGGCATACCTCAAGCTAGGTGAGGTTGAGCTTAAGCGTAGGCTTGATAAATGCTTCGATGAGTTTGAGTCCTTGTATGGGTTACAGTTCGACGGGGAGGAACGGTTCTGGGAGACTAACCTAGTGGTAGCCCATGTTGGGGGAGAGATAGGTGAAGCCGAAGGCGTAGTGCGCTATGACTTCCGTGCCACCATCCAAGCGCAAGTGGATAAGATACAGTCCATGCGTACCGCTATCATTGACCAGCAGCTAGGTACATTCGATCTGGTTAAGGAGTACATCAACGAAGTCTCCTCCGGCCATGTCACTGTCATGCACACCAAGGATGCGGCTACCGCCTTCGACGCGCAACGCCTACCACGCAGTGCTGTCAAGGTTAGGTTCGACGTATACCGTGACGGACCAATGGATAAGTTCGATAAGGGTACTGTCATGCTGGAGCGTAAGTACTTCAAGGAATGGCTGGAAGCTAGGGGCTTCGACTGGACTAAGCTCAAGCGGGACGTTAAGTCCTCAGGCGGTGACGCCACCCCATCCGGTGGCCGCTGCGTACTGAGTAAAGACACATCACTAAAGGCAGGGCAACAGTATGTCGTGGGTGTCAACCTCAACCTACCAGAGATGCGGGGCTTCCTTGATGACGCACAACAAGCTGTGTCGGAGTTGACGCTGGGTCAGCTAGGGGTAGTCACACCCTAATCCTCCATAGGGATGCCCTTAGTGTCCAGACCCCTTGACTGCGCTAACCCCTTACCAAACTTCTTCATTGCTGTTGGTACGGTCTTGAGGTTACGGCCAACGGTGTTCATCTTGGAAGCCTTACGCGCTTTGCTCACAGCCCCACCGAAGTTCTTGATATAAAATGGTGTACCTTTGGCGTCCTTGTTCCAGTCACGTACCATCTGGGCGATATCCCTACGCTCCTTAGAAGAGTCAGCTTTAAGTGAGGCGTCCACGTATGCAGACTTGATGGCCTGTGCGTAGTCTCTTGCGTCATTTGTCATGCGGACCACTGCGTACTGGTCAGTGGCTGCTGCCGGATAGAACCCAACAAGTTGTGTAATGACATCCCACACACCAGCGTCTCTTGCTACCACTTGGCCACGGTTATTGGTGATCGTACCATCCATCATGTAGGTGATACCCTTTGCGTAGTTCTTCAACGCTGAAGCCCCACCACCTGTCTTGAGCACATCAGACAACGAGGTTACATCATCCTTGAGGCCCGCAACCTCTGCAACGTATTGTGCAGCAGTTGCTGCTGATAGCGCCGTCCCTTTCCATGCACCGTAGACAGGTCCGAAGATAGACTCAGCCTCGCGCCCGAAGTCCGCGCCCGCCTTGAACATACCAGTGCCGGGGATGAGGTCACCCATACCGAAGCGTGAGGATGCAGTGAAGCCGAACCAATGGTCGATGGCCCCCCGTGCTACTATGGCAGATGAGATGGGGCTGTCCTTAAGAAGCATAGTCATCTCAGCTTCAACACCAGCCCACTTGATACCAAACTTCTGCATCAACGTGTCGATGAAGTCCCATATATCCTCCATGAACGGGATACCCTTGAGGCCGCTGAGTAAGATGAACATCACAATCATCTTGTTCCTATCTGAGTGGGAAACATTACGCATCAGTTGGACGGTGATGACTTGGAACTGCTTGTACATCCACAGGTACTTGAACACGTTGCCTTGCGCCCACGCTGGGCGGTTAAAGCTATCGTAGTTACCTTGTGAGAAGTTGACCGCATCAGCAGCGCGATCATGTAAGTTCTTCTTATCCGCAGCAGATAGGGTCTCACTATTGTTGGCCTCTTGTACACGCGCTTTGTCTAGGCGGTAAGAAGCTAACGCAGTGACGCGCCTGTTGTACTGCTCAGACTTGGCGAATAGCATCATCCACTTATCCACACCCTTACTTACTAGGCTGTCGGCGTGACCTGACCGTGCAACATCTGATAGAGCATTGAACAGGTTGGGGGTTAGCGCGCCCTCCATTGTAAGATCATGCAGCATCTGGGCTTCATCTAACAGGAGGCCATGCTCCCGTGACCCGGCTGGCATATTCTCTAGCTTCGTTACGATCTTACGTATGTTCTTCGCGGTCCCTGTCATGTCAGTGAAGCCGTCCCTAAATAAGGATAGGTCAGAGCCTGCCTTCTGTAGTGCTACGAAGGCTGCGTTATATCCGTGTCCGCCACCATAGCCAGTCTTGGAGTTGAAGGTGGCTAGGTAGTTAGTAGAGTGGGTTATGATAGCAGTCATGTTGACCAGCGCAGGGGCCAGCGCACCACCAAGGTGAAGCACAGCAGTGCCTGACATAGCCCAGCTACCTTGATTAGCAAACGCCTCATCACCTGTGGCAGGGGAACCTTGGTAGCGGTGGTAGCCAGAGATCACATCATTAGCCTTGTCGCGGTACTGCTCGCCTTTACCATGGCCCTTCACCATCTCAACACTACCGTCTTCCTTAACCATACGAATATTAGGGTCAGTGCGGATAGGTGCAGAGGAGATGTGCTGCCACTGGAACTGCGCCATCTCACGGTACGCTTCCTTGATGGCAGCTTGGTTGGTCCCCTGCTTATGTAGGGCTAGGAACCGCTTCTGTAGCTTTTCTAGCGTAGCTTCGTTTCCAAGCCAGTTGTTCTTATGGTCACTGTCGGCCATCAACCTAGCGATCTTATGTTGGTGTAGGTTCTTAGCTGAGATGTGCGCCTGTTGCTCAAGATGTTCTGCGATGCCATGAATGACGTTGGGGTTCCAGCCGGGTGTCCAGTCCTTCTGTAGGTTAGAACGTGCTGTGCTATGCTCGGAGGCTGTGAGCTGAACCAGCTTCTCCCTATCTGTGGGGGACATATTAACCCCGGCACGGACTAGGACGTTAGCCAGATCATCGTAGCTGATAGAGCCAGACAGTGACGCACCCTGTGGTGCAGTGGACCAGACAGACCGGAACACCACGGACACTTCATTACCCTCGGAGTCATGCACTGTTACAGGGTCTTTGCCCTGCATGATGTCGTCGATCTCTTTGGCCTTACCCTCAGCGTCTTCGCGCCCATCCATGCGGGTGTAGAACAATTGTGATTGCAGTAGGGCGGACAGGCGGACAGGCTTGTTGGTTACCTTACCATTCTTATCCACCTCGAAGGCTTGCATACGAACTTGGTACTTGCCCTTACGGCGCAGTGGGACGTACGCAGTCTGTATCGTGTTCTTCGCATAGAACTCGGAGTTGATTATCTGCGTGTCTAACAGGTACATGTTCTGGATAGCCACACTGATCTCACTGGCGGTTATCTTACTACCCTGCTTGCCCTTGGACAGCTTCATCATCTTATCAACCACGGGCTTGACCTTCTTAGCGTGTGAGCCGTCGCCAATGAACGCAGCCATGGTCTTTACGTCGCGGTTAGCTGTGCCGTTGATCGTCTCAGGGGGTCCGTTCAGCCAGTCATTGAATTTGTTATTAGCGTTCTCGTTATCCAGTAAGCGGGTGATGTTATGGACGAAGTTGTAGGCGCGGGCCTTAGAGTCCTCCCGCCACTTCATACCAGCACCTTCAAGGGTGGCCCCCTCATTATACAGTTCACCGTACATCTGGGACACTTCCTTTAGTGCGGCGATCTCCTCAGCCCCAAGGGCCTCGTTGTTCTCCCGCATATCACGGAACTCAGCTTCCTTATCCTCGGTCATACCGTTGACCTTATCAAGGTAGACAGCCTCGGCAATCGTATCCGTGGCAAGGCGCTGCTGCATGATAAGGCGGTAGGTCCGCTTATCCACTTTGAACGGAGTCCCGTCAGGCAGTGTCAGTGGTACGTGCTCCATTATCTTCTTAGGCGTACCCTTAGAGCTGCCGTCCTTATTGGTCTCAATGGTCACCTTGCCCTTGTCGTCATAGAACACAGTCTTACCATCAGCACCCTTCTCATACATGAGCTTACCGGAGTCATCGACAGCATGAATAGAGAAGCCCTTATTCATCTCATCCATGGTCATGTGGCCACGCTTACGGCTATGCTCCCAGCCCTTATCATTACGTACGAACTCGCCAGCGGCATTGAACTTGCCTAGCTCAGGGGAGTTTTTAAGGGAGTCAGGTGTGGTGTGGTCTGCCTTAAACCTGTTGTACATAGGCATGACGATACTAGCCATCGCCTTCTCCATCGCGGTAGGGGCTGGGTCTTTGACGTCACGGCCCATACGCTTGGCCCACTTGTCTGCCTTCTCACTACGGTTGGACCACTCAGTGATCTCACCTAGCCGGGTCTTCAATGCCTCCAACCGCTGCTTCTGCATGGTCATGATCTGGAACAACTGTTGCAGTGGGCGGCTACGTAGGGCGAGGTTATCCAAACTCTGAACGTTCTCTAGTATTCTGGCAGTGGTGCTAAGCAGGTTCTTCCCTACCTTCAGGGCACCCTTAACACTGCTGGCTTTCTCTATCAGCTTCCTGAACTTGGTGGGCATATCATGGTAACCACCGCCCTCGGTGCGGTTTACTTCCTCGTTGTTTGAGGTGAACTCACGCGCACTGGCACGGCCAGCCATGTGATCAAGAGCTGTGAACTCACGCATCACTGCGTACGGAGAAGAGTCTGGCATCTGCCCGGTGCGCTGGTAGCGGCGGGAGTGATGCAAGAAGTAGCGAGTCATGTCATCGTCGAACTTAACCCCCAGTGTATGGAAGAACTCCTTGATGGCAGCGCCGATGCGAGCGAGCAGTGAGTTGTCCAGATGGGCAGCGGCATCAGCCAGTGCTTCCTCAGTAGCCTCACGCTTGTCGAGGCCACGCATCTCCATCATCAGGTCAGCCTGCGCACGTATCTTACCGTCCTTAGCATACACATCATCCAGCAGCTTGTTGAAGTTCTCGGTAGGCATGATGGAACCAAGACCGAAGTGACCGATGATCTCATGAGCAATAGTGAAGTTGAGCTGGTCCTTGGTAGCGATGTTGTCAGTGAAGATGAGCACATGCCCCTTGCCGCCAACCTTGAAGGCGTAGCCTGCAGCATGACCGGGGATGGGTTTCTTATCAGAACGTGTTGCAGTAGCCTGAGCATAGAGAGCAGGGGCTTTACGCTTGAACTCCGCAACAGTCTTGTATACACGGACGCTAGGGCGCACAGCCTTGTTGAGCTTAGACACGAAGCGTTTGACCAGCAGCTTGGCCGCACCGAAGGAGATGGGCTTAGTGATCCGCTTACCGTTGGTGTCGAACACCTTACCACGGCCAAAGTCTAGGCCAGTCTCAGTGGCTATATCCTCCATGAAGTCTGTCTGGTCCACCTCATCTATCTCAACTTCTTCAGACTCATACTTAGTCTCATGGTTAGATATCTCCTCAGCCGTAGCGGGCTGGGTCTCTTCAATGATCTGTTGAGCCTCGGCGTCAGAGACTATTACCCCATGTGGCTTCCAGTTATACGTGCGGGGCATTGCAGCCTGTATCCATGACGGTGGGCTGGTAGGGAAGACGGCGCTTGCCTTAGTCTTAGGCATAGTGATTGTGCGGAGTATACGGGGGGCTAGGTTATATAAGTTAGCTACACCCCATAGGTTTTTATGGTCGTTAAACGTGGGGTCATTCTTGCGGCCATCAGTCTTTGCGCGTACCTCATCGACCACTAGCTGCTCAAGCACAGCCGTGGCGTCTGCGTAGTGGGGACCACCCCATAGAAGTTCTTGGTCTGGGCCTCTACCGAACACCATATCCCTAGCGTTCTCATAAGCTGCAGTCCTGTTAGCGTTGGAGCCATCTGCGTTGACTGTCTCTACCGGGCCAAGTAAAGCGATACTCATAATCTCAGCCGCTGCTTCCTTCCACCGCTTACCAGTGAAGCGGCTGAGCCTGTCTTTAAACTCAGCCATCTGCTCCGGTAACGTCAGCTTTGCGTCAGCCACCCGCTGCCGCTCATCAAGAGCTTCCTTATCCCTTTTGAGTTGTGCCTTCTTTAGATTAGCTGCCGTGCGTTTCTCTGCTGCAGATAGCGCTGGCTTAGCCTTAACCTTTGCTTTCTGCACGGCAGGCTTAGCATCCTCAAGGAGTCTGTCAATGGACTCAGCTTTAGTAGAGCCTATCCACTTGTCCTCGCCCTTAGGGGTGACGAGATACCAGTGAGACGAACCGAACTGTGCAGTGTCACGGTATATCTGGTGGGTCTCACCATTGGACAGGGTTACCGTGTGCTCGAAAGCTTCTTTGTTGTACTTAGTGCTGACTAGACTAACCGATTGTTGTTCTTCCCCGACAGGCGATTGCGACTGCGTCCCTCCAGCGGACTCACTTTGGCCCTTTTCGTCTTCGACTTTTGGGCGGTCGGCTTGCTGCCCCGCACTCTTCCCGGCAGGTTTAGACTTGCTGCTAAGGGGGTTTCTTTTTGTAGCTGGCGTAGTGCTTGTGGCCGGTTCTTTTGCAGCCACTGGAGCTGGGCTTGACTCCGTACTCCCGGCTTTGCTTTTTGTTTTGGCATTGGTATTCTCCACTGCGGCGATAGCTGTATCGCCCATCTGGTCAAGTAAGAACGCCCGGTGGTGCCCATCTTGTATGTGGATAGTACCGTCAGGTAACGTCTGTATTTCGATGGGGTTAGCAGCGGTGAACTCTCTCAAAGTCTTCTGTGCCTCGGGGCTGGCTAGTAGCGCATCCACAAGCTCCCGCATGGTCATATTGTCAGCAACATCTAACCCCAACACGTTCCGGAGCAAAGGCGCTATCTGCTTAGTAGTTACACCTTGAGTACCAATAGCTCCATTGGGGCGGCGTATGTCGGCCATAGGTAAATCAATAGCACCCTTCACCTTCTTAGCCTTCTTAGGTGCCAGCTTCTCTGCGCTCTCATCCTGCTTAGCCTGCTTCTCCTCAGCTACAGCTACTGCTTCTTCCTTACCGCCCTGCGGTAGGTCCATAACATCCTGTAGGTCTTCCACATCTACGTAGCCGGGGTACTGCCTATTGATCTGGTTAACCAACTGTATGTGGTTCCACATCGGGGAGTTCTCAGTGTTCGGATTGAGTTGGGTCTTCACGAAGTCGAGGCGGTTCTCTGCGAGCGTTAGCTTCTTAGTAGCCTTACGCCTATTGTACCCGCGAAGAGACTCAGTCGGGATACCTGTGGTACTGCATACTTTTGCTTTAGCCATTGAACTCTTCCGATGTTACCAAGGTGGTGATGAAAGTAAGTATATCCTCGTCGCCACGTAGTAGTCTATCGCGGTCTGCCTGCGAATTGAACCACGTTTTGCCAGCCCAACCCCCCGTGGCGTTAGATGCCCCGCCGCCTGAACCGTTTGAAGAAATAGTCGCCACTAATTACTCCCGTGTTCGATCCGCATCCATACGTCCATACTAGCACCAGAATAAGTTCCAGTGGTTACGATCCGGGCGCGTACATGTTGGCCAATAATACCTGACACTGCTGTGTCGTCAGTAAGAGCGTCAACTGTACTTACGTGATCTGCTACAACAGCAGTCTCTTCGCGCACTGAAAGATACTTAGCTGCATCAGCGGACGCAAAAGCAAAGGCCATTATATCAGTCCACGTGGTCTCGTTGTCAAAGCTGGTCTGTATATAGACAGTAGCCTTAGTGCCGCTGGAGCCGGAAGTCCAGTTACACATGACCGTAAGGCCAGCGGTTTCGTCGGGTAGGCGGTGTACTTTACCCCGTGAGGCAATAGACTGTGCGCTAGTCACAGGGTGATCGATTACAAGATGTTGTATAGAAGACATGGTCTTATCCTTTTGCTTTAGCGGTGATCGTCTGGATCAGGTTGTTGCCGTCCCGGCTGATAGTAAACTCCCACTCCTTGGGAGACTCAGCAGCAGGACTAGTAGGCTGAGCTTTAATCGTATCGACCAGCAACTTAAGTGCTGCGGTATTATCATCGGTAAACTTACTCATATCAATGTTAATAACAGGAGCAGGTGCCTGCTTAACATCAACCTTAACCTCTTGTGGCTTGGGCTTGGCAGTGCCGGGGCGTTTGATCTGATCTGCCCTACTCATAGGGTGTAGGTCATGGTGGCTTATAGTCCTCATGTGCCGCCCCCACCTAGGCATTTAGCCAGCCTTTGCAGCGCGTCGATCCCAGACTTGGACTCGTTGTATACTTCATCCGCAGAGACGGGAACCATGACTGTTTGCCCTGCCTGCGGCCCATCCTCTACGACAGTGGGCATGAGGATCATAGGGCTATCAGTCTCGCGCTCGCTCTGCTTACGGGTCAGGTCCACCTTACGCGGCAGGTTAGGCTCAGTGTTTATAACGCTAGGCGGCAGGGCCATCTGTGTCTGGGGAAGTTGCGGGCCATAGACGGGTTGGGCTGCTGCGTTGGTCTCGTCATCCTGCGCTATCTGCGCCTGTTGTGCTTGCTGCACCTGCAGCGCTTGTTGCTCGGCCTGCTGCTGTGCAACTTGTTGTGCTTGAGCCTGCTGCATAGCTACGCCTATACCCGTGTCGGTGGGCTGCTGCATTACCTCTACATTCTGCTGTTGTATCTGCTCTGCTTGTGCTTGTTCTGCCTGCTGCGCTTCGTAGGCATCGAAGGCTGCGGTGCGCATAGTAGCTGGGTCACGCTGAGTGTCATCCATGGGTGCAACGTCAATCGGAGGTCCAGCCGAGGTAGGGAGATAAGGTGCGGTTATCACTGGATCAGTCGTAACTGGCCCACCCCGAGCCTCTGCAGCACGGTTCTCCCCTTGGATTACTTCGTTAACATCAACACCGTACTCTGGGCCGGTTAACGCCAGCATATCTTCCGGACCCTCTAACCGGCCATCACGCTGGGCGGCATCGCGTTGGTCCTCAATACCTAACTGTTCATCACCCTGCTCAATGCTGCGCTCTGTCTGGTCTTCAATGGCTAGGAGATCAAGCTCTTCTTTGTCTAAGTTACGTGCAGGCTTCTCTCCTTTGTTACCCCGTAGGAGCGCACCGCCGCCACCGATAGCGCCACCGACACCAGCGCCAGCAGCGAAGGAGTTAATTAGACGGTGGATACCTTCTTTGGAATTAATATCCACTTCTTCATTCTGACCAAGGAGTAGGGTTTCTTGGAAGGCTTCAGTGCTACCTTCACCTACAATGCCAGCGCCAGCGCCTTTAAGCCCACGCTTAAGTCGGCCACCTTTGACACCCTTAGTAAAGAACCCAAGGGCTAGTAGCTCTGGTGCGGACTCAGCTAAGGCGTAAGGGATAGCAAGTCCAAGGGCCACAGCCCGATTGGGTGTGCCGCTATCAAGCTGCTCGCCGTATACATCGGCTGCACCTATGCCGTAATTACTCGCGAAGGTGGCTGCGGCTGCACCGCCTACCCTACCTTGTGCAGTGCCGCGCTTAAGAACGTCCTTGGCAGCACCCTTCATATTAAATGCGTATGCACCAGCCGCTGTCTCACGGAGGAGCTTCATCTCTGCGGCCTCAAGGGCTTCACCCGCAGCCTTCTTCTTAGCAATAGCTAAGATGCTTTGCTTCACACCCTCCTTACCACCGAGAGCCATCATGGCTCCACCAATAGCAGTGAACGGGTTAGCACCACCGCCAGCTAGACCACCGACGATACCACCAGCAATAGCACTAAGGGCAGACTCAATGAGGTTAGGGCCTTGCTGGGCTAGGTTAGCTACGAACCAGCCAACGGGGTCAGACGCTGCGTCCTCTGTGAACGTGCGCTGATAAGGTTGGTTCTTGCGGAGGTCTTCAACTTGTGTCTCAACGACTGCTTGCCCGGCCTTCTCAGCACCAGCCAACTGCATACCATAACCGCCAAGGAGCTGGAGGTTATCGACACCAATACCAAAGTTCTTCTTAACGAGCCGACCCATGGAAGGGTCTATAATCTGCCGTAGGTAGCCTTTATACTCATCCGGACTGACAACACGATAGCCCTCGGGCATTGGGCGCTCAGGCCCGTCAAGAGCAGACTGGGACTCAACAGCAGATTGATGGTCATCACGATGGAACTCTTTGCCGTTAACCCACCACATACCATCGCCGCTAATACCCACAGTACTGGCCGGAGCTTCTTGCCGTACGGGACCGGACTCCATTGGACCGGGGGCCGTTATCCCTGCACCGCTCCGTGCGTAGTCGCCCGCCGCAGTAGGATCATACGTAGCCTCGAAAGGTATTCCTGTGTTAGGACGTAGCGCCATAATTATACCCTATAGTTTGTATGCGGCGTTGCCAGCGCCTTGGGAGATGGGTTGCCATACTAGGTGGGACTCACCATCCTCACCCTCAATCGGGAGAAGCACTTCCTGCCCACCCGGACCTTGGCGGAACATATTCTCAATACCTTTATATAGCCCAGAGTTCTTAGCTTCTTCCTGCAGTATCTTGTAATTACCCTCGACATAAGCCTTACGGATTGCGAGCATAGACTCCAACACCGCCTCATCAGTCTTAGCAGCAGCACCAGCCTGAGCATTACGGATACCCTCGGCGTACGTAACTTTACTGGTCTTGAGGATGTGGCCAGCTATATCGCCACGGGTTACAATACGATCAGTGGGCTGTCCGTCCTCATAGATGAGGTATTTATTGGCGTCGTCAGTAGGGCCGAACTCAATCCGCCTACCTTCCCACTGTGAGTAAAGCAGCTCAGCTAGGCCCATGTCACCTGCCTCAGCATTTACAGCGGCTACGTCAGAGGAGGCATAGAACTTAGTTGTCTCCATCATCATCCGTTGGACAGCTACCAAGTCAGCCTTACCCCCCAACCCACTGGCCCGCATATCATTCTCTTGCTGGATGAGGAAGTTGAGTGCGTCGTCAATGTGCGCAAGCTGGGCTTCTCCGCCGCCACGGGGCATACGACTCTTAGTCTTCACCTTCGCAGTTGGCTTGTCCATGATGTCCTTAGTAGCGTCTTCACTGGACTTGGGCTTCATACCAACAGCACCGGGGACTTTACGTGTAGCCCCAGTGTTGTCCTTGATAGTTGTGCCTACAGGTGCGGAGGCAACTTGCACCCCTGCCCCCAGCTTAGCGTCTACCCGGCGGGTCATCTCTACTTCTAGCTCAGCTAGTGTGCGAGGAGAGCCGTCAGGGTTGTTAAACACATTAGGGTTTGCGGCAGCGGCTGCAGGTAACACAGCCGAAGCGATCTGGGAGTCATCCTTAGTAGCCGCTCGGGTTGCTTTTTTGAAATCAGGCGCACCGAGGAACCACGCACCATACTCTTCATACTTATTGGGTACCCTACCGCCGTTGAACGTAGTCAACTCAGCCCGTATCTCCTCGCGTAATGCGTTGGCCATAAGGGCTTCCTTCGTAGGATCACCCCGGTCAGCCAACGTAACACCTGCAGCCTTGCCGTACTTCTTAACCGTGTTAGCCCAAGTATCATCAAGGAACTGATAAAGCCCACGGGCAGAAGAGTTAGGGTTCGTAGCATTGGGGTCATTGTTCGACTCAATAGCGGCGGTCTGAGCCGTGGTGAGTCCTGCGCTTGGTGTGCCAGTAAGTGGTGGCGTAGTGATAGAACTGGTAGAGTACTTCTTGTAGAACGTTAGTGGGTCTGCGTTAAACTCAGTTATCCGGTTCGTGTCGTTGCGGATTAGGGCTGCAAACTCAGGCTCCTGTACCCAGTCAGCCATGGCGCGGGCACTTGCTTGTTCTGCATGGTAAGGATCGTTTGCAGCTTTAGTCAACCACGCCCATCCACGAGCGAGCGGAGAGGTAGCAGGGATACCTTCATACCCACCAGTGGCAGTCCTAGTTCTCATACGTGTGATAGCTTGGGCTGCATCTCCCCCAGCAACAGCACTATCCCAAATCTGCCCCGGACGGGTAGAGTCAGGGCTTATCTGCCTAACGGGTCCACCCATACGTCCTACTTGGGAGGGCATCTCAAGTCCTGCCTTGGGTGGGGGTACTGCATACGCCGCGTCCTCAGCCGCCTTAGCTGCTTTCGCTTGCACTTGCGCTTCTGCAGCCGCTGCCTTCTGGGCAATAGCGGGATCAGGCGGGAGGTTATGTACTGGGTACTGTCCACCGGTAGCAGCATTGGTAGTAGGTTTAACTGCTGCTCTAGGGGCTATGCCCGCCCGCTTCCTACGGTAATCGCCCTCCCGCTGCCTAGCATCTTGCTCGGACATTGCTTGGGCGGTCTGGATACCTTGATTAACATCGTTGAAGTAAAAGCTCATAATACTATTCCTTAAGCCTTACTGGCGGTGCCATAGGTGAGGTTAAACGCGTTCTGCTGCTCTTTGCGCTTACGTGCTTCGAGGTCAGAGTATGTACTTTGCAGGCCATCAGTGTTGGTCACACTTGAGTTAGACCCCGAGGGATAGATACCTGCAGCACCAGTGTATGCCGCCTGAGACCTACGTGCTGCACCCTCTGCACCACTTGTGTAAGCAGTGTTCTTGTTAAGGGCATTACCCAATTTAAACCGGCGTTCCATACTAGCGCGGTTGCCAGCATCTGTCCCGCGAAGAGCTTCGTTCATATCACGAGTGCCTGCTGTGCCCACCCTGTTTGCAGACTGCTGCCCAAAGTAATCAGTGTTGGCGTAGTAGTCACCTGTGCGCTTCACATCCGCAGCGCGAGCAGCCTTGAACTTATAGGCTTCCTCGTCTTGGGCTTGCTTCCGAGCAATTGCAGCCTCGTTAGCAGCAAGAGCGCCTTTCTCACCAGCAGACATCGAAGCCTTAGGCACCATCAACCCCGCGAGGTAGTTAGTCCCAAGGCCGAGGATGGCGTCTGTGCCTTTGTCGGCTAGGACATCTGGATCAGTAACCTTGTCCCATGCTTTAAGACCAGCGGACTTCATCTTATCCGTGAAGGAAGCAGGCTCACCGAGAGAGGCGCGTACATCAGCGGTATTGAAAGACTTCATACCCCCTGCAGATGGGAAGTTTTGGCCTCCGGGAGTGCCGGTGTAACCTTGGCGGACAATACCTGATGGGGTGGTGTATATACCCGAAGCATTAGCATCAGCGGGGCCACCTGCATCTGGTATGAAAGAACTCTCAGAGGTCATGAGACCATCCCCACTTTGGTTCCTATAATCCTCACGGGTAGCCACTTCAAACGAGTCCCCCGGAGCAGGGGCAATAACCGAAGACTGAGTAGGCTGAGCGCCTCCACCGAAATAATCCCCAATATCCTGAAACCCTTGCTCGCCTGCAATCTTCTGATTAGCAGCCCAGTTATCACCAAAGTCAGTGTAGCCGCCGATGCCGCCACCGATGCCGCCTATTACCCCTCCACGTTGCCAATCTTGCCCAAGCAGGGCAGCAGAGCCAGCCCCCAAGGCCATACCAGATACACCGGAGAGCAGCGTCTGTGTGAACTTCGAGGCTACACCGAGACTGAATGACGTAGCAATAGAGGACGCCAACAGGGGTGCGGCATATGGGATAACTACCTGTGCAGCGATCCCGAGAGCTTTCTTCCACCAACTCATGCTGTGGCTCCTTCTTTAGGTTTGGGTTGACCACCGCCCTCTTTGGCTTCCTTCGCTTTCGCGTTAAGGCCATCGAGGTATTTGGTGCCGAAGTATTCAGCGGCGTCTGTGGTCATCATAAATTCTCGGGGCTGCACGTAAGCTAACATGGTGTCTGGCTTGTCAGTGCTGCTTACATTCGAGTCCGTTACTGGCCCACCGCCAGCCATTGTTGGGATTTGCCCTTGGGGCTGTGCTGCGCCGCCCATCTCACCTTGGAAAGCCTGTCCGATGATAAGGAGCATAGTAATCACGCCCTCGTCGTACTCAGGAGATATGTCTCCTTCTTCGGCAATACCTTTCTGGATAACGAACTGACGTAACTGTGGGTATAGCTGGGGGTTCTGGGAGGCGGCAGTAGCTATCTGCACAACCATGTTGAGGTCTTGCATAGTCATCTCGCCAGCCTGTAGCATCTCAGTTATGCCAGCCTTCAACTGTTGTACCTGCTGAGGGTTCTGTGCGGCGAACTGAGTAGCCTGCTGTGTAGCATTACCTTGCGCACCGCCACCGGGAGGGGTCAGCCCAGCCTGCCCAGAGGTAGGGCCGGGGGGCGTAATCATCCCACCCTCAGCATAGGACGGCGGCACGAAGGAGGACCGGTAGTTCATATTAGCAGGAACCCCAGATAAGTCCGGAGCCGCTGCTGGTGCGGTAGGGGGTGCTTGCTGTTCCACGAAATTATCTCCTCCGATGCCGCCTATAAGGCTGGGGTTGTTAGGGTTGTTAGGGTTGTTAGGGTTGTTAGGGTTGTTA
>TARA_R110000787_G_scaffold92517_2_pt1 | contig 19494 bp, 14 predicted proteins | sample TARA_R110000787 | Tara Oceans TARA_R110000787 (sample SAMEA4397920) | marine metagenome | biome: Polar Biome; feature: [DCM] deep chlorophyll maximum layer (ENVO:01000326); material: water (ENVO:00002006), including particulate matter (ENVO:01000060) such as... | depth 35 m
CGGGTGGCAGCGGGCCTGGCGCGATGCGCAACCCAAAAAGCGGTACGATGTCATTATCATCGGGGCAGGGGGGCATGGTCTGGCTACTGCCTATTATCTGGGTAAAAACTTTGGCATTACCAATGTCGCAATCCTCGAAAAAGGCTGGCTTGGCGGGGGCAATACCGGCCGCAACACCACGATCATCAGATCGAATTACCTGCAGGACCCATCTGCCGCGATCTATGAAAAGGCGCGGTCGCTCTATGAAACCATGAGCCAGGACTTGAACTACAACGTCATGTTTTCGCCTCGCGGTGTGATCATGCTGGCGCAGACCCATCACGAGGTGCGCGGTTATCAGCGCACCGCCCACGCCAATGCGTTACAGGGCGTGCAGACCGAATTCATCGGCCCCGAGAAGGTCAAGCAGCTGGTCCCGATCATCAATATCGACGGGCCACGCTATCCGGTTCTGGGCGGCCTGTGGCAGCAACGCGGAGGAACAGCGCGCCATGATGCAGTGGCATGGGGCTACGCGCGGGCCTGTTCCGACATGGGCATGGACGTGATCCAGAAATGCGAGGTCACAGGGATACGTCAGGATAACGGCAAGGTGACCGGCGTCACGACCAACCGCGGCGATATCGATTGTGACAAGCTGGGTATAGTGGTTGCGGGGCATTCGGGACATCTCGCCGACATGGCGGGCTTTCGGTTGCCGATCGAATCCGTTGCCCTTCAGGCGCTGGTGTCCGAGCCGATCAAACCATGCATGGATGTCGTGGTCATGGCCAATACCGTGCACGGATACATGAGCCAGTCGGACAAGGGCGAAATGGTCATCGGCGGCGGTACCGACGGCTATAACAACTACACACAGCGCGGGGCTTTTCACCACATCGAAGAAACCGTCCGCGCCTTGGTCGAAACCTTTCCCATGGTATCGCGCCTCAAGATGTTGCGCCAATGGGGCGGTATCGTCGATGTAACGGGTGACCGCTCTCCGATCCTGTCAAAAACGCCCGTCGACGGGGTTTTCGTCAATTGTGGCTGGGGTACGGGGGGGTTCAAGGCGATCCCGGGATCAGGCTGGGCGATGGCCGAACTAATCGCAAAAGGCCGCTCTCCGCTTACCGATGCCTTTGGGCTGAACCGCTTCCAAGAGGGGCGCTTCATCGACGAAAGCGTCGCGGCAGGAGTGGCACATTGAATATTTCACCGAAACAGGCGGCATCCCCCCCCCGCAGGAACCTTTCTGCGGTTCAAACTGTTGCACCTTCATACGAACGAAACGAAGGAGCAACACAATGGCTACGCCAGAACACCACCAACCGCCTAACAAAACGATCAACAAAACCAGCGGCACGGGATCAGGTATCATTATCGGGATACTTGTCATCTTGGTCATTGGCTTCGGCTTTTATTTCTTCTCGGGCAACGACCCAGTCGGCGGCCCCAGCGACGTCAACGTCACCGTCGAGGGCGCGGCAGATCCTGTGGGCAACACTGCACCCGCACCCGCACCTGCGGCCCCTGCCGATCAACCCGCAACGGGTACAACCAACCAGCCTTCTGGCAACTAAAACGCTGCACAGAACTGTTTTATCGATCAAGGCCAGCCTCATCGCGGGGGCTGGCCTTTCTGCGTTTTCGATACCCTTCAAAAGGAACGTCGCATGCTGATCCTGACATGCCCGAATTGCGGTGTCACAGCCGAGGAAACCGAATTTCACGCCGGCGGAGAAGCTCACCTGAAGCGGTTTGGCCCCGGCGCAACGGACGCGGAGTTCGAAAGCTATCTTTTCATGCGCGAAAATCCAAAGGGGGTGCACTTTGAAAGATGGCGCCACGTCTACGGGTGCGGTAAATGGTTTCACGCCGCCCGAGACACCGTAACCCTTGAGGTTTTCGGTACTTATACGGCGCAGACCAGCACCATACCTCAAGACATCCTCGATAAGGTTCGTGATCGTCGCCCGAACTGGCAGGGTCAGGGTGCCCCTCGATGACACACCGTTCAATTTCATTTTGCCTGAAAACTCCCGCCGGAGGCATCAATGCTCTCCGCAAACGCCAAGGTTCGCCGTTATGAGCACCAGAATTGCCACAGGTGGTCGCCTGCTGAACAAATCCAACGCTGTCAGCTTTTCATTCAATGGCAAGCAATTGCGCGGTTTCGAAGGCGATACACTCGCGTCAGCTCTTTTGGCCAATGACCAGATGCTGGTCGGTCGATCCTTCAAATATCACCGTCCCAGGGGCGTGGTGGCCGCTGGCCCCGAAGAACCCAATGCGTTGGTGAACCTGGGCAGGGCCGGGAAATTTGAACCCAATCAGCGGGCGACTACAACAGAACTGTTCGACGGTTTGAATGCCGAAAGTCAGAACCACTGGCCCAGCCTCGAATTCGATGTTGGGGCGATCAACAAATATCTCAGCCGGTTTTTACCGGCGGGCTTCTATTACAAGATGTTCATCCATCCCCGCCCGTTCTGGAAGCATATCTACGAACCGATCATTCGTCATTCCGCCGGACTGGGAAAAGCCCCCAAGGACCAGGACGCAGACAGCTATGAACATTTTTATGCGTTTTGCGACGTTCTGATTATCGGTGGTGGCGTCGCCGGGCTCGAGGCGGCGCGTACCGCTGGCCGTTCCGGCGCACGGGTGATCCTGCTGGAACAAACAGCCCATTGGGGCGGGCGTGCGCCGGTTGACGGAGGCACAATCGAAGGCACCCCCGTCAACAGCTTCGTCGACGATCTGGTGGCCGAGTTATCCACCATGAGCAACGTCGAAATGCGGACCCGCGTGATGGGGGCGGGCGTTTATGATCACGGCTATGTTCTTGGCTATGAACGTCTGACCGATCACGCTCCGCAGGCCGCCGGGCCACGCCATCGGTTGTGGCGCATCCGGGCGGGTCATGTCATCACCGCCACCGGTGCCATTGAGCGTCCCTTGTCCTTTGCCGGAAACGATATCCCCGGTGTGATGCTCGCCGCCTCAATCCGCGATTATCTGGTGAACTACGGCGTTTCGGTGGGCGACCGTACCGTCGTGGTCACCAACAATGACGATGCCTACCGCACGGCTATTGCGTTGGTCGAAGCGGGTTTGAGCGTCCCTGCGGTTCTTGATGCCCGTGTGTTGCCGCAGGATTCACCGTTGATGGTGCGTGCCAAGGAACTGGGTATCCGCGTCATGATGGGGCATGCGATCTCGCGGGTCAAAGGGACCAAGCGGGTCACAGCCGTCGAGGTTTGCAGTCAGGCCGGAGAAGGTGCCGTTCTGGAAACCATCGCCTGCGAGGCCGTTGCCATGTCGGGTGGTTGGGCCCCCGTGGTCCATCTGTGGTCCCATTGCGGCGGAAAACTGGTATGGGATACGACGCTTGCGACATTCCGCCCCGATGTGGATAACCCACCCCTTGGGGCTGATGGTCACGGTTTCGTCACCGCCGCTGGTGCGGCCGCTGGATTTTTTGGTCTGGATGACATCTTGCATGACGCTCACGCGGCTGCGGATGGCGTTGCGACCGCTCTTGGGTTCAAGCTGCCCTCCGAGGTCGTGTCGCCCAATGCCAGCCGTCAGGAGGAGGCTCCCCTGACACCGGTATGGTTGATGCCGCAAGGTGCGGGCGTAAACCTGCGCGAGAAGGCGTGGCTGGATTATCAAAATGACGTCAAGGTCTCCGACATCCGTCTGGCGGCACAAGAAGGGTTCGTCAGCGTGGAACATGCCAAGCGCTATACCACGCTGGGGATGGCCACCGATCAGGGAAAGCTCAGCAACGTCAACGGGCTGGCAACGCTCGCCGGGGCGATGAACGCCGATATCCCAAGTGTTGGAACCACCACGTTCCGCCCGCCATACCACCCGATTTCCATGGGATCGATTGGTGGCGAGGCGCGAGGCGATGTATTTCAACCGGTTCGTCGTACCCCTATGCATGATTGGCACGAGGCCAACGGTGCCGAATGGGAACCGGTGGGCCAGTGGCGCAGGCCCTATTCCTATAATCGCCCCGGTGAATCCACCCATGACGCGGTAATGCGCGAAGTGACCAACACCCGGACCAAGATGGGGCTTCTCGATGCGTCAACGCTGGGCAAGATCATCGTCAAGGGGCCGGACGCGGGCAAATTTCTCGACCTGCTCTACACCAATATGATGAGCAGCTTAAAACCGGGTAAATGCCGCTATGGCTTGATGTGTTCGGAAAACGGTTTTCTGATCGACGATGGTGTCGTCGCCCGCATCGATGACGACACCTTTCTGTGCCACACCACGACCGGTGGCGCGGAACGCATCCATCAGCACATGGAAGAATGGCTGCAAACGGAATGGTGGGATTTCGACGTCTACGTCGCCAATGTCACCGAACAATATGCGCAGATCGCCGTGGTCGGCCCCAACGCGCGCAAATGTCTGGAAAAGCTGGGCGGCATGGATGTCAGCAAGGACGCGCTGGCATTCATGGAATGGGCGGACGGCACGCTGGGTGGCTTCAATTGCCGGATCTACCGCATCTCTTTCTCGGGCGAGCTGAGCTACGAGATCGCGGTTGACGCAGGGCAGGGCCAAGCGTTCTGGGATGCTTTGATGGTGGCGGGCAATGACCTGGGCGTGATGCCCTATGGCACCGAATGCCTGCATATACTTCGCGCCGAAAAAGGCTTTATCATGATTGGCGATGAAACCGACGGCACGATCATTCCGCAAGACCTCGGGTTGAATTGGGCGATTTCCAAGAAAAAGGACGACTATCTTGGAAAACGAGCGCAGGAGAGATCGCATATGGTGGATCCCAACCGCTGGAAACTCGTCGGTTTGGAAACCACAGACGGCAGCACGCTGCCTGACGGGGCCTATGCGGTTGGCGACGGTGTGAACGAGAACAACCAGCGCACCATGATTGGCCGTGTCACGTCAACCTATCACTCCCCGACACTGGGCAAGGGCATCGCGATGGGGCTGGTTCTGAACGGACCAGACCGCATGGGCGAGGTGCTGGATTTCCCTGGTACCGATGGCAAGACGTATCAGGCGAAAATCGTCGATCCGGTTTTCTATGACAAAGAAGGGGCGAAGCAAAATGTCTGAAGCGATCAGTGCATTGAACGGTGCTGTCTTCAAGGAAGGCATAGCGGAAATTCTGGGCCTTGACCCGATCGGAATGATCTCGATCCGGGGCGATCTATCCGCGAGCTATATGAAAAAAGCTTTGAAAAAGGCAGTTGGTGTCGGCATGCCGGGCATCCGGGAAATATCACTGGCGGGGGACAAGGGCGTCGCGTGGATGTCGCCAGACGAACTGCTGCTGATATGCCCATATACCGACGTCGCGAATGCGCTTGAGTCCCTGAAAAAAGGCTTTGGTGATAACCATGCTCTGGCCGTGAATGTGTCCGATGCCCGGGCTGTGTTCCGTATCAAGGGGCCGAACACGCGCGAGGTGCTGGCCAAACTAGCGCCCGTCGACCTGTCACCCCAGGCTTTCGGCCCCGGCATGATCCGACGCACCCGTCTGGCCCAGGTCCCGGCAGCCTTCTGGATGGAGGATACTGACACCGCACAGCTTGTGTGTTTCCGCTCGGTCGCCCAATACGTGTTTGATTTGCTGAAAACCGCCGCGCAACCGGGATCAGAGGTCGGTTTCTATCGCAGCTAGGCTAAAGGTCGCCGATAGGCTCCAGGCAGGACGTATCGGCGGAACCTTCAACCATTCCGGATGGTTTTGGTCTAAGTTGCCAAAAGCGTGTGTACATACATAATTGGGCGCAGATCGAAGCTCGGTTTCCTATCTTGCCCTTGACCTTGCGGGTTCACGCGCTTCATGTGGCCCAGAAGCAATTTCAATAACGGAGGCTTTTCTCATGGCTTTTACTCTTCCTGACCTTCCCTATGCCCACGACGCGCTTGCATCCAAAGGCATGTCAAAGGAAACGCTGGAATACCACCACGACAAGCACCACAACGCTTATGTGACCAATGGCAACAAGGCCATCGAGGGCACTGAGTGGGAGGGGAAGACCCTCGAGGAGATCATCAAGGGTACATATAAGCCCGATGCCGTGGCCCAAAATGGGATCTTCAACAACATCTCTCAGCTTTGGAATCACAACCAGTTCTGGGAAATGATGACCCCCAACTCTGTCGCGATGCCCGGCGAACTGGAAAAGGCTATCAACGAAAGCTTTGGTTCGGTCGACAAGTTCAAGGACGAATTCAAGACCGCAGGTGGCGGCCAGTTCGGTTCTGGTTGGGCATGGCTGGTCAAGGATAAAGATGGCGGTCTGAAGGTTACCAAGACAGAGAATGGCGTGAACCCAGTGTGTTTCGGTCAGACAGCTCTGCTTGGCTGCGACGTGTGGGAGCATTCCTACTATATCGACTATCGCAACGCGCGCCCTGACTATCTGTCAAACTTCCTCGATAATCTTGTAGATTGGGAAAACGTCGCGTCGCGCATGTAATCTTTTGATATATCTACAGAAAGGCTCCGCCCGTTCACGTGGCGGGGCCTTTTTTGTGGGAACTGTGATCCGGGGTCATGCGTTTGTCCATTGAACAAATCAGATTACAGGAGAACATGATGACCAAGATTGATAACGGGACTTGGGTGCTGATCGCAGATGGCGAAAAGGCATTATTCATGGTCAACGAAACTGATGACGAAAATCCGTTCTTACAGGTCTTCCGCGAGGAGGAACAAGATAACCCTCCCAACCGAGAGCAAGCAGCAAATCGCCGGGGGCGTTTCAACGATGGCCCTTCGGTGCACCGATCTGCGGTAGCCGATACGGATTGGCATCAACTTTCAAAGGATCGTTTTGCGCACGAATTAGCGGAAATCTTGTACAAGCAAGCCCATAAGGGACGGTTTGAAAAGATCGTGATCGTGGCTCCGCCTTCCACGCTGGGTGAATTGCGCGATGCATTCCACCAAGAGGTGTCGAGCAAGGTTGTAGGAGAAATTCCAAAAACCCTGACAAACCATCCGGTCAACGAGATCGAGGAGATCATCAAGTCCGAGTTGAATTCGAACTAATGTGTATCTAAATTGCAACGCCTGACAAGGCGCGATCAGCTTTGGTTTTCAGTGTATTGCCCCGCCAGTATCGACGCTGAAAGAGCGCTGGAATTCCAGCGCTCTTTTCGCGTTACGCTGGTCAGCTTGCATGTGCATACGGGGAAAACATCTGCCTAATTGCCGGGGGAAGTCTGCCTGACTCTGGGAATTACGCCAATGCGCGGGGACATAGATGCGGCAATGTGGCTGTGTTCCCGCGCGTTGGCATCCCAGACAAATGTCAGCTTAAAAGTTGGTGCAACAATTCCACGGCGGCATCTGCATCGGGGACTGACGTGAAATAGCCAAGCAACGTTTCATCAGCGAATCCTTCGGCGACGACATGGGCGAGAAGCGCAAGCAGCGGATCCCAGTAACCATTTGTATTAACTAGTATTATTGGCTTGCTGTGCAGGCCAAGCTGCCGCCATGTAAGCACCTCGAACAATTCGTCTAACGAACCGGCACCGCCGGGCAACACCACGACCGCATCGCAGTTCATGAACATGACCTTCTTACGTTCATGCATCGTTTCGGTGACGATGTACCGCGTCAGATCGGTCTTGCCGACTTCCCATTTCACCAGATGTTCAGGAATGACGCCGAACGTATTCCCTCCCGCCAATTGCGCCGCGCGGGCGACAGCCCCCATTAAACCTACGTCCCCGGCACCGTACACCAGCCGCCAGTTTTCTCTTGCCAAACCCTGTCCGACGGCGTGGGCCTGAGCCATGTATTCGGGGTCGTTACCGGGGCGCGATCCGCAATATACACACACGGATTTTTGCTTCATCAAGGTTATCCTCGCCATTGAATGTGCAGAAGAAATGCAGCTGCATTTTGACCCTTGATAGAGCGCTTGCTACAAGTTCTCAATGAGCCGAGGCCAGAGGGTTATCACGATGCCGATGTTCCGAACTAGAAATGCGCAGATTGGCGGCGGAATCCTGGCCGCTACTGTAATTTTTGGTGCCGGTTATCTTTGGCTATATTGGACGGCTCCCTCGCACGTCACGGCGCGCGTAACCCCTCAGACCATCATATCAGATACAAAGATGACCTCCAGACCGCTGACGGCTGCGGCGGTCGATGACGCTCAGGCGGCGCGCGCCGCGCCCGCACTTTCTGCCCCAAAGGCAGCCGATACTCCGGAAATCATGGCGTCGCCAAATAGCCCAAGCTTTGACGAGGTCCGTCGAGAGGTGGATGGGGTGACGGTAATCGCAGGTCGCGCCAGCCCGGGCAGCAATGTTCGGGTCATGAGCAACGGCGCGGAAATTGCGACTGCTACCGCGGATAGTGCAGGAAAATTTGCAACGCTGGCGATCTTGCCTCCGGACGGGACGGGGCAGGTTCTGAGCTTGGCCGCGCAGTTGGATGCGACGACGACGGTGTCCGATGAAGAGATTATCCTTGCGCCGCTCACTCCTTCAATGCCCGCCGCCGCGGCGATAGAGAACAGCGTCGTAGCCGGTTTGCCCGGTGAGATCACCGCCCCCAGTTCGCCGACGGTTCCAGACAAAGTGACGGAAAACGCGCCATCGGACGCAGCGCCCTCGGTCAGTCAACCGTCTACGCTAGGTCCGGTACGCGCCCCGCAGACCCCCGACGCGCCGGAAGTCCCGGCGACCATGACGGCCGCGACGACCGTTCCGTCAGCCGCACCCGAAACACCGGTTGCAGAGGCTCCGCCGCGAGTGGCAGTTTTGAAATCGACCCCAGACGGCGTAGAGCTTTTGCCTGGATCGGCCCCAGAGGTTACGGACCGTATCGCGCTTGATACCATTTCATATTCCGAGACCGGCGAAGTCCGTTTGGGAGGAAGGGCACAGTCGTTGGGCAAATCGGTGCGCGTTTACCTGAACAACAGCCCGGTGGTTGCGTTGGCAGTGGACCCGGAGGGGCGGTGGCGCGGTGACCTCAAGGACATCGATACCGGCATATACACGCTGCGTGTTGACGAACTGGATGGGGCGGGAAAGGTGATCAGCCGGGTAGAGACCCCGTTTAAACGTGAATCCGCGGCAACACTGGAACGCGCGTCGGCAAGCCATAATGGACCGATAAGCGCGATCACGGTACAAGAAGGGGCCACACTTTGGGCGATCGCAAGGGAACGCTATGGCGACCCGTTTCTTTACGTCAGGGTGTTCGAGGCAAACCGGGATTCGATCCGCGATCCTGATTTGATCTATCCTGGCCAGGTTTTCGACCTTCCTGACTGATGCGACGCGGGCGCACGCGCCTTCAAATCGTCCGACAGCACTGGCAACATCCGTTCGCCGGGCATATGTAGTGACCCAAGCATTTCAGGATCATTATGTCAGCCGATAGAACTCGCGCCACCACGGCACCTAAAAACGCCGCGCAAATCCCATTGACCGAAGAAGAGATTGCCAACGCTGCCGAACGTCAGTCTAACCTTCTGGTTCTCAAGAAAGTAGCGCCGTATCTTTGGCCCAAGGATATGCCGTGGGTGAAAAGGCGGGTGGTCTGGGCAATGATCTTCCTGGTGGTGTCCAAGCTGATTTCCATTGTTATTCCCCTTCTCTACAAAGATGCGGTTGACGCGCTGGCGAACGAAGGCGTGCCGTTTCTGGCGCTCGGTGCAGTTGGGCTTACCGTGGCTTACGGTGTCGCACGCGCGATGAATGTGGGCTTTCAACAATTGCGCGATGCGGTTTTCGCGCGGGTTGGGCAACGTGCCTTGCGGATGCTGGCGCTTGAGACTTTTCAGCATATTCACAAGTTGTCGATGCGCTATCACATCACGCGCAAAACCGGTGGTCTAAGCCGGATTATCGAACGTGGCGTCAAGGGCGTTGACTTCCTGCTGCGTTTCTTGCTGCTTTCGATCGGCCCGCTGGTGCTGGAACTGTTGATGATCGGCGTGATCCTGACGATCTTGTTCGATGCGTGGTACCTGCTGGTGGTGGCCGTCACGATTGCGCTTTACGTCTGGTTCACCTTCGCTGTGACCGAATGGCGGGTCAGGCTGCGCCGCCAGATGAACGACCAAGACACCGATGCGAACCAAAAAGCCATCGACAGTCTGCTGAACTATGAAACGGTCAAGTATTTCGTCGCGGAAAACCGCGAGGCCGGGCGTTATGACCATGCGATGGCGGGGTACGAAGAAGCTGCGATCAAGACCAATTATTCGCTCGCATTTCTGAATTTTGGTCAGTCACTGCTCATTACCTGCGGGTTGGTGGGGGTTATGGTGATGGCGGCGATTGGTGTGCAGAAAGGTGAATTGACTGTCGGGGATTTCGTCATGGTCAATGCTTACATGGTGCAGATCACCGTACCGTTGAATTTTCTCGGCACAGTTTACCGCGAAATTCGGCAGGCGCTGGTGGACATGGGGCAGATGTTCACCTTGCTGGATCAACCGGCCGAAATCACCGACAAACCCGCGGCACCGGAACTGCAAGTTACCGGCGGGCGAGTGACCCTTGACGACGTGCGTTTTGGCTACGATCCCGACCGCGAGATCCTCAAGGGCGTGTCCATCGAAGCCGCCCCGGGAGAGATGGTTGCGATTGTCGGCTCGACCGGCTCCGGGAAATCTACCATCGGTCGGTTGTTGTTCCGGTTCTACGATGTGCAGGCAGGTGCATTGCGCATTGATGGGCAGGATGTACGCGATGTGACACAGGAAAGCCTGCACCGCGCGATCGGTGTCGTTCCCCAAGATACGGTACTGTTCAATGACACCATCGGATATAATATCGGATATGGCCGCGACGGTGCGACACAGGCTGAAATCGAATCTGCCGCAAAAGCCGCGCAGATACACGACTTTATCCAGCGTTTGCCCATGGGCTATGACACGGCGGTAGGCGAGCGGGGCCTGAAGCTTTCGGGTGGCGAGAAACAGCGCGTGGGCATCGCCAGAACGCTGCTGAAAAATCCTCCGATCTTGCTGTTGGACGAAGCAACCAGCGCACTGGACAGCGAAACCGAATACGAGATTCAGGATGCTTTGCGGCAGGCTGGCAAAGGTCGTACAGTCCTGACGATTGCGCACCGTCTTTCGACAGTTGCCGAAGCAGACAGGATCGTTGTGCTGGAGCAAGGCAGCGTGGTCGAACAGGGCACCCACGATGACCTTTTGGCTCGCAATGGCCGTTATGCACAGCTGTGGCAGCGCCAGCAATCTGAAACGGACTGACGGCGCTGCGCAGGGTTGAAAGGGCCTTAGTCTTTGGCGATGGCCTTCGATGTCAGCTTGTCCAATGCGCCGGCCATCTTGGAAAGATAGTCCGCATCAGCCGCTATGCCGTGATCTTCTGACAAAGCCACGGGATCGCGATAGGTCACGTGCACATCGCCCGAGGCATCCGAATAGGTCAGCACGCGCAGGGGCAGATCAAGCCCGGCGGTTTGTGCATCCTGCATCGCAGGGGTGCCCAGCTTTGGGTTGCCGAAGATAAGCAGCATCGTCGGGCGAAGCTCCATATCAACTTTCTTGGCACCTTCTGCGTGGTCCACGCGGGCGAAGACAGTCGCCCCCGCCTCAGTTACAGCGGCTTCCAACCGGTCCACGGTTTCGTGCACTGAATAGGGGCTGGTTTTGGTGATCAACTCCGCAGCAAGGGCAGGTACTGCCATGGTCATTGCCGCAAGTGAAAAAAGTATACCTCGAAACATCATGTTTCTCCTTGTTCATGTTAAGTGTCGCTGACTCAGACGTAGAGTGCTGACCGATGAATGCGAGGTATTTATCCGGAGGGGGGGCGCGCCACCCGCGCGGCCGGGTCTGAACCTACCCGGGTGACGGGTAGCCGAGACCGCAGCCAGCACGGTGGACCCGGGGGGTTACTCTGCGGGTTTCTGCGAGGTCCAGTTGTCGTCGTTGACTTGATCGTCCCAGATGATCAGGCCCGACTTGAGCCGCCGCGCGTCCTTTTGCAGCGCCCAGTCTTGGGCCGCCTTGCTGGCCCGGCCCAGCGACATCTTGGCAAGCAGCCGTGCAGACCAGCGGGCGTATGTGGTCGCCCATACCCTGATCGCCAGCAACGAAGGCGTCACCATCAATGTCAGCACAGTTGCGATGCCAAGCCCGAACACAACCGCCGTCGCCAGTTGTTTCCACCAAAGCGCCGTCGGGCTGTCAATCGTATAGCCCCCATTCGCAAAATCCAGGCTAAGCCCGAACATCATGGGTGCAAGCCCCGCCATCGTCGTGATTGTGGTCAGCAGCACCGGACGGATACGAGCTTGTGCAGTGCGGATGATTGCTTCGATACGCGGCATGTACTGGCTGAATTCCTGATAGGTGTCGATCAGGATGATGTTGTTGTTAACCACAATCCCTGCCAAGGCGACGATACCAGTGCCGGTCATGATGATGGAAAAGGTCTGATCCATCACCAGCATGCCGATCAGCACCCCGGTGGTCGAAAGCACGACTGCCAGCAGCACCAGGATCGAATTATAGATGCTGTTGAACTGGGCCAGAAGAATGATGAACATCAGCCCCAATGCCGCCGTAAAGGCCGAGCTCAGGAATGCCTGGCTTTCGGCCTGGTCCTCTTGATCGCCGGTCCATTCATAGCTGACGCGGTCAGGCAGGGGGTCGGTTTCGAGCCACTTGGTGATTTCAGCGATCCGTTCATTGGCGTTGATCGGGACCATGCGCACCCTGCCGTCCGAAAACTGTTGCTGAAGATCCAGCCCACGCGCTGCGGTAGTGCGATCCGTGATCTTGTAGGTCTTGCCATCGTGAGCCGTGAAATCGGCATCGTCTGCAGCGGGGCGCATCGTGGCCAACGTCAAATCCACATCTTTGCCGTCAACCTTGTCAGTCTTGACCAGTTTCACCAGACCGGGGAAAACATCCGCCTTGATGTCCATATGGCGCTTTTGGTCGATGCGGTTGATTTCGGCCAACTTTGGTACCGGCGTGCGCGTGATGAAATTTGACAGTGGCACCAAGCCATCGACTGTTCGCACCTTCAGCGTGTCCAAGGTGCTTAGAACGCGATCCTTTTCAGGCAGGCGTACCCTGATCTCGATCTCTTCGTCCGAACTGTCGACCCGCATCTTGTCAAGCAGCAACCCCCGGGTGACAAGCTGAACCATCGCACCGACGGTTAGCACGTCGGCACCGAACTGTCCGGCTTTCGCAACGTCCACGTCGATTTGCCAGTCGATACCGGGCAGGGGGCGCGTGTCTTCGATCAATGTCAAGCCGGGTGTCTTGGCGAACTCGTTACGGACAAGGGCGGTGGCATCAACCAGATCGGTAAAGCTGTCGGCCTTCAGCCGCAGATGCACGGCCTTGCCGGATGCGGGACCACGGGACTGGGCGAGTATCTCGATCTTGATGCCGGGGATGGCGCTAAGCTGTTCTGTCAGTTCCGCGATGACGATATCGCCGTCAAGTTCCGGACGCAGGGCGCGGTCTTCCCATGGGATTGTCTCTAGCTGAATTTGACCGATGCTGTCGTTGGGGGCCTGAGCGCCCCCGGTATTGCTGTCCAGCCCCCCTTCGCCCGCAAAGGCAAAGGCCGTGGCGACCCCGGGATGGGCCAGCACGATCTTTTCGGCTTGCTGCATGATGTTGTCCTTTTCGGTCAACGACAGATTGCCTCGGGCCAGAACATACACAATCGCCTGTTCCGGTTCGCTTTCGACAAAGAATTCGACGCCCTTGCTGTTGTTGCTGAAGAAGATCAGCGTGGTACCGACAAAAATGAATACCACGCCCGTCACAACCAATGGCATGACCGGATTGCCGGTGATGAATTCGATCAGCCGCCCAAAGCCAGACCGGCGATAGCCGGCGTGGATCACGTTAGGTTCTTTGCGGAAAAGCCGCGATGTCAGCCAGCGCCCGCCGCGCCCCATGCGCGTGAACAATGCGAAAAAGCTGATAAGCCCCAACATCACGCCCGACACGGCGATCGCGAGCAAAGCGCACAGGGCCGCGATGCTTGCGAAGATCAGCGCAAACACCGGGATTACCGACCCGAGAATATCCAACCCGTCCATCGACGCGAACTGCGTTGAGATCACCGCGAACAGCGGTTGCATCAACAATACCGGCAATGCAACCATCGCCAGCACTATGGGGAAAAGCAACAGGTGCATATATAACGGCAACTTGGCAATCGCTTCCATATTGCCGGCCATCCAGCGTTCCAACCGTCCGGTTACCCCACCCATGACCGGCAGATAAACCAACGCGACGACCAACGACGCCGATAGCACGAATATCAGTGTGACAGGCAACATTCCCATGAATTCGCCAGGCACACCGGGCCAGAACAGCATCGGTAAAAACGCGCAAAGCGTGGTCGCTGTCGATGATATGATCGGCCAGAACATGCGTTTGGCGGCTTCGACATAGGCGGCCATCGGACCTTCGCCTTGTTGCTGCCGCGCATCGGCGTATTCGACCACGACGATTGCGCCGTCCACCAACATGCCGACCGCCAGGATCAGCCCGAACATGACGATGTTCGAGATCGAGATACCCATAAGCGCCAGAAACGCGAAGCACAGAAGAAACGATGTTGGGATAGCGAAGCCCACCAATAGTGCCGCGCGAATGCCAAGCGCGGCCAACACGACGATCATCACCAATGCGATTGCCGTGAACACGGATCCCAGCAATTGCTGTACCATGCTGTCTACGATGCGGCTTTGGTCATTCGATGTGCCGAGCGTCACCGCCGCTTTCAATTCGTCAGGCCACGAGGCGCTTTGATCAGCAACGACCTGCTTGACCTGCGCCGAGGTGTCGATCAGGTTGTATCCCTTGCGTTTGACCACTTGCAGCGCAAGGGTTTTCTGTCCGTTGAAACGGGCGGTGCCGGCGCGGTCTTCGAAGGTCAGATTGATCGCTGCCAGATCGCCCAATGTGACCACGCGGTCACCGTTGGTTTTGACCGGCAGATTATAGACATCCCGGGGATCCGAAAACGACGACGGAATTTTTACGGAAAAACTGCCCTGCGCGGACTGCACCTCGCCCGCGGCAATCAATTGGTTATTGTTTTGCACGACATTGATCAATTCGCCGGCGGTGACGTCATACGCCTCAAGCCTGAGCGGATCGATCACCACCTCGAGCATTTCATCACGGTTTCCCGCCAGCCCGGCTTCTAGAACCGCGTCGATGCCCTCGAGAGCGTCTTGCAGGTCGCGGGCGACGCGGGCCATCGTACGTTCAGGCACCGGTCCGGTCAGATTGACGATGATGATGGGAAATTCGGAAAAGTTGATCTCATTGATCGAATATTTTTCGTATCCGTCCGGAAACTTCGCCTCTGCTGTGCTCATGGCATCGCGGACGTCGGCCATGATCTTGGTCTTGTCCCAGCCGAATTCGAACTCCAGCGCGATCCCGGCATAATTTTCTGCCGCAGTCCCTGTCATGGTTTTCAGCCCGTCCAGATCGGACAGTTCTGTTTCCATCGGTTTGACCAACAGGGTTTCACTGTCGGCAGCAGAGATGCCGGGGAATTGCACCGATACAAACAGCGCGGGAATTTCGATGTCAGGTTCACCTTCCTTGGGCAAGGTCGAATAGGCGTACCCCCCCACCACGAGGCTCAGCAGGATAAAAGCCATGACCATTCGGGCACGCCCTGCCGCCCAATCGACGATCCCGCTCATTGTATGGCCTCACGGTAGGTCGGTATCACGGTGACGCCTGCGGTGACGTATTCCTGACCCAGCACGATGACATTGGCCTCTTGGGGAAGCCCTTTGACCCAAACGCCCTCGGCTGTGTCGCGAATCAATTCGACCGGTGCAAAATTGACCACATCGGCGTCGTCGATCAATCGTACGCCCAAGGCTCCCTCATCATTCAGGGTCAGGGCAGACTGGGGTAGAAGGTGTGCGTCTACGCCTTCTGAGGCAATGACGATTTCGGCGGTCTGGCCGTCGCGGATGCTTAGATCGGTATTCTGAACGTCGATTTCGATACGGAAGGTGCGCGTGGACGGGTCAGAGGCCCGGGAAATGAAAGACACTTTCCCCTGCAATTGCCGATCTCCTGTCGCAAGTCGCGCCCGCGCCGGTGCGCCAAGGCTGACGTGATCAACTTCGGTTTCGGGGACAAAGCCCACAAGCTTGATCAGGTCAAGCTGGATAACCTGGGCGCAAATGGACCCTTTTTGCAGCAGGCTACCCAGTTCCGCGGTGTCGCTTTCCAGCAGCCCGGCGAACGGAGCCTTGAGGGTCAAGCGGTCAATTTCGGCGTTGGCCATCGCCACGGCGGCATCCGCTGATTGGATGCCGGATCTGGCCGCGCTCAATCCGGCTTGGGCCGAGCTCAGGTTGGCGCGTGCCGCCGCGACGGCAGCCTCGGCGCTGGCCAGGGTGGTTTGCGACGAAAACCCACCTTCACCAAGCTTTTCCGCGGCGTTCAGCTTGATCAGTGTTTCATCAAGACGCGCCTGGGCTTCCTCAACACGCGCTTCCGCCTCGGGGACACGCGATTCGGCTTCGGCGTGGCGGGCCACGGCTTCTTTCTGCTGCGCATCCCGCGTGCCCAGGTCCAGTTTGCACAGGGTTTCACCCTCGGCGACCCGCGCACCCTTGCGCAATGGGGGCGATATGACGATGGCCGAGGTTTCGGCCTGAACGGCAACCTGACGCGCCGCCGCGGTCTGGCCGCGCACGACAATTGCCGAATCGAGCTGTTTGGCCTGGCTGCGCTGCACCACAACCTTGACGAGCGACTGATCGGCAACGTGTGACAGGCTGGTGGTGTCTTCCGACGGAGGTGGGGCACCGTTGAACCCCAGTGTATTCAACAGCGCTTCGCGCTCAAATATCGCCATGTACATAAATGCAGACACGGCAATCGCCGCCAGGATTGGAAAAATGCGCATTCTGAGCCTCGGCAAATTGTAGGTGCGGCCCGTCAGACCACTTCCAGGAGAGTATGTTGGGGGCTATGTAAGTGAAATTAACTGAACTGCATAGTTCAGTTTTGAAAAAATCAGTGATCTGCGGCCCTGTTGCCCCCGCGGTGGCTGGGTGCGATGCAGCCTAGCCCTTGGCAGGCCCGCAGGCGCAGGGTAAGAGAGGCGTTGAAAAAGGGCGGGACCATTAAGATATGAGCGATACAGACAGTTTCATCGACGAAGTAAATGACGAGGTTCGCCGGGACAGATTTTATCTGTTGCTCAAACGCTATGGCTGGATCGCCATACTGGCGGTTGTCTTGCTGGTCGGCGGCGCTGCTTGGAACGAGTATCAAAAAGCCCAGAACCGCGCACGCGCCCAAGCGCTTGGTGACGCGATATTCGCGGCATTGGCGGGAAGCGATGCGGGCGGGCGTGTCGAAGCTCTGGCGGCGGTGAAAACAGACAACCCGCGTTCGGTCGCGATGCTGGCATTCTTGAAAGCCGCCGAGCAGTCCGAGGCCGGGGATAAAACAGCCGCCATTGACACGCTCAACAGTCTGGGCGCGAACGGCGATGTGCCGGCAATCTATCGCGAAATCGCCCAGTTCAAGGCGTTGACCCTGCAAGGGGCCGACACCCCGGTCGCGGATCGGCGGCTCGCGCTTGAGGCATTGATACAGTCAGCCAGTCCTTTGCGATTACTGGCGCAGGAACAACTGGCATTGATTGACATCGAAGAAAACCAGCCCCAGGCGGCGATTGATCGCTACCAGGAGATATTGCAGGATGCCGAGGTCACCTCGGACTTGCAACAGCGTGCCCTTCAGGTGATTGTTGCTTTGGGAGGCGAGCCTGACTTGGGTTCCGCCGCTGCGGTGATGTCGCCAGAGCTCTCTCCATCAGCAGGCGTTGGCGGCAACTGAAATCGATCGTCCGATGTGATCAAAAACACGAGTTAAGAGCAGAAGTGAGCAGCGCCATGACCAAACTTCACAGCACCTTCGTAACCAGATCCGTTCCGGGACGTTCTGCGTTGGTAGTTTCAGCCGTCGCTGGCGCGTTGTTGCTGTCCGCGTGTGCCGAGCCCGAGGCAATCTTACCCGGCGAACGCTTCGACGTACGCTCGGTATTGCGGGGGGATGACGGGTTTGTCGCGCAAGCCGATCTTCCTGTTCCGGCAAACACGGTGCGCGGCATCTCGCTGCCTGCGGCCACTGCAAACACCAACTGGGCCCAAAGCAACGGCACCCCGAGCACCCGTATCGCAAACCCCGCCTTGAGCGCCACGCCGCGGTTGGCCTGGAGCGCGAACATCGGAAGCGGCGACAGCCGGAAACAGCGTATAACAGCATCCCCCGTGGTAGTGGGCGGGCGTATATTCACCATCGATTCCAGTGCACAGGTGACGGCAACCTCTGCCTCCGGTGCCACATTGTGGGCCCGCGACCTGACCCCGGAAATGGATAGCGCGGGTGAAGCGTCGGGCGGCGGTCTGGCTGCGGACGGAAATACTTTGTATGTGTCATTGGGGTTCGGCACCGTTACCGCACTCGATATGGAAAGCGGCGGTACGAGGTGGACGCAGGACCTTGACGCCAGCGGAACGGGCGCGCCTGCCGTGTACGAGGACATGGTTTACTTTACCGGCGGTGATGACACAGGCTGGGCGCTCAACAAGTCCGACGGTCGCATCAAGTGGCAAACCGGCTCCAGCACCAGCATGACCAATGTGCTTGGTGGCCCGGCACCCGCCATAAGCGCGCAGATTGCGGTAATGGCTTTTGGTTCGGGCGAAGTGCAGGGCTTGTTCCGTCAGGGCGGCATGGACCGGTGGAGCACATCCGTCGTGGGCAAACGCCCCGGGCGGGCTGTTGCGAATATTTCCGATATTACCGGCAGTCCGGTAATTTCCGGTGATACCGTTTATGTGGGCAACCATTCGGGCCGACTGGCGGCGTTGACGCTCGGCGGTGGTGAGCGGATTTGGACCGCGCGCGAAGGTGCCATCGGCCCGGTGTGGCCGGCTGGCGACAGTATTTTTGCGGTGACAGACCTGAACGAACTGGTGAGGCTGGACGCGTCGACCGGCATTCGTATCTGGGGCACGCCGTTGCCGAACTTTGTCAAGGAGAAGCCTAAACGCCGGTCGGAAGTCTTTGCGAATTACGGGCCAATTGTCGCCGGGGGCAGGGTGATCGTCGCATCGAACGACGGCAAGTTGCGCAGTTTTGACCCCACCAACGGGGCGATGGTGGCAAGCGCCGATATTCCGGGCGGGGCATCCTCGTCACCTGTTGTGGCCGGTGGTGTGCTTTATGTTGTATCGTCCAAGGGGCAATTGCACGCTTTCCGTTGACCGCCAAATAGGCTAGAGCGCAGGCTTGACCTTGTCTTCGGAGCCATTCCATGTCTTTCACCCTCGCCATTGTGGGGCGTCCCAACGTCGGTAAGTCCACGTTATTCAACCGCCTTGTCGGCAAAAAGCTGGCTTTGGTTGATGATCAGCCCGGTGTGACACGCGACCTGCGCGAAGGCGCTGCGCGGCTGGCGGATCTGCGTTTC
>TARA_R110000787_G_scaffold16622_46_pt1 | contig 19485 bp, 20 predicted proteins | sample TARA_R110000787 | Tara Oceans TARA_R110000787 (sample SAMEA4397920) | marine metagenome | biome: Polar Biome; feature: [DCM] deep chlorophyll maximum layer (ENVO:01000326); material: water (ENVO:00002006), including particulate matter (ENVO:01000060) such as... | depth 35 m
CAGCCCGTGGGTGTCTGCGGTCCGGTTGCCAAGTTCGGCCCCGGCATAGCCCCAGTTCTTCCAGACCCGGTTCATGTTGAAATCCCAAGCTTCGACAAAGGCACTCTGGACGGCGAGAGAGTTCACGTCCCGGACATTGTTGAACCCGGTGACAAAGACCAGCCTGTTTTCTGAATCCACTTCGATATCGGTGACCACGGCATGGTCCAGATCGACCCGGCCCAGACGGCGGCCCGCCGGGTCATACAGGCTGACCCGCTTGCCATCCAGCAGGGCAACGCTGTCATCCCTGCCGATGGCCACCCGGCTGGCTTTCATGGGCAGATTATCGCGCCAGATGAATTCAGAAGCATCCCCGGACAGGACGGCAACACCCAGATCACCGGCAATCGCAATCCGGCCACTGCCGGAAGACACGGCCATATCCGTCAGCTGATTGCCGACCCGGGTGTGAGACAAGATCGGTCTGCCATCTGGCGAGAGGATCAGCACCGATGCCGGACCATCCAGCAGATCAATACGGCGTCCGCCGAGGGCAATACCCTGCAAACGCCCGGCGACAACCACATTGGCGGCGGGGGTTATGGCAACCGCAACCACGTCATCAACGCCCGGACCGGCAAGATAGGTGGCAAAATGGGCGGGCAGGTCGTTGCTGACGCTGGGGCCCTGCATCTCGTCGGATGGCGTCGGAGAAGCGGACTCGGCCTCTCCGGGGGCAGGAGTTGCCCTGCCGTTTCCTTCCGGTTCTGCTTCACTCTCAGTTTCCGGTGGCAGAACGGTGGGGGCGGTTGGTGGGGTGGGTGCGGTGATGGTCTGCGCTGTGGCAAGCGGCAGCGACGCAAGGAACATCAGGCCAGCCGCAATCGCCACCCGCCGGGTCATGATCTGGCTACTCCCGCACCCGGTCCAGTGTCACGAAGGCGTAGGCCGGGCGGCCCGGTTCCTCAATCGGCTCGGTACGTCCGATTTCGCGCCACTCGGTCTCGCTGATGTCGGGAAAGAAGGCGTCGGCTTCCGGTTCTGCCTGTACTTCGGTCAGGTAGATACGATCAGCCTGTGGCAGGACAAGCCGGTAAATTTCGGCACCACCGATCACCATGACCTCATCAGCGCCCGCGCCCCGGGCAATGCCGCGGGCCATTTCCAGTGCCAGATCGAGACTGTTGATGACCTGGGCACCATCCGCCTTGTAGGCCCGGTCCCGGGTGACAACGATATTGGTGCGGCCGGGCAGGGCGCCGGGAAGGCTTTCCCATGTCTTGCGGCCCATCAGGATCGGTTTGCCCAATGTGGTCTGTTTGAAGAACCTCAGGTCACCGGGCAATCGCCAGGGCAGATCACCCTCCCTGCCGATGGCACGATTGCTGCCCATGGCGACGATCAGTGCAAGCCGTGGTCCGGTCATACGGCTACCGGTGCCGGGATATGCGGATCGAAGCGATAGCCGTCCAGAGTGAAGTCTTCGAAGGTGAAGCTGAAAATATCGCGGACATCCGGATTCAGGCGCATCACGGGCAGCGGATAAGGTGTGCGCTCCAGTTGCCGGTCTGCCTGCTCCAGATGGTTGGCATAAAGATGGGCATCCCCCAGCGTATGCACGAAATCACCCGGTTCCAGTCCGGCAACCTGTGCAATCATCTGGGTCAGCAGGGCATAGGAGGCGATATTGAAGGGGACACCCAGGAAAATATCCGCACTGCGCTGATACAGCTGGCAGGAAAGTTTGCCGTTGGCGACATAGAACTGGAACAGGCAATGACAGGGAGGCAGGGCCATCCCGCCGATTTCCGGCACGTTCCAGGCACTGACAATCAGCCGGCGTGAATTCGGATTGGTGCGAATCTGGGTCATCAGGTCACTGATCTGATCGACGGTCTGGTTGTCAGCCCCGCGCCAGGATCGCCATTGCGCACCATAGACCGGTCCCAGATCCCCCTTCTCGTCGGCCCAGTCATCCCAGATCGAGACGCCGTTTTCCCGGAGATAGGCGATGTTGGTGTCACCCTTCAGGAACCACAGCAATTCATGGATGATCGAGCGCAGATGCAGGCGCTTGGTGGTGACAAGGGGAAAGCCCTGTGCCAGATCAAAACGCATCTGGTAGCCGAAAACACTGTAAGTTCCGGTGCCTGTCCGGTCGTCCTTGAAGACGCCGTTTGTGCGCACATGGCGCAGCAGATCGAGATATTGTTGCATGCTTATCCGTGGTCGCGGGTATGTGGATTAAGAATAACCGATCTGCCCTGTCCGGGGAAAGGCCTGTTACCCTTCCAAAACCCCTGCTGACGTTCTATATTAACTCTGCCGGTTCGCCGGCTATGGCGATAAACGGGTTGTGGAATAAGCATAACGGACCCGGGGGCAGTGCCCGGCGCCTCCACCAATTTCTCTTTTGGGGGCGAAACAGGATCGACGTGTGTAGTAAAGACAACACTTTTGCTCGGCATGGTACCACCGATATCGGACCATTCCTACAAGTGCCAACGATAACGTTGAACTTGCCGCTGCCGCCTAATAGGCGTTAAGCGCGGCCCGGGGGGCGCCGGGCAACAGAAGCCCCCCACTTTATTACCCGCTGGCTGGGGCCGGCGGTCAGGGGAACAGAACAGGTTGACGGATATGGAAGACACCGGACTGCGCTACGACGAAATGGTCGAGAATGCCCTGCGCGGTGTTGTCTCCCAGGCGCTCAGGCATGTGCTCGAATATGGCCTGCACGGGGATCATCATTTCTATATCACCTTTCATACGGATTTTCCGGGCGTGCGAATTCCGAAACGCCTGAAAGAACGCTATCCGGAAGAAATCACCATCGTTCTCCAGCATCAGTTCTGGGATCTGCTGGTGGGTGAAGAACATTTCGAGGTGACGCTGAGTTTCGACAAGAAAAGCGAGCTTCTGGTTGTGCCCTTTGCCGCCATCAGCGCCTTTGCCGACCCTTCCGTAAAATTCGGGCTGCAGTTTGCGGTCGAGGAAATAGAAGAAGACGAAGACAGCGCCGAAGCACTGCGTCTTGCCGTCGATGATGCTGTTGCCGATTCCGAATTGGAGGATGAAGCCAACAACGACAGCGCGCCCGCCCATACAGGCAGCGCCGAAGTCATCACCCTCGACGCCTTCCGGAAAAATCAGGGCTGAATTTCAGCAAACGACCCCTCCGTACCTCTATCCTCCGAGACAGGCATTCAGCCCTCCTCAGGATGAGGACCGGCATAATCTCATCCTGAGGAGCAGCGCAGCTGCGTCTCGAAGGATGCCGTTTTTAGCCCTGTCATCTCCATAATGCATTTATGGGATGCTGGGTTTACATGCTGCGTTGTTCAGACGGACGATATTATGTCGGCTCTACGCGTGCGTCACTTGAGCGCAGGGTTGGAGAGCATAACAACGGGCGGTTTGGTGGTTTTACCAGCAAGCGGCGTCCGGTTCGGCTGATCTGGTGTCAGTGGTTTATGACCATCACCGATGCCATTGCTGTCGAGAGACAGATCAAGGGCTGGCGTCGGGACAAGAAGCTTGCTCTTGCGAAGGGCGATTATGATGTGCTGGTCAGCCTGTCATCCAGACGGAAGCTTTAAGCTTTTCTCCTCCATCCTTCGAGACGCAGCTGCGCTGCTCCTCAGGATGAGGGGGAGAGGTATGACGCGTTGAGGCAGGTCGCCTACATTGCCTCGTCGAAGTCGGCTTCGAAGTTGCGGGCGAGGACTTCGCGTTTGCCGACATGGTTTGATTTCGACACCACGCCTTCCTTTTCCATCTGCTCGATGATCCGCGCCGCCCTGTTGTAGCCGATCTGGAGATGGCGCTGGACGAAACTGGTCGATGCCTTGCCTTCGCGGCAGACCAGGGCAACGGCCTGATCGTACAGGTCATCGCCGGAAGATTTGCCTTCCGGGGCCGGCATGCCGGGGAAAGCCGGTGCATCGGCGTCTTCTTCCGTGACCGATTCCAGATAGGCCGGGCTGCCCTGTGATTTCAGATGATCGACGATGGCGTTGACCTCTTCATCCGACACGAAGGGACCATGCAGGCGGGTAATGCGCCCGCCGCCAGCCATATGCAGCATATCACCCTGACCCAGCAGCTGTTCCGCGCCCTGTTCGCCGAGGATGGTGCGGCTGTCGATCTTGGAGGTGACCTGGAAGGAAATCCGGGTCGGGAAGTTGGCCTTGATGGTACCGGTGATAACATCGACGGACGGTCGCTGTGTCGCCATGATCAGGTGAATACCGGCAGCACGGGCCATCTGGGCAAGCCGCTGAATGGCAGCTTCCACATCCTTGCCCGCGACCAGCATCAGGTCGGCCATTTCGTCAACGACAATGACGATATAGGGCAGCGGCTCCAGATCCATCGCCTGTTCTTCGAAGATCGGCTTACCGGTATCCTGATCGAAACCGGTCTGAACCGTGCGTTTCAGTTCTTCATTATTTTCACGCGCCTTGGCGAGACGTTCGTTGAAGCCGGCAATGTTACGCACACTGAGCTGACTCATGGCGCGATAGCGGTCTTCCATTTCGCGCACCGCCCATTTCAGGGCAACAACCGCCTTTGACGGATCGGTAACAACCGGCGACAGCAGATGCGGGATGCCGTCATAGACGGACAGCTCCAGCATCTTCGGATCGATCATGATCATCCGGCATTCATCCGGCGTGCAGCGATAGAGCAGCGACAGAATCATGGCGTTGATACCCACCGATTTACCGGACCCGGTGGTCCCGGCGATCAGCAGATGCGGCATGCGGGCAAGATCGGCGAATTCCGGCAGGCCGCCAATATCCTTGCCCAGCGCCATCAGCAGACGGGCGGATGATTTTTCATAGGACCTGGCGGCCAGCAATTCATGCAGATAAACTGTCTCGCGCTTGCGGTTCGGCAGTTCGATACCGATCACGCTGCGTCCGGGAATGGTTGCGATACGAACGGAAATGGCACTCATGGAGCGGGCGATATCATCAGCCAGACCGATCACACGGCTGGTCTTGGTACCGGGCGCCGGTTCCAGTTCATAGAGCGTGACCACCGGACCGGGATTGACCTTCACGATCTCGCCATTGACGCCGAAATCCTGCAGAACGGATTCCAGCATCCGCGCATTCTGCTGCAGGGCGTCGTCGGACTGGCTGGGGTCCATGATGGCGGGTGGCGCTTCGGTCAGCAGATCAAGCGGGGGAAGTTCGAACTCGCCATCGACACCGAAATCCAGTTTCTTCTGACGGCTGGCCTTCTCGCGGTTGCCGGTTTCCGGACGTTCCGGTTTCTGCGCCACGACAGGCTTACGCTCACGACGCGCTTCGGCATCGGCCTCCGCCTGTATGGCAGGTTCGGCTTCACGCGTTTTCGAGGGGCGGACGGGAGGACGGGCGAGTGACGTATCACGCTGCATCCGGGGTTCAACCCGCTGCGGACGGCGTTTCGGCAGCCATGACAGCAGAGTACGGCCAATAGCCGGGGCCTTTGCCCCTGCGGCACCGGCAACACGACCGGCCTTCAGGGTAGCGCGCCCGGCTCCCGCCAGATCACGACTGGCGATAGCCGCTGCAAACAGGGTAATGCCAGCAGCAACGACAAGGGCGACAAGACCAACACCGACCAGCCCGACTGCACCGCCAATTCTGGCCGTCACCGCATCCGCGCCCTGCATCAGACCAGCACCGATGGCGCCGCCCGGACCGGAAACAAGCTGCCAGCCGGAAAACATATCCAGCGCAGACGCCGCCAGTGTCATGAACAGCATCGCCAGCAGCAGCGAGAACCCACGAATCCAGGGCCAGACGATAGTGCCGCCCCGCATGATCCGAAGCCCCCAGGCAATCAGGCAAAACCCCGGCAGCAGGGCCGCAATACCAATCAGTTGCAGACTGATATCAGCGAACAGCGCGCCCGGAAGCCCGGCCCAGTTCTGTACCGGACCAGCAACTGCCACATTGATACTGGGGTCCGTCGGCTTGTAGCTGAACAGCGCCGCCAGCAGGGCCGCGCCCATCAGGGCAAGCAGCAGGCCACGCGCCTCACGCAGACGCCGTTTCAGGAATTCCGACAGGTCAGCCGGCAGGAAGGCCGGACGACCGGCTTTGCTTTGTGCCATGATCTTGAGCGACAGTTCTGTTTCTATACAGCCCTACTATCGCCGGACAGGGTTGCCAAAAGGTGAAGAAACAGCCGGGGCTGTTCAGAAGAGGAACAGGTTTCAGGCCGTTTCCTGCGTATTTGCGGGCCAGTTATGGCGCAACAATTCAAGAAATGCAGATGCGGCCGGTGCCTGAGACCGGTCCTTCCGCGTGATGATACCGAGTTGCTGCATCATTCGTGGTGACGACAGATGCCGTGAGGCGATACCGGAAAAATTGATCCCCGTCAGAATCGCCGAAGGTGCCCTGGCAATCCCCAGCCCCCGCGCAACAAGTTCAAAAGCCGTGGAATACTGGGTGACTGTCACCCGTGAATGAAGGGCAACCCCCGCCATCAGCAGGGCATCATCGAACAGCCTTCGTCCGGCCGATTCTGCGGGCATGGAAATCAGCGTTTCTCCTGCCAGATCATCCAGCGACAGGCTGTCCTTCTGTAACAGCCGGTGGCCGTTCGGAAGAACAATCCGGTAATCCTGCTCTCCCAGATGCTCTGTCTCCAGGGGACCACTGACAGTCGAGATGTCCCCAAGCCCGAAATCCACGGCACCGCTGCGCACATCCTCCAGCACTCTGGCCTGAACGCCTTCCTGCAATCTGACCTCGACATTAGGAAAGGTGATGGCAAATTTCTGCAGGGCCAGCGGCAGGATGCCATGGGCAACCGACATCAGACTGGCGATGACAATCTGCCCGCGTTCGACCTCTGCCAGCTCCCGGATGTTCCGTAGCCCGACACCGATATCCGCGAGCAGGCGTTCCGCCAGCGGCAGGAATTCACGCCCTGCAGCAGTCACCGTAACCCGGCGCGTCGTTCGCATGAAAAGCGATGCCCCGAGAATCTCCTCAGCGCGCTGGACCGTCCGGGTCAGGGTTGGCTGTGAGACCCCGACATCCGCCGCAGCAGCCGCAAAATTGCCATATCGCCAGACCGCTACCAAGGCCCGGAGATGACGGCTGCCCAGGTCGAAGTCTTCATCACGTTCCATTTGCCTGCCTATTATTACGTTTTATGCATCAATATTACGTATTGGATAAAAATTGAAATTATTTGAGGGCAGAGAAATAGTAACTCTCCGGTTGTCTGACCTTTCCGGAAAATTTCCACCCCCGGCAACCCTGACCCAGAGGTAATCCATGACCGTAGCAGCCACCGACATTCAGATAAGTCCGACCGGCAGGGTCTATGGGGCCGAGATCACAGGAGCAAACCTGACCAGACCCGTCAGTGATGAATTATTCGGCAGAATTGAGGCCACACTGAACCGCTATTCCGTTGTGGTGATGCGGGATCAGAAACTGACCGGCGAACAGCTTGCCGGGTTCAGCCGTCGGTTCGGGACGTTGCAGATCAATGTCCGGGCAGAGGCCAATAGTGGTGAAGCGCCGGAGATTTACTGGATTTCCAACATCACAAAAGACGGCAAGCCGGTCGGATCACATGATGCTGGCCGCTACTGGCATTCCGACCTCTGCTATCTGGAGAAGCCCAGCCGGGCGACCCTGCTGAACGCCATCGAGGTTCCCGAGAAAGATGGCAGGGTCTATGGTGATACCTGTTTCATTTCAGCCGTCGATGCCTATGACGCCCTGTCTGATGAAATGAAGCAGCGGCTGGCTGGTCTGCGGGCCGCCAATGGTTATCGCTTCATGTGGAACAAGAAGGCCCTGGAGTTTGGCCTGCGCCCGGTCCTGAGTGAGAAGGAACTGGAGAAATATCCGGCTGACGCCATCCACCCGGTCGTGCGCACCCATCCGCATACCGGGCGCAAATGCCTGTATGTCTGCGAAGGCTATACCCATCGAATTCTGGATTTACCGGAAAGCGAAAGCGATGACCTGCTGCAGGAACTGTTCACCCACATGAAGCAACCCGCCTTTGCGCATAACCATAACTGGCGCATTGGTGATCTGCTGATCTGGGACAACTGTGCCGTACAGCATAAGGCGACCAACGATTTTCAGTTGCCGCTGCGACGTCTGATGCAGCGCTGTACCGTTGAAGGCAGCATACCTTTCTGAAACGCCGTCGCAACGGACAGGCAGTCCCCATAAACAAAGAGGGGCGCCCGAAAGCGCCCCCCAGTCTGCGGTGTGGCAACCGGGTGGGGGTAGGTCACCACAACGCAGTCTTCACGGTATTCTGCTATTCAAGCTTTATGCCAACTCAGGATCGGCGGTTCTCTCCGGATTCCGGGCCTGCCACCGACCGGACACCGCCTCATATTCAGGCAGCAATCAGGAAGTGATGAAAATCCAGCCACCTTCCTGATTGCTGACCCGGATATCCCTTAGTGAACGATCTCGCCATGCAGGGCGAGATCCAGTTCCCGCTCCTGTTCCGGCGTTACCCGCAGACCGACCGTCAGATCCAGCGCCTTCAGAATGATAAAGGTCATCACCGCGCAGTATCCGATTGTCGCCAGCACACCATAAAGCTGGGTCCAGACCTGACCGGGGTTGCCTTCCAGCAGCCCGGCAGTGCCACCAATGGCTTCGACTGCAAAAACGCCGGTCAGCAACGCACCGACAATGCCGCCAATACCATGCACACCGAAGCAATCCAGGGCATCGTCATATTTCAGCCGGTTCTTCAGCCAGGTCGCACCGAGGAAACAGCACCCGCCGGAGATCAGGCCAATGGCTAGCGCACCCGTAGGGTTGACGAAACCAGCCGCCGGTGTGATTGCAACCAGCCCGCCAACAGCACCGGAAATGATCCCGAGCACACTTGGCTTGCCGCGCACCGCCCATTCCACGGCCATCCAGCTCAGGGCTGCGGCGGCGGTACAGATCTGCGTGACGGCCATGGCCATGCCAGCCGTTCCGTTTGCAGCCACGGCCGATCCGGCGTTGAAGCCAAACCAGCCAACCCACAGCAGGGAGGCCCCGATAACAGAATAAATCAGGTTATGTGGCGCAAGGTTTTCTGACCCGAGACCCGTCCGCCTGCCCAGCACCAGCGCCGCTACAAGTCCGGCAACACCGGCATTGATATGCACCACAGTTCCGCCAGCGAAATCCAGTACCCCGTCGCCACCAAGGAAACCGCCACCCCAGACCCAGTGGGTAATCGGCGCATAGACCACCAGCACCCAGACACCGGAAAAGACGATCATCGGCCCGAACTTCATACGATCAGCGAAGGCGCCCGTAATCAGGGCGGGGGTAATAATCGCGAAAGTCATCTGGAAGGTCATGAAGACCGATTCCGGAATCGTACCGCTGAGGCTGTCGACACCCATCCCGAGCAGGAATGCCTTGTCGAGACCACCGATGAAGGCATTGCCCTCGGCAAAGGCCAGACTGTAGCCCAGCATCATCCAGAGCACTGTCGAGAGACAGCAGACCGTGAAGCACTGCATCAACATGGACAGCACATTCGACCGGCGGACCATACCGCCATAGAACAGGGCCAGGCCGGGTATCGTCATCATCAGAACCAGCAAGGTCGATGTGAGCATCCAGGCCGTATCACCGCTGTCGGGTTTCGGTGCCGTATCCTGAGCCAGCGCACTGCCAGTGCTGGCAAGCAGGGTCAGGCCGGTTATCGCCGTCAGGTAATGTTTCTTCTGCACAATCCGCGTCTCCTCTTTGCATCGTCCCCACGACGACGCCTGTTTTGAGGAGACTCCCTATCAAGTTCTGTGCCGGGAACGAGAAAGCGGGAACAAACTGCCTAAATTGGCGACATTCAGTATGAAATCGGGCAACTCAGGCCCGCAATATTGATTAATAAATATGCAAATGATGAAATTTTAACAAAAAAATGAGGGGGCCGAAGCCCCCTCAAGTCACTCACTGCCAGAATGTTATCAGTTGAGAGTCTGCGACCCGCGACCGAATTCCGGATAGGCTTCCATACCGAGCTCTGCCCGGTCGAGGCCCATATCTTCGTCTTCTTCCGACACCCGGATACCGATGGTGAATTTCAGCAGCATCCAGAGTACCGAGCTGGTGACGATCATGAAGACGCCGACGCCGACGATACCCATGATCTGCGCACCGAAGGTCGCGTCACCATTGGACAGCGGCACAGCCAGCGTGCCCCAGATACCCGCGACCAGATGAACGGAGATTGCACCCACGACATCATCGATCTTCAGCTTGTCGAGCAGCGGCACAGCGATCACGACCAGCGCACCACCGATGGCACCAATCACGATGGCAAGCCACGGTGCCGGAGCCAGCGGCTCGGCGGTGATGGCAACCAGACCACCCAGCGCGCCGTTCAGCGCCATGGAGAGGTCAACCTTACCATACAGAAGCTGCGTCATGATGATGGCGATCACAACACCGGCGGCCGCGGCCAGATTGGTGTTGATGTAGATGTTGGAGATCGCAATCACGTCGGCCGCGGAACCCAGTGCCAGCTGCGAGCCGCCATTGAAGCCGAACCAGCCGAGCCACAGGATAAACGTACCGAGGGTCGCCAGCGGCATCGACGAACCGGGGATCGGCATCGCACGGCCATTGACATACTTGCCCTTACGCGCACCGAGGATGAGGGCACCGGTCAGGGCTGCCCAGCCGCCAACGCTGTGCACGATGGTCGAACCGGCGAAATCGAGGAAGCCGCCTTCGGACAGCCAGCCGCCGCCCCAGGACCAGGAACCCTGAATCGGATAGAGCACACCGGTCAGAACCACAACGAACAGCAGGAACGGCCAGAGCTTGATCCGCTCGGCCAGCGTACCGGAGACGATTGATGCCGCCGTGGCAACGAACACCATCTGGAAGAACCAGTCGGAACCCGCTGCATAACCGGCACCGTCTTCGCCACCCAGCAGGGCCGCAAGTGCGCCATCGGCACCGGCCGAAAGAGCGGCTTCGGCTTCACCGGCACTCCACATGCCCGGCGAACCGAAAAAGCCGGAGACATCAGCATACATCAGCTGATAGCCAACGATGTAATACATGATACCGGCAATCGAATAGAGCGCGATATTCTTGACGCACATCGTCGCCACATTCTTCGTACGAACCAGTCCAGCTTCCAGCATGCAGAAGCCAGCGGCCATCCACATCACCAGAAAACCGGAGATCAGGAAGGACAGACTGTTAAAGATAAACGGATCTTCGTTGATTTCCTGAGCCTGAGCCGGGGCTGCGAGCGCAAAGGTCGCAATCGCCGCGGGCAGGCCGACTTTCATAAGCTTGTCGAGCTTTGTCATTACATATGTCCCTTTACAGCGCTTCGGTGTTTTTCTCGCCGGTCCGGATCCGCACCGCCTCGTCGAGGCCGAATACGAAAATCTTCCCGTCGCCGATCTTGCCGGTCTGCGCTGCAGACTGGATCGTCTCCACCACCTGTTCGGCGAGTGAATCGTCAACTGCGATTTCAATCTTCACCTTCGGCAGGAAATTCACCTGATATTCAGCACCACGATAGATTTCGGTCTGACCCTTCTGACGGCCGAACCCCTTAACTTCACTGACGGTAAGCCCCTGCACGCCGAGAGGTGTCAGCGCTTCGCGGACGTCCTCCAGCTTGAAGGGCTTGATGATTGCCATGATCAGCTTCATCGGATTTTATTCCCTTTGTTGTGTGTCGCTCCCGGCCTGTCGCTGCCCCCTGGCAACCACCGGTCGGACCGGATTACTACGCACCCCACCTCAGCCTTCTGCCTCATCACCGGGGATAAAGACGTTCAGCTTGCGGTTTTGCGCTGCAACATCACCTAACAAGAACCGTGCCGGAATCTGGATTTTCATTGAAAATAGAGCGAAAACAGCTAGTTATTAGATGACGTCGGCCTTATCCGGCCTGTTGGACCGCCAAATGATGTGGCTGTTTTTTAGTCACCGAAGTATCTGTGCATATTTTTTATGCACATAGTGAGCCTCAAAACTGCCCATTCTTTAAGCTTGAGAAAGTCTTCCGATGGCCATCGCACCCAACTCTCCCCGATCTGAGGATGTCACCGACCTGATCATCGCCGGTGGCGGACTGGTTGGCGCCACACTGGCACTGGCTGCGGCCCGGAACGGGCTGTCTGTGGCAATTATCGATCAGGGGCATCCCGGAGACTATCTCAACGCCAGCTATGACGGACGTTCCTCAGCCATTGCCTACAGCTCGCGCCGCATGTTCGGCATGCTGGGGGTCTGGGAGGAAATGCTGCCCGATGCCGGGGAAATCCGCGATATCCGGATCACAGACGGCGCGTCACCGCTTTACCTTCACTATGACCATCGCGAAGTGGGGGACGAGCCGCTGGGCTGGATTGTCGAAAATCAGGCGATCCGCCGGGCTCTCCTCGGAGCCACCCTGAACCACCCGAACATCCGCTGGCATCACGGCGATACGGTAACCTCATGGCAGACAGAGCCCGCAGATGTCCGGGTGACAACCGGCAGGGACTGTCAGATGTCTGCTGCTCTGCTGGTCGCCGCCGATGGCCGGAACTCCCGGCTGCGCACTCAGGCTGGCATCCGCACCAGTGAATGGGCTTACAACCAGACGGGAATCGTCTGTACCGCGATACACGAACACCCGCATGACAATGTGGCGCATGAACGCTTTCTGCCCGCCGGACCCTTTGCCATTCTGCCTTTGCCGGATCGCGAAGGCCGGCACCGGTCATCCATTGTCTGGACTGAACGATCAGATATCGCAGCCGCCATCATGCAGCTTGACCAGACCGGATTTGAAGCGGAACTGCGCAGCCGGTTCGGCGACTTTCTGGGAGAGGTCACGACCGAAGGCGGGCGCTGGTCCTGGCCGCTGGGCGTCGTCCATGCGGAGAAATACATCGCACCGCGCCTCGTCCTCGCCGGGGATGCTGCTCACGGCATCCACCCGATTGCCGGGCAGGGTTTCAATATGGGCCTGCGCGACGTGGCGGCACTGGCTGAAGAACTGGTCAATGCCCGCCGGGTCGGACTGGATATCGGCGGGGCAGACGTGCTGGCGCGCTATCAGCGCTGGCGGCATTTCGACAACACCGCAATGCTTGGCGTGACCGATGTTCTGAATCGCCTGTTCTCGAACAATATTCCACCGGTCAGGCTGGCCCGCGACCTCGGCCTCGGCGCCGTAAACCGGCTGCCCGGCCTCAGACGCCTGTTCATGCGCCATGCCATGGGCACAACAGGCGACCTGCCACGGCTGCTGGCGGGTGAACCGATTTAGGGCGGCGCTACAGACCTAGAGCTTCCGAAAGATCACTGACAGGTTGTTGGCGGGCATCTCCACCGGTTCTTCCGGCTCAAACCCGACCGCTTCTGCCAGTGCCGTCACCGCTTCCAGATCGCGAATGCCCCAGTCCGCATTCTGACTACGGAGCGTTTCGTCAAAACGGGCGTTGGAGGGGGCTGTATGCTCTCCTTCAACCTTATAGGGGCCATACAGCATCAGAAAGCCACCCGGCTTTACACAGTCGCCCGCCCCCTTGATCAGTCCTTCGCAGGCACTGTAAGGGGAAATATGGATCATGTTGGCGCAATATACGCCATCGACCGCTTCCATGTTCCAGCGCCGGGCACGGGCATCAATGACCCGGGGCGGCAGGGCGATGTTCCGGACCTTCTCGCGCCGCGCCCAGGCGGCGACTGAAGCCCGCATTTCCTCATCCGCATCCGAGGGAATCCAGGTTACATCCGGCAGTTTCCCGGCAAACCAGACCGCATGCTGGCCGGTGCCGCTGGCGATCTCCAGAATCGTCGCCGGGCCTGTGATCAGTGTCTTCAGAACAGCCAGAATCGGTTCCCGGTTACGTTCGGTCGCCGGCGCATGGCGGCGTGGATCCTGACTGAATGTATCCGAATAACCTGTCACGTTTCTGTCCTCCTGTGCCTTCAGTCACTGACCAATACCCCCCGATGCGCCGCCTGTCGACTGCTGTGGATTGAGCCGCCGCAAAAGCTGTGCTACGCCGTAAGCATGCTCGACGCTATCAAAAATCTGCTTGGCCTCGATGACGCCAACAGTCGCCCGAAAGACCGGCGCAGCCGCGAACGCGATATAGCACTCGCCACCTCTGCCCTGCTGGTTGAAGCAGCCATGATGGATGGTGAATTCACCACAGATGAACGCCGCGCCATCGCTGCCATCCTGCAGGACCGGTTTGATTACAATGCCGCCGACGCCGTTCACCTTATTGAGGAATCTGTCGCGCAGCGGGAAGCAACATCAGACATCTATCGCTTCACCCGCGCGGTCAAAGACAAGTTCGACGAGGCCGGACGTATCGAGATCGTCGAGCATCTCTGGCATGTCGCCTATGCCGACAACGTATTACATGACTATGAAGCGCATCTGGTCCGCCGGGTTGCCGGGCTGCTCTATGTTCCGGACACGGAAAGCGGCGCTGCCCGGAAACGGGTGCTTGCGCGACTGGGAATCGCGGAATAAACCATCAGTCGGATTTTAGTACTCCCGATCAGAGGCAATGAGCCGGAGAGAAAGATGACCTACGTCGTTACCGAGAACTGCATCAAGTGCAAATACATGGATTGTGTCGAAGTCTGTCCGGTGGACTGCTTCTACGAGGGTGAGAACATGCTGGTGATCCACCCGGATGAATGTATCGACTGTGGTGTCTGTGAACCGGAATGCCCGGCTGAAGCCATCCTGCCCGATACTGAAGGCGGCACCGAGGACTGGATCGAGCTGAACCGCGATTATTCGGAAAAATGGCCGAATATTACCCGTCAGGGCACACCGCCTGCAGATGCAGCGGAGTGGGACGGCAAACCGAACAAACGCGAAATGCTGAGCGACAATCCGGGCAGCGGGGACTGATCGGGGCGGCAATTTCGCGCCTGCAACATCGATCTGTCTTTTTCGTCATTTTTGTGTTATAACCGGGAAACTGACCGTCAAAAGCGGTCGGTTTTTCTGTGTCCGGGTATTGGAAAACCAGTCTCCGGCGTGAGCTGACTGGCCGTCAGTCAGCTTTTTGTCTTCCCATTGCGGCGACCAGATACACGGGCCCGGGGCCTGTGACTGTCCGGTGAGCCTGCAGTCGGACAACGGGTATAACATTGAGGTAAATTGAGCGAATGTCTCAGGAATTGGCGTTTGATATCGGTGATTTCGTTGTCTATCCGACCCATGGTGTCGGCAAGGTCGTTGGCGTCGAAGAACAGACCATCGGTGAACACGAACTCAAACTGTTTATTATCACCTTCGAAAAGGACCGGATGACCCTGCGGGTTCCGGTTGAAAAGGCCGCAAACTCGGGTTTGCGCCGGCTTTCGAACCGGAAGATCATCGACTCCGCCCTGACGACCCTGAAGGGCAAGGCCCGGGTCAAGCGGACCATGTGGTCGCGCCGGGCGCAGGAGTATGAAGCCAAGATCAATTCGGGCGATCCCGTTTCGATTGCCGAGGTTGTCCGCGACCTGCATCGTGGCGAAGGCCAGTCCGAACAGTCCTATTCCGAACGGCAGATGTATGAGTCTGCCATTGACCGGCTGGCCTGCGAGCTCGCCGCTGTCGAGAAAATCGACAAGGACAAGGCAACGGCCAAACTTGAAAGCATGCTTGCCGCCTGATCGGCTGTCAGGACCATAACATCCCGGCCTCTTCGATCTGGTGTTACGGTCCTGCTTTCATCTAGACTGCAAACATGACGGATGATCTTTCAGACGCTCTGTGGGGCGCGCAGCTTGACCACCTGACCTTCACCTGCCCGGATCCGGCGCAGATGGCCGATTTTTATGGTTCGGTTCTGGGGTTGGCGGCACAGCAGACGGAGGGCCAGTCTTTCCTTCTGAGCGGTCCCGGACGTCGCATCGTCATCCGTCCCGGCGAACAGTTCGACCAGACCGGGTCCGCCTTCCGGTTCAAGACTGCGGCGGCGCTGGAACGCTACCGTACAGCCCTTACCGCAGGTGGCCTGAACCTGAAACCGCATGGCTCACCCTTGCTGGCCGACGGATTTGCCGTCGCCGATCCGGATGGACGGGACATTCAGTTCGGCATCACGAACCTGGACATCATGCTGCCTGTTCCCGCGGACACCACACCGCCCGGCAGGCTGCAGCATGTCGTCGTTGCGACAACGGATCTCGGACAGATGATCCGTTTCTACGAGCAGACCCTGGGCTTTCGTCCGTCAGATTATGTCGTTGATGAATCCTCTGACGAACGACCTGTCACCGCAGCCTTTTACCGGTCCGATCCGGAGCATCACAGCTTCGCTGTTTTCCGCGCCGACAGTGCCCGTCCGGATCACCATGCCTATGAGGTTGAGTGCTGGAATGATATTCGCGACTGGGCCGACCGGCTGGCGGAACGCGATATTCAGATCTGGTGGGGGCCGGGGCGGCATGGTGTCGGCAACAACCTGTTTTTCATGATTGAAGACCCCTGGGGCTACAAGATCGAGTTATCCGCCGAACTGGAAACGGTACCGGCAGAAACCGAAGTCCGTACATGGGCGCATGGGCCACGGGCGCTCAATCTCTGGGGTAACGCCTGGATGCGCAGCTAGACTGCCTGCCCACGCATCATCCGGGCTTGCCAAATCGACAACAGATGCCAACTGTTGTTGCAACGCAACAATTTCCAGACCTCATAAAAGAAGGAAACTGCCATGCTCTCGGGAATGAACGCCATTGTCACCGGCTCCACCAGCGGTATCGGCCTTGCCATGGCCACCTCACTCGCCAAAGCCGGCGCAAACGTGATGCTGAATGGCCTCGGAGATGCCGCCGAGATCGAAAAAACACGCGCTGACCTCGCTGATGAAACGGGTGTCGATGTCTGCTTCAACGGTGCCAACATGCTGGAACCGGCAGAAATCCGCGCCATGGTGGCAGAGGCCGAAGCCCGCTGGAGTTCGGTTGATATCATGGTCAACAATGCCGGTATTCAGCATGTCTCCCCGATTGAGGAATTCCCCGACGACAAATGGAACGCCATCATCGGGATCAACCTGACATCCGCCTTTCACACCACAAAAGCCGTCATCCCCGGCATGAAGATTCGTGGTTTTGGCCGGATCATCAATCTGGCATCTGCCCATGCTCTTGTGGCTTCGCCTTACAAGGCCGCTTATGTCGCCGCCAAGCATGGTATTGCCGGCCTGACAAAAACCGTTGCTCTGGAAGTCGCCAAGGACGGCATTACGGTCAATGCGATCTGTCCGGGTTATGTGCTGACACCCCTCGTCGAAGCACAAATCCCTGATACGGCGAAAAGCCGCGGCATTTCTGAAGATGAAGTCATCAACAATGTGATGCTGGCCGGGCAGCCGACCAAGGAATTTGTCGACACAGAAGAAATCGGTGAACTGGCTGTCTTTCTGTCCCGTCGCGACAACAAATCCATGACCGGCGGGATCCTGTCGATTGACGGAGGCTGGACCGCTCAGTGACATCCCCCGGCAGCCGCAGGGCAACAACCGGAAGCCGTGATCAACGCCCGGTCAATCTGGCCCTGCAGGGCGGCGGCTCACACGGGGCTTTTACCTGGGGCGTACTGGACCGGCTGCTGGAAGACGGGCGTATCGAGTTCGAGGCTGTCAGCGGCACCAGTGCCGGCGCCATGAATGCCGTGGTGCTGGCAGAAGGGCTGATTAAGGGTGGCGCCGACGGGGCCCGTGCCGAACTGCTCGATTTCTGGGAAGCGGTCAGCCGTGCGGCAACGGGCAGCCCTCTGCAACGCACGCCCCTGAACATGTTCTTTGGCAACTGGAGCCTCGACGATTCACCGGGCTATCTGTTCATGGACATGCTCAGCCGGGTCGCCTCGCCCTATGATCTGAACCCGCTGAACATCAATCCGCTGGCCGACATCATCTCCGAACGCATCGATTTTGAGCGGGTCCGGGCCTGCAAGACGACGAAGCTGTTTATCTCGGCAACCAATGTTCATACCGGCCGCGTACGCGTGTTTGAAAATCACGAGATCACCGCCGATACGATCATGGCGTCTGCCTGTCTGCCGTTCCTGTTCCAGGCCGTAGAGATCGACGGTGTGCCCTACTGGGATGGCGGCTATATGGGAAATCCGGCGCTGTTTCCCTTTTTCAATGCCTGTCAGACAGACGATCTTCTGCTGGTCCAGATCAACCCGATCGAGCGCAAACATACCCCGAAGACGGCCAGGGAGATCATGAATCGGATGAATGAAATTACCTTCAACGCTTCCCTGATGAAGGAATTCCGGGCTATCGATTTTGTGTCCCGGCTGATTGATGACGGACGTTTGTCCGAGGAAGATTACAAACAGGTCCGCCTGCATCGCATCGCCGGCGACCGGGAAATGATCGACCTGTCAGCTTCGTCAAAGATGAACGCGGAATGGGAATTTCTGACATGGCTGCGCGATCTCGGCCGGGACACCGCCGATCAGTGGCTGAAGGATAATTTCAGGGATCTGGGGCATAAAAGCTCCGTCAATCTGAAAGAGCTGTTCGCCTAGAGCAGGCTGTCATTGCGGCCACCGTCCGGAAGGACAACAGGCCTGCACATGCCAGCCACGTTCAGGCTGCGGGCTTCTCTTCGCTGTCTGTCACGCCCCGGGTCGCCTCTGCGGCACGGCGGACAACCTGCATGGCCTGCGTGTTGCGTTTCAGGTCTTCGACCTGACGCTGCAGGCTGGCAATCTGATGCTGTCGGTCACGCGCCTGCGCCCGCCAGCGGTGGCCGGTCAGCCAGATGAGAACCCCGCCGGTCAGAAATCCGACAACAAAGGCCAGCAGAATCGGGGCAAAGATCGGCACCCCCACCATTTCGAAGGGTAATGGCCAGAGCAGCAGATCAATCTGCGTCCGGTTTGACAGCGCAAACAACAAAACCAGCAGCCCGATCGGGGCGGCAAACAACCAGTAGATATAGCGCTTCATCACGATCCTTCAGATCAGGCGGAGGATACCCGCCATCTAGCCGTTATTGTTCAGCCGTTCGCGCAACTGCTTGCCGGTCTTGAAAAACGGTACGGACTTCGCGTCCACCTTGACCGCATCACCGGTACGCGGATTGCGACCGACACGGGCATCACGGCTTTTCACCGAGAACGCACCGAATCCACGAAGCTCAACCCTGTCTCCCCGGGTCAGCGCCTCGCTGATTTCATCAAAGATTGTCGTAACGATACGCTCGACATCCCGATGATAAAGGTGCGGATTAAGTTCCGCCAGTCGGGTGACCAGCTCTGATTTCGTCATATTCCCTTACTCCCCCTGCGCAACAAAACATCGCACCCGCTGACCGGCCTAATTGCAAGGCCGTCAAAATCAGCGGAGTTGAGGGTGCCAAACCGAGAGAAGACCGTCAAGGCGAAGGGCAGAGGAAGCACCGCTATTCCCGATTGCTGATGAAACCAGACGCTGTACCAGATCATCCTCGACGCTGGGCGTCATGTCGTTCATCGGCAGGTCGCGGGACACCTCATGCG
>TARA_R110000787_G_scaffold86057_3_pt1 | contig 19459 bp, 24 predicted proteins | sample TARA_R110000787 | Tara Oceans TARA_R110000787 (sample SAMEA4397920) | marine metagenome | biome: Polar Biome; feature: [DCM] deep chlorophyll maximum layer (ENVO:01000326); material: water (ENVO:00002006), including particulate matter (ENVO:01000060) such as... | depth 35 m
CTGATCTGCGACGTCGCAACGGCATTGTTGCCGAGGTAAGACGAGACGATATCTGATGACATCTGCAGCAATTCGCTGCGCGATATCACAGTCCCCTTGTTATCCGCCATGCTTGCACCCTGTATTTCAGGCTTGTTCGAGGGGCATTTAACACGTGTCGACTCGGAAGTGTCAATAAAGTTTTAAGGAATAACACATCGCAAAGCTTTGATTTCTTGCGGATTTTAACCATAACGGCGCGAAAACTTGGTTAACATAACAGACTTTCAAAGCTGGAATGACTTTACTATCGCCGGACCAGACCAGACAGGAGCCTTGATTTAATCTGGTTACTTCACCCGGATATTGCCTACTGCGTTTCCGGGCAGACAAATTTTGATTCAGAGGGCGCTCCAAGCTTGGCCAAGCCGCGCGACATATGGTACTAACCGCAACGTCATCAACCGGTATATTGAATCAGGCAGAAATGGACGCAAATCCCCCCGCAAACGCCGTCATCAGACGCAGCGTTGCCGTAGGAAGTGATCACGCCGGGTTTGCCATGAAGGAAATGCTGAAATCTGTTCTGGAACAGGCAGGCCATTCCGTCACGGACCTTGGTGCTTACAGCCTTGAATCTGTGGATTATCCTGACTTTGGTGCAGCTGTCGCTGCCTCCGTTGCCTCTGGCGACGTTGAGTGCGGTCTGGTGGTCTGCGGGTCCGGTATCGGCATTTCCATCGCGGCGAACCGCAACCCCGGCGCCCGTGCTGCACTCTGTCACAGCGGCCTCGAAGCCCAGCTGGCACGACAGCATAATGATGCGAACATCCTCGCCCTCGGGGCCAGGATCATCGGGGAAGAAGCTGCGAAGGATTGCCTGCGCGCCTTTCTCGAAACCGAATTCGAAGGTGGCCGCCACGCCCGGCGGGTGGCCAAACTCGGCACTGAAATTCCAGCTACAGGGACAAAAGCTTCCTCATGACCGCCGCACAGAAAACCTCCGCACCCGACAATTTCTTCACTGCCAGCCTTCAGGAGCGTGACCCGGACCTGTTTCAGTCCATCCGGGACGAACTTGGTCGCCAGCAGCATCAGATTGAACTGATTGCATCTGAAAATGTGGTCTCCCGTGCCGTACTGGAAGCGCAGGGCTCGGTTCTGACCAACAAATATGCCGAAGGCTATCCCGGTCGCCGTTATTATGGTGGCTGTGAATATGTCGATGTTGCAGAATCTCTCGCCATTGAGCGGGCGAAAAAGCTGTTCGACTGCACATATGTCAATGTGCAGCCGCATTCCGGTGCACAGGCCAATGGCGCTGTCTTCATGGCCCTGCTGAAGCCGGGTGACACCATCCTCGGCATGTCGCTCGATGCGGGCGGGCATCTGACCCATGGCGCACCACCGGCCCAGTCCGGCAAATGGTTCAACGCCATCCAGTATGGCGTCCGCAAGGATGACCATCTGGTCGATTTCGAGCAGGTTGAACGACTGGCAAAAGAACATTCCCCGAAGCTGATCATTGCCGGGGGCTCAGCCTATCCGCGCACGCTTGATTTCAAGCGTTTCCGCGAGATTGCAGACAGTGTCGGCGCTCTGCTGATGGTTGACATGGCGCATTTCGCCGGTCTTGTCGCAACCGGCGTTCATCCGTCACCGCTGCCCTTCGCCGATGTGGTAACCACAACGACCCACAAGACACTGCGCGGACCTCGTGGCGGCATGATCCTGACCAACCGCGAAGACCTCGGCAAAAAATTCAATTCTGCCGTTTTTCCGGGCCTTCAGGGCGGCCCGCTGATGCATGTCATCGCCGCAAAGGCCGTTGCCTTCGGCGAAGCACTAACTCCGGAGTTCCGGTCCTATTCGCAGTCGGTCGTTGATAATGCCAAGGTACTTGCATCCGTCCTGAAAGAACGAGGCTGTGACATTGTTGCCGGTGGCACCGATACACATGTCGTGCTCGTCGATCTGCGGCCAAAAGGACTGACCGGTAACATCACCGAAGAGGCGCTGGAGCGGGCAGGGATGACCTGTAACAAGAACGGCGTGCCGTTCGACCCGGAAAAGCCCACTGTTACTTCTGGTGTTCGTCTGGGCAGCCCGGCTGCAACCACCCGCGGCTTTGGCGTTGCCGAGTTCCGTCAGATCGGTGACTGGATTGCCGATGTGCTCGACGGTCTGGCCGTTAATGGCGACAATAATTCGTCGGTTGAACAGGATGTCCGGGCCAAGGTCCGCAGCCTGTGCGACCGGTTCCCGGTCTATCAGGGTTTCTGATCTGCTGCGGCAGACCGAACCCCCATTAAAACGAGGAAGTTGAATGCGCTGCCCGTTCTGCGGAAATGACGACACCCAGGTCAAGGACTCACGGCCTACCGATGATAACTCGGCGATCCGGAGACGGCGCTATTGTCCTGCCTGCGAAAGCCGCTTCACCACTTTCGAGCGGGTCCAGCTGCGTGACCTGACCGTCGTCAAGAAAGACGGGGCGCGTTCACCTTTCGACCGGGAAAAGCTGGGTCGATCCCTCAAGATCGCCCTCAGAAAGCGCCCTGTCGACGAAGACAAAATAGAGCGCATTATCAATGGAATACAACGCCGACTTGAGAGCATGGGTGAAAACGAAATCCCCTCAAAAATGATCGGCGAACTGGTCATGGATGTTCTCCAGGAACTCGATACGGTCGCCTATGTCCGGTTTGCATCAGTCTATCGGAACTTCCGTGAGGGCAAGGACTTCGAAGACTTCGTGGGAACGCTGAGTGGCGAAGAGTGAGCAGCCCGGTTCTGATACCGACCGCGACTATATGCGGGCGGCACTTGCACTCGCAGCCCGGGGGCTTGGAAATGTTGCCCCCAACCCGGCGGTCGGCTGTCTTGTCGTCAAACAGGGACGCGTTGTAGGGCGGGGTATCACCCAGCCCGGCGGACGCCCGCATGCTGAGACTGTCGCCCTTGAGCAGGCCGGTTCTGATGCCCGCCAGGCAACCGTCTATGTGACTCTGGAGCCCTGCAGCCACCACGGACAGACGCCGCCCTGTGCCGATGCGCTGATTGCAGCAGGTGTCAGCCATGTCATCGTCGCTCTGGAAGACCCTGACCCAAGAGTCGCGGGGCGGGGAATAAAGCGATTAACGGATGCCGGAGTCAGGGTTCAGACCGGCCTCTGCCGGGATGCTGCAATTCGGCTGAATGCCGGCTATCTGAGCGTCAGAAACGACCATCGTCCTCTGATTACCCTGAAAATCGCCATGACACTTGATGGCCGGATTGCGACATCAACCGGTCGCAGTAAATGGATCACCGGGGAGCAGGCCCGGCGTTACGGGCATATGATGCGGGCACAGCATGACGCCATTGCTGTCGGCATCGGGACCGCAAACGCAGATAACCCGTCACTGACCTGCCGTCTTCCGGGGCTTGAGCATCGTTCTCCCCTGCGGGTTGTCTTCGACAGCCAGTTAAATCTCCATCCCACCTCTGCACTGGCCGACACATCTCTTGGCCGGACCGTCCTCCTGACCACAGAGAGCCCCGATTCTGACCGCGGACAGGTCCTTGTCTCACGGGGCGTGGAAATTATCCCCGTCAAGGCTGGTTCTGGTGGTCAGCCCGATATCCAGGCTGCACTTCATACTCTCGCTGACCGGGGCGTAACCCGGTTGCTGGTCGAAGGCGGAGCAGGACTGGCAACCGCATTCCTTCAGTCCGATTGCGTTGACGAACTTGCGGTCTTTTCGGCACCTCTGGCCTTTGGCAGTGACGGACTGGCGGCAATCGGACAGCTTGGACTTGACGATCCGGCCTCAGCAACACGATTTACACGATCAGGATCGCTTCTGCTCGGGCCGGACCGGCTCGATCTCTATCACCGTTAGGAGTGCCATGTTTACCGGCATTATTACTGATATCGGCTGTATCGCCGACGTCATCAAACGCGAGGGGGAAGACCTCCGTTTTCATATTCAGACCAGCTATGATGTTGCCAGCATTGACCTTGGTGCATCAATTGCCTGTTCTGGCTGCTGCCTGACCGCCGTTGATTTCGGTTCAGACTGGTTTGCCGTGGATGTCTCCGGGGAGACCCTGTCAAAGACAACCCTCGGCAACTGGAAGGCTGGTCAGCGGATCAATCTGGAGCGATCTCTGAAAGTTGGCGACGAACTCGGCGGCCATATTGTCTCCGGCCATGTCGACGGGGTTGCGACCATTGCCGACATTCAGGCAGAAGACGGCTCTCACCGCTTTACGTTTGACGCCCCCCGTACACTTGCCCGTTTCGTTGCACAGAAAGGCTCAGTCGCTCTGGATGGCGCGTCACTGACGGTGAATGATGTCAGCGACACGATATTCGGTGTAAATATCATTCCGCATACAGCGGCCATGACGACCTTTGGTGACCGAAAGGCCGGTGATCGGGTTAACATGGAAATCGATGTCCTTGCGCGATATGTTGCGCGCCTTTCCGAAATGGAGTCCTGACGTGCAGTACCGGCGCTACCTTTCCTCGCCTGAGGAAATCATCGAAGATTTCCGCAATGGCCGCATGTGCATCATCGTCGATGATGAAGAGCGCGAGAATGAGGGTGATCTGGTCATCCCGGCCCAGATGGCAACGCCTGATGCCATTAACTTCATGGCCAAGCATGGGCGCGGACTGATTTGTCTGGCGCTGACACCCCAGCGTGTCGAACAGCTTGCCCTGCCGCTGATGTCAGCAGACAACGCCAGTCGTCATCAGACGGCCTTTACCGTATCGATCGAAGCGCGGGAAGGGGTGACCACCGGCATTTCGGCCTCTGATCGGGCGCATACCATTGCTGTGGCTATCGATCCGTCAAAGCAGCGTGCTGACCTGGCAACGCCCGGGCATGTCTTTCCGCTGATGGCCCGCGAAGGCGGCGTCCTGATGCGTGCCGGCCATACAGAGGCTGCGGTCGATCTGGCCCGGCTTGCCGGTCTGAACCCCAGTGGCGTGATTTGTGAAATCATGAATGACGACGGCACCATGGCACGCATGCCCGACCTCGTTGGTGTTGCCCAGCACCATAACCTGAAGATCGGGGCCATTGCGGATCTCATCGCCTATCGGCGCAAGAATGATTCACTGGTCAAGCGGTCACTGGAAACCAGCATCAACACGACCTATGCCGGCGACTTCAAACTGTTTGTCTATGTCAATACCGTCTCCTATGCGGAGCATCTGGCACTGGTGAAAGGCGACATTGAGCCGTCAGACGAGCCGCTTCTGGTCCGGATGCATGCGCTCAGTGTGCTGGATGATGTTCTTGGTGACACGACGGCGGGCAAGAACGGCGAACTGCATTCCGCCATGAAAGCCATCGACAAGGCGGGAAGGGGCGTTGTGGTTATTATCCGGGAAAGTCAGCCGACCAGCCTGACGGACCGGATCAAGGCGCGGATCGGCAGTACGTCGGGCAATAGTCGACCCGCAGCCAGTAACGAGTTGCGTGATTATGGTGTTGGTGCGCAGATTCTGCTGGATCTGGGTGTCCGTGACATGACCCTGCTGTCAAATACGGAGCGGACGATTATCGGGCTGGAAGGCTACGGACTTCAGGTTCGTGACCGGATGCCCATCGGAAAACAGGAATAGAGCATGTCGAACGGATCAAAGGTTCTTATCGTCGAGGCCCGGTTTTATTCGGATATCGCCGATGAAATGGCAGCCGGAGCAATCGAGGCCCTGACCGCAGACGGATTCGCCTATGACCGGATTTCGGTCCCCGGCGCGTTTGAAATACCAGCCGCCATCCGTTATGCCATCGCGGCGCAACAGATGGGCACCGCCGATTTCCGCTATGCTGGTTTCATTGCGCTTGGCTGCGTCATCCGGGGCGAGACGTCGCATTACGATTATGTCTGTGGTGAGTCAGCACGCGCGCTGATGGACCTGACGACACAATATTCGATCGCGCTTGGCTATGGCATCCTGACCTGCGAGAACGGGGATCAGGCGTGGGCCCGGGCTGACCGCAAACGCAAGAACAAGGGCGCAGATGTCGCCAATGCCTGTCTGGCAATGATCAAACTCAAACGGGACTTCAGACTCTGACCATGGAAAAAAAGAAACGTCCGAAACCGAATACCGCCCGCAGTGCCGGTCGTCTGGCCGCTGTGCAGGGGCTTTATCGGATCGAACTGTCGGACGCCCGGGTCGACGATGTCATCCGTGAAACCATGACACCGGAAGCGGAAACCGAAGATGGTGGTCCGATTACCGAGTCCGACCGGGAACTGATGGCGCGCATCCTCCGGGGTGTGATTACCAATCAGACAGAAATTGATGAGATGCTCGGACATGCGCTGAAAGGCGACATGGTTCCCGCACGGCTTGAAACGCTGCTGCGTGTCCTGTTGCGGGCTGGTGTGCAGGAACTGGCCTTTGATACGTCAGCGCCGGCACGGGTGGTCATTGATGAATATCTGAATGTCGCACACGCCTTTTTCGATCTGTCCGAGGCCAAACTGGTCAATGGCGTGCTCGACCGGCTGGCCCATGTTCATCGTTCGGCTGAACTCGGCAACCCTGCCGCCGGCTTTGGGAAAAATGGCTGACCGTGACGGTGAATTTGACCTGATCGCCGACCTGTTCGCCCCGCTTTCCGGCGAAGGGGCTCTGAACCTGACAGATGATGCTGCCGTACTGCCTCCCACGCCGGGAAGGCAGATGGTAATTGCCAAGGATGCGATGGTTGAGGGCGTTCATTATCTGCCCGGAACCTCGCCAGACCTGATCGCCCGCAAGCTGATGAGAACCAATCTTTCTGATCTCGCCGCAATGGGGGCTGAACCGGCCGGCTATCTCCTCGCCATGTTCCGGGACAAGGCGATGAGCCAGAACTGGCTGCAAGGCTTTGCAGCCGGCCTGAAACAGGATCAGAGAACATTCGGACTTTCCCTCCTCGGTGGTGATTCCGTCTCGACACCCGGCCCCGGTGCTTTCTCGCTTACGATTTTGGGGGAGATCGAGCCCGGCACAGCCGTTCTTCGCAGCGGAGCCCGTGCAGGCGACCTGATCTATGTTACCGGCACCATCGGAGATGCCGGTCTGGGTTTGCAGATCCTGCAGGACAAGCTTGTCGTGACTAATCCGGACGACCGCTCCTTTCTGATCTCCCGACACCAGCTCCCCGAACCAAGGCTTGAAGCAGGCCGCGCACTCCGGGCAATTGCCACGGCGGCCATTGATGTTTCAGACGGGTTGATCTCTGACATCGGACATATTGCCGAAGCTTCCGGACTTGCCGGGGAAATAGACATATCCCGGCTACCACGATCAGCGGCCGCCATTGCAACCGGAGCAGAACTCCTGACCCTAGCCACTTCCGGAGACGATTACGAACTGGCTTTCTGTGCGCCCGCAGACAAAACACCGCAAATCGAAAGTCTGGCCAGCCTTGTTGGTCTGCAAATCACCTGCATTGGAAAAATGACTTCGGGTCACGGTATTCAGGTTTTTGACGAGACCGGTTCAAAGATCGATTGTGACAACACCGGCTGGCGGCACTATTAAGACTTCCTGTCATTTATCGGAGACGTCGCGTGAAGCTAGTCATTATCATCGTCGTCGCATTGATTGTCCTCGGAGGGGGGGCCGGCGGCGCCCTTTACTTCCTTGAGATCGGGCCGTTTGCGCCGCCACCGCTGGTCGATGGCCAGCCTGCGCCAGAGCCCGAGCAGAAACTCGTGGATATGGACAACACGTCCTTCATGGATATGGACACGCTGGTTGTTCCGATCATCGGACAGGGGCGAACCAAAAGCTATTATCTTGATATCCGGATCGAACTGGCAACCGCAGACAGAACCAAGGCTGCCCAGCAGAAGGTGCGCCTTCATGATGCCTATCTGCGCGATATGTATGTCTTCCTGCCTCAGCATATGAAGAAAAACAAAACGGTTCATCTGCCAACCGTGAAGGCAAGGCTGTTCCAGCTTGCCCAGCAGATACTCGGTAAAGATCATGTCAACGACGTGCTGATACAGGCTGCCTACGAACGATGACAGATACCCCCATGGGCCGAGACCTGAAACTCAATATCGGCCTTCTCACCTTATGTCAGGCCCTCGCGAACAGTGCGAATGTCATTCTGGTGACGACTTCAGCGCTTGTTGGCTACATGCTGTCGCCGGACAAATCACTGGCAACACTGCCAATGGCTTTCCAGCTCGCCCTGACCGCAGCCTCAACCGTACCGGCCTCGCTGATCATGAAGGCCATCGGGCGACGGGCCGGATTCCTGATTGGTGCCCTCTGTGGCATGTCCGGGGGCCTGCTGGGGACCTGGGCCATACTCGAACATCATTTCATCCTGTTTATCGGTGCGACATCGCTGATGGGAATCGCAAATGGCTTTGCCATGTATTATCGGTTTGCTGCCGCCGACATGGCCCCGGCCAGTGCAAAGGCCAAGGCAATTTCATGGGTTGTTGCAGGTGGAATCATAGCGGCCATCATCGGCCCGGAGATTGCGAAACGAACGCATGACCTGTTCACCGATGCCGAATTTGCCGGTACCTACCTGACTCTCGCCTGCCTGCCTGTCCTGGCGATCCTGATTCTGATGATTGCACGGATCACGGAGCCGGTTGAGAACAAGGCAGCCGGCGGGGGCAGGCTTTTCGCTGAACTCTTCCGACAGCCTGCCTTTCCTGTAGCTTTGTTCGGCGGCATGGTGGGCTATGGTGTCATGAGCTTCATCATGACAGCGACACCACTGGCCATGCAGCAACGGGGATATGATTTCTCGAATACTGCATTTGTCATCCAGTGGCATGTTCTTGGCATGTTCGGTCCCAGCCTGTTTACCGGCCATATCATCCGTCGAGTCGGCGTTTTACCGGTCATGCTGGCCGGCGCGGCACTCGAAATTATCTGTGTTGCGGTAAATATAAGCGGCACGGAAGTCTGGCAGTTCTGGACAGCCTTGTTCTGTCTGGGGCTTGGGTGGAACTTTCTATACGTCGGCAGCAGCACCTTGCTGACCGAATGCTATCGCCCGGAGGAACGGGCGCGGGTTCAGGCTCTTAACGAGTTCACAACCTTCGGAACCGTTGCTATATCCTCATTCTCAGCCGGCGCGGTGAATCATCTTTTCGGCTGGAACGTGATCAATCTGGCTACGCTGCCATTACTGGCAGTCGTCGCGATCGCAATCATCCTGCTCATACTGCATCGCCGGACTTCAGTACAAACTGCCGGTTAACCGGCCGGCAAATACCCGGCCTCCGTTGAGACAGGTTGCACGCAGTCAGGGTTTCTGGCATTTTTTCGCCGCTTTTCAATGCCGGATTCCATGAAAAGTCGCCTTATGGCGCCTGGGGAGGGTTCGGCGCAACAATCAACTGCCGTAAAAACGGCTATAAAATAATCGAGGAAATCAGAATGTCCGAAACCCTGTGGCTAGTCATCGCCTGTGGCGTGATTGCCGTCTTGTATGGCCTAATTACGGCTCGGCAAATCATCTCGCTCAGTGCGGGAAATGAGCGGATGCAGACAATTGCTGCCGCTATCCAGGAAGGCGCTGCCGCCTACCTGAACAAGCAGTACACAGCAATTGCCGCCGTCGGCGTCGTTGTTGCAATCATCCTGTTCGTGACACTTGGCTGGACCAGTGCGGTCGGCTTCCTGATCGGCGCAATCCTCTCCGGTATTGCCGGTTACGCAGGAATGCTGGTCTCGGTGCGTGCCAATGTCCGGACCACGGAAGCCTCCCGCAAGGGACTGGCTGAAGGTCTCAGCGTTTCCTTCCGTTCCGGTGCAGTTACAGGAATGCTCGTGGCTGGTCTCGCGCTGCTGGCCATCGCCATCTATTACGGCATTCTCAGCACCAATTTCTCGATCCTGCCTGGCGAAAACAAGGAAGTCATCAACGGCCTTGTGGGCCTTGCATTCGGTGCATCCCTGATCTCGATCTTCGCCCGTCTTGGTGGTGGTATCTTCACCAAGGGTGCGGATGTCGGTGCCGATCTTGTCGGTAAGGTTGAAGCCGGTATTCCGGAAGATGACCCTCGCAACCCGGCTGTTATCGCTGATAACGTCGGTGACAACGTGGGTGACTGCGCCGGTATGGCCGCTGACCTGTTTGAAACCTATGTCGTGACCCTTGGTGCCACAATGGTGCTGGTCCTGATCTATGGTATCAGTGGCGTCGAAATCGGCCAGTTCATGCTCTATCCGATGGCTATCGGCGGCGTCTGCCTGCTGGCCTCGATTGCGGCAACCTACTTCGTTCGTCTCGGCGCAAGCCAGAACGTCATGGGCGCCCTCTACAAGGGCTTCTTCGGTTCGGCTGTCATCTCTGCTGTCCTGCTTTACCCGATCACTTCCTACGTCATCGGAATGGACACACAGATTGTCGTTCAGAACTGGACCTTCACCGGTGGCTCGCTGTTCATCTGCGGCATTGTCGGACTGGTCCTGACTGGTCTGATTATCTGGGTCACTGAATACTACACCTCCACCAACTTCCGTCCGGTCCGCTCGGTTGCCAAGGCATCCGAAACCGGTCACGGCACCAACGTCATTCAGGGTCTGGCCGTTTCCATGGAAGCGACCGCTATTCCGGCCCTGCTGATCTGTGCCGCCATCATCATCACCTACCAGCTTGCCGGTCTTATCGGCATTGCCATCTCGGTGAGCACGATGCTGGCGCTGGCCGGAATGGTCGTCGCCCTCGACGCCTATGGTCCTGTCACAGACAATGCCGGCGGTATTGCCGAAATGGCAGAACTGGACGAAAGCGTCCGCAAGACCACTGACGCACTTGATGCGGTTGGTAACACCACGAAAGCTGTCACCAAGGGCTATGCGATCGGTTCTGCCGGTCTCGGTGCCCTGGTGCTGTTTGCAGCCTATACGGCAGACCTTGAGCGTTACTTCGGTGATGTCACGGTCAACTTCTCGCTGTCCAACCCCTATGTGGTTGTCGGCCTGCTGCTGGGCGGCCTGTTGCCGTACCTGTTCGGTGCCATGGGCATGACCGCTGTTGGTCGGGCCGGCGCTGCGGTGGTGGTTGAAGTTCGCCGCCAGTTCAAGGAAATCCCCGGCATCATGGAAGGCACAGGCAAACCGGAATACGGTCGTTGTGTCGGTATGCTGACCACCCATGCGATCAAGGAAATGATCATTCCCTCGATGCTGCCGGTGCTCAGCCCGATCGTGCTCTACTTCGTCATTCTGGGCGTTGCAGACCAGGGTGCTGCGTTCTCCGCAGTTGGTGCCATGCTGCTTGGTGTGATCGTGACCGGCCTGTTTGTCGCGATTTCCATGACCGCCGGTGGCGGTGCCTGGGATAATGCCAAGAAGTACATCGAAGACGGCAATCACGGTGGCAAGGGCTCCGAAGCCCATAAAGCCGCGGTTACGGGCGATACAGTCGGCGATCCGTACAAGGATACAGCTGGTCCGGCCGTGAACCCGATGATCAAGATCACGAACATCGTTGCGATCCTGCTGCTGGCTGGTCTCGCCTGATAGCATTCACAACGGTCTGACTAAAAAACCCCGGCTTTCACGAGCCGGGGTTTTTCTTTTGTTTTTTCTGAAAGCAGAGAACCGGGAGGACGTCAGACTATCCCGGTCAGGCCGGAATTATTTTTTCCCGGCGCCGCCAAACTTGCCGAGGTTGCCGAATATCTGACCGAGGAAGGTGATTTCATTGCCAGCCGTCGGCGTGATACGTCCCACCGGGTCCACCTGATACCCATCTGCCAGCGTCTTGGTTTCCATCGATTCAACAACGCCACGGTCATCGAATCGGATCATGATCACCTTGCGCTCCTTGATATCCGGCTTGAACCAGGCTTCCCGTTCGGTGCGCTGACTGACGTAATACCATTCCTTCGAGTCAAAGGAGGAGGTGAGGGTGGGGGCACCAATAATCTCGGCGACATCCTGACGATTGCTCTCGCCCGTCTTGATTTCGGCCAGATTTTCAGCGTCCGGATTGTTGCCGCGATTGGCCACGCGGGGTGTGCATGCGGTGACAGCAAGGCCGAGTCCGATCATGAGAACATATCGGGTCATCAACGGTTGCTTGAATTTACGGGGCATTACGTCCATTTCCTGCAGTGTTGCCGGTCAGTGTTACTGGCAATAACCTATGTACATTATAAGCAGAATCCATGGCCCCGTCATCTCAAACGCTGTCGACATGCTGAAACGACTGTTCTCACCGAAGCCTTACACTAAGGAATCGCGGGTGCTTTATGCGGCTATTGTCGCCCGTTCCCGTGAACCATATTTCTATGCAGAGCTTGGTGTTCCCGACACAGTCGACGGCCGGTTCGACATGATTGTCCTGCATGCATGGCTGGTTTTCCGCCGTCTGCGGGAATTGGATCAGTTTGAATTGTCGCAGGCTTTGTTCGACGAAATGTTCGCAGATATGGACGATAATCTGCGTCGTATCGGCATTGGCGACATGTCGGTCGGCAAGAATGTGAAACGCATGGCAGAGGCCCTGTACGGACGCATGAACGCCTATGACGAAGCCATTCTGGAAGGTGACAAGGCCCTGATAGAGGTTTTGCGCCGTAACGCCTACGGCACGGTGGAACAGCCAAACGGGGCGGGGCTGGCTGCTATGGCCGGATATGTCCGGCGCCAGATTGCGACCACCAGCCATACCCCGACAGAAGACCTCGTCCGGGGTGAGATCGGATTCACCGGGACGCATGAGCAGGGAGCAGCCGGATGAATGCTGCAACAACAAACGAAATTGCCCTGGACCTGACGGGTGAACTCAATGCCGCCACCATCGGCCCAAAGCAGACAAATCTGCTGATAACCGCCGCACAGACGGAATGTGCTGCTGCCGCTGAAGATCTCGGCATTGTCTCCGTTCAGTCACTTGCGGCCACCGGGACGGTCACACGACGCAAGGATATGGTCAGGCTGTCTCTTAAAATCGCTGCGGACATCACCCAGACCTGCGTTGTCACGCTGGAGCCAATCGAGAGCAGGGTCGTCTGCGAACTGAAACGGGTTTTTACCACGCGTCCGCCGGTCGACAGTACAGAAGTTGATATTGATCCGCTGTCTGATGACCCTCCGGACCCGCTGGAAGGCGGGCTTGTACCATTCCGTGAAGCGATAATTGAACAGATATTGCTTGAGATTGACCCTTATCCGCGTAAGGAAGGTCTGTCCTATGTCGAAATTGTCGAAGACGAAGATGACGGGACAGGAAAAACAGATGAGAAAGTTTCGCCTTTCGCCGCACTCGCTGCGCTGAAAGACAAGCTGAACTGACAAATACCAACCTGACAGCATGGCCTCCGCGTAAAGCCGCTTGATGCGGCGGGTCATATTGTCTAAACAGTCGGGCCGCGCACAAGGCGACCGAAAAAGAGATAGAAAAATGGCCGTTCCAAAGAAGAAAACATCGAAATCCAAGCGCAACATGCGCCGGGCACATGACAGCATCACTGCGTCAGCCTACGTGGAGAACCCGGATTCCGGCGAACTTCACCGCCCGCATCATATTGACCTGAAGACCGGTTTCTACCGTGGCCGTCAGGTTATTGAAGTCAAAGAGAAGCTCTGATCCGCGCTAAATTGCGCGACGACAGACGTATCTCGTATCGTGTAGCATCGGGTCGCGGTAATTATTTTATCGCGGCTCAATTGTCTGTACCTGAATGACGCGAGCTTAACGAGGATATCGCAGTTTGGCAGATCCTTTGACATTGTCTCTGGACGCAATGGGCGGAGATCACGCACCGGATATGGTGGTTGAGGGTGTTGCTTTCGCCTGCAAACGATTTCCAAATGTCCGTTTCCTGCTATTCGGTGACGAGGCACAGCTGAAGCCGCTGGTCGACAAGTACGACGTCGGTTCTGTCAGCACGATTATCCATACACCAGACCGGATTGCGTCCACCGACAAGCCGTCACAGGCACTGCGCGGCGGCCGGAATTCCAGCATGAGGCTGGCGATCAATGCGGTGCGTGACGGCGAAGCCGCGGGTGTGGTCTCTGCCGGTAATACCGGCGCGCTGATGGCCATGGCGAAATTCGTCCTGAAGACGCTGCCCGGTATCGACCGCCCGGCAATTGCATCCTTCCTGCCCACCGAGCGCGGAGAAACGCTGGTTCTGGATCTCGGTGCCAATGTCGAATGTTCAGCCAACAATCTCGTGCAGTTTGCGGTCATGGGAAATGCCTTTACCCGCATCGTCAGCGGCATTGAGCGTCCGACTGTCGGACTGCTGAATGTCGGCGAGGAAGAGCTCAAGGGTAATGACGAAGTCCGGGATGCGGCGGCAATTCTGAAAAACGGCAGTCTGCCTGTTAATTTCTATGGCTTTGTTGAAGGCACCGACGTGCTGAAAGGCACCGTCGATGTTGTCGTCACTGACGGCTTTACCGGCAACGTTACCCTGAAGACAATTCAGGGAACCGCCAAGCTGATCAGCCAGTTCCTCAAGCAGTCCTTCGCCAGTTCATTCTCAGCCAAGATCGGTTATCTGTTTGCCCGTCCGGCACTCGAACAACTGAAGAAACGAATGGACCCCCGGCGCTATAATGGCGCCATGTTCCTTGGCCTGAACGGTATCGCGATAAAAAGCCACGGCAGCACGGATGCGCTCGGCTTTGCCAGCGCCATTGGTGTGGCCGTCAATCTGGTCAACGAAGGCTTCAACGACCGGGTAAAAGAAGAATTCGCGCTGCTCGATACGGGAGAGGGCAAAGACTGATGTCGCTGGTTTCGCGGATTGTAGGTACCGGAAGCTATCTTCCGGCACGGGTCGTCTCAAACGAGGAGATCTCGACCTGGGTAGATACGACCGATGAATGGATTCGCGAGAGAAGCGGCATTTGCCAGCGCCATTTTGCTGCCGAAAACGAATTCACCAGTGACCTCGCTGAACAGGCCAGTCTGCGTGCACTCGAAGCGGCCGGTATAAGCGGCGCTGACCTTGATCTGATCGTTCTGGCAACCGCAACACCAGACAATACCTTCCCGGCGACCGCGACCAAACTGCAGGCGCGTCTGGGGATGAACGGCGGATTTGCCTTTGATGTACAGGCTGTCTGTTCCGGCTTTCTCTATGCACTTTCCGTTGCCGATTCGATGGTCAAAACCGGGCAGGCGCGAAACGCTCTCGTTATCGGGGCTGAAACTTTCTCCCGCATTCTCGACTGGGAAGACCGCGGCACCTGTGTCCTGTTTGGCGACGGTGCCGGTGCCGTTGTCCTGTCCGCAGGTGAGGGAGGGGCCGACAATCCCGGGATCATTTCGACGACACTGCGGTCCGACGGCAGGCACCATGACCTGCTTTATGTGGATGGTGGTCCGTCGACCAATCAGAAAACCGGCCTGCTGAGAATGCTCGGCAAGGAAGTTTTCAAGCATGCCGTCACGAATCTGGCTGAAATCGCCCAGGATGCCATTGCCCGGGCCAATATGACGGAAGCCGATATCGACTGGATTGTGCCGCATCAGGCCAATAAGCGGATCATTGATGCCACCGCCAGAAAGCTTGGTGTCGATCCGGCCAAGGTTATTCTGTCCGTTGATCGCCATGCCAACACCTCTGCTGCGTCGGTGCCGCTTGCACTGGATGAAGCCGTGCGGGCCGGAAAGATCAGGGCCGGGCATAATGTATTGCTCGAAGCCATGGGGGGCGGGCTGACATGGGGCGCAGCCATCGTCAGAATGTAAAAAGAAAACGGTAGCTGATTGATATTCAAAGCGGTTGACGGTTATACGCCTCGCCGCTACCGTTCCTCTGATAGAATTAACCAATGTCAAAGAATCACATACGCACAACCGGGGAGAGGGAGACGAACCGGTATTGTCTGCGTCACAAGGGGGATCAGTAATGGGCGCTACGGTGACTCGAGCCCAACTGACGGAAGCCGTCTATCAGGAAGTCGGCCTGTCGCGAAATGAATCATCTGAACTTATAGAAACGGTTCTGGAAGAAATCACCCGCTCGCTCGAAGGTGGGGATTCCGTCAAAATATCATCATTCGGAAGCTTTTCGGTCCGCCAGAAAGGTGAACGTATCGGGCGTAACCCGAAAACCGGTGACGAAGTGCCTATCCTGCCGCGCCGCGTTCTGGTTTTCCGCCCGTCTCAGGTCCTGAAGGCCCGGATTAACGGCGAACAATTACCGGAAGACGACCTTTGACCGACTCAGATTCCTCCGGACCGGATACTTCCAGGGGAAAGTCTGATCTGGCTTTCCGGACAATAAGTGAAGTTGCTGCCGAACTGGACCTGCCACAGCATGTGCTGCGGTTCTGGGAAACCAAGTTCACGCAGGTCCGTCCGATGAAACGCGCCGGCGGACGTCGTTATTACCGTCCTGAAGACATGCTGTTGCTGAGCAAAATCCGCAAGCTGCTGTATGATGATGGCTATACAATCAAAGGCGTTCAGAAGCTCCTGAAAGACCCGTCGGCCCGCCTGACGCCTGACGACAAGTCAGAAGCGCCATCAGCCGTTCAGCAGGCCCCGGCGGCAGCGAAACAGGATCTTTCCGGTCTTCGCGAGATCATTGATGAATTAACCGATATCCGCCGCATGCTGAAAGCTGTCGATAAGGTGGATTGACGGATTGCCTAGTTGCAATCGCATCACTATAGTCCGCCCCCGTCGGAGCGTAGCGCAGCCTGGTAGCGCACCATACTGGGGGTGTGGGGGTCGTGGGTTCGAATCCCGCCGCTCCGACCATTTTCTTCCCACCCCGTCTGCAGCATCTCATCGTGCCCCGTTTGCGGGCCGGAGGGAAGATGACTGAAACCGATCCACCTCGTCAGAACCGTTTTTTTGTCTGTGTAAACCGGCGTTTCGCTGACCAGAAACCGTCCTGCGCCCAGCGTGGATCACTCGAGCTGATTGCGCAGCTTCAACAGCTCGTCGATCAGCGAAACATTGATGTCCGGCTGGAGCCGAAAGTCTGCCTCAACCTTTGTCAGGAGGGGCCGGCAATGCGGGTGATCCCCGGTGGTGACATCTTTCGGATGGTCACGTCCGACAACCTCCCCACTATTGCAGACAGGCTTGAATCCGTCTTCGGTCTGAAGTCAGAAAACGGCCCCGATCTGAGCATGTTTTACCCCGGCGGTTAAATTCCGGCTCAGATTGCGTCGACCCGCTCCAGAAGCAGGGCCAGTTCATCCGCCGCGAATGCGGTCTCGAAGGGCTGAGCATGAATGGTAATCGCCGGCGTTTCACCGAACGTCTTTTCGATGAGCAACTGAACAACCTGCCGGTCATCGCGCCAGACAATACCGTTCAGCGCATCAAGACAGGCTTTTGCGACATTATCAGCATCATAGCTCCGGGCAAGATCGGCTCCTTCAATCCAGATCTTGACCGAATAATCGAGGAACGAAGGATGCATATCCCGAAGCTGCACGCGGGCAAGCCGGGCCATATGCTTTTTCAGGGTACCACCGCGCGTGGTCACCGTACCAAACCGGATGACAATCTGATCCTGAAAACGGGCAACCTTGCAGGACGCAGAGCCCTTCCAGCCATGGGCTTCAATCATCAGGTAACTGCCCCGGAAAGTTTCTGAAACGGTATTTGTAGTTTCACGTTTATAGCTACCCTGAATATCATTTCGCTTTCGTAACGATCTCTCTGCCCGTATCAGTCAGGCGACATATCAGCCAGTCCGGTTTTATCGGATTGGCGAACCAGGGTTCAGCCCATCCGGCCTTAATGCAGGACCGGACAGTACGTTCACTGACTCGTTGCCCCTCCGAATCGAACAACGGCAACTTGCCGCCAGCCTGCGACAGTCCGCGCTGCAACCAGACAATCTGGGCCGCTGTTGGCCTGCTCATCGGTCACCCCCATGAACCACGATGAAAACCCGGAAATTATGTTACGCTTTCCAGATCAATCCGTGAATAGCTGATGACCGACAGAAAGGGAGGTTCACATGACCGAGACAGCACCCCCGGAAAAATTATGTCTGATCTACATCACCACATCAGACCGTGCAGAGGCTGTCTCGATAGGCCGGGAACTGGTCGCCCGGCGACTGGCGGCCTGCGCCAACGTCATTGCTCCGACAACTGCGATCTATCGCTGGGAGGGAGACATTCATGAAGATGATGAGGCAACCCTTATCATCAAAACCACCCATGAGCGGACAGCAGAGATCAGAACCGTTGTCACATCACTGCACAGTTATGAACTGCCCTGTATCCTCGTCCTGAATGAAATATCGGCCGGGGACGCATTTGGTGACTGGATCATCAGCGAGACACAGCCGGCAGTCTGACAGATACCGTCGCAACCGCCGCGATGCCTTCACTGCGCCCGGTAAAACCCAGTTTCTCGGTGGTCGTCGCCTTGACGCTGATCCGGCCCGTATCCAGCCCCAGAATATCGCCGATGCGCTCTCTCATCGTCTGACGGTGCGGGCCGATCTTCGGTGCCTCACAGATCAGGGTGACATCCAGATTGGCAATAACACCGCCACGCTGCAGCAGCAGGCTGTGGGCATGTCTGAGAAACAGGTCAGAGGGGGCGCCCCGCCACTGACTGTCACTCGGCGGGAAATGATCGCCAATATCCCCCTCGGCAATTGACCCGAGCAGGGCATCAGTCAGAGCGTGAAGTCCGACATCCGCATCGGAATGACCGGCGAGACCGGCAGAATGAGGGATGACAATGCCGCAGATCGTCACCTCTGATCCTGCCTCGAACTTGTGCACGTCATAGCCATTGCCGGTCCGGTATTCCCACTGCATTTCCGCCTGCCCATCCAGTTGCTGCGCCATGCGCGCCAGATCATCGTTGGTTGTTATCTTCACATTCTGTTCGGTACCGGGAACGCCCGTAACAACATGGCCTGCTGCTTCCATAACAGCCGCATCATCGGTCAGGCTTTTACCGGCTGACGCCCGGTGTGCTGCGAGAATGTCGTCAAACCGGAAACCCTGCGGCGTTTGCGCACGGACCAGACTGTTGCGATCAACCGTACCCCCCAGCCGGTCGCCGCCAGCCCGTTGCTTCAGGGTATCGACGATCGGCAGCACAGGAATGGCACCCCCAGCGTCAGCCAGTGCCGCAAGGACTCCGTCAATCGTCGCCGGTGCCACAGCCGGGCGGGCCGCATCATGAATCAGGACAGCCTCCGGTGCGACTTCAGCCAGCGCTTCAAGGCCATTGCGTACAGAATCCTGTCGTTCTGAGCCGCCAAGAACGGGAGGCAACAAATCAAGCCCGGCAACAGCGGCGTTATAGAGGTCCAGATCATCCGGATGAATAACCACAAGAATGGCGTCAATCGCGGGATGGCGCAGAAAAACCTCGATGGTATGGCGAATCACCGGCATACCACCCAGATCGGCATATTGCTTTGGCAGGTCACCGCCAAATCTGGAGCCACGGCCACCGGCAACGATAAGAGCTGCTGTTTTCATGAATATTCGCAGTTGTTCAGGCGCCGGAACCTACCTGCCTCAGCATAAATT
>TARA_R110000787_G_scaffold47085_18_pt1 | contig 19452 bp, 18 predicted proteins | sample TARA_R110000787 | Tara Oceans TARA_R110000787 (sample SAMEA4397920) | marine metagenome | biome: Polar Biome; feature: [DCM] deep chlorophyll maximum layer (ENVO:01000326); material: water (ENVO:00002006), including particulate matter (ENVO:01000060) such as... | depth 35 m
TGGAGCGCAGCGAGGAGACGCTGCGCCCCATGGGCACTCAGTCAAACTTGAAGCGGACACCCAGAGCAAAGGTCCGGTCGATCAGCAGCGTGCTGGAGTTGAACTCCGTCGGATTGCCGACATCACCGAACTTGTAATAGCTCTGCTGCTTCGCCTTGGTCAGGTTCACCGCGTCGAAGGTGATGCCGATATCGTCGTTCACGTTCAACGTCAGCTGGAAGTCCAGGCTCTTTTCCGGCGCGCGCCACAGGCCGATCGGGTTCGCGAAGGAACGGCCCTCATTGCTCTGCAGGAAGCCCTTGCGCCAGATATAGGACAGACGCGCGCCGATCGGGCCTTTGTCATAGGCCAGCGTGGCGTTGTAGGACAGTTTCGACACGCCGAAGAAGGCCGACTTCGTCTCGCCGGTGATCTCGCCCGCATTGTTGACGACGGGAATCGTCTGTTCGGAATCGAGGATCGTCGCGCTGCCGGTAAAGCCCAGGCCATCGAGGACCGAAGGCAGATAGGAGGGGAAATAGGTCAGCCCCAGTTCCAACCCCTTGAGCGTGCCATTGGACGCATTTTCCGGGCGCGTGATGTTGAACGTTTCGGTGTAGGTTTCGTTACGCGGCAGATAATTGTCGGGAATGACTTCCCGCGCGGTCAGCGGAACGACCAGACCGTCGATCTTGCGCTGGAACGCGGTGACATAGATGGCGCTGTTGCGGTCGAAATACCATTCGATCGCCAGATCCATATTCTTCGAATGGGTCGGGCGCAGATTGGCGTTACCCGACGTGCCCGTGCCGAAACCGATCCGCGACAGATCGCCTGCCAGCACCCGGTTGGGGTTGAGGTCGCCAAAGGCGGGGCGGCGCAGCGTTTCGCCATAGTTGAACCGGATGCGCAGATTGTCGGTGATCGCATAGCGCGCGGTGAAGGACGGCAGGAACTTGTCCGAAGCGGTGGACACCGTGGTCTGGGCGAAATTCGCACCACGATCGAAATAGTCATACAACGTGTCGATCGCGACATAGCGCACGCCGCCCTGCAACTGGAGCGGACGCCCGAAAATCTCGACCTCGCCGTCGGCTACGATATACGCCGCCAAATTGGTCTCGTTGATGCCGAACACACGGCCAAAGCTCAACTGGTCCGACAGCAACAGGCCCGGCGCGACGGCGCGATACAGGCTGCGAACCGCATCCTGATCCATGCTGCGCGGATCGGCCAGCACCCAGCTGGTTGGAATATTGGCGCGGCCATCGAAGAAGCCTTCGTTGGTAAAGGGCGTGCCTTCGCCAAATTGAGACAGGGGAACGGGGAGGCGCTCCGGGTTTGTCGCGCTAATCGGGCGAGTCGGGTCATAGGCTGGGTTGGGTAACGTATATGCGCCAGCGCCCTGATCGCGCACATAGCTGTCGGCCGTGCGGCTGTCATAGCGCCAGCCCGCCTTGACGCGGCGCAGGAAGCCCGTATCCCACTCATATTCGCCGTCCAGCATCATCGTCAGCGCGCTGCCGGTATTCTTGGTGCCGCTGTCGAACAGGTTGCCGACGGTCCACTGGCTCGCGTCGGTCAGGACGTCCTGATTGGTAAAGCTATAGGCGGGCAGGCCGCCACCGGCGTTGAAATCGACATCGATGTCGAGCGGGGCGCGATCGGTGCGGATGGCAAAGAAGCTCGTCTCGTTCTTGCTGTCCTGATAGGCGATATCGGCCGAAATCTTGCCGCGCTCACCCACATTCCACTTCGCGTTGAAGGCATAGACATAGCTGTCGGTGCGGCTGGTGGCCCTGTCGCCGCTGTTGAAGCCCGCGACGGCCCCTGCCCGGCGCGACTTGATGATGTTGGTGCCGTCAAACAGTTCGAAGCTGTTGCCGACATCGGCGGGCAGGTTGCCCCACCAATCGACGAAGCTGAAATTCAGGCTGTTGAACGTTTCGCCCCGGAAGCCGGTGTAGAACACTTCAGCGGTATAGACCGAGCTGTCGTTCGGTGCCCATTGCAGCGCGGCGTTGATCGCCGGACGCTCGCGCTTGCCATAGACATCGGAAGCGATGACGGCGTCGCGCGAGAGATAATAGGGCGTTTCGACGCCATTGATATTGAGCGTCGATCCGGGCGCGGTCGGAAGGCCGGCATCAAGACCGGGCGTCCAGTTTTCATTGGTGGCACCGGGGAAAATGCGCTGCAACGGGGTCAGGCCCGATCCGGCAGGCGGAGTTTCGGTGGCGAACGGCACCATGGCACCGGCCTGCAAATTCTGGTTGCGGAATTCGGCGCGGGTGAAGCTCGCATTCACCAGCAAGCCGATGTCACCGATGCCGGTATCCCAGCGGTTGCTGACGAGCAACGCCACGTTGGGGTTCGCCTTGTCGGCCAGTTCCGAATAGACGCCGCGCGCCAGGCCGGAAATGGTGAAGCCGTCAAAGTCGAGCGGGCGACGGGTCTGCACGTCGATCTGGCCGGCCAGGCCGGTTTCCAGCTGGTCGGCCGAACGGGTCTTATAGACATCGACCTGCTTGACGAGGTTGGCGGAGATGTCCTGCAGCGCGAAGGACGTACCAGCGGCGGTGAAGATGTTGCGGCCATTGAGCGTGGTGAGCGGATCGGTCAGGCCGCGAATGGTGATGGTCGCCGCTTCGCCGCCGGCGCGGTCGGTGACCTGGATGCCGGTGACGCGCTGCAGTGCTTCGACGACATTATTGTCGGGCAGCTTGCCGACATCTTCCGACACGATCGAATCGACGATCTGGGTCGATTCCCGGCGGACGTTGAGCGCGCCGACGATCGAGGCGCGGACGCCGGTGACGACGATGTCGGCGACTTCTTCTTCCGGCGCGGCCTGCGGCGTCGCGGGGGTGGTCTGGGCCTGGGCAGCGCCCGCCAGCATCAGCGCGAAGAGCGATGCGGAACCCATTACGATCGGCTTGAGGGCCATGTCAGATATCCTCCCTGGAGCTGGCCCTTGGCCATGCGTGAATTACTCGGACTAATTATTGCTCCGACAAATGAATCGCAAGCGGAAAATGGGGGCGTCCCGACACGAATGCGCGGCACTAGTTACATTATTGCCACAGGCCGACAGCGAAAGGGCGTAGATCCACTATCGGGCGGGCATCAGACAGGCCAAGGGCCGGTCTCCTGCTGGAAACCGGCCCCTGCCACTGTCTATTTGTCAGACATATTACGGAATGTCAGTCGGCCCGCCAATAAGCCGTAGCGTCCCGGCTCGGCACCAGCCGCAGTTGATCGCCCACGGTGCCGATCGCCTTGCCCGGCGCGGAGATGGCGACGAAGCGCAGCGTGTCGCTGGCCTTCTCCTCGAACCGCACGAACTGGCTGCGCAGCGCGAAATCGGCGTTCTTGCTGTCCTTTTCCAGGCTGATCGACCCATCCTTGGCCGCGACCAGATAATGATCGGGCATCAATATGGGGGACAGCATGATGCTTTCGGTCCCGGCGCGGCCCGGCGACTGGCGGAACTGCGTCTGGGGCAGGGCTGGGTTGCCTGCGACCAAGCGCATGCCGTCATGCGCCATCAACCGCTTGGGGTCGGCCGCCGCGATGAACCGTTCGGGCAGCGGGCCATTGCCGACCGGCACGCCGAAATCGGGCGTCCCATCGGCGGTGTAGTAAAGCCGCTGGACACGGGTATGGCGGTCGGGGTTGAGCAGCGGATCACCCTGGATCGTCTCATAGTCGCGCCCATGATAGACCAGGATATCGCGGCCCTTCTCATCCACGGTGAAGCTGTTGTGTCCCGGCCCATAGACGCTGGTCGCCCGATTGGTGACGAACACCGGCTGGGGCGATTTGACCCAGCTCTTGGCATCCAGCAGGTCGGCATTCTCGTCCGCCGTCAACAGCCCCAGGCAATAGCGCGCATCGGTCGCGCTCGCCGAATAGGTCATGAACAGGCGACCATTGCGATGCAGCACTGCGGGCGCTTCGGCGACCTTGTAGCCACGAATTTCCCAGTCGAGCGTCGGCACGGCGATCCGTACCGTCTTGCTCCCCAGCTTGAGCGCCGATTCGAGCTTGGCGATATAGAGGTTGCTGTTCGTTTCGATGCCCGGCTCGCGCTGCGCCCACGCCATATAGCGCACGCCCTTATGCGTGAAGATGGTCGAATCGAGGTTGAAACTGTCCCAGGGCGTCTGCAATTCGCCCAGCACGCTCCATTTGCCTGTCATCGGATCGGGGCCGTCGCACACCACCGCATAGGAGCGGATGCGGAACACATCCTCGCCGCCGCCGCTCGGACCAGCGGCGAAATAGACGATCCACTTGCCATCGACCATATGCAGTTCGGGTGCCCACAGGAAACCCGACATCGGCCCGGTCTTTTCATGCCGCCACAGCACCACTTCGGTCGCGGTGGAAAGGCCCGCGATGGTCTTCGACCGGCGCAGCACCAGCCGGTCATATTCCGGGACCGACCCGGTCATATAATAATAGCCATCGTCATGGCGGAAGATCTGGGCGTCGGCGCGCTGCTTGATCAGCGGGTTGACCGGCACGGGGCCAGCCGCAGTCGGCGCAACGGGCACAGCGCCCAGCTTGCCGCAGGCGGCCGGCAATATCGCGGCACCGGCCAGGAAGAGGCGGCGGTTGATGTGGTTCATAGGGTCGTTTCCTCAATAATCTGCGACGGGCCAGCCGTCCGCGCCCCAGCGAACCGGCGCGATGCGCAGGGTCGGGGCACCGTCGGCCTGCTTGTCATAAGCGTGGTAAACGACATAATCTTTGCCGTCCTTATCGTGCAACCATCCGGCATGGCCTGGCCCACGGAAACGCTGCTGCTCCTGCAAATCGGCACGCAGGAAGATGGTGCCGCCACCCTCCATCATCGCACTGCCATCCTTGCCCAGATACGGCCCGGTGATGTCCTTGGACCGGCCGATCACGGTATAATAGGTGCTGTTCACACCCTTGCAGCAATAGTCATAGGACGCCATCAGCCAATAATAGCCGCCATGATCGACGATGAAGGGCGCTTCGACCGGGGCCGGGCCGCCCGCCGGTGCGGCGCGGCGCGCGATCGACACGGGCTTGGCCGCAGCATCCTTGGGCTTGCCGCTCTTGGGGTCCAGCTCGAACAATTTGAGGCCGGTCCAGAAGCTGCCGAGCGAAAGCCAGTGACGGCCTTCGCGGTCGATGATGAAATTGGGATCGATGGCATTATAATCATCGTCTTTGGTGGACATCACCACCATGCCTTCGTCGCGCCATTTGAAATCGGGTGCTTTGGGATCGAGCGTCGGGCTGGTGGCAAGGCCGATCGCCGAGCGGTTCGAACCGAAGGTCGAGACGGAGTAATAGAGCCGGTAGCGGCCATCCACGAAACTGATATCGGGCGCCCACATCCCATCGCTGCCAGGGATCGCCTGCTTCGCCCAGGCCGGGAGCGCGGTGAACACCGGCGGCCCTGCGGTCCAGCGCATAAGGTCGGGCGAGGTGCGCGTTTCGATCAGCCGCTGGCCATGGCCGGTGCCGAACACATGATAGACGTCGCCCTGCCGGATGATCACCGGATCATGGGTGGGGGCCAGGTCGCCGGTCAGGCGGCTGTTGAGCGTCTGGGCGGTCGGCGGGGTAGCGGCGGGCTGGGCGAGGGCCACCGTGGAAACGCCAAGCATGGCGAGGCAGGTCAGCGGGATTAACTTCAACAACATCTGTCCTCTTCCCGGATAGGGTCTGGCGCGAAATTCTGCCCCCTTGGTCCGTTCGCCCTGAGCCTGTCGAAGGGCCTCACTTCTTTGAAGAAAGTGCAGGGCTTCGACAGGCTCAGCCTGAACGGCTCAGGAAGTCAGGTATGTGCCTTCCGCTTTATTGCAGGTCCAGCACCACCACCGACATCGGCGGCAAGGTGACGGTCAGCGTGCCCCCATTCACCTGCGCGCCGGTGAAGGCGGCTGGCTTGACGGTTTCGGGCGCATCGAACGTGTTATGCGCATTCATCACGCCAGCGGTCAGGACGCGGCCCGACACGGTCGCGGCGGTCAGGCCGTCGAGCTTGACGGTCACTGTGTTGGGCTGGGTCGGGTCGAGGTTGGACAGGCCGACATGGACCTTGCCATCCTTGCCCCGCACGGCCGAACCGCTGACCGCGGGCATCACGAACTCGTCCTTATTATACCAGGGCGTGTCGATGCTGATCGGCAGGACCGTCGCATCCTGCCAGGGCTTGTACATTTCGAACACATGATAGGTGGGGGTCAGCACCATCTTCTTGCCGTCGGTCAGGATCATCGCCTGCAGGACATTCACCATCTGGGCGATGGCGCTCATCTTCACCCGGTCGGCATGTTTGGCGAACACGTCGAGATGGATGGAAGCGACCAGCGCGTCGCGGATCGTATTCTGCTGACGCAGGAAACCAGGATGGGTGCCCGGATCCTGGGCATACCAGGTGCCCCATTCGTCGACCGCCAGGAAAACCCGCTTCTTGGGATCATATTTATCCATGATCGCGACATGCTTGGTGATCAGCTCGTCCATATGGACGGCCTTGGCCAGCGTGTCGGCCCAGCCGCTCTCGTCGAAATTCACCGGGTCCGCCTTGGGCGGCCAGCCACCTTGGGGCAGGGTGTAATAATGGAGCGAAACGGCGTCGAGCTGATCGCCCGCCACCTTCATCATCGTTTCGGTCCAATTATAGTCATCGACATTCGCGCCCGCCGCGATCTTAAGGATCTTGGTGCCAGCAGGGGCCTTGATGAAGGTGGCATAGCGGCGCGTCACGTCGGCGGCATATTCGGCGCGCATATTGCCGCCACAGCCCCACAGTTCGTTGCCGATGCCGAAATAGGGAACCGCCCAGGGTTCCTTATGCCCGTTCTTGGCGCGCTCGTCGGCCAAGGTGCCGGCGGGCGAGGTCATATATTCGACCCATTCGGCCATTTCCTGCGGGCTGCCATTGCCGACATTGCCCGCGACATAGGCTTCCGCGCCGATCTGGCGGATCAGTTCGAAAAATTCATGGGTGCCGACCGTGTTAGGCTCGGTCACGCCGCCCCAATGGGTGTTGATCTTGACCGGACGCTTGGCGCGGCTGCCGACGCCTTCGCGCCAATGATATTCATCGGCAAAACAACCGCCGGGCCAGCGGACGACGGGCACCGACAGATTCTTGAGCGCCGAGATCACATCGTTGCGAAAGCCATTGGTGTTGGGGATCGACCGGTCGTTGCCGACCCAAAGCCCACCATAGATGCCATTGCCCAGATGCTCGGCGAACTGGGTGAAGATGCGCTTGTCATAGACCGGGCCGGGCTTTGCGGCATTGATCGTCGCGGTGGTCGGCTTGCCATTGGTGTCGGCAAACGCGCTCGTCGTTAAGGCACTGGCGCAAAGCAGCAGTGCGGCGGTGGTACGGCGCAGGGTTTTTATCATATCGTCCTCTCCCTTGTGGAAACAGTCGCGAAAGTGGAAATCAGTCGTGGAAAGCGTCGGTCGGTTCGCGCCGTCCGCGCAGGAAAGCGTCGGCGACCAGCCGCAACGGGCTGGTATCGACATCGCTGCGCCCACCCCGGATCAGTGTGGCGAAACGGCTGTAAAGCCCTGGATATTCGACATCCTCGCCATGCTCGGTGCCACTGGGCAGCGTCAGCACAGCCCCGCCATGCGCCAGCTTTAGCGTGCCTGCGTCCGTTTCGATGATGATGTCCCAGCTTTGCGGGCCGGTCTGCCGCCAGTCGAGATCCATATGGATCGGCGCGCCGCCGGTGTCGCGGAAATGCAGGTCGGCCGCGATCGGCGCCGCGCGGTTTTCCGGCAGAACCAAGGTCGCTTCCTTCAGGAAGAAGGGGCGCGGCAGGATATGGGTGACGATCGAAAGCGCATTGATCCCCGGATCGAACACGCCAAGCCCGCCCGGCTGCCAGATCCACGCCTGACCCGGATGCCACACGCGCACATCCTCGCGCCAGATGATCGACACCTTCTCAATTCTGCGCTCGGACAGCCAGGCGCGGGCCGGGGCGACCCCCGCCGCGAACCGGCTGTGCCAGGCGGCGAACAGGGTCGCATCGACCTTGTCGGCCTGCGCTTTAAGCGCCTCGACCTCCGCCAGCGTCGCGCCGGGGGGCTTTTCCAGAAAGACGTGGATGCCCTTGGCCAGGGCCTGCGCCGCCAGATCATAGCGGACCTGCGGCGGCGTGCAGAGCGCCACCGCGTCGACCGCCGGACCTTCGGCCAGCAGCGCATCGAGGCTGGCCAGATGCGGCACCCCCGTCAGCCCGGCATCATGCGGGCTGACGGTCGCGGCCAGGCTGAAGGCATTATTGCCCCGGATCGCCGGCACATGCTGGTCGCGCGCGATCTTGCCGATGCCGATGATCGCGATACGGATCGGGTCCATCGCTTCAGAGCGCCTTGACGGCCACTTCCTGCGGCGCGGCGCGCGTCAGCACATTGCGCACCGGCAGGGTGAAGGGCGCGGCGAGGATTTCGAACACATCGCCTTCCTGGGCTGCGATGCCGTCGCTGAACGACAGGGTCGCGGTGCCGAAGAAATGGACATGGACGTCGCCCGCGCGGCGGAACAGGTCATATTTGAAATGATGATGTTCCAGGTTCGCGAAGCTGTGCGACATATTGCCTTCGCCCGACAGGAACGGCTTTTCCCAGATCGTCGCGCCATCGCGCAGAATACGGCTCGATCCCTCGATATGCTCGGGCGGCTCGCCGACCAGCAGTTCGGGGCCAAGCGCGGCTTGGCGCAGCTTGGAGTGGGCCAGCCACAGATAATTGTGCCGCTCGGTCACATGGTCGGAAAACTCGTTGGCGAGCGCGAGGCCCAGGCGATAGGGCGTGCCATCCTCGCCGATGATGTAGATGCCCGCCAGTTCCGGCTCCTCGCCGCCATCCTTGGCAAAGGCGGGCATGGTCAGCGGATCGGTCGGGCCGACCAGCTGCGACCCGTCACCCTTGTAGAACCATTCGGGCTGCTGCCCCGCCTGTCCGGGGGCAGGCTTGCCGCCTTCCAGCCCTTCCAGGAACATGCGCATCGAATCGGTCTGCTTTTCGACTGCGGCCGCCTCGCGGTGCATCTTGTCGCGCCCCTCGGCCGAGCCGAGATGGGTAAGGCCCGTGCCGGTCAGCAGGATATGCGCATCATCGTCATGGTCGATGGGCGCGAGCAGGCGACCCGCTTCGAACTCGGCGGCGATGTCCACCGCGTCGCCCTTGGGCGCGGCTGCCACGGCGGCGGTCAGGCTGATGCCCTGCGCGATGGCATGCAGCGCCAGAGCGCGGATGGAAGGGAAGCCGACCACGAAGGCGGCGCTGTCGCCTTGCGCGGCGATAACGCCGCGTTCGCCGCTTTGGGCACGGTGCTGCAACAGGCGCAATGTCATGAAAATCTCTCCTCCCGCGCGCCACTGATGGCGCTGAACGCTGGTCGAAGACACGCCGTCGCCCACCTCGACCAAAGCCGGGGCGGCAGTGAATCTCCGAATTACTCCGACATATTACAGGAAGATGGTAATGGCAATGCTTGTATTCTAGACGAACTTGTGCCTGATAGTTGGGGAGCGAGAGGACCAGGAATGGCGAAGGAAGATCCGTCTTTGCACGGGGATGAGGCGGAAACGGGCGGATCGACGAAGGTTGCGCGTGGCCCCGGCAGGCGGCTTCACGGGGCGATCGCGCACAAGCTTGGTACCGCCATCTTGTCCGGCCAATATGCGCCCGGCGATGTTTTGTCGGGCGAAGTCGCCTTTGCCGAGGAACTGGAAGTCTCGCGCAGCGCCTATCGCGAAGCGATCCAGGTGCTGACCGCAAAAGGGCTGGTGGAAAGCCGCCCCAAGGCCGGAACGCGGGTCTTGCCGCGCACCCGCTGGAACCTGCTCGACCCCGAAGTGCTCGCCTGGGCCTTTGCCGGGGAACCGGATATCCAGTTCGTGCGCGACCTGTTCGAACTGCGCGCCATCGTCGAACCGGCGGCGGCCAGGCTTGCGGCGCAACGGCGCGACAAGGATGATCTGCGGCTGATGAAGGAAGCGCTCGCCGCCATGCGCCGCCACACGCTCGCCACCGAATTGGGGCGCGCGGCCGACCGTGATTTCCACAATGCGATATTGAACGCGACCCGGAACGACGCGCTGCAGGTGCTGTCCGCCAGCATCGGCGCGGCGGTCAACTGGACCACCCAATATAAGCAACGCGCCCGCGCCCTGCCGCGCAACCCCATCCCCGACCATGTCCGCGTCTATGACGCGATCGTGGCGGGCGACGCGCTGGCGGCGGCAGACGCCATGGGTGCGCTGGTCGACCTGGCGCTGGAAGACACCGCCAGCGCAATGGGTGGCTAATCCTCCCCGGCACGGGGAGGGGGCGTGCCGCACGCGCAGCGCTTAAGGCGCGACAGCCCCCTCCGTCAGCACTTCGTGCTGCCACCTCCCCGCAAGCGGGGAGGCATGAAAAAGGCCGGAGCGGACATCCCGCTCCGGCCTTTTTGGCGCCTCAGGTGCGACCCTTGGGCTTTATTCCGCCACGGCCTGTTGATCGGGCAGGGCGTTGGTCACCTTCGACCCCCACAGCGCGTAGAACAGGATATACAGTTCGCATGCGGCGGTGAGCAGGAACGACCATTGCAGGCCATATTCGTCCGCCAGCCAGCCCTGCACCACCACCAGCGCGCCACCGGCGATCGCCATGATCAGCAGGCCCGAACCCTCTTCGGTCAACGGCCCCAGGCCCTTGATGCCGAGCGTGAAGATGGTCGGGAACATGATCGAGTGGAACAGGCCGACGAGGATCAGCGCCCACATCGCGACCGGCCCGGTGGTGAACACGGTGACCAGCATGACGATGAACGCGCCGATCGAGAAGGCCGCCAGCACATGGCCCGCATCGAACTTCTGCATGATCGCGGCGCCCAGGAAACGGCCGATCATCATGCCGGCCCACAGGAAGGTCAGATAGCGCCCGGCCTGTTCATAGGTCAGGTTGGCGATATCGGGCTGGCTGACGAAATTGATGAACAGGTTGGCGACGCCGATTTCCGCGATCAGATAGATGAAGATCGCGGGCACGCCCCACACCAGATTGCGGTGGTTCCAGAGCGAATGTTTCTTGCGCTCTTCCTTGCTGTGGCGCGACGTCGCATTGCCCATGGCGGGCAGGGGGAAGCGCGCGATGATCACCGCCAGCACCACCAATATGACGGCAACGATGATATAGGGCAAAATCACCGACTGCGCATCGGCCAGCCGTTCGGCCTGCGTCAGCACCGTGCCGGTTTCGGCCGTGCCACCCTTCGACCGGCCCAGGATCAGATAGGCCCCGAACAGCGGCGCGAGCATCGTGCCCGCCGAGTTCATCGCCTGCACCAGATTGAGGCGCGAGGAGGCGGTTTCGGGCTTGCCGACGACCGCGACATAGGGATTGGCCGCGACCTGCAGCAGCGTGATGCCGCTCGCGATCACGAACAGCATCAGCAGCGTCACGCCATAGGAGGGGATCGACGCCGCCAGCGTCATGCCCAGCGCGCCCGCCGCCATGATCAGCAGGCCCACCACCAGCGATTTCTGATAGCCGACCCGCTCGATCAGCTTGGCCGACGGGATCGACGCGACGAAATAGGCGATGAACCACACCGATTCGATCAACGTCGTCTGGGTGTAGCTCAAGTCGAACACGCTGCGCAGATGCGGCAGCAGCGTGTTGTTGATGACGGTGATGAAGCCCCACATGAAGAAGAGGCTGGCGAGCAGGCCTAGCGCCGGGCCATAGCGCGTTGCGGGATTATGCGTCGCGGTGACGCCCGCGCCTGATGTTACGGGTCCTGCCATCCATCCTTCTCCACTGCATTTCCGGGGACGGGCGACCCGGATAGGGGTTGCGCCCGCTTATTTTGTCGGAGTATATTCCCCGAAACCGCGCGTCAATGGGCGGTCGGTATCGGGAGGAAGTCCATGCAAAAGGTCATCATTAAAACAGCGCTGTCATACGCATTGGCCATGGCGCTGACAAGCACGGCAGCCCTGGCCGCCGACGCCAGCCGCGCGCCCGCAGGCGCGCTGGCGGACGGTACGGCGGTGGAAACGATCACGCTGACCAATGGTGCTGGCGTATCGGCCAAGATCCTGACCTATGGCGCGACGCTGCAGTCGCTGTCGGGGCCGGACAAGGATGGCAAGATCGCCGACGTGCTGCTCGGCTATGATGATCTGGCGGGCTATGTCGATCACCCCAATTATTTCGGCGTGACCGTCGGCCGCTATGCCAATCGCATCGCCGGCGGCACCTTCAAGCTGGGCGACACCAGCTATCAGCTTCCGCTCAATGACAAGACCAATTCGCTGCATGGCGGCGACAAGGGCTTCGACAAGCTGCCCTGGAAGGTCGTGTCGGTAAAGAGCGGCCCGACCGCCACCGTGGTCCTCTCCCTCGTCAGCGCCGATGGCGATTCGGGCTATCCCGGCAAGCTCGACACGACCGTCACCTATACGCTCGACGAAGCGGGCAATCTCGGCATCGTGTTCGCGGCGAAAACCGACAAGCCCACCATCGTCAACATGACCAATCACGCGATCTTCAACCTCGCGGGTGAAGGATCGCCCGATGGTGCGCTCGGCCATATGCTGACGATTCCGGCCAAGGCCTATACCCCGGTGGACGAAAAGCTGATCCCGACCGGCGAATTGAAGCCGGTTGACGGCGGCGTGTTCGATTTCCGTAGCCCCCGCCGCGTCGCCGATGGCATTCGCGACGGACGTGACCAGCAGATCGTCTATGGCCGTGGCTATGACCATAATTGGGCGCTCGACAAGGGCGCGACCAAGGCACCCGAACTGGCGGCCCGGCTGGAAGACCCGGTGTCGGGCCGGGTGCTCGAAGTGCTGACCACGGAACCTGGCGTGCAATTCTACGCCGGCAATTTCCTCGACGGCACGTTGATCGGCAAGGGCGGCCATCTCTACCGCATGGGCGACGGCATCGCGCTGGAGCCGCAGAAATTCCCCGATGCGCCCAACAAGCCCGCTTTCCTCTCGGCGCGGGTCGATCCCGGCAAGCCCTATCGCCATGCGATGGTCTATCGGCTGTCGGTCAAGCGCTGATGACGGCCTGGCGTCTGATCGAACGGGGCGTTGCCGATACGCTGGGCGAAGGCACGCTTTGGTCGGCGCGCGATAATGCGGTCTATTGGGTCGATATCCTGGCCCCGGCGCTCAACCGGCTGTCCCTGGCGGACGGCACGGTCGAGCGCTGGGCCATGCCCGAACCGCTCGGCTGGGTGGTGGAGCGCGAAGGCGGCGGCTTTGTCGGCGGCTTCCAGAGCGGCTTTGCAGATATTAGCCTCGATCCGCTGACGATCACGCCCTTCGGCGACCCCGAACCGCATTTCCCCGGCAATCGCATGAATGATGGCAAGGCGGATGCGCAGGGGCATATCTGGTGCGGCACGATGGACATGGCCGAGGCGCATGATCGCGGCGCACTCTATCGGCTCGCACCCGACCGCAGCTGGTCGGTGGTCGACGCCGACTATCGCGTCCCCAATGGCCCGGCTTTCTCGCCCTGTGGCCGCTGGCTCTATCATAGCGATACAGCCAAGCGGCAAATGTATCGCTTCGCCCGGACGGCGGAGGGCGCGACCGATCGCCAGCCCTTCCTCCGCTTTGCCGAGGCGGATGGCTATCCCGACGGCATGACCGTGGATGCCGACGGCCATATCTGGGTCGCCCATTGGGGCGGCGGGCGGGTCAGCCGCTTCACCCCTGATGGTGTGCTGGACCGGTCGATCGCGCTGCCCGCGCGGCAGGTGACCAATATCTGCTTTGGCGGGCCAGATCTCGACCGCATGTTCGTCAGTTCCGCGACGGTGGGGCTGGACGACGCCACGCCGCATGATGGCGGCTTCTTCGAAGTCGATTGCGGCGTGCGCGGTCTGCCGACCCACCAATACGCAGGCTGACGCGCCGACAGGATCGCGCAAAGGGGCTTGCGGCCCGGCGCGGAATCTGTTTTATGGCGCGAGACAGCGTTGTCATCCCTCTCCAAAGTGAGGCAGCGCTGCAATCCCGGACGGCCCGCCACGGCGAACTGCACGCGCCATGGGTCGTCCGGGAGGACTTTTTCCCTTTCCTTATCGCTGCTGCATTTTCGCCAGGCCCCGGCGCGCCATGGGCATGGTCAGCATCGTGCTGCCGATCGCCATCAGCAGCAGCGCGGTGAAACTGGTCCCGGTGATGATCTGCCGATCGAGCAGGATATTGGCGAAGATGATCATGATCAGCGCCTTCGTTTGCAGCAGCCAGCCGATCACCCCGGCCTCGCCCTTGGGCCACCCCAGGATTCGCCCGGCCAGCGCCACCCCGGCCAGCTTGCCCAGCACGGCGGCGGCCAGCAGCAGCAATGCGCCGCCGATCACCTCGAACCCGCCCATATCCCATTGGGTGCGCAGCCCCGTGCTCAGGAAAAACACCGGCATCACCGTCAGCAGCATATGATCGCGCAGCATATCCATCTGCGCCTCGTCGAACCATTCCTTGTCCAAAATCGCGCCTGCCAGGAACGCGCCCACCATGAAATGCAGCCCGGCCCAATCGGCGGCAAAGCCCAGCAGCGCGAGCGACAGCATCCCCAGATACAGCCGGTCGCGCCCGCCGATTCGCCGCATCACCGCGCGCAATCCCCAAGCGACGAGCGGGAACAGCAACAGGAAGCCCGCCTGTCGCTCGACCCGCGCCCAATCGAGCAGGATCAGCGCCAGCACCCCCCAGATGGCGATATCGTCCAGGCTGGCATAGCGCAGCACTCGCTGCCCCAGCGGTTGGCGCAGGATGGCGAGCCGGTCCATCAACAGCACCAATATGGGCAAAGCGGTCACCGCGCAGGCCATCCCCATGCCCAGCAACGCCTGCCAATGCTGCCCCTTCGCACCGATCCAGCCCGGCTGGGTCAGGATGAGCGCGGCGGCCAGCGCGCCGAAGGCCAGCGGCGTCGCCAACGCCAAACCTGCCGTCGTCCATGTCTCGCGCCGCGCGACCCAGGCCTGATGCAGGTCCAGTTCGATGCCCGCCAGCCAGACGAAGATCATCACCGCCCACCAGGCGATGCCGTTGAGTGCGGCAATGACGTCGGGGGTAAACAGGACATCATGCACCTGCGGCAACGCGACGCCGAGCACGCCGGGGCCAAGCAGCACGCCCGCAACGATCTGCACCACCACCAGCGGCGCCCAATTGTCGGTGCGCAACACGCGCCATACCAGCCAGGGCAGCCCCATGACGAGCGCCAGCGCGAGCAGAAAAGTCTCCGTGATCGTCATGCCCCGCTCCCCTTATCGGCGGGCAGGATTAGCTCCGACGCGTGACTTGCGCCAGCGACTTGCCTCAAAATTTCCGGCCCTTCGCAGCCGCAAAAAACACCCTATATGGGGGCGAGCCTTTTAGGGAGATTTTATGGACACTGACCCCCGCGCCGTCACCCGGCCTGTCGACCCCCTGTTCCTCGACCGCTGGTCGCCCCGCGCCTTCGACGCCTCGCCCCTGCCGCAGGCGGATCTGGACACCTTGCTCGACGCGGCCCGCTGGGCACCGTCGGCCTTCAACTATCAGCCGTGGCGCTTTCTCTACGCCCATCGCGACGGCGCGGACTGGGCGCGGTTTCTGGGCGTGCTGGTGCCGTTCAACCAGAGCTGGGTGCAGCATGCCTCGGTCCTGACCTTCATTCTGTCCGACAGCCTGTCGTCCGCGCCCGGCTCGCAGGATGCCAAGCCTTCGCACAGCCATAGTTTCGATGCAGGCGCGGCCTGGGCGCTGCTCGCGCTGCAGGCGACGCGGATGGGCTATCACACCCACGCCATGACGGGCGTCGATTTCGACGCCGCCCGGCGCGAACTCGCCGTGCCGGATCGGTTCCGCATCGAAGCCGCCGTCGCGATCGGGCGCATGGGCGACAAGGCGACCCTGCCCGAAGGCCTGCAAGACAAGGAAGCGCCAAGCGGCCGCAACCCGATCGACAGCTTCGCCTTCGCCGGCAATTTCGTCGCCTAAAAGCGATTCCAAACCACCGCTGCCCCCCGCCAACTCGCATCCAGACGGACATGCCCACGCGTTACCGCGTATTTGGCGCAATATGTCTACGGAAATGCGCGGAAATTTGCCCTTAGGCAATGGACCGACGCATGGGAACGAGCTAGGGCAGGGGTCATCACACTTGAAGAGGACGTCCTATGAATAACAGTGACCTGATCGACACCGTCGCCACCGCCCACGACCTTTCGAAGGCGGACGCCAAGAAGATCATCGACGGCGTGATCTCGGCGATCGTCGACGCGGCGGCCAAGGGTGAGGAAATCTCGCTCAACGGTTTCGGCAAGTTCAAGGTCAAGGAAAGCGCCGCACGCGAGGGCCGCAACCCCGCCACTGGCGAAACGATCCAGATCGCCGCGTCCAAGAAGCTGGGCTTCACCGCTGCCAAGGCGGTCAAGGACAAGCTGAACGGCTGATCCAAAATGCAATTTGACGACCAGCTGCGTCGCTATTTCGGCCGCACGGACATTGACGCCGTGCCCGCCGAAGCGATCGCAGCGGGCGTCGAGCGCATGCGCGTCGACCTTGGTCTGGAAAAGGACCGGGGTCGACGTTTTGCCTTATGGTGCCTGCTCTTCCTGATCGGCGACGCGCCCGATCTCGACACCATTTTCAAGGACGCGGCCGATCGCGACGCCGCCCGCAATTTCATGGATCTCGCGCAAAGCGATCCCCCGCTCGATTAGGCCCCTTCGGGTCATTCAAGCCCTCAACGATCCACATCCCCCTTTCCGCCATCGGGCGATCATCCACTGTCGCCATGCCGTTTTCCGGCACATCTTGCCTGCGGACGCCTGAAAAACGGCATCCGGCGGGCCGTCGCTGACATAGCCTGTGTGCCAGGGCCATCAGGGCCACGGGAGATGATCGATGAAACTACCACGCATCCTTGCTGTCACCGTCGCCGGATCGGCGCTTCTGGCCATGGCCGCCCCTTTAAGCGCGCATGGCATCTGGTTCGCCCAGCGCGCAACGCAGATCGCGCTCATCTATGGCGTGGGTGCCGACGATCTCGACGCGGTCAAGCGGCTGCCGCTCGTCAAAACCGTCACCGGCTATGATGCCGACTGGGCACCCGTCACCACCAGCCTGCGCACCGCTGGCCCCATCCCCGTGGTGGACAGCGAAGGGCCGATCGCAGCGGTCGCGGCGATCATGGACTATGGCCTGTGGAGCAAGACCCCCGACGGCAAATGGCACAATAAGGGCCGCGACGAAGTGCCCACCGCCAGCCTTGCCGAACATAATTGGAAATATGCCGTCCATCTGACCACGGTGCCGACCAGCCCCGTCCCGTTGTTCGAAGGGCATACGCTGCAGATCGTCCCCGTCGATCCCGCCATCCCGCAGAAGATGGGCGAACCGATGAAAGTGCGGGCCTATTATGAGGGCAAGCCGATCGCGGGCGCGACCATCATGTCCGACTATGTCAACGATCCCGACGAAGTCGCGGTCAAGACCGGCGCGGACGGCACCGCCACCATCACATTGCGCAATCAGGGGCTAAACGTGCTGATGGGCATCTATGTCGGGCCAGCCGACGACAAGGCGAAGGTCGACCATGTCGAACATCGCGCGTCGCTGTCCTTCGTGCTGCCCCATCTGCCCGAATAAGGCCGCACCGCCATCCCTCATTGCTGCCCCATAAGGAGATACCCATGAAATTCGACCTGATGAAGCTAGGACTCGCCGCCGCAGCCCTCGCCCTGACCCCGACCGCCGCCTTAGCCCATGGCAGCATGAAGCCCCAGCATGGCGGCCTCGTTCAGATGTCGGGCGAAACCATGGTGGAACTGGTCGCCGGAGCCAAGGGCGTCGATATCTTCATCAGCGAAGAGGATGAGCCGCTGCCGGCATCGGCCTACACCGCCACGCTGACCCAGACCGCATCGGGCCAGAAGACGCAGGCCGCGCTCAAACCCGCTGGCGGCAACAAATTGTCCGCGCCAGGCTTCAAGACGACCAAGGGTGCGAAGATCGTCGTCGCGCTGGTCAACAAGAGCGGTGCCAAGGTCTTCACCACCTTCCAGACCAAGTAAGCCGCGATCATGCGCGGCGCGACCCACCCTCTGCCTTTCCACCCCGGCATGCGGCGGGTCGCGCTGCTGCTGCTGGGGCTGGTGCTGGCCTGCATCGGCCAGACATTGTTGGCCCACGGCGTCGATGAAAATGACCGCGCCTTCATCGAAGGCGCATCGGGGATCAACATCATCCCCTATATGTATCTGGGCGCCAAACATATGGTGACCGGTTACGATCATCTGCTCTTCCTCGCCGGGGTCATCTTCTTCCTCTATCGGCTCAAGGACATCGGCACCTATGTGACGCTGTTCGCGATCGGCCACAGCAGCACGCTGTTGCTGGGCGTCATCCTCGACATCCGCGCCAATCCCTTCCTGATCGACGCGATCATCGGCCTGTCGGTGGTCTATAAGGCGATCGACAATCTCGACGGCTTCCGCACCTGGTTCGGCATATCGCCCAATCCCAAGGCGGCGGTGTTGATCTTCGGCTTCTTCCACGGCTTCGGCCTCGCGACCAAGCTGCAGGATCTGACCCTGTCGAGCGACGGGATGATCCCCAACCTCCTCGCCTTCAACATCGGGGTCGAAATCGGCCAGTTCATGGCGCTCGCCCTGATCCTGCTCGCCATGACCGTCTGGCGCAGGAGCGATAGTTTCCGCCGCAGCGCGGTCCTCGCCAATGCGGCGCTGATGACGGCGGGCTTCGTCCTCGTCGGCTATCAATTGACCGGCTATTTTACCGAGAGGGGCCTGACATGACCAGCCAACCCGCGCCACCCACCGCCATCACCGCATCACCCGCCACGCTGGCAAAAGCCACCGGTGCCGCCGCGATCGGCGCGGTCGCTATCCTGACTTTGTTCGTCCTGCCCGCTGAATATGGCATCGACCCGACCGGAGTTGGCGGCGCGCTCGGCCTCACCGGCATGGTGGCCGAGCCAAGCGGACCCGCGCCAGCGACGGCCCAGCCCGCAACACCCGCCACCGCGCCGACCCTGCCGACCAGGGACAGCATCGCGCGCATCGCCCCCTGGCGACAGGATAGCATGACCATCACCCTCGCGCCGCACAGCGGGCAGGAAGTGAAGGCGCATATGCAGCAGGGCGACAGTTTCGTCTTCGAATGGCAATCGACCGGCGGCCCGGTGAAGGTCGACATGCATGGCGAAGCGCCCGATGCCACCGACGGCGCGTTTACCAGCTATTGGGAAGAGCGCGAACAAACCAGCGCCAGGGGCAGCTTCACCGCGCCCTTTGCCGGCACCCATGGCTGGTATTGGCGCAACAAGGGCGACACGCCCGTCACCGTCACGGTCAAGACGACCGGTTTCTACAAGGATATGTTCCAGCCCGCGGGCGGATAATTCCCAAAAAGCGCGGCCTGCGCCGGGGCA
>TARA_R110000787_G_scaffold16622_30_pt1 | contig 19440 bp, 17 predicted proteins | sample TARA_R110000787 | Tara Oceans TARA_R110000787 (sample SAMEA4397920) | marine metagenome | biome: Polar Biome; feature: [DCM] deep chlorophyll maximum layer (ENVO:01000326); material: water (ENVO:00002006), including particulate matter (ENVO:01000060) such as... | depth 35 m
GGTTTGATGCCAGCCAGCTGATCAACAAGGTCACGCTGGATGCGACAGACCCGTTGTCAAAGCAGACTGATTTCAAGAAATGTGCCGTCAAGATCGAGAAGGTATGATCATGAAATACATCCTGTCATCGATTGTCATCCTGACCCTGGCGGTCAGTGCCTGGGCGGCAGATATCAGCAAGACCGGCCTGCGAGACACGCCGCTGGATCAGAACCCGCCACCGCCGCTGATGTCGCAGCAGTCCAATGATGACCTGCGCAAAGCCCGGAACTATCCGGAACAGCCGCCGATCATCCCGCACAAGACCGAGGATTATCAGGTTGATGCCCGGGTCAACGAATGCATGACCTGCCACAGTCGCCGGGCCGTCGCGGAAAGTCAGGCACCGATGGTTTCCATCACCCATTTCATGGACCGGGAAGGCCAGTTTCTCGCCTCCGTGTCACCGCGACGCTATTTCTGCAATCAGTGCCATGTGTCACAGCATGAGGTCAGGGCCCCGGTCAGCAACAGCTTCGTCGACATCGACCACGTCCTCTCACAGCCGCAATAGGGAGCCTGAACATGTTAGCGCGCCTGAAACGGTTCTGGACGACTTTATGGCGGCCCAGCGTTCATTACAGCCTGGCCTTTCTGACAGTCGGCGGCTTCATTGCCGGTGTGATTTTCTGGGGTGGCTTCAACACTGCCATGGAACTGACCAATACCGAGAAATTCTGCACCGGCTGTCATGAGATGCGCGACAATGTCTTCGCCGAACTCAAGACAACGATCCATTACAGCAACCGGTCCGGCGTCCGCGCCATCTGTTCCGATTGTCATGTGCCACACAACTGGACCGACAAGATCGCCCGCAAGATGCAGGCATCAAAGGAAGTCTGGGGGAAAATCTTCGGCACCATCAACACGCCCGAAAAGTTCGAGGCGAAACGCCTGGAAATGGCACAGCGCGAATGGATAAGATTCAGATCCAACGACAGCCTCGAATGCCGCAACTGTCATTCTGAAAAGTCGATGGATTTCACCCGCCAGAGCCTGCGGGCCTCGGAAGCCCATCAGCGTTTCCTCGTCAGCGGCGAGAAAACCTGTATCGACTGCCATAAAGGCATCGCCCACGAACTGCCGGACATGAGCACCTCCATGGGCCACGGCCATCCGTCAGTCGCCAGGGCCGGCAATTAGACAACAGATTTTCACGGACTTTCTCCCGGGGCAGCGACAAGGCCGAAGGCCGCAGCTCCGGGGGGTTATGCCTTATCGGTGATCATCACCGCGCCCAGAACCGCACGCACCGTTTGCTCCCGCAAAACAGACTGGCCTTCTTCATCCGCAAGATTCTCACCAAAGATTTTCGTGAAGGTATGGCGGTTTGAAACATTGAAGAAGCTCATGGCGCTGATTTGCCAGTGAACAACCATCGGATCTGCATCCATGCGGAAAATTTTGCGGTCCTTGCCCCGCGCGATCACCTTTTCAAGCTGGGTAATTGCACCCTGATTGAGCTCTCGAATTTTCTCTGATTTCTCAAGATACCGGCCGGCGTGAATATTCTCGATCATCACCAGCCGGATGAAATCCTTGTTCTGCCGATGGTGATCGAAGGTGAACTCGATCATTTTTCTCAGGGCGTCAACCGGGGCGAGACCCCCAAGGTCCAGCTCATCTTCCTGCATGCGGACGCTGTGATAGGCATCCTCCAGAGCCCGCAGGTAAAGCCCCTCCTTGTCGCCAAAGTAATAATAGATCATCCGCTTTGATGTTTCGGTACGGGCGGCAATCTCATCAACCCGGGCACCTGACAAACCGCTTTGGGAAAAAATCTCCCGTGCGACGCGCAGGATATTTGCCTGAACAGCCTCCGGATTCTGCTTCCAGCTTGAACGACGTGATCGCCTGCTGCTGGTCGGCGTTGTGTCAGGCATTGCTCAACCTCCTGTAAACTATTGCTATTTTTACAAATTTAACCGGTCAGTTCAATCTTCTTGACTAAATTAACCGTCTGGAACATTATGCCTTCGACATGATGGCACAGAACGACTGTCATGCTGGTACTGGGAGGTGATCGCCATGCCTGCGAATGAGGCGATGGTGCAAACAAACGAGATCAGGGCAGGACTTGTGGGGCGCGGTATCGCACGCTCACGCACCCCGGCCATGCATATGGCGGAAGGCAGGGCCCAGGGCTTTGATTATGCCTATGAAATCATCGACATGGACCAGCATGGCGGCAGTCTTTCAGACGTGATTGATGATGCCGGGCAGCAGGGTTTCGCCGGGCTGAACATCACTTACCCGTTCAAGGTGGATGTCGTCGCACTGCTTGATGAGCTGTCCGACAACGCCCGGGCACTTGGTGCCGTCAATACGGTTGTCTTCCGGAACGGGAAACGCTTCGGACACAACACAGACCTCTGGGGGTTTTCCGAAAGCTTCCGCCTCGGCATGACAGGCGCGCCAAAAAATGAAGTGCTTCTGATCGGGGCCGGCGGTGCCGGTATGGCTGTCGGGCATGCGTTGCTTCTGCTCGGGGTCGACAAGCTCTGGGTATTCGATACCGACCGGGTGCGCGCAAAAGCCCTGACCACTGCACTGATGATGCGATTTGGTAACCATCGCGTCGCCATCACAAACCAGATCGAACAGGTTCAGGCCGGCCTGGACGGAGTCGTGAATGCCACGCCGGTCGGGATGGACAAGCTGCCGGGCTGCCCTTTCCCGAAGGACCTGCTGCGGCATAACCTCTGGGTTGCCGATATCATTTATTTTCCACTCGATACCAAACTGATCACAGCCGCCCGCAAGGCGGGTTGCCGCGTGCTCACGGGCGATGGCATGGCCGTCTTTCAGGCGGTCCGTGCTTTTGCGCTCTTTACCGGCATGGCTCCGGACCCGAACCGGATGCGCCATGCTTTTGAGGCCCTCGGGCAGGACAGCCCATCATAAATCAACCCTAAGCAAACAAACCCAAAGGGAGGAAGTCATGCGTATCAAACTCAATTCCATAGCCATTGCGGCCACAGTCACTGTCGGCCTGCTGGCATCCGCCGCCAATGCACAGCAGACAATCCGGTTCGCCCATGTGGATCCCGCGGACTGGCAAAGCTCCAAAAAAGGCGCTGCGGCAGAAGTCTTCAAAAACATCGTCGAAGGCGAGACCAGCCTGACCGTGGAACTTTTCCCGGCGGGTGCGCTCGGCAACGAGGACGCACTGGTTGGTCAGGCGCAGGACGGTGTAACCCAGGTGGTCATGGTTTCCGGGGCAATGTCGAAAGCCTGCAAGGCCGCATCCGTGCTTGATATTCCCTACACCTTCCCGTCAGCCCCTGTGGCATGGAAGGTTCTGGATGGTCCCTTTGGCGCCGAACTTGCTGCACATTGCCTGAAACAGACAGGTCTTCGCACTCTGGCCTATGGTGAAACCGGTTTTCGGAATTTCACCAATGGCAAACGCGAGATCCGCACACCTGCGGACATGGCGGGACTGAAATTCCGGGTTCAGCCGATCCCCCTCTATATCGAGATGGTGAAAGGTCTTGGTGGCGAGCCGACACCGATCGCATGGACAGAACTGCCGAACGCGCTTTCAACCGGTGTGGTTGACGGACAGGAAAACCCTGTCGGGGTGATTTACAACAACGGCTTACATAAACTACAGAAGTTCATGACCCTCGACGGTCATGTCTATGCCGCCGATTTTCTGCTGATCTCCGACGACTTCTTTCAGTCGCTCAAGCCCGCTGAACAGGCCGTCATCCGGAAAGCCGCTGTCGTCGCCGGTAATATGGGCCGTTCCATCCAGCAGTGGAGCACAGCCGCCGGTGTAAACGCTGTGCAGGCCGAAGGCATGCAGGTCTATTCACCCACTGCCAAGGAACTGGCAATGTTCCGTGATGCCGCACAGCCCGCCGTGAAGAAGTGGCTGGCCGGTGAACTGGGCGGTGATGCCGTCTGGATTGAAAAGCTTGACGCTGCCGTGGCTGGTGCCAGCAAATAAACCTGAAAGCGGGTGGCGGTTGCCGTCACCCGCCCTTTCCGGAAACCGGAACAACCGAGATCAGCCATGACCGCAGTCAGCCGGATTTATCAGCGCCTTCTGGCATCGGGTGCAGGTCTTATGATGGCACTGGTCTTTGCCATCATTTTTGTAAATTCCCTTCGTCGCTACACCACCGGAAAATCTCTTTCCTGGGGTGAGGAACTGCCGATCTATCTGGCAATCTACGGGGTAATGTTCGGCATAGGCCTTGCCTATCTTCAGGACCGCCACATCCGTTTCACTCTGCTGACCGACATCATTTCACCGCTAACCCGAAAGTGGCTCTTTGCAGCCATGGACGCGGCGACGATTGTCATCGGCCTCACCCTCGCCTGGTCCGGTCTGGAATTCGCTTCGAGACGACCGCAAATCGAAGCCTCCGGCCTGATCTCCGGTGCCCGGGAGCTTGCCGGATCAACGGGGCTTCTGTGGCTCGAATGGCTGGGCCGTATGGGAACCTGGCAGTCAGCCATTGCCTTTGGCGGGATCATTCTGGCGGTTGCCGCCCTCATCAGGCTGCTTGTCCGGCTGCAGGAGACCTGAACAATGGTTTATGTCATCCTGATTGGCGGACTTCTGCTCGGTCTCCCCGTTGCTTTTGCCATTATCGCCGCCCTGTCATGGTTCATGGCAACCGGCGACGCACCCTACAGCATGCGGATCATCGCCAACGAGATGTTCAAGGGTCTCAATTCCTATCCGCTTCTCGCTATTCCGCTTTTCATTCTCGCCGGCGAACTGATGAACGAGAGTGGCATTACCACCCGCATCATTGCCTTTTCCAATGTACTGGTTGGCCGTTTTCGCGCGGGCCTTGCACATGTCAATATCTGGGCTTCGGTCATCTTTGCCGGCCTGTCCGGTTCCGCCGTCGCCGACACATCGGCACTCGGCCGGGTGTTTATCCCGGAGATGGAAAAACACGGTTACGACCGCAGCTTTGCGGCGGCTCTGACCGCCGCATCATCTGTCATCGGCCCGATTATTCCGCCATCCATTCCGGTCATCATCTATGCCCTGATCGTTTCGGGTGTCTCGGTGCCGGCCCTGTTTCTGGCGGGCATCATTCCCGGCCTCCTGCTGGCTCTTTTTCTCTCGGCATATGTCGCACTCACTGTCCGGGTGAAAGCAGTCACCGCCGCCCCCGGCCTGGCAGGACCCGGCACCCGGCAGGCCCTGCTCGGTGGAATTCTGCCCCTTCTCATGCCGGTCTTTGTGGTCGGGTCAATATTGCTGGGGGTCGTGACACCAACCGAAGCCGCAAGCTTTGCGGTCGCCTATGCACTCGTGCTCGGTACAGTCGTCTACCGCCGTATAACGCTGGCCAGCCTGTGCCGGATATTCTGCAACGCCATGCGCGACAGTGCCGTGATCCTGATCATCATTGCCACGGTTGCCGCTGCCAACTGGTTACTGACCTACAACCGGGTCCCCAACATGCTGACGGACTGGGTCATCGGGAATGTCGACAGCAAGACCATGTTCCTGCTGGCGACTATCATGCTGTTCCTGTTTGTCGGCCTCTTTCTGGAAGGCATTGCGGCAATGCTCGTCCTTGTTCCCATCCTGCATCCGATTGCCGTTTCGATGGGCGTTGACCCGGTACATTTTGGAATTCTTGTCATCTTCAATCTCATGATCGGCCTGATTACCCCGCCGCTCGGCTTGTGCCTTTTCGTCGCCGAAGAGATCGCCAAGGTTGGAATGGTCAGACTCACCCGGTCCATCCTGCCCTTCTTCCTGGTCGAGGTGCTGGTGCTGCTGATCCTGACATTCGTTCCGCAAACCGTAATCTTCCTGCCGCAGTTACTGGGCTACTGATCCAATGAAAACCTCCATAGCCACAGTCTCGATCTCCGGGAATCTCGAAGAAAAAATAGATGCCATAGCACAGGCTGGCTTCAGGGGAATCGAGATATTCGAGCAGGATTTCATTGCTGACAGCCGCACCCCCCACGAGGTCGGTGCGCGTATTCGCGATGCCGGGCTGGAGCTTCTGCTTTTCCAGCCTTTCCGGGACTTTGAAGGGCTGCCGAACCCGCTCCGCACCCGCGCCTTTGACCGCGCCGAGCATAAGTTTGACCTGATGCAGGAGCTTGGCTGCGACCTGATGCTGGTTTGCTCAACCGTCCATGCTGAATCACTTGGCGGCATTAGCCGCGCTGCAGACGATTTTGCCGAACTGGGTGAACGCGCTGCCAAACGCGGCCTGCGGATAGGCTATGAAGCCCTTGCCTGGGGCAGGCATGTCAATGATCACCGCGACGCCTGGGAAGTTGTGCGCCGGGCCGACCATCCCAGTGTGGGCCTGATTCTCGACAGCTTTCACACTCTCGCGCGGAAGATTGATCCTGACACCATCCGGCGCATCCCCGGCGACAAGATATTCTTCGTACAGCTTGCCGATGCCCCTTCCATCAGCATGGATATGCTGTACTGGTCCCGTCATTTCCGCAACATGCCCGGTGAAGGCGATCTCGACGTTATCGGTTTCATGCGCGCTGTGATGGCAACCGGCTATGCCGGCCCGGTCAGTCTGGAAATTTTCAATGATCAGTTTCGCGGCGGGCCACCCAAGACAATTGCCGGTGACGGTTACCGGTCGCTTGTCGCCCTGATGGACGACGTCCGTCGCATCGAACCCGACATCAAAATCGACCTTCCCGATATTCCCGAACGCATCAGGGTAAAATCGGCGGCCTTTGTTGAATTCGCCACCCGGGATGATGAGAAAGAACGGCTGGAGGCCCTTCTGGCGTCAATGGGTTTTCGCTGCGCCAGTCATCATGTTTCAAAATCACTGGCGGTCTGGCAGCAGGGTGACATCCGCATTGTTGTGAACGCCGAAACGAAAGGACACGCCCACAGTACATGGCTGACGCGGGGAACGACGGTCTGCGACATCGGCATTGAAGTTGCCTCGGCCCGGGACACCCTTCAGCGCGCAACAGCCATGGGAGCCAAGGCGTTCAGCCAGCCCCTGGCACCCAACGAGATCAATATTCCTGCCATTCGAGGGCTTGGTGGCAGCCTGCTTCATTTTCTCGATCAGAGTTCGGGACTGGCCGATGTCTGGTCAGTCGAATTCAGTTCCGATACTGACGACACCCACAACGATGCCGGACTGGTCTGCGTCGACCACCTCGCCCAGACAATGAGTTACGATCAGATGCTCAGCTGGTCGCTTTTTTACACAACGCTGTTCAGCATGAACAAGGCAGAGATGGTTGACGTGATTGACCCTGACGGGCTGGTCCGCAGTCAGGCCCTGACCACAAAGGACGGAACGTTCCGGATTACCCTGAACGGAGCTGAAACGCACCGGACCCTCGCCGGCGGCTTTCTGGCCGAAACCTTCGGCGCCTCAGTGCAACATATAGCACTCGCAACCGACGATATCTTTGCAACAGCCCGTGCACTGGCTGCCCGGGATTTTGATCCGCTGCCCATGCCGGAAAACTATTACGCCGATCTGGCAGCAAGATTCGACCTCGCACCACCGCTGATCGCGGAATTACGCGCGTTGAATATCCTCTATGACCGTGATGAAGGCGGCGAATTCTTTCAGATCTATTCGCAACCATTCTCCGGAGGGATGTTCTTTGAAATAGTCGAACGCCGTGGCAGCTATATCGGTTTTGGTGCCCCTAATGCACCCTTCCGGATTGCAGCGCAGAAACGTCTGATGCGTCCGAGGGGCATGCCATAACCGCGCGCCCCTTTATCTAACCACAGGGTTGCAGGATGACAGGCGGGCCGGGTTCTGCGCCGAGGATGGTACAGCCCCCGTCGTGACACAGTGACCAGCCGCCGGCGGTTGCGCCTGATGCGGCCAGCACCAGTTTCGGAATCGGCGGCCCGTCGACCGGCCAGACCCACCAGCCGTCCTGAAGCCGGGCACCGTCACCCGGATCCATACCGGCACCAGACCCCCTGACCCGGGCTTCCACCAGCTTCAGCCCGTCCTGCCGGACGACCCAGTTTTCCTGCCAGCCGGTTTTCTCAACGGAATGAGACCAGCTCAGTACAAAGGCTGCCGATGCCATCAGCAGCTGCTTTGCCCCGATCATCAGGCAGGCACCACCCATGATCAGCTGCCGCCGTCACTCTTTATCGGGGTGTCGGTAACTTTACGTGACCGCATCCAGAGCACACCGGCGAAGGCCAGTGTCAGGGCGAAACCGATCTCGTCGGTCAGCGGCAGGGCCGCAACAAGGCTGAGGGCTGCCGCCAGCGCCAGACCACGTTCCGGCCAGCCAAGTTTGCAGCCCGCGCCATACCCAATCACCGCCATCCCCGACAGGCCGATGGCCAGCACCGTCTTCGCCAGAATATAGAGCACTGCCGGTATATACCCGATGCTTTCAGCCAGCGGGCCGCCGTCCTGCAGCATCAGGGCGGGGGTATAAACCGCCATGAAGGGAATAACGAAACCGGCCGAGGCGGTCTTGATGGCTTCCATCGAAATCCGCAGACCGCTTTCCCGCGCAATCGGGGCGGCAGCAAAACAGGCAAGTGCCACCGGCGGCGTCAGATCGGCCAGAATACCGAAATAGAACACGAACATATGGCTGACGATCAGCGGCACACCCAGTTCCAGCAGGGCCGGGCCGGCAATCGACGAGGTGATGATATAGTTCGGGATGGTCGGGATGCCCATGCCCAGCACAATGCAGGTGATCATGGTTAGGACCAGCGACAGAAACAGGCTCTTGTCACCAACCGAGACGATGAACTGGCCGAAGGTATTGGCAGCCCCGGTCAGGGTCATAGTGCCGATGATGATGCCGACGATGGCACAGGCCACGCCGACCGGCAGGGCGGTCTTGGCGCCATCAGCCAGCGAATCACGACAGATCAGCAAGGTCTCACGGCCACCTCTGGTAAAGGCATTCCAGAGAATCAGAATCACAACGGCTGCGGCGACCACGCCAATGCCGAATTTGAAGAACGCAGCCGCGACAAGCCCGAGGCCGATCCAGAAGATGATCCGAATGATGCCTTCCGGCAGGCCAAGGGCAACCGATCCGCCGAGGATCAGCAGCACCGTCAGCGCCAGTCCGATGGTTCCGGCGAACAGCGGTGTGTAGCCGGTGAACAGCAGGTAGACCAGAACCGCCAGCGGCAGGATCAGATGCCAGCGCTGTTTGATCGCCTGCCAGGCAGATGGCAGCTCCGCCTTGTCGAGGCCGGACAGGCCGCGCTTACCCGCTTCCAGATGGACAATCCAGAAGGCTGACAGGAAATACAGAACCGCCGGAATAACCGCCGCCTGAACCACCTCGTAATAGGCAACGCCCAGTGTCTCCGCCATGATGAAGGCGACTGCCCCCATCACCGGCGGCATGATCTGTCCCCCCATCGAGGCCGTGGCCTCGACCCCCCCGGCAAAGGCCGGACGATAGCCGAAGCGTTTCATCAGCGGAATGGTGAACTGGCCGGTTGTGACCACATTGGCGACACCGGAACCGGAAATGGTGCCCATCAGACCGGACGAGAAGACAGAAACCTTGGCCGGGCCACCCTGTTTATGGCCAACAAGGCCGAGCGCCACATCAGTGAACAGGGTGATCATCCCGGCCTTTTCCAGAAAGGCACCGAACAGGATGAACAGGAAGATGTAGGTCGAGGAGACATAGGTCGGAATGCCGTAGATACCCTCGGTCCCGTAAGCCATATGGTCGATGACCTGAGAAAAATCATACCCGCGATGATTCAGCGGTGACGGCAGATACTGGCCAAACAGACAATAGGCGAGGAAGAAACCGCAGATAACCGGCAGGGCCGGGCCCATCATCGCCCATCCGGCAATGAACACAATGGCGATGGCAATAACGCCCAGAATGATGTCACGCGGCAACGGATCACCGGCCCGCAGCAACAGATCCGTATATTCCACCCACTGATACAGGGCCACACCAACACCGGCGGCAGCCAGTATCCAGGCCAGTGCCCGCACGGATGCCGGCTTGTTACGTGCGGCGGCAATCAGCGGAAAGGCCAGCAGGGCCAGAAACCCGACATGAACAGCACGGACAACCTGACTTGGCATATCGATCAGATGCGCAGCCGTGGCGATCTGGAATGCCGAGAAAGCGACCGCAATCCAGAACAGCAGACGGCCTTCTCCGGATTTCGGGAACGCTGTTTCGTGGGGATTGTCGACGGTCTGGCCGTCATCGCCTGTTGTCGTCTGCTGCATTTGTCCCTCCCAGGGGGTCCGCCGGTGAAAGCCGGAACACCAGTTTGTCCGGTTTACCGGTTTTATGTCCATCCTTTGAGACACAGCAACGCCGGTCCCCGGAGGAAACGGCGATTCAGACTATTCCCGAAGAATGCGTTCAGTAAAGAAGACCGGACACAGCCCGCACCGGGGCTGCGTCCGGCAATCAGGCCTTACAGGAGGCCTTTTTCCTTGTAGAAACGCTCAGCACCGGGATGCAGCGGAACCGGCATTCCCTTCAGGGCGTTCTCAAGCTTGATCTGGGCAGCGGCCTTGTGCGCGGCTTCCAGTGTGTCGAGGTTCTCGAACAGCTGCTTGGTCATCTGATAGGCTGTCTCGTCAGAGACATCAGAATGCGTCACCAGAAAGTTGACGACAGCAACGGTTTTCACGTCAGTAGCCTGGCCGTTATAGGTACCGGCCGGAATGGTTGCGCTGATATAGGGCGCGCCCAGTTTTGTGACCACGTCTTCCGGAACTTCAACCATCGTCACGTCGAGCGAGGTCGACAGATCCTTGATCGAGGCAACGCCGAGACCGGCAGACTGCAATGTCGCATCAAGCTGACGGTTCTTGATCAGCTCGACAGATTCAGCAAACGGCAGATATTCGGTCTTTGCGAGGTCGGAATAGCTCATGCCGGCGGCTGCGAAGATGGCGCGGGCATTCAGTTCCGTACCGGATTTTGCAGCACCAACCGAAATGCTTTTACCTTTCAGGCTGGCCAGCGATGTGATGCCGGATTCCTTGGAGGCCACAATCTGGATGTAGTTCGGATAAACAGCCGCAATACCACGCAGCTTGTCGAGCGGAGCCTTGAAGCCGGCATCCGCGTTGCCTTCCCAGGCAAGTTTCACGGAATCACCAAGCGCCAGGGCAATTTCGCCCTTGCCCTGCTGCAGCAGGTTCAGGTTTTCCACCGAAGCCTTTGTCGACTGGACCTGCGTCCGGGCACCGGGAATTTTGTCGGCATAGATTTTTGAAAGACCGACGCCGAGCGGATAGTAAACGCCCGAAGTACCGCCCGTCAGGACGTTGATGAATTCATCGGCCTTCGCGGCGACACCGCCAAAAGCGACGGAAGCTGCGACAATGGCCATACCGGCCAGCCGGGTGGAAGTTCCAACCATAAGATTTCCTCCAGTTTCTGGGTTTTCTGCACAAAGCGGAGCCTTGAAGCTCCGCTGGCGCAGGGAATGAGCAATCACCATGCCAAACACCAAGTATCTGATTTGAATATGTTTATCTGAAAGCACTGAAGGTCTTGTGGCGGAAATCCGCCAGATTTACGGGCGTGATGGCGGATTTCCGCCACCACCGTTCCCGACAGCCGGAGACTACACCCTGCGCGCGATAAAGCGGATCCGCACATAATCTGCGGTCCAGTTACCCTGATGATCCCGAAGTGACGGTGCCAGCAGGGCAATCGCATGGGCCAGCACCCGTCTCGCGACATCTTCAGCAAGACCGTCGACAAACGGATTTCCAAAGGTTGCCAGCCAGCCTTCAATGCCCGTCGGCAAGGGCGTCGGGCGTGGAATCAGGGCAATCTGTTCAACGGCAAATCCCGCGCCTTCCAGCATTCCCGTATACTGGGCAGGCGTCGGGAAAAACCACGGATGCCGGTCTGCCCCGTCAATGCCCTCGGCCTGTAATGCCGCCAGCAGGGCCGTCACGATAGCCGCGACATTGCCATGGCCGCCGAACTCTCCGACCAGGCGGCCACCCGGTTTCAGGGCACGGGCCATACCGGCAACCACCGCCTCCGCATCAGGCATCCAGTGCAGGGCTGCATTGGTCAGCAGGCCATCAAATTCCGCCTCGAAACACAGGGCCTGGCCGTCCATCTGCCGGACATCCAGCCCCTGTGCCTTTGCTGCCTGCAGCAGGTCTGCAGATGCATCAACCCCCACTACAGTTGCACCTGTTGCCGCAATTTGCGCTGTCAGCGCACCGTCACCACAACCGAGATCCAGAATCCTCTCTCCCGGCTTCGGATCCAGCAAGCCGATCAGAGGCACTCCGTAATCCGCAACAAACCGGGCATTATCGGCATAACCGGTGGCAGACCAGCTTTGGTCGGGATCGATCTTCATCATGCTTTTGCTTCCGGAAATGGCCCCATATTGAGGCAATGCTATCGATTATCCCTGCCGGGACAATGCGGCAGTTTGCCGGAGCCGGTGTTGACATTAGGCGCTCCGCGCAATTAATTAAGAACGCTTCGCATAATTAATTGCATCCTTTCCCACGCCCAGCCGAGGTCTTCATGAAGTTATTCACGCCCGCCCTTATTGCCCTGTCCCTGACCGCCTTCGGTTCATCCGGCGCACAGGCGGATGACCGGTCTGCGGTCCTGAAAACCTATGCCGATATCGCTGAAGCCGTCTATCAGGACAGCCTGACGACCGCGAAAAGCCTGGATACGGCCATCGACACGCTGATCGCCAGTCCTTCACCGGAAAGCCTGTCGGCGGCAAAGGCCGCATGGCTTGCTGCCCGCGTTCCCTATCAGCAGTCCGAAGCCTTCCGGTTCGGCAATCCGATTGTTGATGACTGGGAAGGCCGGGTGAATGCCTGGCCGCTGGATGAGGGGCTGATCGATTATGTCAGCGCCGGTTATGGTACGGTTTCCGATGCCAATGACCTCTATACAGCCAATGTCATCGCCAATCCGAAACTGATGGTTGGTGGCAAGCCGGTTGATGCCTCGGTCATCAATGCGGAACTGCTGACCGGTGTGCTGCATGAAGCAGGAACGGTCGAAGCCAATGTCGCCACCGGCTATCATGCCATCGAATTCCTGCTCTGGGGTCAGGATCTGAACGGCACCGATGCCGGTGCCGGCAACCGGCCCTATACGGATTTCGACACAGCCAACTGCACCAACGGCAATTGCGATCGCCGGGCAGCCTATCTTTCCGCTGCCTCAGACCTGCTGATTGCCGATCTTGAAGAAATGGTCGCTAACTGGAAAGACGGTGGCGCAGCCCGGCAGGAAGTCACAGGCGGTGACGCGGATGCCGGTATTGCCCGCATTCTGACCGGTATGGGCTCATTGTCTTACGGCGAACTGGCCGGGGAACGGATGAAGCTCGGCCTGCTGCTGCATGATCCTGAAGAAGAGCATGACTGCTTCTCTGACAACACCCACAACTCGCATTACTACGACGCACTGGGCATTCAGAATGTCTACCTCGGCAGCTACAAACGCACGGATGGCAAAATTGTCTCCGGCGCATCGCTCTCCGGGCTGGTCGCTGCCAAAGATGCTGAACTCGACAAGGCGCTGCGTGCCGCACTTGATCATACGATGACAGCCATGAAAGCGATGAAGGACCGGGCAGAGAAAACCGAAGCCTATGACCAGATGATCGGTCAGGGCAACGAGGCCGGGAATGCGGTTGTTCAGGCGGCCATTGATGGACTTATCGCCCAGACCCGTGATATCGAACGGGCTGTTCGTGTCCTCGGCCTGAATGGTGTCACCGTCGAAGGATCCGACAGTCTGGATAATGTGAACGCCGTGTTTAAATAAATGAATAGCAGACTTACTTCCGTTGCTGTTCTCACGGCGGCGCTTGCTTTCGCAGGCGCCGCCGTTTGCTTTGCTGCAGGCGCGATGGATTATCGTGACGACCTGACAGCGGAAGACCGGTTGCGGGTTGCTGATGTCACCCGTCCGACCAGTGACTTCAGCAAGGCAGAACCCTCCGAAGGCCTGCCCGGCGGGGCCGCGACATCGCAGAAGCGTATCAACCGGGATGCCTTCTCGAATGCCTCTGCCAATCTTGGCTTTGAGGAAGAACAGAGATTCAAGATCGGCAACGGGTTCTTTCGTAAACTCTGGATTGCCTCGCCTTCCTCGACCCTCGCCTCTGACGGGCTTGGCCCGCTCTACAATGCCCCCTCCTGTCAGCGCTGCCATCTGAAAGACGGCCGTGGCCATCCGCCGGAGGGTGACAGTGCCACCACCATGCTGCTGCGGCTGTCAGTTCCCGCGCAGACCGCAGAACAGGCTGCCAGCCTTGCCGATCATCGCACCCTCGCTATTCCTGACCCGGTCTATGGCGGTCAGTTACAGGATTTCGGCACCACCCGGGTTCCGGCCGAAGGGCGGGTGACCGTCAGCTATCAGGAAGAAGCCTTCCTGTTTCCGGATGGTGAGCGGGCCAGCCTGCGCAAACCGGTCTTCGGCATCGCCGACCCGGCCTATGGCCCGTTACGCGATGATCTGATGATCTCGCCGCGGGTTGCACCCCAGATGATCGGGCTTGGTCTGCTGGAAGCCATTCATCCCGGCGACATCACCGCACAGGCCGATCCGGAAGACCGCAATGGCGACGGTATCTCCGGGCGGGTCAGTCATGTGCCTGACGAGGCAACCGGAACGACTGGCATCGGCCGTTTCGGCTGGAAGGCAGAACAGCCGACGATCCGCCAGCAATCCGCCCATGCCTTCGCCGGAGACCTGGGTATCTCGACCGATCTGATGCCGGATGTCTGGGGTGATTGCACGGAAACCCAGACGGCCTGCCGCACCGCCCCCCATGGCGAACAGGAAAGTCAGGGCCCGGGCGAGGCACCGACCATGGTGCTTGATCTCGTCACCTTCTATTCCGCCAATCTGGCGGTCCCGAAACGTCGTCGCCCGAACGGACCGGACCGGCTGGCAGGCAAGCAACTGTTTTACGCCAGTGGCTGTGCGTCCTGTCATACCCCGAAATATGTGACCAGCCGCAACGCCGAACGTGCCGCCCACCGTTTCCAGCTGATCTGGCCCTATACCGATATGCTGCTGCATGACATGGGCGAGGGTCTCAGCGACCACCGGCCAATGGCCAATGCCACCGCAACAGAATGGCGGACAGCCCCGCTCTGGGGTATCGGCCTGACCCCGACCGTCAACGGACACAGTTATTATCTGCATGACGGCCGCGCCCGTAATCTGACAGAAGCCATCCTGTGGCATGGCGGTGAAGCCCTCGCTGCACGGGATGCCTTTGCTGCGCTGACCCGCGAAGAACGTGCCCAGCTGCTAACTTTTCTGGAGTCCCTGTGATGCGACCGGTTCTGACCATTCTGACCCTGCTGATGCTGGCCCACCCACTGGCGGCCCCTGCGCAGGAGACGGCAAAGCTGCCGGACGCCGACTATGAGGCTTTCACGGAACGGGCGATCACCGGCTATATCCGCCCGGCAATGAACCGGTTTGCAGAAGCCACGGGAACGCTTGAGCGCGTAACCAGCGGCAGCTGTACGGCGGTCGCCCCGATACAGGACAGCTTTACCGGCGTGGTCCGGGCATGGTCGGGCATCGCCTTTCTGCGATTCGGCCCGCTGTCGGCTGACAACCGGGCCGAGCGCATCCATTTCTGGCCAGACCGGAAAGGAACCGGCCTGCGCCAGTTGCAGCGCGCACTGGCCAAACGTGACCCGGCCCTCACCGATCCGCAGCAGCTTGCAGAACAAAGCGTAGCCCTGCAGGGTCTGGGCGCGCTGGAATTCCTGCTCTATGGCCTGCCGGTACCGGCTGAAGAAGATGCTGCGGCCTGGCGCTGCAAGGTGATCCGGACCATCGCCACAAATCTTGCCACTATCGGGCAGGCGCTGGTCGCGGACTGGACAGACCCGGAGGGCTATTCGGCCCGGCTGCTGTCACCGGGTACCGATAACCCTGTCTACCGGGCCGCTTTTGAACCGGCCAACGAAGTTCTCGGCTCGATGACCTCGGCCCTGCAATCGCTGGCGCAGCTGAAACTGGACCATCTTGCCCCGTCGGAAGACGGCAAACCCCATCCGAAGAATGTTGCCTTCTGGCGCAGTCACCTGGCACGGGTTGCCCTCGCCGCCGATTTCGCCGCACTGGAACGCTATACGGAAGAATCCGGACTGACTGCCCTGCTGCCCGCTGATGACCAGCCGATGATGCGCGCCCTGAGCATCGAATTCGAAAATGCCGCCCGCTCCATCGACAGGCTGGAGCATCCGGTAACCGAAGCGGTCAGCATCGAAGAAGATCAGATCCAGCTTCGTTATCTCCGACGGATCGTCGAGGGGCTGCATACCATTATCGCCGGGCAGGCCGCACCGGCGGCAGGTCTTGGCGTGGCCTTCACCGCGCTGGACGGAGACTGATAATGTCAGCCCCTGTCAGTCGCCGGGCCTTCCTTCGGTTAACAGGCGGGCTGGCCCTGCTGACAGCCTTTGAAAGCGGACCGGCAGTTGCAGCAACAGGCAGCGAGTATTTTGCCGCCGCCTATCAGTCAGCCGATGGGGGTTACGGTGTTGCCGTCTTCACCGCCGATGGCCAGATGATCCGCGATATCGGCCTGCCGGGACGTGGCCATGATGTCACCCTGTCCCCCCGGAGCGGCCATTGCGTCGCCTTTGCCCGGCGACCGGGAACCTTTGCCGTGGTTTTTGATATCCATAGCAAACACCCGCCCCTGACGCTGACCAGTGCCCCGGGCCGGCATTTCTACGGACATGGGGTGTTCAGCCCGGACGGGCGGCTGCTTTATACGACCGAAAACGATTATGACGCCGGAGACGGTATCATCGGAGTTTATGATACGGCTGATGATTTCCGTCGCATCGGCGAGTTCCCCTCCCACGGTGTCGGCCCGCACCAGCTGGCGCTGATGGCGGATGGCACAACCCTTGTCATTGCCAATGGCGGGATAGAAACACATCCGGATTTTGGTCGCCGCAAACTCAACCTTGCCACCATGCAGCCCAACATTGCTTTCATGAACCGAGACTCCGGCGATCTGCTGGACCGGCAGTCGCTGCCTGCTGATCTGCATCAGCTGTCGCTGCGTCATCTCGCGGTGGCAGCGGATCAGACGGTCTGGATTGGTGGCCAGTATGAAGGCCCGGTCACGGACCAGCCGCCGCTGATCGCCAGTCTGCGACGGGACGGGCAGATCGACATGATCGACCAGCCGGAAGTGACGGCAGGCCTGAAAAATTACATCGGATCGGTCGCCGTCAGCCGGGACGGTGCGCGGGTTGCCACCTCCGCACCGCGCGGTAACAGGGTGCTGATCTGGTCAGCCCGTGACCGTCGCCTGATCCGGGAAATTCCCGTCGCGGCAGGCTGTGGTGCAGCCCCCGCCACTACCGGCTTTCTGCTGTCCGGCCCGACCGGCGAGATTCTGTCGACCGATACCGGGGCTGGACAGCAGGTCAGTGGCCATCGCTGGGACAATCATATCAGTCGCCTTCAGGCCTGAAGATCATTCCCGGCTGCGTAGTGCCTGCCGGTCGATCTTGTCAGTGCCGGTCTTTGGCAGACTGTCCAGATAGTCGATGCTGCGCGGATATTTGTAAGGCAGAAGTTCGTGCTTCAGATAGTCCTGAAGCTGTTTCGTCAGCGCCGGACCGGATACGGCATCGCGTTCGGCAACCACCCAGGCCTTAAGCGTCGTCCGCCGGTCCGCCATTTCGATGGCCAGCACGGCACATTCCCGAACCATCGGATGCTCCGCCAGCGCCAGCTCGATCTCCAGCGGATAGACCCACTGGCCGGAAACCTTGACCAGATCATCCGCCCGGCCCCGGAAAAAATAGAACCCGTCTTCATCCCGCGTGAAGCGGTCACCGGTATAAATCCAGCCGTCCCGCATGGTCTCCGCCGTCTTGTCCGGACGGTTCCAGTAGGTCAGCGCGTTCGACCCGCCCCGCACCCACATGATGCCTTCTTCCCCTTCCGGTACAATGACGCCATCGCTGTCAGTCAGCTTCACTTCATAACCCGGCGCGCATTGCCCGGCTGATCCCGGTTTCTGCCAGTCTTCGCTGTTCGTCAGATAGATATGCAGAACCTCTGTAGAGCCAAGCCCTTCCACAATACGATGACCAAATCGTCCCCGCCATGACTCGAACACGTCTTCGGACAGGATCTCCGCCGCCGAAATACAAAGCCGGACGGAAGCCAGATCAGCCGAAGCTGCGGAGTCATCCTTGATCATTGCCGTATACAGCGTTGGCAGGCCAAACAGAATTGTCGGCCTGTGCCGGGCGATCTGGTCATAGATACGCGACGGTGTCGGGCGACCGGACAAAAGCAGGGCAGATGCCCCGACCGAAAACGGAAAGGTCAGTGAATTGCCGAAACCATAGGCGAAGAAGATCTTCGGAATCGAGAAACAGCAATCTTCCTCAGTCATCGCGAGAACCGGGCGGGCGTAACCTTCGACCGTATAGGCCATGTCACAATGACGATGCACCACCCCTTTCGGTCGACCGGTCGATCCGGATGAATACATCCAGAAGGCCATTGCCTCCGGCCCGACCGGAACGGCGGCAAGCTCTGCCGGAAATGTTTCGATCCATGCCTGCCCGTGACAACCGGCAGAGGCATCGCCATTGGTAACAATCACCGTCTCGCATGACGTGCCAGCCAGCGTCTCCGGACTGAACAGGTCTGTGAAAACCGCATCAACAACGGCGACCCGGGCGTCCGAATCCTCCAGAAAAAACCGCACGGAATCTGCCGGTGACAGGGTATTGATCAGCATCGGTACCAGCCCGGCCCGCAACGCCCCGAAGAAGGCGGCGGCATAGACCGGCGTGTCATCGAGAAACAGCAGCACCCGGTCGCCCGGCGTCAGGCCCAGCGACAGCAGCGCATTTCCGAACTGCCCGGCATCAGCGCAAATCTGATCATAGGTCCGGTCCCCGAGGTCAGAGCGCAGGGCGATACGCCCTCCCCGCCCGGCGGCCAGATTGTCGAACAGGATGGCGCTGGCATTGTAATCTTCCGGAAACTCCGGGGTCAGCGGATAGAGGCTGCCCTGATCGTGATTGGGCGCAACCGATTTTGGCTGAAGCGTCATGTCAGCCCCCGTGCCGCCAGACCGGCCGCGAATTCAGGCGCGATCAAGGCCAGCCTTTCCGGGGTAATCCGTCCGCTCCGCTGGAGATAGGCATGAGCAAAACGCCAGGGGTCCTGCGTCATATGACTGGCGAAGTTTTCATACCAGTCTGCACTGGCATTCGCCGCCCGGACGATCTTCTCGACGACGGGTTTGCGGGCTTCCTGATAAGCCGGCAGGGCCTCGGGCAACGAGAAATCATGTGCCTTCAGTGCTTTTACCAGCGCGATCACATCCTCCAGCGCCAGACGGGTTCCGGAGCCGATGGAAAAATGCGCCGTATGCAGGGCGTCACCAAC
>TARA_R110000787_G_scaffold22799_1_pt1 | contig 19385 bp, 27 predicted proteins | sample TARA_R110000787 | Tara Oceans TARA_R110000787 (sample SAMEA4397920) | marine metagenome | biome: Polar Biome; feature: [DCM] deep chlorophyll maximum layer (ENVO:01000326); material: water (ENVO:00002006), including particulate matter (ENVO:01000060) such as... | depth 35 m
GAAGCTAAAGCGGAATCAGCTGTTGCTTGCGAAACTCCATCTAGCGAAAGTTTGTCATCTGCAGTAAAGATGAGTCCAGAAGCAGCAGTTGCTAAGGCAACATCAAGACGGATAGTTTCGGATAGCGATCCGCCGCCAACAAGGCCACTTCCTGCAATAACAGAAGAATAAGAGCCCGAAGGTACTAAAAGAGTATCGCCAGGAGGTAGCTGAGAAGGCGCTCCGCTGACTAATACTAAAGGTCTGCGTTGTGCCATTCTTATACTCCGGCGTGAAGAAGAACTGGGTTATTCAGCTCAATACTAAGCTGTGTAGTATTAATAGCTAAACCAAGCGGAACTGAGGCGGAATAAGCATCAGTTCCAGATCCAGAAATTAGACCAGAAGCGGTGCTGAACTTAACAACCTCTCCTCTGAATTTCGAGAGGTAGTAGTACTGTCCCGCAGACAAGGAAGACTCTGCTGTCAGATTCGCCGCAGTTAGGTCAACCACACCGTCTAAAGCAACCTGAACAGGGTTCCCAGTAGTTGCATTTTCGATCGAGAAACCAACAATCGATATCTGACCAGTATCTACGCCGCTGGCAGCAATACCAGGCACAACAAAAGTACCGCTCGGATATACAGGAGTGCCTGCACTAAAGTTATCACCAGCAACAAGCTCAATGACGGGAGTCTGAGCAGTAACGTTCCCTTGACCGTTGGCCAGAAATACAGTGGTGCCGTCGCTCCTAAAAGAGCTGTAACGACGATTAAAAATCGATCGTGTAGTCATTACATCAGCCTCCTTGGCATATTATAACCTCAGTCAAGAGAATCTTTTTGAACAAAAACTGGCGTTGAGAGATTGACACTCAAAGTAGTTGAGTTAATCGCTATCCCTAAACTACATAAATACGCTCCAGAAGCCGGAAGGGTCTCAAAGACATTTACAAACCCTGAATAAACGACAGGAGTTGTACCAGCAAGAGGGGCGTAATAAGTACTACCTGGCTCCAAACCAGCGAATAAGTTTGCCTCGCCTCTAGAAATAACTCGACACAGACCGCCCGAAGGAACAGTATCGACAGCAACGCCTACTGCACGAGCTTCCGAAAAAAACAAAGGATCAATATTCTGTATGCGCCCAAGAGGAGAGTCCAAAACAGCTACCGAAGCGCCGTTTGTTATAGATTCGTTCGCTACAAAACTGAGTAACATCGACCGAAAGCACTTCCTTAAATATTACAGGGTTAATGCCTTAGTTAGCTTTTTCCCTGGCCAACTTTCTTTTTGCGTCCATGAGAAGGCTTACTGTGTGAGCCCTGACCTTGACGAGTTTTCTTAGGCTTACTTACGATCAAAGAGTCACCTGCTTGCTTGGCCATGGATAAAAATTAACCTGAGCCAAGAATAACCCAATCTGAACCATTCCAATAACGGAAGTAATCCATACTGTTATCGATAAAGTTTGCGCCTTCCACCACACCAACTGGGGGTGAGCTTCCGTAAGCAGGAGTCAGCGTAGGTGCGGTCTCATACCAACCAGAAGAAACTCCGTCGTAGATGAAGAGATTGCCCATCAACGTGTTGAACCAAATTTGCCCATCACGCGCTGGAGCATTCAGGCCAGCACCAGAAGGCGGTACCTCGCTCATAATTGCGAGTGCTTCAGCATTGGTCTGATACCAGTCTGGATTAAGAACAGAACTGCCCGACGCGTAAACAAAGAGTCGTCCTTCGTTAGTGTCGAACCATAAAGCTCCATCCCTGTATCCAGTCCCAGGGTCTCCAGAAACTACAACTGCAGATGTGTCTGTATCTGTACCTGAGTAAACAGCAGTTTTACCTACGTAATTGAGAGAAACTGTGCCTTCAGCAGCCGTATCAAGATTAATTGTGGTGTTGCCGTTGCTGAGATAAATACCTGAGCCTGCTGAGTATGTAAAGCCGCTAGACGAAACAACCTGTGCATTAATAACTGTGAACTCACCACTGCTGGTGAAGTAGATACCCGAGCCTGCTGCGATATCAGCACCGCCGCCAAGTCCGCTTGCGGTCAAATTTAAATCTTCTAGAGCGCGAACGACACCCTCAAAGTTTGAAGGGTATCCGTACGGACACCGTGAAAAACTAGTAGTACCCACGCCGGAAATCGTGTTGAGAAGGTCTTCAATGACCGTCACAATCCCGAAGAAATTGTGCGGATGCAGTGCCCTAGGAGGAGCCCCGTGCAGAGGGCAAGGAGGATTATTTATTTCGGGCATTCAGTTTTGTACCTCCAGTGCCTACTTTAACCGATTCTCGTTTATCGACCTCTTCAAAAGGCTCATGAACCCCTAAGTCTTCAGCCAACTTCCAAGCTGGAATTCCTAAATGGTTTGCTTTGTCCCTAAGTGAGGACCAAGTGTGTTTAAAAGCAATCGGAGAAGACATGAGACCCATATGCATACAGGTATTACTACCACTATAAGTTATTTTGAGAGTAGTAACCCACCAAGGGGGTGCTAAGACTAAAAAGCTCTAAAACTTTTTGAAACTGCTTGTATTTACGCTGGGAATGTCTCTAAGTTCGTTTATTTATATACGTATAAATAATTAACTAGGGGTACATAGGGGACTATCTGTAAGCTTCGTCCCTGACCAGTCGTAGATAAAGTTTTTAAAAACAGAGACAAACCCTGCAAAAAATAGCCTTATATAGAAAAGTCTTATTTTAAGCTTTTTACTCGGCACTACCCTTACATGCGTTATGTGCGCTACAGTCACCAAATACCAACACTAACAACTCTTATGAACCACAGGCAGCGCTTACTAGCGCTTTTAGGAATTCTGCGCATCGGTTCGACACCCCCTCCTTTAAAAGGAACTCCTACTCATGTTGAGCAGTGCGGGCACTGGGAGGTCGAACACTTAGTTGATGGCGCTCGATGGACATGCCTCTGCGGACGCTCAAGGCCAATCGAGCTAACAAGCGAAGAACAAGAGGCCGTACGACTTCCCAAAGACGGTGAGCACTCTTGTGATGTCTGCAGAAAGCAGAGACAAGACGCTCGAACCAAGTACTCCCGATTGAGAGCATGGGTGAATCAACACCGCAACACCCTCTCAAAAGAGGCTTGTGCTGTTCTGCCTAAAGATATCTCCAATGTTTCGACCCCAGCTAGAGAAATCTTTGGGCGTTATCGTCGCGAAGTGTTCGAGGAATTCTGGAGACAAACGGTACCTTCAGGCACTTGTGTGCACTTGAAGTGTCAAAATGAGTTCTGTATTAATCCTCACCATTTATGGCTAACAAAAACACCAGCTTCCAAACTCCCGGACAAGGTGCGGATCGAAGCGGAAGCTCTGGCCTCTATCGGAATTTCCACAAGGGGGATTCTTGCGGTGCTTCACGAGAGGCACTCTATAAAGCTTTCTTTGAAATCAGTACAAAGAATCGTAAAAGAAACAAACGAATCGAAAAACTTAGTTACTTGGTAGCTGAGCTTCGTAGGGTACAACCTGTTGATATCGGCGAACTTGCAGCTAACCTCGGACAAGCTGAATCGACAATCCGAAAGGACTTTAAAAAACTAATCAAACTAGACCTTGTTGTGCAAACGAGGTTTGAACACCACACTCTCTACTGTATTAATGGCGATTTCAACGGCCTTATCGAAAACATCTGCGCAGCCATCGACTAAGCAGGATCAAGAATTTGAGTGGGATGCTCAGTACGTCATCGATACGCTTCCTGAATGGGTTTACCAAAACAACAAAGAACCTAACTCAATCAAAGAGTGCAAGGCTTTGATTTCCAAAGCTGGTCACACGCTCCTTGACATCGATCTACAAATACAAATTAGAAATGCAGAGCTAGAAACAGAAACCCGCGACCTACCTAACATCAGGAAGTTTCATACTTGGCGCTGTCAAGCACTAAAGGCAAAGCAGTCACAGAATTACATATTAAACGCATACAACTACTGGCTAGCACTTAATAAAACAGAACCCCTTGACGTATCTGAAAAGCTTGATAAGCTTATAGTGCTTCTTGCTGAAGACCCCGACGATTTTTTGCTCAGGGTAAAAGCTCTTATATACTGACTCAGTCAGTTAGCAAGAAGGACCTAGCTGGCGTTTGGGGTGCTGAGTTCCTTTTCGTCCTTTCGGTCTCAGCGGCAACTCGCTCAGTTTGCCAAGTACTTGGTGAGCACAGAGGAGCCCCTTTTCAATTGAATCAAAAAAACTAACACTATGAACGAGATTATTCGAAAAGAACTGAAAGCAATTTCAGTAACACTCGACAGCATCGATGTTTCGCTTATGCAAATAGCGAACAAAGGGGCTAAAAGAACCACAGCGTTTGTCAGTAAAAAAACTGTAGGTCAAAGGCTTGGTGTGCCTTCTGTAGCAATAGACAAACTCATTCATCAAGGTATAACGTCAAAAGGTAAGTCAGGACTAGTAGAAGGGGTTCACTACGCGAAACTAAGTCCCTTGGAGAACAATCCTTCAAAGTTCCTGTACGATGTAAACCAAATCTTGCTCTCTGCTTGGGACAATTTTAAAAATGACTGAGTTCTCTAAGGGCGCTAAGAAACTTCAACAGTTGTTTCAAGGAAATGAAACAGAAAGGATGCTTAGTGCGAGCGTTGTCCGCACGATCCTGTCAGACATGATTCGTCTTTATTTCGAGAATCGTGCAGCTTTAGGAAAAGGTTGTTTAGTTTTTAATCCCGAAGAACCTGAAAAGAGTAAGTACATTACTAAGGAGCAGCTTGAACAAGACTTGTCTATAGCTCAAGAGGCTATGGACTCAGAGATAACAGAGATGTTCGAAAAGATTTTAAAAGTCATCGAAAAAGAAGACAACGATGAAACTGCGATCTTCTCCATGATCGATGAAAACGGAATGCACATGCACTTAATCGATGCAGAGGAAGCTAACAAGCGAATTGACGAAGCAGCCAAAGGTAACAGCGGATTGATTTTCTGATGGAAAAAACTAAAAAATCTAGAAGAAAACCTTCAGAACCAAAGTTCAAAGTCGGCGACACCGTAAAAGAAAAAGATAAACATGGGCTTATCTTCACAACGCCTGGGAGTCAAAAGTCACTTGGTCCCTTTGCTAAACCCAGGGGAAAAGGCGTTATTGAGATTACGTCAAGCAAAATCAACAGCATTGGATCTGTCAATTTCTTCTATACAATCAAGTGGGAGAACGGGACAAGCTCAGAACACGCACAATCTCGGCTAATCCCTAACTAAAACTCAGAAGGAAGAAGAACTCGAATGTCCCCGTGGTCTTAGCAAAGAGAGATTTTGTAACCCCGCCAGAGTTGGCCGCTGTAACCACGGTTTTTTTTGACGGGGAAATATCTTTAGATCCAGCGTCTAGTAAGCATGCGAACACGATTATTCAAGCGAGAAGATATTTCAGTTGGGAAGATAATGGTCTGAAGCAAAGTTGGAAATCAAAAAATATCTACCTTTACCCTCCAAGAGACATCGCTCTTAAAAATGAGCAACCTAGGTCTAAAAAATTATTTTCGAATGAAAAGTATTTTAAAAAATCAAACCAACGAGTTTGGCTAGAGGTTGCTTACTCCAAATGGATGCAGCAAGAATTTGACGAAGGTATTGTATTTTTAACTTCTACTGAAGTTGCTTTACTTGTAACTCAAAAACTAAAAATAGATCTGCCGTTGTGTGTGTTAAAAGAGCGTCCAAAACTTCTCGAAGATTCGATTGGCCTCGAACCGATTAGCCATTCAAGAGTTTATGGATTTGTTCTTTACCTACCGTCTGTTAAACACTATACGGAACGAATCCATGCTTTTTCCCAACTATATAGTGATCTTGGTCGTGTGTACGTTTGAGATTATCTTGAGATGCCCAAGAATTGTCAGGACCATAAGAATCCCTCTCGCCAAAACCAACCCCCGTGGGACGAGCTTTTTGCCGCGACTGACGAACCTCTCGATTCTTTAACTGACGCTCGGAAGAGTCAGCAAAAATCTTACCTGCGATACGAAAGGAGTTGCCACGCTCGGCGCGGAACTCTCTCTTGAACGCAATCGAATCTATTTTTCTCTCTGCAGGGTTCTTGCGGAGCTCCATCAAGCGTAAGACGAGAAGGACATGAATTGCTTACGCTTTTCGTCGCCGCCGTAGTCTCTTGACAACGCTTCACGACTGTAACGATCAGGTACTTGATACCCACTGTTGTCGGGGTTCAAAAAGCCTTGAGTTTGTTCCCCGGAATAATCTGTAGCAGCAGCAAGCGTCGCAGCATCCAAGTATTTATCAATTTGAGCGTCATAGACCGAGGGGTCGATCTCGACCACGGGGGGAGCCGTGGATAGACCCATCACTTGCTCGTTGTTCAAAGGACTGAAAGCTTGCGATATCCGAGCAACGTCTTCAATTTGTTTTGAGGAATCAAGTCTTCCGAAAGCACGAGCAGTCTCGGGGGTAGCGGGAGCTCCAGCAATCCGAGGAGTTGCACCATAGGCTCTGAGAATTCCTTCGTCGTAGTAAGTTCCAGGAACTTGAAGAAGCTCGCTGAATCCCTCAGCGGGAGATCGGCCAGTTACGCCGTACGTAATATCGTTAAGAATATTTCGAGTCTCATCAGCTGCAATGTCAGCTCGATTATTTATATAGTCAGCTGTTTCTAGAGCTCCTTGAAAGAGCTCTTCAAAGTCAAACCCCTGAGCTCCGCCGCCTCCGCCTCCGCCGCCTAAGCCGCCAAGAATGTTGGCTCCTAAGTTCAAATAATCAGAGACAGCTGGATTACCGCCTGCGCCTTCAGAGAAACTAGGAAATCCTTTAGAGGGTAAAAAACTACCTACGCTTCCTGCGTTAGAAAAAACAGATCCGCCGAGGTCAAAGTTACTAGCGTTAGAAAAACTAGGAAACCCTGCGGGAGGTGAAAAACCGGCGAAAGACATCTGATGCACTAAACCTGTTTAAATTATAGCCCTCACTTTTTTACTGGTAAGCACTCAAAGCTTGTGAGAGTCCTTGAGTAATGGCTTCTTTTAAAAAGTCAGTAGAGCCTCCAAGAACACTTTTATTAAAGTTCCCAGTTTCTCCTCGAACTTGAGTCCGCAGATCTTGTTCTGTCGTTGAACCGCTTTCATCTGAGAAAGGAGTGTTTAAAAGCGCTCGACCTCTCTTGTGAGCCTCACTGGAGTCACTCATTTCGTTCAACTTACCTCCAACGACGTTTAACGCTGAAAGCACCGTCTGAAGATTAGATGAGCCAGAATTAGCAGTTGGATCCACGGGGTTAGCTCCTGAGTTGGGATTTGGTTGTTGTTCGGTTCCGACAAGGGGGCTACGTACAGCACTTCGTCGAAAAGAAACTGGAGCATTACCAGCTTCCTGAACACTGGAAAGAGATACGACAGGCTGATCGTAGTGGCTCACGCCTTGTAGGTTTGGAAGAGAAGCCCATTCTGGTGCCAACAGTGCAACATTTTTAGCATTGATTGGTGCTGTATCTGGATCAACACCCCGATAGCGCATAAGTTGAAGAGCTGCCTGGTCTTGAGCGTCAGGACCAAAGTTTGTCAGGTTTAGGTCTCTCGCGACACCCTCCCAAGTAGCAGGCATGAACTGATAAGCACCAGCCGCAGCACTCTTGTACCGTCCGCCGTCAATAACTGTGTCTGGGTGTCGACTCAAATCGTCAAAACGACCGCCACCAAACATAATGTCGTAACGAATCTCGCCGTTCCGTGTGGTTCCTTCTGCGTAGCTAAGTGCCTTCAGCCAGTTACGTGCGTTGTCGCTAATCGATTGCGCAGCCATCCGCTCCCTCTTCGTCATCGTCACCGAACACACTTATATTAGGATCAACAATGACTCCCAAGTCGTCAGTCACATACTTAAAAGCTCGTTCGCGGTGAACCAACCGAACGATTCGGTTCCATAAGTACTGATCTCTATCTCTACCTTTAAGAGCGTATGCCGCGTTTCTAATTCTGGTGAGAGTGAACTCATCCTCCATAGAGAGGCAGACAATGGCAGATTCAGAATCTTTCATACCGAAGCAGCGACTGTATGTATCTTAAGCGAGAACAAAGAAACAAAGCGAAACACTACATGATCACCATGCTTTACAGGACCAATAACCAGGAGTTAATTTAGACTTTTTCTCATCGCACTTGTGTCTTGCTCTAAAACTTTTTCTTCTCTCAGGGTTATCTTTTTTAATTTCCATATTTGCATCACCGAATCTCACGAGACGCACTGTGTCTCCCTCCTTAGCTGCCACAGCAGATTTCTTTCCGCCCTGGATGTCCCGTTTGGGTTTGTTGTATCCGGAGAAGACCTCACCAGCTATACGAACCTGTGCCATTAGAGGGAGACTAGGTAGAGGTAGTCTAAGGTCTTCAAACAAGAAGTAATTATTAAAGACAAAATTAATTTCTGATACCTCTTGTACATCCTGGTTTTCCTGCTAACCTTCTGACGTCGAGAACACACACAACATCCTTTCCGTATGGACTCCCAGAAGCTGCTTACCATCGCACAGACCGCTGAGTTGCTGAACTGCTCTGCAGGTTTTGTTCGTAAACGCATCTCACTTACTGAGTCAAACCAGCCTGGTGGTTGGCCAAAAAGCACTTATGTAAATCTTCAACCCAATGGAGCTAAATCACTTTTTCGCATCAACAAAGTAACCCTTCAGGAATACCTTGAGGGGCAACAAGAACAGGCTAAAGTTGATAGTGATGCTACCCCAAGCACTGAGCAGTGCTCTATCCGATAAATGACTTCTTCTAACCTTGAACAGATCTTTCAGGCTGCTGGTGCAGTTCCCACGGAAGAGAAGATCACGGAAGAAGTTGTGGTTATAAAGGAGGCTTCGATCGACAACTTCGTTTACGATCTTGTCGAGTTTGCCTCTTACCTGTATCACCTGAACATACAGGCGCACATGATTCATTTGAATCTTGAAGCGCCTTATTTCTTAGCTGTTCACAAATTTCTCAAAAAACAATACAACCAGCACATCGACGACTTCGATAGTCTTGCTGAGCTTGTGCGGAGTATGGATTTTCTCTTACCAATGTGTGAGAAAGGAATGCTGGGGGCTTGTAAAGATTTTAAACACGTAAAAAGCTACGACGCTACTGAGAGCTTGGTGCGGTATATCAAAAATCTCGAAACAGCTGGATACACAGCTAAGGACTTAAGCAAGATGGCTCGGGAAGTCGACTGTCCCGACGGAGAAAACTTGATGGCGGAAATCGTCAATCACATGTTTACCGGAGCTTGGATGTTGAAGTCCACGCTGCGTGGTGGTTAGATTGCTACCCAAGCAGTCCCATCTGAGACATAAAGAATTCCGAGTGCTGTCTCAAAAGCAGCTGAACCAGCGACACCTACTGCTGGTAAAGCTCCTGTAAATGTCGTAGCTATTTGTCCCGTACAACTGCCCGCTGTGGTTGCGAAGGTCGCGGTACCTGCGGTGGTGGCAGTAAGGGCTGAGTCGGCAAACGCGGCACCAATCTTTTGCCAGGCACCACCTGTCCATACAAATAAATAGTACGCAGATGTCGATGAATCGACCCAAGTCTCGCCTACCGAGTTTCCTGTTTGTCCTACCGGTGTGGAGTTAGGAGCAGTAGTTCCATAATGAGTACCGGCGACCTTTCGAATTGCATCCAGTGAATCTTTGAAGTAAAGGCCGCCCTCAGCAGCACCAAAACCTAATGCAAGCTCACCAGCCTGCACCGTTGCAGGGAAAGGTCTATCAGAAGCATTACCTGAACGACGGCTTAGAAGAGTTACTGGTGTTGATGTCATTTAATAAGTACCTCCATTTACGAGTGGTCGGAATAAAGGCGGTTGCAGAACTCCGTTAATGTACACGCCGCCATCGAAAGTAACCGTAGCGCCGCTACCGATGGGAAAACCATCCTCGTAACGACCGCCGTCAAAAATAGGTTGGTTTTCTGGCGGAACAGGAATGATTGGGTTGTAGTCGTTGATAGAGAACATCTCAAACCCACTGGCTACCATCGGATTCACCACACCGGACGACAAGGTGTCAAAGTTCAAGACCTTAACCACTGTTGGCATCATGTCCGAGTACATAATGTGTGTAGGGATGTCACTACGCGCAGGAGAGTAAGCTTCCCACCAATCAAGATTACGGTCCATTCTTAGAGATTCAGTTTGTTTCTCAAGAGTCTTTTGGAAGTATTCTCGGTAGCGCCCATCCATGGGTTCGTCGCTAGGTTGAGCTAGATAGACACTTGTTTGATCTTGTTCGCTAAAACGGTTCTGCATGTCCCAAAAACTTGCATAAATATGCTTACAAAAACGAGGCTGGAAAAAAAATAAATTTGGATCTGAATAGGACGAACCTGCGTCGTCTTTGTAAGTAGAGATATCTAAAAGTCTATTTGTGTATATAAATCCAAAGTCTCTTGTAAAACCTGCAAAGTCACGAGTGTTTGTAGGTCGAGTCGAACCACCTTGGGTTTCATTACCTGGGTCGTAAATACCAGGCTTCAAATCTTGAACACCTGTGAGCGGGTAAGACCGTTTAAGCGAATATTTATAAAGATTAAAATCCTCTCTACCTAAAAAGTCCGGGCAGTTACAACCCATTCGCATTGCTGTTGAAAAGAATTCACCAGGTATCGGATTTGATGATGCAGGAGCGACTAAATCTTTGTTGTCTACAACAGTCCAACTGGTTTCAAGTGTCTTAGAAAGAAACAGCGTGTTCTGAACAGGGAGTGGATCAGGGACGTTAGGACCACCTGCGCGTGTACCGACAGCAACCACGGTGTAGTTGTTATACGTAGCTTTTTCTTCACCTGCCGCGTTAAATCTGTCAGATACAACTTCGTTGGTGAAGTAAGCAACAGGTGCTCCAAAACTTTCAGAAAGTTCTACTCCGATGATTCCATTAGCAATGTCGTAGTCAAAAACTTCCTTAATTGAAATTCCAAAGTCCAAGAGATTAAAACTATCTCTAGGTCGAATCATTACGGTCCTCATACCCATATCCTGATCTTTTGATGGATACATCCAAAGAAGACCAGGAATAACAGTTCCTCCCGAGCCGCCTTGACCGTTAATTGAATATCTAAACGAATAGTTCAGACCAACCAAAGCCTGGTTTGCATACATGTAAAGTTCATACCCTCTTCGCCATCTCGTCCACATAGACGAGTAGTTGTAATCGTCAAGGATGCTGAAATCTTTTAAATTAAACTCTGGACGAAACTTTTCATGCCAAGCCTGCGGTTTGTTGAGGCTTGCAGCAGAACTCGATCCCTTTATAGCTTTAAAAGCAAAGTCTGATGTCGTGGGTGAGTGATTATTCCACCCAAAATCATAAGACCCCTTACGCTTTCTACCCATGACTTAATAGAAACCACCTTGCGCAAAGATTGAAATTCCTGAAGGACTAAGTCCGCCTGACACAGCAACAGGAGAGTCACCTAGGTAGCCCACGCTTAAGATGTAACCTTTCTCAAGATACATAGCTTCTGTGCCGCCAAGCTCAATGGGGCGATTCAGCTGAGTGTCGCCGACTTGTGGTGTAGGAGCTATAGCTTTAGGTAGTTCAATCCTTTGGATTAAACCTTCGGTACTTCCGGAAAGACCAACGCTGACTTTGTTAATAAGCAGTGGAGTTGCTGTGCTGGGAGCTGACTGGTTAGGCGCATACACATAGATACCGAGAGAGCAAGCTCGGACACCGCCGTCATCTGGATAACCTTCGTTAGAAACTACGAAAATATCTTCAACAACAGCTGCGTCTTCGGAAGGCACATCGCCCACTCGGACAAGTTGAATCAGAGTAGAAAACTGTGGAGTAGCAGGATTAGTCGCAACCGTAGCGCTAGTAATAGTCGCACCCCTTAAAAAGGGATGGTCAACCATCATGGGCTGCTTATTTGTGCTGGTTGACGCCATCGTTTAACCCTGTATTGGCTTAAGTCTATCGCGAGTTAAGAAAGTTCCAACTCAACGCTAGTCACTCAATCCGCGATATCCACTACGTTTCCAGAACCATCCATGTAGACACCGTAACCCATACGCTTAAGCTCTTCTGGGTCGAGTTTGTGCCCTTGAGAAATAAAACGTCTTATGGTTTCAGGAGATATCGTTTCCGATGTTTCCGGAGTGTCATAACCGACATCGTCCCCTATTTTAAAAGGTTCAACTTCTATCTCCACGGGGGTTGAAGCTGCAGGAGGCGTAGTTTTGTTCGGAGTAAACGCCGCTTTAGCGCTTTCAAGAGCTTGACTTATTTCGTTAGGGACAGCTTCTGTTTCAGAGGTAGCGGGAGAGGCTGGTCCCGAAAGTGCAGGTTTTTGCCTAGGGACAAGATCTTCGCGAAACGAAACAGGTCTCTCACCTTTGATTGTTTTGTACAGGTTTACGCCACCACGAAGAACGTCGTAAGCCATCTCTAAATAGTTGCCAATTTTATTTTCTTTAGTGGCTTCCTCAGCTTCAACTTTAGTTTGAGATCGTTCTGCCGGATTACCAAAAAAACGGTCGTCTACACGCTCGGCGGAGTAATAAGGGGGAGTAGAAAAATCGAGTGGGTATTGTTTATCAGATACCAAGTTACTTGTAGCTTTAGATCGTTGTGCGGAAGTACCAAACACCTGGGTGGGATTAAATGAGTTCATTATTAGTTACCTAACATTTGATTCAAGAAAGCTTGAGCTGGGCTGCTTTCAGCTAACTGAGACGCTGTGTAGAGACGTCTGTTTTGAATAGGGGCGGCGGCAGAATTCAAATCGCTAATCTTTTGCAAAGCAGCGGCTTTCTCGAGAGGGCTACCAGGCATCTCTTGAACATCAATTCGATCAACAGCAAGTTCGCCTTGCGATTGAGCGTTACTTGCGTTGTTGTTACCGAGCGAAGAACCTAATGATTCACCAGTTGCTTGCTGACCACTTTGCAAGTTTTGACCAGGATTGGACATCCTGACTCGATTAATAAGTTCGTAAGCAAGAGCTGGGTTTGCCTCTGCCCACAGAGATAAAGCATCGTCATTTCCTCGCGGAGTGTTTGTCTGTTTTACCTCTTCAACGAGTGCTTTTAGTTCACCAGAGTCCATGGCTCCGACAAAATTTCTACGATCGTTGTAGTACTGTTCAATTCCCCCACGCTCGGGAGTGTAATAAGAAGGATCGCGAGGTGCTAAGGCTCTTGCAACATCTGCCGCTGCAGGATCGCTTTGCGAAAGAGCTTCAATTATGTTGCTTTGTTGGTTCTGCAACGCAGCATTTTGCTCGGATGTCAAAGAGAGTTGAGCGATCCTAGGGTCCAATTCGCCTTGAGTAGGTGGGCTTAAAGGAGTAACTGAAGGAGGAACAATGGCAGTATCTCTACCCTCAGCACCAACAGCACTCATTTCTTGACTAGGAGTCATCACAGAGCCGTCGTTATTGGGATCCGTCGGGATAAGAAATGCCGCTCCTGCAAGACCACCTAGACCTAAAGCGGTTCTTTGACCTGGAGACAAATTACCAACTAGTTCGGACAAGTTCTGCATAACGCCGTCGCCTCCTACATAAGCAGGCAGTTGAGGAGAAGGCATCCTTGGAGCTGTCATAGATGAAGGACTTCCCATTATTTCGCGAGTGCTGCGGAAGTCCATTTCGCGCTGACCATCAGGCATCCTTGCAGGAGCATCAGGTAAATCAGCTTGCCTAGCCATGTTGGCCAAACGAGTAGTTTCTAGATTCCGTGGCGACGCAAAGGAAGCATCGGTAAACATTCGTCCACCAATATTGGTTCCTGCAGGAGTCGTACGACCGCTACGAGTAGATGTATCAACTAAATTCTGTGCGCCTGCTGGGTTTCGAAAATCTAAGTTACCTTGAGCGCCATATCTAGCAGCGTTGTTTAAATCGTTTGAACGAATCAAGTTTGCCAAATCCGGAGCAGAGTCCTGAAGCGAATCAGCAACGGCGGAGTTAGGAGTACGAGCAGCGCCTTCCCCTAGCGCTACACGAAGAGCTTCAGGAATTTCATCAAATCCGCGAGGATTACCAAAATCTGGTACGGGTGCTTGTCTCGCTACGGAGGGGATTGCGTCCCGAGTACCAATTAATCCTTCTACAGAAGGCTTTTGTAAACCTCTAGCACTAAGTGCATTATTAAGGACTCGAGCGGAGTCAGCCTTTCCTGTGACACCTAGCATATCGAGAACGCCTGCCAAAAGGGTTTGCGTTACTTGGGCCGCTTGATTGGCTTTACTCACAACGGAGTCCTTCTATGTCAATGGATATACTTTAGCGCCAATTCGCTTGGAAATATAAACGGTCAGCACGTGATACATCCGGAGGTCCAGGTATTGCTTGAATGAATTCACCGCCAGATCGTTCGAAGCGATAGCGAGCAGCAACCGGATCCTGATAATTAGGCACGTACAGCATCTTGGCCAATCGATCGCATTCATACATGTAGTTCTCTCTCCACACGCGAGTGACTTCTCGCTTGTCTTGGATGTTGATGGAACGACTAACGTCACCAAGAATTGTTTCCTGACGACTAGTAGCGCGACCAGTCGCAAGTTCAGTTAGACGCTCAGCGTCTTCACAACGTTCGATCTGTTGGACGATCTTATCGTTATAAAACTCACTAGGAATGCTGTTACAAGCTTCTAATAACCTTGCGTAGTCCCCAGCCGGGACAGTTGCAATGTTGTACCCAAGATGATATGCGGTACGACTAAAGTTATAATCATCTAATCTATAACCGAATACCTGGGCTGGATTACGCGTCAGCTGATTGACTGCAGCGTATATAACTTCTCGTTTAGTCGCATCCGTAGAGGTTGCGTTAAAAGCAACACCCTGTTGAGCCAAATAACTCTGGATTTGCTCTAGCTCATTTGTAGAAAGCTGAGCCATATAAAAAGTCCGCCTACATGCGTCTAATTCTACGTGAATCAGCTTAACTTTTACTCAACGTAAACGTCACCGGTTGCAAAAACTTCGTCCCAGTCAATCCGCTTTACCGCTTTAAGCTGCTCTAGTTTTGAAAATCTTTCACCAGAAAGACTTTGTCTGAGCTCAATAATCTCCTTAGCTGTTTTAATGCCCACACCGGGTAGAGCCTGAGTCAAACCTTCGGCTGTCAGTGTATTGAGGTTAATCCGGGTGTCCATCGGCACCTGAGGCACAACCACAATCTTTTCGTTCTTGGGCTCAGCTAGCTTTCGGCGTCCTCGACGCTTATTGCTGGATTTGTCGTCGTGTGTATTTTCTGTATCTTCTGTGTCTATGGAGTCCAGCAGCTGGTCTTTATGCGCAAAGAAAACTTTTGCATTCGTATCAGATCTAACCATGTAGTACTCCCCTTCATCATGGATGGAGAGAACTGTGACTTTGATACCACTTGGAGAAAAGATCTTACTGGTCATGGCTCTCACTATACGGACAGTAGCTTATAGCAATTTTTGGTAGAATGCTATTACGCCTTGAGTTTGTAATGCCTGATTTACGCCTTGCGGGGAGCTTACTAAGAGCGACTCCCTTTATTGGGGACGGCTTAGTGGCGCTAACGGAACTAATTCCTCAATCTGATTCGCAAGGAGTTCTAAAACCTTTATTCTCTACTGAGCCAGATGCAATGCAGAGAGTTAAGAACGCTGCAATCATCGGAGGAGGGGGTGCTTTGGCAAGTGCAGGAACACTCGGATTAGACGCAATCCCAGCTTTAGCAGAATTTGCAGGAACATTAGGCGAAGGTTTAGGAGCGCCCAAAGGACCTGAAACAATAAACGAAAGTGTGGGGTGTGCTCCAGCATTGAACGTTGAGCACTACCTACGTTCTGTTGCATACGGAACAAATCATAAAGCTAGTAACCAAGCAATCCGTAAAGCAGGTGAGCGCTGTAATCAGTTTTTAACTAAAACAGTTGATGAGGCTGCAGCTAGACCAAGGTTTGGTGGATTAGTTATGCCGGTTAATTAAACACACCAGAAATTACTTCGTTATTATCACGAATTCCGATAAGGAGAGCTCTCTTTTCCCACGTGTCGCCTCCTTCTTGTCCTTTCTTGGGATTAATGCATTCGGAATAACTACCCGTATTGCAGACCAAACCTGCTAGATCTAGCTCGTTGCCGATACCGCCTGTGGCCCACATGTGTTGTTTGTTTAGCCAAACAGCGCCGCACTTAGTGCATTCTGTTCTATCGATACTTAAATCAGAAAGCTCAGGCATAGCTAATACAACTATGGTTACTGAATTTTACCGAGGCACAAAACAAACACTGATAGCTATTTTTAAACAAAGACAAAAAAATCCTCACCTTGGCGGAGAGAGGATCTTGTTTGGGGATCTTTTTGAGCATAGCGATCAAAACTAGACAAGACAAGTAAAAAGCCCCTCCCGAAGGAGAGGCTTACTTTGTGTTGTAAAAACACTACATCAGACAGGAGATGTCGATGTATAAACCTGGGACTCAGTGAGGCCATCAGGCTGAAGAGCAAGATCCTGACGAAGAGGAGGCTGATCAGCGAGGACCCAGCAGACTTCGCAAATTGCGAGAGCCTTGTTATCACCAGACAACAAGTTGGCTGATGCGCGTGGGTCATAAACACCTGAGCCTTGTGCAACACCGGAAGCACCGGCATCGACACTGGCAAACAACTTCCACGTGGTGTCGCTAGCGAGAGCGCCGAGTTCGCTCGAGTCGAAAACGTTCGTGGAAGCGTAAGTTCCGTTGGTCAAACGAGAATTGGAACCTGTGAGGGAGACTCCGATTTGACCGGAAACGACTGTGCCGTCTACAGGGATACCTTGGTTTACTGAGGGAACCAAAGTGATTGCAGGAGTAGCAGAGCCGCCAGCAATTCCACTACTGACCAAATCGCCACCGTCAAGACGCAGAGAAGCGCGATAGACACGTGCCGAAGCAGGGACGGTAATACCGTTTGCAATGTCAGCCCGGACATCCTTGTGGAAGTCAGGTGAAGGAATAATGACGTCGGTATTTGAGAAAGGTGCTTGAGCACCGTTCTGACCGGAGCCATAAGGCTGGGTGTAATAGGCCAGTTGGTTAAGTGAACCAAGTGCCTGGTAGCTCATGTCAACGTAGCCGATTGCCTGTTGAGCAACCCAGCCGGGACAAACAACCACACCAACTGGGCCACCGATGGGCTGGTTGGCGAGGTTCTGAGAAACACCGTTGGCGTTATCGTACTGAACCGTTTTTGATTCGTGCCAGTAACGAAGAACGTTCGTGTAATTGCCAGGATAAATCTTGGCAACCGTGATCTGATTCGGATTAATCATGGGTAGTTACCTCTAAGCGTCGAATGAATATCCAACGGTCACGAAGTCTGCATTAAGCAGTTCGAAACCAGCGTAGAGGCTCCAGATCATCTGAATAAAACGACTGAAATCGTCGTTGTTGTTCAGTAGCACCTGAGCGTTGTTGCCCCCGATACCTACACCGACCGACTGAGGGCCGAAGAAGATACCGATCGCAGCGTTGTAATCTGCTGCTGCAGCAGCAATCGTTGCGTTCTGGGTCTGGGAAGGCATGTTTGTGGATTCGAAGAATCGCACACCTTCAAAGACAAAACCAGTCGGCATGATTGGTTCGCCAGCTACGAAAGTAGCCTGACCGAAGCCTTGGCCCATGTACAGCGCAGCGTTAGGCTGCATTGCTGACATGAGTGGATTGATCTGACCGTTACCGGGGTAGCGAGCCACCTCACGGAAGTCAGAGTTCTGACGCAGATGCATCAAGAACGTAGGATCGCAAACGCAGCGGTAGAACCCGTCCTGGTAAGTAGGGGTGTTGCGCTTACGGAGCGACTTGACCACGCGGAGGAGGTCGTCCTTAACGTCGAACTTAGCTTGTTCGGCGTTGGTGTAGGTGAGAGCACCTGTGGCGAGATCGCCAGGGAAGTAATAACCACCTGAGGTATCAGAAGACTGACCCTTGGAGACAGCTTTCAGGAGTTCATTGATGAACACCCGGTCACGCCAACGACGGTAGTCGTCGAGCATGGTTAGTGAACCAATGCTCTGGTGGAAGGTTGTCAGATTACCTGTATCGAGCAGCAAACGCTGAGCGGTAATCAGGGTCTCACGAGCAACCTTGAAGGTTGAAGGTTGAGTTGGATCAGCAGGATCAGCAGGACCGGTGTACTCCTTAAGAGTCACCAGGACCTTGTCCTTGACAATGTTGCGACTGTTCGCTGTTCCGATCGTCTGCTCAGCAGTACGCTCGCGTGACTCTTTAGAGCCAGGATTGCCGAAGAACCGGTAGCGATCAAGTTGAACCGTCTGACCAGGCTGCTTACTAAAGTCATGGACGACTACTGGTTCAGCAGCCATCTCGACAATGTAGGCAGGGTGAGGACGGTAAAGCTCTGCACCGAGAATCTTCGGGAAATCATTATCAATGAACAATTGATTTCCCCGAAAAAAACTACTTTATAACTATAACCTCTGTGGCACCCCAAGTAACCCCTTGAGGTTGCATTTTTAGCGTTAAATACCTTTTTGGTTAGAACTGTTAACAGTGGCGCTAAATGTACGTATTACGTTACGTATACCTTCACCAAGAACACCATAAGTACTACCGTAGTTAGGAACATACCGTGAAGACCTTCCTCTGTACATATTCCGCACAACGTTACCTGTAGCTCCAGGGACGTCAGACCTAACTACTTCTACGAAGGTTTGACAGTAAACAGGTTGGTTGTACTGCCAGGCTGCTCGAGAACCAGAATCGTCATTCGTTGGATTAGTCAGAATCGGAAACTTGACACGCTCATAAGTACCTGGGCCACCAGTAATACCTTGAGCCGCAGTATTTCCTTCCGGAGTATCAAAGGGGCTATAAAACTGATTATCAGGAACCGCCGAACCGTAATAAGTAAAAGCACCAATATCTTTTACGCCTGGGTTGGGTCCAAAAGCTGTTTGAACGGTCGAGTTTGCAGTTCCGTATAGACCTTGCCGTCGGTAGCCCTCATAAACACTGAGAACACCAGAAGGTTGTTGGTAATAATCACTGTAATTTGTCCAGTATCCGGGGACTACGGGAGGTACTGCTCTCCAAGCTGTCGAATAACCCCAGATCTTTGTGATTGGCACAGGAGACACCTGTATTTCATTGCCATACCCCGCTGTATCTTCGCTGTAGTAGTAAAGCTCAGTAGGCGCATCAGAAGCAACTACAAGAGTTACCGTTGCGCCTGCTGTACCTGGAGTTCCGCTACGAGTAACCCCCACCGTGTATTCCACACCGCCTCCAAACGTCCCATCAGGCGTTATCGAGAAAGCAATATCGTTAAGAGTGTTTGTACCGTCACTTTGGTCGAATACATAGGTCCCATTCCGTACTACGGCTAAAACAGGTTTTTCGACCCCGTCGAAATAAAATCTATTACCC
>TARA_R110000787_G_scaffold171105_1_pt1 | contig 19378 bp, 23 predicted proteins | sample TARA_R110000787 | Tara Oceans TARA_R110000787 (sample SAMEA4397920) | marine metagenome | biome: Polar Biome; feature: [DCM] deep chlorophyll maximum layer (ENVO:01000326); material: water (ENVO:00002006), including particulate matter (ENVO:01000060) such as... | depth 35 m
AGATTGGCGAGTGTTCCCTGTTGATGGGTACGGAACTCCGGAAATGATTCGCTCCATCTTGTGGATAGAGAAGCCAGATGTACTTCTGTTTATGACTGACCCACGTTTTTATGGTTGGCTTTGGCAAATTGAAAATGAAGTGCGACCTCTCGTTCCAATGGTTTACTATCACGTGTGGGATAACTATCCATTCCCGCAATATAATAAGAAGTGGTATGATTCAACAGATGTGATAGCATCGATTTCAAAGGTAACTTATGATATTGTGAATAACGTTTCGCCAGATACTGAAAACCACTATGTGCCTCATGCAGTCCAAGCAGATGTTTTCAAAAAGCTTCCAAAAAATGATGTCGCTGACTTTAAAGCGGAAAACATGGGAAAAGATGCAAAAGATAAGATGATATTTTTCTGGAACAATCGAAATGCCAGACGGAAGCAGCCCGGTTCACTGATGCTTTGGTTTGCGGAGTTCGCAGAAGAAGTGGGCCCCGAAAATGTTTGTCTAATTATGCACACCGATCCAAGTGATATGCATGGTCAGGACTTAGAAGCAATACTAAGCGATCATAATTATGACGATGGTAGAATTTTACTTTCAAAAGTGAAAGTTCCGCCGGCCCACTTATCGATGATGTATAATATGGCAGATGTCACAGTTAATATTTCAGATGCAGAAGGGTTTGGTCTAGGGACGTTAGAGTCCCTATCTTGTGGAACGCCAATTATTGTTACGATGACAGGTGGCCTACAAGAACAAGTAACTGATGGAAAGGAATGGTTTGGAGTTGGTATCGAGCCGGCCAGCAAAGCCACGATTGGCTCTCAAGAGGTTCCATACATCAATGAAGATCGAATTAGTAAGGAAGACTTCAAAGCAGCATTACACAAAATGTACAATATGACTCCGGAAGAGCGAGAAGAGCTTGGCGCGAAAGGTACCGCACATGTAAATAAGAACTATAATTTTGAAGACTTCAAGAAGAAATGGATTGAATTAATGGATAAGATAGTAGAAGAAAAAGGTTCTTGGGAAACCAGAAAGGGCTATAAGCCTTGGGAGATTAAAGAAATTGCGTAAAAAGATTTTAGTTCGTGGGCCTTGTCTCACGCGCTCTGGGTATGGCGAGCATGCCCGTTTTGTGGTTCGTTCTCTAAGGAAACGAGAAGACATTTTTGACATATATATAATTCCTGTCGGCTGGGGACAGACTGGCTGGGTTGCAGAGGACAGCGACGAAAGAAAATGGTATGATGAAAGAATCAAGGCCACTTCAATTTATGCGCAACAAGGCGGACAGTTTGATGTCTCTCTGCAAATCACCATACCCAACGAATGGGAACAGCTAGCGCCTGTAAACATTGGAGTAACAGCAGGAATAGAAGCTACAAAGGTCGCACCGGTTTGGCTCGAGAAAGCAAACATGATGGATAAAATTATTACCATTTCAGAGCATTCTAAGTGGGGCTTCGACAATACGAAGTATCAAGGGCGGAATAGTCAAACAGGCGCCGCAATGACCTTAGAATGCACAACACCAGTAGAAGTTGTGCATTACCCGGCAAAGATTTATGAGGCGCTGCCAAGTCTCGAACTAAATCTTGATTACGACTTCAACTTTCTTGCCGTAGCACAATTAGGCCCTAGAAAGAATATGGAAAATACTATTAAGTGGTTTGTTGAGGAAAATATTGATCAAAAAGTAGGATTAGTGCTAAAAACACACATTAAGAATGGCTGCATTCAGGATAGAAACCATACACAGAAAATGATTTCAAGTGTCTTAGCTAAATATCCGGATAGAAAATGTAAAGTATATCTTCTCCATGGAGATCTAACTGATGCAGAGATGCACTCCCTCTATGTGCATCCACAAATCAAAGCAATGGTATCTTTGACTCACGGTGAAGGCTTTGGCCTACCTCTTTTTGAGGCGACCTATAGTGGTCTCCCAATCATTGCTCCCGGCTGGTCCGGGCAGTGTGATTTTCTTTATGCTCCGTTCCAAGGAGACAAGAAAAAGAAGGCAGAAAACAAAAAACATCCATATTTTGCAGAGATTGATTACAATATAGCCCCCGTACATCCGGCAGCAGTCTGGGAAGGCGTTATTGAAAAGGATACCCAGTGGTGCTACCCAGAAGAAGGGTCTTACAAAATGAGACTTCGGCAGGTCCGGAAACAATATTCTAAATGGAAGAAGAAAGCAGTTACCTTACAAAAGTGGGCCTTGGATACCTTTGAGTCAGAGAAAAAACATAAGCTTTTCGTTGATAAGGCGTTTGAGGGCATCAATCTAATTCAAGAAGATTGGCTCGACAAAATTGTAGGTATCGTTGAGGAACATGAGTAAAGATATTGTATTTATAGCTGATTTTTATGTAGAACAGGTTCTCGGCGGTGGAGAGCTCAACAACAAAGAACTATATGATATATTAAGTGACCGAGGACATAAAATTAAAAAAATTCGATCACACGAAGTCGATATGCCTTTTTTGAGGGATAATAAAAATAGTTTTTTTATAGTATTTAATTTTGTAAATCTTAAATATGACTGTCGAGGTTTTATGTCGGACCTAAGATACGCTATATATGAACATGATCATAAATATATAAAATCAAGAAACCCTGCTACCTATAAAGACTTCCGTGCTCCATCGCGAGATATAGTTAATTATCATTTTTATAAAAATGCAGAAAAAGTATACTGTCAATCTGAGTTTCATAAAAATATTGTGCACCTAAATCTTGGCCTAAATAATATCGAAAGTTTAGGCGGAAATTTATGGTCGCTAAAATCCTTGGAAGCCATGAGGCAAATTTCTCATAAGAAAAAAGAACCAATATGTTCAATAATGGATTCTAATATATCTCACAAAAACACATCAGCATCTATAAAATATTGTGTTTCGAATGGGCTGGAATATTCCTTAGTTAAGAATGATAATTATTTGTCTTTTTTAGAGGATTTAGGCGCAAATAAAAAGTTTGTATTTTTACCAAAAACACCAGAAACTTTATCTAGGGTCATTGTTGAGGCCCGCATGATGGGCATGCAAGTCGCGACAAACTCTTTAATAGGAGCAACTTCAGAAGATTGGTTCGCCCTCAAAGGAGAAGAGTTAATCGATGTAATGTTACACAAAAGAAGTGAAATCGTCGAAAATATTGAGGCATTAATCGCCCAACCTATCAACGAAGAAAAGAAAAAACCGATTGTTTCTCTGTTGTCGACTTTTTGTGAAGGAGAAAAATATTTACCTCATTTTCTAGAAAACATAACAAAACAGACAGTTTTTGAAAAGTGTGAACTAATAATAATTGATGCGAACTCACAGGGTAGTGAAAAAGAACTTATTGAAAAGTATATGGAGAAACATGACAATATAGTTTACCGCCGCTTAGAAGATAAGGCTTTGCCGACTCCATGCATCAACATGTCAATAAAAATGGCAAAAGGAAAATATTTGTCACTTAGCCTTATTGATGATGTAAAAAGCGCTGATAACATAGAGGTTTTGTTGAAAGAAATAGAAGATGAGGGCGTTTGTTTGGTATATGGAGCCACGCTTGAAACGGCCATAGCCAACGAAACAATTGAGCTTAATTCTTCGAACGGCGCCACACTAGAAAGTTCTAAGTATAGCTTTTCAAAAGAAAACATGATCAAATGTCTGCCGGGACCGATGCCGCTATGGAAAAAGGAAATTCACGATATTTGTGGTTTTTTCGATGACGATGGGTGTAATTTTGCTGATGACTGGGATATGTGGCTGAGAGCCGTTCAATCCGGTTGTTCTTTTAAGAAAGTCGATAGAATCGTCGGCCTGTATTTGAAGGGAGGAAGATCGCAACAGGAAAACAATTTAGAACAGAAGAAAGAAGAGGCGCGAATATTTTATAAGTATTCACACATTTTTGGAAGAAATTTTAAAAAATACAACCCTTATTTTCAACAATTTTCACAGGAGAAAGATTAAGATGAACAGAAAGTATTTACCAACCTTATCAGAACTAATTGACAGATTGTCAATTGTGCAGCTTAAAGAAGTGTTTATTACAGAGCACAAAGATGAGTACAAACAAGAAATAAAGGATATTATTCACGATATTGACTTGACACTTAAGGAAAATGATGTTATATTAGATTCTAAGACAATAAGAGCAATAGTAGTTTTATCACAAATGAACCTTCATATCTGGCACAACGAATCAAATTATCGCAAAGGAATTGGCGAAGGAAACGACCTTGAATTAACACATGGCCTTAATGGAATCAGGAATACTGCGAAAAACAAGGTTCAAGAGCTATCAGGCGGCCGCAAGGACTATAAAGTTGATTGTCTAGCAGCGGAATTTAAAGATTGGGAGATAAGCTGGGATGAATCTTAAAGAATATTACAAACATTATTTAACCTTACATCAGGATTACCGATGTCGAAGATTGCACTTTCTTGGCCAATGGGTTACAATATTTTTTACAACTTTTGTTTTATATAATTGGCATTGGTATTTGATCCCCTTTATTCCTTTTATCATCTATCCTTTTGCGTGGTCAGGTCATTATTTTTACGAAAAGAATAAGCCAGCCGCTTTTACTGACCCAATAAAGGCAAAATTATCAGATTGGTTAATGTTTCGAGACATATTACTTGGGAGAATTTCTTTATGAAAACAATTTTAATTACAGGAGCCGCCGGATATATTGGTAGCGAGCTCATAGCCCATCTCATTGATGACTATAAAATAATTGCATATGATAGAATCATGTATGATAAGACTTCTTTGCTGAGATATGCCGCGCATAAAAATTTTATCTTTATCAAGGCAGATGTCAGAGACGTAAGTGCACTACAAAAACACATGAGCCAAGCAGATATTATTATTCCTCTAGCTGCCTTGGTTGGTTTTCCATTGTGTGATGATCACCCAAAAGAGGCAAAAGAAGTAAACTTTGAAGCAAACAAGTGGATAGCCGAGAACAAAAGAGAAGATCAGTATGTTATATATCCATGTACAAACTCCGGATATGGGGTCAGCAAAGACGGGTCAGTGTGCACCGAAGAGTCTCCTTTGAATCCTGTTTCTTTGTATGGGAAGACAAAAGTAGCAGCCGAGGATGCTTATAAAAATGTTGAAAATCATGTAACATTTAGATTGGCTACCGTATACGGAGTTTCTTCAAGAATGAGGACAGATCTTCTTGTTAATAACTTTGTATTAAAGACGCTCCGTGAAAAGATTTTGGTTTTATACGAATGCGAATTTATGAGAAATTATGTACATATTCAAGATGTCTGCTCATCGTTTATTTATGTTATTAATAACTGGGAAAAATGCAAAAATCAGACATACAATGTTGGCAACGACGCACTAAATATGAATAAGTTACAACTAGCCGAAAAAATCCAAGAGCATCTGCCTCTAGAGATAATTCAAGCTGAGTTCAATACAGATCCAGACACGAGGGATTACGTCGTAAGTAGTGAAAAGTTTTATTCCAAGGGCTTTACATGCAAGTACGATCTTGACAACGGAATCAGGGAGTTAATAATGGCATATGAAATTATTGAATCTCCATGGTTCGCGAACTACTAGGAGATTATAAGATGAGCCAATTAGACGTTTTGTTTATTCACCCCAATGCATCAAGGAAGATCTACCAAGGATTAAGCAAAGATTATTCTGCAATTGAGCCACCGATTTGGGCTGCCCTCTTGGCTAATTATGCACGAAACAAAGGATACAGTGTTAAAATTTTAGATTGTGAGGCGAATAATTTGGATGCATCCGCTAGCGCAAAAAAGATAAGTGAGTACAATCCAAGATTATCTGTTATAGTTGTATATGGACAACAACCGTCTGCATCGACACAAAACATGGAAGGAGTAAGGCAGTTGTCTGATGAGATTAATTCTTCGCATAACCATCTTAAAACGCTTCTAGTGGGGCTTCATCCCTCTGCTGTCTCTAGAAAAACAATGGAGGATGAAAAAGTCAATTTTGTCTGTCAAGGCGAGGGCCCATATACGATCTCTGCGCTATTAGAGGCGGATATGGATGACGCCAATCAGCTGAGTAAAGTTCCGGGACTTTGGTACCGCACCGATGAAGAGATTAAATGTACCCCACCCGCACCCCTAATTTCTCAAGAGAACCTTCACATCGAGCTTCCGGGCATGGCGTGGGATCTGCTTCCAATGGACAAATATAGGACTTCTAATTGGCATGCCATGAGCAATGGCAGTGACAAAGGTTCTTTCGCCTCAATATACACCAGTTTGGGCTGCCCATTTCAGTGTAGTTTTTGTTGTATAAATGCTCCGTTTGGGAACAATAATCTTGAAAATTGGAACTATGGGAGAAATAAATTTAGGTTCTGGAATACGGACTTTATCATGGAGGAATTTGAAAAGCTTCATAAGATGGGAATTAAAAACATCAAGATAGCAGACGAGATGTTTGTATATAACAAGAAACATTTCCTTGATATTTGCAACAAACTAATTGAAAAAGATTATGGCTTTAACATTTGGGCATATGCCAGAATCGATACAGTAAAAAAAGAATATCTGGAAACTCTAAAAAAAGCTGGCGTTAACTGGTTAGCATTGGGGATTGAATCGGGAAACGGAGAAGTACGCAAGGGCGTAACAAAGGGGAAATTTACAGAAGTTAACATTAGAACCTTAGTAGGAGAAATCCAACACGCCGGAATTAACGTGATAGGCAACTATATCTTTGGCCTTCCAGATGATAATCTGGACTCAATGCAAGACACCCTAGATTTGGCTGTTGATTTAAATTGTGAGTTTTCTAATTTTTATTGTGCCATGGCATATCCGGGATCAAAGCTTTATTTAGACGCACTGTCTGATCCGAGCGTCCTTCCAGAACAGTACGTGGGATTCTCCCAACACTCATATGAATCAAAGCCTTTGCCAACGAATCATTTAACGTCAGCTGAAGTCTTGAGATTCAGAGACGATGCTTTCCTAACATATCATGAAAATATAGATTATCTAGAAATGATAGAGAGAAAGTTCGGGTCCACCACTAGGGCAGAAATAGAGAAGATGACGAAGATAAGACTAAAAAGAAAAATACTTGATGAAGCGTAAATATTTATTATTTATTATTCCTTGACACCGAGCCAAAAACAAGTTATATTATAATAAGAAAAGTATGGAGCTCAACGTGAAGGAAAAAAATGCATCTAAAGACTATAAAAAAATCCCAAATTATTCTGTTCATGATCTAATAAAATTTGAAAAGGAAATGGCTGCTCGCTTTGATAATGCCGAAATAAAAGCACCTGTTCACTTATATCATGGAAACGAAGAACAGATGATAGAAGTTTTCAGAAAGCATGAAATAGGACCAGAAGACTGGGTATTGGGATCTTGGAGAAGTCATTATCAATGTCTTCTTAAGGGAGTTCCAGAGGATGAACTGACAGCTGCCATTTTACAGGGGCGCTCTATTTCGCTTTGTTTTGCAAAACAAAGAGTCTTATGCTCTGGGATCGTAACAGGGGTACTTCCTATTTCAGTTGGTATCGCGCTAGATATCAAGAGAAAAGGCGGAAAAAACAAAGTATACTGCTGGATGGGCGATATGACTTCTGAGACTGGCGTGGCGCACGAAAGCATCAAATATGCTCGCAACCATAAATTGCCGATTCACTTTATCATCGAGGACAATGGAAAATCTGTTTGTACAAATACTCGCGACACATGGGGAATGGATAAACTGACACACGAAGGGATAAGTGATGAATATGTTACATATTATCAATATCCGATGGAAAAATGGCCACACGCCGGAGCAGGAAAAAGGGTGCAATTCTAATGGGAAAATATTTTGATGAACTATCGAGAGCTATGGAATATCTGGGAGAACAACCAGATACAATGTTTCTGGGACAAGCGGTAGAATACGCTGGTACCGCGATGACAAATACACTTAAGGGCGTTGATAGAAGTAAACTACTGGAGATGCCAGTTAATGAAGAGATGCAGATGGGTATAACTAATGGTCTGGCCGTAGGAGGCACAGTGCCTATTAGTATATATCCTCGGTGGAATTTCTTATTGTGCGCGGTGAATCAATTGGTCAACCACTTAGATAGGATGAAAGAATATTCTCACGGTGAGTATGTTCCAAAAACAATTATCAGGGTAGGAATAGGCTCTGTCCGGCCTCTAAATCCACAAGTTCAGCACACGGGCGATTTTACTCAAATTTTTAGGGGAATGCTTAGAAATATTGAGGTAATTCGATGCGATGAACCAGAGGATATCTTTCCAGCCTATCATAAAGCATACAATAGAACAGACGGTAAAAGTACTTTAATTGTGGAATTTGGCGACTATTATGGCGAAAAATAAAAAATACTTAATAGTCTATAATACTTGCGGTATTTCCGGGAAAGACAATAGTCAGTATTATATTGATGCAATTAATACAATTAGAGCTCAAGGCTTTAAGGACTACAAGCTAGCTCTTTCTTCTTGTAAAAATCCCGAAGATCAAATTCAGAGAGTTATGAGCAATTGCAAGGTTGACTTTGTTAATAAAATAGATGATATCTTGCCTGTAAACATTACATTTAACGATACTGTTCGCGAATGCATAGAACACTATGGGGAATTCGAAGCATATCTATATTTGGATTCTGGTGTGAAGTTTACAGAAGAAGGCCAATTGTCGGATCTGTTTGAACTATATGAAACTGGAAACTATAGCATGGTATCGGCTCAGGTCGATAATGACATGGGATGGGCGTGGTTTGGTTTAAATGAATATTTAAAGCCAATCTTAACAAAAGATCTTATTGTGCCCGTTGGACGCGCTTGTAATTTACATTGTCAAATATTTTCAAAAGAAATATATGACCAATATGGAAACGTCATGCCAGATATTTTTAAATCGTATTGTACAGAATCTGTTTTTTCCTTAATAAATGCTGCAATAAAAAAACAATGGATTATTTCTTCTAAGGTGCGCGTACATCACGCTTTTACGGTACCTGATGGCTCGCCAGATGACGGAGATGGATTAGACGGCCACTCTTCGGGGTTCAGAGCCCCACATGGCACTTGGGATGATGTATACCCTCCTCATACTATGGCTGAGATCGTGTCCTTGCAGGAGGGCACAGAATGTGGTTTTGGGTATGAGGAGTTGAGAGGAATAAAGATCCATAAAGGTGAGTGTTTTGATGAAAATTTTCACTGCAAAAATGAAGAACTAAAGTCATTTTTGAAAAAATATCTCTATCGATCACCTTCAGATTTTGACTATAAAAAAATAAACAAAAGACAAGAAATAACATCAGAGGAAGTGACATCATGATTACAATTATAATGACTTCCAGAGTTAAGGACAACAAAGACAGCAATATTGATAATTTATTGTCTAGCTTGGAGAAGTGCGGAGGAAATAAGAACAACTGTGAAGTGTTAATAAAATATGATTTTGATGATGATTTACAGCCAGAAGAATCCTACTTTGACAAGTTTCCTTTCGCGGTAAAGAAATTTATCTGGAACAGAGGAGAAGGAAGACATAGTTTCCACTTAGATCACTTTTACTTATTTGCACAAAGAAATCTAAAGTCCAGATTTGCGCTCTTGTGCGCTGATGATTTTACATTTACGAAAAACAATTTTATTGACGATATTTTATCCATCGAGGATGAGTATTGTTTTGTAGGGCCAAACCGACCAAGAGTCGAGCTTTATAGTGGTTGTTGGCAAAATCCACAAGTTATGGAAGTGTGGAAGCATAATGAAGGAGTTAGTCTTCCGTGTTTCTCTGTACGATGTATCGAGGTCTTGCAAAACTACGGATGGCAGTGTAATGGGGATAACTGGCAAACCCTCTTGCATATTTTGATGTATGAAAAATTTGGTTTAGATGTGTGGAAAACTGTTCCGAGTTTTTTCACAAGAAATCCGACTGATGGATCATCTGGCTATGGCGAATCATTTAACAATATGGAAATGGATGGATCAAAAAATCCGGAAAACAAATACTATTTTGAACTTGTTGAGCAGCAAGCAAAAAATCTATATCTGAACATAATAGCAGACAAGCTGATTAAAAGACATAAGGAGGCAAATGAATAAAAAAGATATAAGCTTTATTTTGCCGACCAATAGAGATCATGAAAAATTCTCAAAAAAAGTTATTGACAATATAAACTCTTTAAATTTTTCTGGCAAGACATATGAAATCATAGTAGTCTCGCCGGATGAAATAAATGGCAAGAATGTAGTGCACTTGGGAGAAGAGGGCGAAAATAATGGCTGTGTCAGTGGGTACAATGAGGGGTTCAAAGTATCGACTGGGGATTATATATTCCTATGTTCTGACGATCATTATTTTGATTTTAACTCTCCTTCAATTATTAATATCCTGAAATCAAACACATTCTCAGAGAGGAAGTATAAGATAATTTGCTTGCCAACAAACAATCATGGCCCCTGCATGCTGCCAGAGTATACTGAATGTGACGCCATCATTGCCAGATACCCAGTTTTCGAAAGGGAAACGGTTGAAAAATATTTAGGTGGCTACATTTACCATCCCAGCTTCAAACATCATTATCCGGATAACTGGCTTGGTTATTGGCTACAAAGACAAGGAGAGCCACCTTTAGAATATAATAAGTTTGATATGATTACGTTTAGCAACTCTTGCGAGAGAATGAACGACGTTTATGATGAAGAAGTGTTTAGGGCATTAGTTAAGTCTTACGGGACAGATTCAGAGAAATATGTTGAAAATGATCTTTAAAAAAGAAGAAATGGCCCTAAAAGGGGTCTATAAGGTTGGTTTAGAAAGATTTTCCGATGAAAGGGGTCGTATTATTAATATATTTGATTGTGAACAATTTAGCAAGTTCAAGATTGACAAGTTAACTAGATCTAAAAAAAATGTACTGAGAGGTCTTCACGGGGACACTACAAACGATAAGCTAATTTATTGCTTACAAGGGAAATTTCACTTAGTTATTGTGAACTACGACAAAGAAAGCCCTCAGTATCTCGAAAAAATCCAAATAGATATGAGCGAGGATAGTGACTTTGCAATTTTTGTTCCTAGGAATTTTTTAAATGGTCACTATTGCCTGTCTGAGAAGTGTTTATTTTACTACAAATGGTCAGAATCGTATGTAAGCCCAGACAAGCAGTTTTCCATATTGTGGAATGACAAAGATTTAAATATAAAGTGGCCACTTTTAGAAAGTGAGCCAATCTTATCTTTAAGAGATGAGACTTCAAAAACATTAGAGGAGATAAAAAAATGAGTAAAGAAGTAGATGTAAGTTTTTTAATAGGAAGCGCAACCAGAGATAGACCCCCAGAGCAATTTGTCAATAAGTCAATTGATAATATTAACGAAATCAGCAAAAGCTCTGAATATTCGTATGAGATTTTGGTCATCAGCGAGCATCCTGTTTCAGGAGATAATGTAACGTGGATAAAGGAAGAAGAATATTCTGACGGACTTGTCGGCGCGTATAATGAGCTCGTACCCCATGCAAACGGAAAATATCTTGTTTACGCTGTTGATGATTGTTTTTTTGATGATAAGTTCTATACTGCTATCGATCTGTTAGAGTCATATGTTTACAACAGACGAAACCTTAAGCTGCTGTGTATGGGAAGCGATAATGGATTAGGATCGTTTATGCCAAGAGGGTATCCAAAATACGGTGTTTATAGATACCCAATTGTGGCTAAAGAAACGGTTATGAAGTATTTTGATGGCCACCTTTTCCATCCATGGTTTAAAAATCATTATGCTGATAATTGGTTGGGCTATTGGGTGACGCACATGTTCGATGAAACTATGGTCGAGGTGTGGAATACTACAATTCACATTCCAGACGGAGCGCCCAGCTATAACCACCACAATAGCTCAGATGAAGCAGCATTTAAAAAATTAGTTCAAAGGTTCCATGAAGGCTATAGAAGGTACATTTAAATGCCAGATAAACAAAAAATAAATTATGCATCATCATTAGCGGTTCATCCCTTAATAGCGGAGCACCCTTTATATAAATCGATTTTAGAAAGTGATTTGGACAAGTTCTTTTTTACGGAAAACGATTTTAATTCTAAGCTTTCTGTTGTTCCAACATATTATAAATATTTGAACATTCCTCATTGCATAGTTATAGAAGATTATATTACTTTATTTTTTCCTCACATACATAACGGAAGCAATTATCAATTTGACTACAACAAGTTTGAGCTTCTAGATGAATATTCCCAAGCATTTCAAAGCGATAATTTTAGGGGCGTTATTTGCCATATGAATCAAACCCTAGAGTCAATTGATAAAATGTTTGGTTATAATGAAAAAATTAGTAAAAAGTTATTTTATCTTCCGCTAGCGTATGAGAGCTCCATAGAGAACATCAAACAAACGAATCCAGAAAAAATAGTACTTACATTTACAAATTCTTTCGGAGGTCAGAAAAATAATTTTCCACTGAGAGGAGGCCTTGAGTCTTTGATGATGTTTAAGGAGTTATACGAAAGTGGATATAAAAATATTTATTTAAATTTAATAGGAGAACTCAATATTGATCCCCAACTATTAGGATGGATGAAGGAGTGCAGCAATGTTAAGATACATGAGCCAAATACAGAAAGACATGGCAGGCGCATGATGACCGAAGAATCAATTCATGATGTTCTTTTAGACACAGACATATTTTTAATACCAGCTTGCAGAATACACTCCATGTCAGTAGTAAGATCTTTGTGCTATGGAAATATTGCCATAGGATCGAACGGCTGGGGGTTTGACGAGTTTTTAGATAACGAGTTTTGTTGCGAAGGGCAGGAAAATTCTTCTTATATCGAAGATGGCGTTTTGAAGGAAAAATACTCCCTCTTTTTGGAGCAACCTAATGATAAGTTATTTTTTTCGTTAAAAAATAAAGTTGTTGATTTGATTACCAATCCCGTAAAGATGGATGAAATTAAAAATATTAACCTGAAGCAATCGAAAGAAAAATTTTCTAAGAAAAAGAGAGATTTAATTTTGGAAGAAATTTTAAGTAACATGACAAAGGGGAGCTAGCGGTGGAAGAACTAAAGAAAGAAATATTTGATAAAGTAAAAGATTATTTTGATAGGAAAGAACTTATTTTACCTGACAAGATAGGTGTCGCGTATCCGTGCATTGATCATCGAGAAGTTAATCAAGTTATAGATTCACTGTTGGATATGTGGATTTCTCAAGGTCCAAAGGTAAAACAGTTTGAAAAAGAATTTTCGGAATACGTCGGAACAGAATTCGGAGTCGCCTGTAATTCCGGAAGCTCTGCAAATTTATTGGCACTTACTGCGCTAATACAAGCCGGATATTTGAAAAAAGGCGATGAAGTAATAGTGCCGGCATCAACTTTTACGACCGTTATTTCACCTATATTGCAAACGGGGCTGGTACCTGTCTTCGTTGACGTCGAGCTAGAAACATACAATAATTGCCCTATGGCCATAAAAAAAGCGATAACAGGCAAAACAAAGTTAATTATGGCGGTGCATTCGTTGGGGTGCCCATCAAAAATGAAAGAGATTGTTAAAATAGCTGATGACCATGGCCTGTATGTTTTGGAGGATTGCTGCGAGGCTCACGGCTCCACCATTGACAATAAGAAAGTCGGCAGTTTTGGCACCATTTCTACATTTAGTTTTTTTGTAGCTCACAACATGACGACCGGCGAAGGTGGAATGGTCATGACTAGTGACGAAAAACTTTATGACATATTAACCTCAATTAGGGAGTTCGGCCGCCTCAAAAAGTATGAAGAAAACAAGCCTAGATTTTATTATGAAGATGGATTTTTAAGTGATTATGATGAAAGATACGTCTTTACTAACATAGGGTATAATCTTAGGATGACAGATATGGCTGCTTCTTTGGGTATAGAGCAACTAAAAAAATTGGATAATTTTAACAAATTAAGACTAGAAACGGCAGAATATTATACACAATCGTTAAAAAAATATGAAAATTATTTGATGTTGCCAACCGTTCCCGCGACCTGTTTTCACTCTTTTTATGGGTATCCTATAGTTGTAAAGCCAGATGTAGAATTTACTCGTAAAGAGTTGATCAATCATCTCGAGAATAGGAATATCGAAACCAGAGCATTCATGGGAGGCGACTTGTCTATCCAGCCGGCTTATAGGGACACTATATGTAAAGTTCCCTTTGATATGCCCAATACGAAATTAATGCTCAACAACGCTTTCTTCATAGGAAGTCACTCACATATTACAAAACAACAAAAAGAGCACATTATCAATGTGTTTGATGAGTTTTTTAAAAAGGAAAATCTTAGATGAATAATAAAATAGGTATTGTAGGCATAGGTGTTGTTGGGGAAGCAACCAAATATGGAATGGAAAAGTTGGGCCATAAAGTTTTAGTTCACGACCTAGTATTGGATACTAAAATTGAAGACGTTATCAATACAGATATTTGTTTTATCTGTGTTCCGACCCCAACAAAAGATGAGTTTGAATGTGATACTGGTATAGTTGAAGAAGTCTTGGAAGACCTCCAACGATTAAACTATCAGGGAATTATCGCGATAAAGTCAACAGTTCCGCCGACAACAACAGAAGAATTCCAGAAGAAATATAAAAACACAAAAATTTGCTTTGTGCCAGAGTTCTTAAGAGAAAGATGTGCAATTGCTGATTTTACAGAAAATCATGATCTTTGCGTAATCGGCTCCCAATCGCAGGAAATTTGTGAATTTATAGAAAAGATACATGGTAAATATCCAAATAATTTTGTTTTTGTGCATCCAACTGAGGCGGAAATGGTAAAATACTACAATAATATTTACAACGCAACGCTAGTAACATTAGCTAACAATTTCTATGAAGTGTGTGAAAAAGTAAATATAAATTATGATAATGTAAAAAAATCAATAGTACTTAGAAACCATATCAATGATGTTTACTTGGATTGTAATAAAAATTTTAGAGGCTATGCTGGCGCCTGCTTACCAAAAGATGTCAGGGCCATGGCACATTTATCTAAAAAACTAAATCTTGATACAAAAATGTTTGAATTTTTAGACAACGAGAACAAAAAATACAAGCCAACAGTCTTTAAAGGGATGAGAAAATGAAAAAAATATTAATTACCGGAGGCGCCGGATTTGTTGGGTATCATTTGGCCAAAAAAGAAATAGATAATGGAAACGAGGTTACAATTATAGATAATTTCGAAAGGCCAAATTTAGACAAGGAATTTAATGACTTGATATCTCGAGAAAATGCTATATTTTTAAAAAAAGATGTTTCAAAAGAAAAAACATTTAAAGATTTAAAGGTTGATTATTATGATGTTGTATATCATTTTGCTGCTCTAAATGGGACTGCAAACTTTTATAAGTATCCGGCAAGAGTATTGAAAATTGGTTGTTTGTCAACTATTTTTTTACTCGATTGGCTTTCTTCGCATAAAAAAGTCCCAAGGACAATTTATACCAGTAGCTCCGAGACGTATGCGGGCACAACAAACATAATGAAAGAAAGTTTTCCGATTCCAACACCAGAAGACATTCCTCTGGCAATTGATGATGTTAAGAATGTTAGGTGGAGCTACGGCGCCAGTAAATTGATTGGAGAGGTTGCATTTTTTAGCTATTCAAAGATGTATGGTTTTGACAATTTTAACGTTGTAAGATTACATAACATATATGGCCCAAGAATGGGAAACGAGCATGTGATAAGCCAGTTTATTGTGAGGTATTTAAAAAATGAATTTCCTTTCAAAATAATGGGGAGCGATCAAACAAGGTCATTTTGCTTTATTGATGATGTTTTAAGCGCACTAGAAAAAATTGTAGACTCTGACATCAAGAAAGAAATAATCCACATTGGCAATGACAAGGAAGAAATTAAGATTATAGATTTAGCAAAAACTATATTTGATATAGAACAAAGAAAGTACAATTTTGACCTACAAAAAGCACCCGATGGGAGTGTAATGAGAAGATGCCCAGAAATAAAGAAGTTAAAATCACTAGGAATGAAAGAGCAAATATCACTTAAAGACGGAATTGAAAAAACATTCAATTGGTACAGAGAAGATTACATTAAAAACCATAAAAAGGAATAATTATGACAGAAATTAAATACCCACTAGCAAAAGAAACAATTAACGAAGAAGATATCGATGCTTTGTGTAAATGGCTAAGGACATATCCTAGGCTTACCAAAGGCGGATTAACTTGGGAAGTAGAGGAAAAATGGGCGAAATACATTGAAACAAACTATGCAGTATTCAATAACTCAGGCTCATCGGCTAATTTATTGATGGTGGCTGCTGCTCTTCAAGCCGGCAGAATTCCAAACAAAAAGATCGTAGTGCCATCCGTAGGGTGGGTAACAACTATTTCTCCTGCAATGCAACTTGGCCTAAAACCTATTATGGTCGGCGCCGACCCGGAAACATATGGTATGGATTTGGACCAATTGGAGGCCGTTTGTGAACGGGACCGACCTGATGCTGTCATATTTGTACAAGTGTTGGGCGTACCCCATCATAAGGAGCGCTTACTGGCGCTTAAAGATAAGTACGGGTTTATCCTCCTTGAGGATGCTTGCGCCGCCCTAGGCGCCTCCTACGCTGATGGGAGCATGGTAGGGACAATTGGTGACATGTCATCATTTTCATTTTACTTTGGTCACCAACTATCAACCATTGAGGGTGGAATGGTAAACACAAATGACCCAGAGCTGTATGAGGCGCTTCTAATGTTGCGCTCTCACGGATGGGCAAAGGACTTGCCGAAAGAGTCATACGATAAACTCATGAAAGAGCATGGTGTTGACGATTTTCATAGCCCGTTTACGTTTTTTGTTCCGGGCTATAACCTGAGATCAACTGACTTACAGGCATTCTTGGGCCTTCGTCAAATTAAGAAGGCTGATTGGGTCGCCACTAGGCGACACGAAAACCACTGCTTATATGCTGAAAAGCTTGAAGGGTATGTAGAATTCCAGAAATGGGGCGATAATGTCCCTGTTTCGATTTCTTTTGGAGCAATTGCAGACAGCACTGAGCACCGTCGTGAAATCGTCGAGCGCCTCGTTGCAAACGGTATTGAGACAAGAATCTTTAGCGCCGGCAACTTAGGTTTACATCCGTTTTGGGTTGATCAATATGGGGAATTCAATGAGAAGATGAGTGATAAAATACATTCCCGCGGATTTTTCGTGCCCAATTATCCAGAAATGACCGCCGAAGATGTCGATTTTATTTGTAGTATCGTAAGGGGAGAATAATGAAAATTCTGGTTATAGGCGAAAGTTGTAAAGATGTGTTTCACTATGGAGAATGTAATCGATTGTGCCCAGAAGCACCAGTCCCCGTTTTTAACTCTACGGAGATAACAGAAAATGAAGGAATGGCAAAAAACGTTCAGAGAAATCTGGTCTCACTTGGGTGCGATGCTGTTTTGCATACCAATGAAAACTGGGAGGATGTCACCAAGACACGCTTTATTGATAGCCGTGTAAATCACATGTTTATGAGGCTAGATGTTAATGACAATAAAATATCTCGAGCGAATGTAAGGAATATAGATTTTTCATTATATGATGCAGTTGTGGTGTCTGACTATAACAAAGGTTTTTTACTCGAGGAAGATATAGAGTATATTTCCGAACAAAATAATTGTACTTTTTTGGACACCAAAAAACAATTAGGCGAATGGTGCAGTAAAATTAAGTTCATTAAAATCAACAACATTGAACTTGAAAAAAGTAGGAAACATATAACACAAGAAATATACGATAAGACCATAATTACGCACGGCAAATCCGGTGCCTCTCACGACAATATTAACTATCCAGTGGAAGAAGTAGAGATTAAGGATACATCCGGCGCCGGAGATACTTTTCTCGCCGGTTTGGTGTGTAAGTATTTAGAGTCCGACTCAATCGAAGTTGCCATTCCTTTTGCTAATCTTTGCGCAACCTCTGTTGTACAAAGGAAGGGAGTATCGACAGTATGAAGACGGTCTGGACAAATGGGTGTTTTGACGTGATTCACCGAGGGCATATTGAGCTTTTTAAGTATGCCAAATCTCTAGGAGATAAGTTGATCGTGGGAATAGATTCTGATAAAAAAGTTAAAAAAGATAAGGGCCCATCTAGGCCATTCAACACAGCGGAAGATAGAAGGCTCGTATTAGAATCTATTAAATATATTGACGAAGTTCTTATATTCGACAACAGAGAAAGCTTGGAAAGGTTGATATGCAATATCGGTCCTGATATTATGGTTATCGGATCTGATTGGAAAGGAAAGAGCGTGGTTGGCCAAGTACACTCCAAAGAGTTGAAATTTTTTGATCGACTTTCTGGATATTCTACAACAAATATTCTGGAGAAAAAATGAAATATGTTTTTGATATTGACGGAACTATTTGTAGTACCACTAGTGGTGACTATGAGCGCGCCCTTCCATATACAGATAGGATAAATAAAATTAATAAACTTTATGACGAAGGAAACACAATAACTTTTCAAACCGCTCGTGGTATGGGTCGAAGTGGCAACTGTGCCGTTACAGCGATAGCAACATTTAAAGACTTAACCAAGAAACAGCTGGAAGAATGGGGCGTCAAATACCATGATCTTTTTCTTGGGAAACCTTCGGGAGACATTTACATAGATGATAAGGGGGTAGATGATGAGTCGTTCTTTGCCAATTAATTTCGTCCCCAAGGGATGGGGCTTTGAGAAGTGGATTGTAAACTGTGAAGAATATTGTGGAAAACTACTTTATTTTGCGAAAGACAAGAAGTGTTCTTGGCATTACCACAAAATTAAAGATGAAGTTTTTTATATACAATCTGGAAAGATTTTGGTAAAATATTCAGACAGTGACGATATAAATGACGCAAAAGAAATTATACTTGAAAAAGGTGACAATTTTCATGTATATACCGGACTTAGGCACCAAATGATAGCCCTAAGAGACACAGAACTATTTGAGTTTTCAACGCAACACTTGGACTCAGATTCTTATAGATTAATCAAAGGAGATTAAAAATGACAGAAACAGAAAATCTACAACTATCCGATCAGGCAGTCGGGGCACTAATGATGGCGCTACAAAAGTCCTTGATGGAACAGAGCGACATCGTTCCAGTTATCAAGGGGTTTGAGTTAAAAGACTCTGAAGCCGGCTTGATGGTAATGAATCCGCCAATGGTCAAGTTTGATAACGAAGAACCAGAGGAGGACGATGCCTAGATACGCCTATCGATGCAAGACGTGCATGAGTGAGTTTGAAGTATTCCACGGGATGTCCGAGAGA
>TARA_R110000787_G_scaffold11003_10_pt1 | contig 19337 bp, 19 predicted proteins | sample TARA_R110000787 | Tara Oceans TARA_R110000787 (sample SAMEA4397920) | marine metagenome | biome: Polar Biome; feature: [DCM] deep chlorophyll maximum layer (ENVO:01000326); material: water (ENVO:00002006), including particulate matter (ENVO:01000060) such as... | depth 35 m
GTGGCCAGAATCTCATTTGTCTGCCCGGCGACAACGGGACGTACAGGCGTTGACCCCCCCCCAGAAAGGCACCGGGCAAGCGGTTTTTGCTTATAGCTTGATCGCCGTCATCACCTGAGGTTCGATCACATCGACACCGGGCAGCCCGTCAACAAGAGCGTCTGCCGTCTGTTCAAGCGCGCCGAATGTTCGATAATGACAAGGTATGACGGTTTTGAAGTCAAAGTATCTCTTGGCGGCATAGGCGGCTCCGGCCATGTCCATCGTGTAATGCCCGCCGGCGCTGAGAATGCCGATATCTGGTTTATGGTAATCGCCCATCCACTCCATATCCGCCATGATCCCCGTGTCTCCGGAGAAGTATATCGTGCGGCCCTCGCCTTTGATCATGAAACCGACTTCGGCACCCATATAGACCGGCCCGTTGTCGCCGTCGACTGAGGAGGAATGCGACGCCGGAACCATTGTCACGGCGACCTTGCCGCAGCTGATTGTACCGCCCTTGTTAAAACCGGTGGTGTTCTTTACACCTTGCGCGTCGAAGTAACCCATCAGTTCGACCATCCCAGCCACCGGTGCCCCTGTTTTTTGTGCCACCATGATCAGGTCTTGGGTATGGTCGAAATGTCCATGTGTGACAAGAATTTGTGTGGTGCCGTCCAAGGCGGTATCATAATTGCTTTGCTCGAGCATCGGGTTGCCCGTCAGCCACGGGTCGACCAACAGGATCTGGTCTTCGATTTCGATGCGAAAGCTGCCGTGACCTAGCCAAATGATATTCATGAGTGTTTTCCTTTGTGCGTACTGACGCGGAGTGTAGCGCGTGTTGCAGCGTTTGGGAGCCTCCGGCGGGAGTTTATTTGGCAAAATGAAGTTGTGCTGCCTTGTTTGGCCGGTTGGGAGCTAGCCCAGCCTTGCAGGGGCGGGCAGGGGGCGATAAACGGCATGCAAAGAGATAGAGGAGCACCCATGTCCATTGACGAGACCACAGCCGCACGGGTGGCGAAACTGGCCCGTATCAAGGTTGAACCCGATGCGTTGTCAGCCCTTGCGCAGGAATTCAATACCATCCTTGGCTTTATCGAACAGCTGAACGAAGTGGATGTCGAGGGGGTGGAGCCGATGACTTCGGTCACACCGCAACTGTTGAAAAAGCGCGACGACGTGGTGCGTGACGGCAACCAGCAGGCCAAGGTGTTGGCAAATGCGCCGGATGCGCGTGAAGGATTTTTTGCGGTGCCGAAGGTGGTGGAATAATGTCTGAACTGAACAAGATGGGCCTGGCAGAGGCGCGTGATGCATTGCGTGCCGGAGATACGTCATCTGTCGAATTGACCGATGCCTGTTTGACCGCGATCAACAGCGCCAGTGCATTGAACGCCTTCGTGCATCACACCGGTGATCTGGCGATGGAGCAGGCCACCGCAGCGGATAAACGTATCAAGGCAGGCGACGCGCCGGCGATGTGCGGGTTGCCGATCGGGATCAAGGACCTGTTCTGCACCAAGGGCGTGCCATCGCAGGCAGGATCACGTATTCTTGAGGGGTTTTTACCCCAGTACGAGAGCACCGTGTCGCAGAAGCTCTTCGACAATGGCGCGGTCATGCTTGGAAAGCTCAACATGGACGAGTTCGCCATGGGCTCGTCTAACGAGACATCAGTTTACGGTAGTGCGGTTAATCCGTGGCGGCGTTCCGGCGAAGATACCAAGCTGACGCCTGGGGGGTCCTCGGGTGGTTCTGCGGCCGCGGTGGCCGCGGATTTATGCCTGGCTGCGACGGGTACCGACACGGGCGGGTCGATCCGTCAGCCTGCCGCGTTTACCGGCACAGTAGGCATCAAGCCAACCTATGGTCGCTGCTCGCGGTGGGGCGTAGTGGCATTCGCGTCGTCGTTGGATCAAGCGGGACCGATGACCAAGTCGGTCCGTGACGCGGCAATCATGCTAGAGGCCATGGCCGGGTTCGATGCCAAGGACAGCACTTCGGTTGATCTGGCGGTACCTGATTTCGAAGCCGCGCTGACTGGTGACATTCGTGGCAAGAAGATCGGGATCCCGCGCGAGTACCGTATGGATGGTATGTCGCACGAAATCGAAAAACTGTGGGCTGACGGAGTCACCATGCTGCGTGACGCTGGGGCCGAGATCGTCGATATTTCGTTGCCGCACACCAAATACGCCCTGCCTGCTTACTATGTGATTGCCCCTGCCGAGGCGTCTTCGAACCTCGCACGGTACGATGGGGTGCGCTATGGCCATCGCGCCAAGATGAATCATGGCGACGGCATCACCGAAATGTACGAAAAGACCCGTGCCGAAGGGTTCGGCCACGAGGTTCAGCGCCGCGTGATGGTGGGAACTTACGTTCTCAGCGCCGGTTTCTACGACGCCTACTACAATCGCGCCCGCAAGGTGCGTACGCTCATCAAGAAGGACTTTGAAGACGTATTTGCATCTGGGGTCGATACGATCCTGACGCCGGCAACGCCTTCGGCCGCTTTCGGACTGAACGAGATGGCCGAGACCGACCCCGTGGCAATGTACCTCAACGACATCTTTACCGTTACTGTCAACCTCGCTGGCCTTCCCGGCATTGCGTTGCCTACAGGGACCAGCGCCCAAGGGTTGCCTTTGGGATTGCAGCTTATCGGGCGCCCATGGGAGGAAGCCGAGTTGCTGTCTACCGCCTATGCGCTGGAACGGTCCGCAGGGTTTATGGCCAAGGCTGAAAAATGGTGGTAAAGAGTTCGGCAACTAGGCAGCACATGTATAAAGTAGGTCCGATGATCACACGCGTTTCAATCGTCGCAGTCTTGGGTTTCGCCCTGGCTGCTTGCCAACCTGCTATTCCTGATAGCGGAAGGGGTGTAGGTTTCGATGGTACCTTCGAGGCGCAGCAGGCTGAACGCGACCGGGCATTGGCAGCAAGCGGAGCGTTTGCCGGGACGGCGATGCCGGCACCTCCGCAGGTCGCGTCGGCGTCGCTTGAGCCGGTAAACGATGGATCACCTGCGGCGGTCGCTGCCGAAACCTCGCGCATCCTTGATGCGACCCGGCCGGGCGGCGTCGGCAATGAGGCAGCAACGAATTCCGGCGTTGAACCTTTGAATGCCAGCCCGTCAAATCCGCCCCCTCCGGTGTTAACGGCAACGGGAATTTCAAGGGAAAACAACTTCGATGCCGTCGCGGGTCAACGCACGATCGAAAGCGACGCCGCACGCATCGCCGCCAACCGGGCGCAATACCGTGTCGTCGCGCCCGAAGCTTTGCCCGACCGGAGCAGTGCGGGACCGAACATCGTGGCCTATGCGCTGCAAAACAAGCATGCCGTGGGGACACCGATCTATACGCGTCGTGGCTTTAACAAAGACCGCAAATATGCACGAGCTTGTGCACAGTACTCACACCCCGATCAGGCGCAACTGGCATTCTTAAGCGATGGTGGCCCGGCAAAGGATCGTGCCGGGATGGATCCTGACGGGGATGGATATGCCTGCGACTGGGATCCACGCCCCTATCGTCGGGGTATCGAAGGCTGACGAAAATGCTTGCCGACGTAACCCTGCGGCCGTCACCCAATTTTGGGGTGCGCCGCAACGGGTTGAAGCCTTCCTTGATCGTTCTGCACTATACCGCCATGGATAGCGCCGCAAGCGCGCTTGACCGGTTGTGCGACGCCGCAAGCGAAGTGTCGGCGCATTACCTGATTACCGGACGGGGCAAGACGTATCAGCTGGTGGCAGAAGATCAGCGCGCATGGCATGCGGGGCAGGGGGAGTGGCACGGCCTGGATGACGTCAACTCACGGTCAATCGGGATCGAGCTGGACAATCGCGGCAACCACCCTTTCTCCGAACCGCAGATGGTCACGCTCGAAACGTTGCTGCGCGACATTATGAACCGCTGGCACATTCCGCCGTCCGGGGTGATCGGTCACTCTGATATCGCGCCCGGCCGCAAGATCGATCCCGGCCCGCGTTTCGACTGGGCACGCCTGGCCCGAGTGAACCTTGCGGGGGCGGGGGGCTCGTTTGACACTGGCGCAACGCCGTCCTCGGCTCAATTCAGCAGCGCAGCCCAAGCGGCAGGCTTCACGGCCAAGGTCGATATCGACACACTGCTTGCGTCAACCCGCTTGCGCTTTGCGCCGTGGCGGCAGGGTCCGCTCTGCGCGGCCGACATGGACCTTTGTCACAAGTTCTAGATGCGGCACCGGCTTCCAAATGGCCTTAAATCCCCGCCGGAGGCTCCCTCCCTACGAAACCGATTGACCCGCGTTGATCTTTACCGCTAGGTCTGCGCTGCGCGGAGAGCTGGATGGCCGCGGTCTTGGTAACAGGGTCGAGGAAAGTCCGGACTCCCAGAAGAAACGGTGCCGGGTAACGCCCGGGCGGGGTAACCCGACGGACAGCGCCACAGAAAACAAACCGCCATTGCGACGGGTCGGGCGACCGATACCACCGCGGTGGTAAGGGTGAAACGGTGCGGTAAGAGCGCACCGCGGAGGTGGTAACATCTCCGGCATGGCAAGCCCTACCGGGAGCAATGCCGAATAGGGACCGCGTGCCGCGCTTGGCAACAGGCAAGGCGGGGCTGCTTCTGCCCCAGCAGGTCCGGGTTGGCAGCTATAGCCGTGCAGGTAACTGCGCGGTCAGAGGAATGGTCATCCCCTGTCGCAAGGCAGGGACAGAATCCGGCTTACAGGCTCTCCGCGCAATTTGGGAACCTCATATGGAAATTACTCTCGGAAAACTGAATTTTTACGCGCTGTTTCGTGCTGCTTTTTGAAATAGCGGTTGACTCGGGCGCAGGCGTGGCTAGAACCCAAAACTCAGGATTTCACGAGTACCGGTCGATCAACGGCCTGCTCGTCGTTGCAGGAGAACGACTATGGCGAAGCCAACCACGATCAAGATCCGTCTGAACTCGTCCGCGGGCACAGGCCATTTCTACGTCACAAAGAAAAACGCGCGTACCATGACCGAAAAGATGGTCATCAAAAAGTATGACCCCGTTATTCGCAAGCACGTTGAATACAAAGAAGGCAAGATCAAGTAAGATCTTTCCGATAATGTGATAGCAGGACCGCACCTCGAGAGTGCGGTCTTTTGCGTAGTGCCTCCACGAATTGTAGCATTTCTGCCCAGAAAGCCATGTGATGCCCAAAGAAGGTCACTATATCAATCGCAGCAATTGGCTTCGTGCCGCCGTTCTTGGGGCCAATGACGGTATCGTTTCAATTTCCAGCTTGCTGGTCGGCGTTGCCGCTGCGGGCATGGCTTCGGGCAGTGTCGCCCTTACCGGCTTTGCCGGCCTTACAGCCGGTGCCCTGTCCATGGCGGCGGGGGAATATGTGTCGGTCTCGGCCCAGGCTGATGTTGAGGCTGCCGATCTGGAGCGTGAACGGATCGCTCTTGAGGAAGACCCCGATTACGAGCTCGAGGAACTGGCCGAGGGGCTCGAAAGTCGCGGCGTCGAAGCAAAACTGGCCATGAGGGTCGCGACCCAGTTGACCGACCATGACGCGCTTGCCGCCCATGCCCGCGAGGAGCTGGGGATGTTTGGGCTTGCAGGTCAGGCAGATCCACTTCAGGCGGCCGGGGCATCGGCGTTGGCCTTTGCCGTCGGTGGAATATTTCCGTTATTGGCTGCTTTGCTTGCGCCGCAAGGGGCTGCGGTCCTCCCGATCGCGGTTGTGGCGACCTTGGCGCTGGCGCTTCTTGGGGGCAGCGGTGCCAAGCTGGGCGGGGCACCGATGCGACCCGCTATCCTGCGTGCCGTGACATGGGGGGCGGTTGCGATGGTGTTTACCGCAGGGGTAGGTCAGTTGTTCGATGTCGCGGTTTGACCCGAGCTTCTTGAATCGACTGTTTCCGGCTTCCGCACGCAGCGACGCGCCTTACACATCGTTGCTTACTGCGCTAGGCGGCACACTCCCGCGTTGGTGCGACGGTCGTCAGGCATACTGTTTGATCAGCCTCAACATTCATCATTGCAAATAAAAACGCCTACCGGAAGGAATTCCGATAGGCGTCAGACCGTAGCTTGGTCATTCTGCGAACTGGCAGATAGACTTATTCGCGATTGCCGAACAGCTGCAACAGCATCATGAACATGTTGATAAAGTTCAGGTACAGGCTCAGCGCGCCCATGATCCCCGACTTTTGCAACCATTCCTGATCACCGTGCTGCGCATGGGCAAGATAGGTGTTCTTGATATTCTGTGTGTCATAGGCGGTCAGACCCGCGAAGATCAGCACACCGATGGCCGAAATTGCGAACACCAGTGCTGGCGACCCGAGGAAGATGTTAACGATCGATGCAACGACCAGACCGATAACGCCCATGATCAGGAAGCTACCCCAGCCCGAGATGTCTTTTTTGGTTGTATAACCCCAAAGAGACAGACCGGCAAAGGCGATCGAGGTCACGAGGAAGATCTGGATGATCGAGTAACCGGTGAATACCAGAAAGATCGAACTGATCGAAACGCCCATTACCGCCGCGAACGCATAGAACAATGTCTGCGCCGTAGCCGCCGAAATCCTGTTCATGGCTGCGCCAAGACCGAAGACAAAGGCGAGAGGGGCGAACATCACGACCCACTTCAGCGGCGACATGTATAGCGCCGATCCGAACGATGTCAGGTATTTGCCAGTACCGATCTGCGCGGCGGCAGCGGACGGGTCAGTCGTGACAGCGAGACCAGAAATGGCCCAAGCTGCTGCAAAGGTAATCAACATGCCGATCGACATGGTGCCATACACTTTGTTCATGTGGGCGCGCAGCCCTTCGTCGATAGCGGCGGCGCGGGTTCCGGCTGCGGACCGGATGGTGTTCACGTCGACCATGAATGTCCTCCAATTGGTACAAGAGTTGCGAAGCGGATTGTCCGACCTCGGTATTGCCTTGAATATCGTGACAGGAGTCAATGTTTTCAAGAGTTTTTGATACATAAAATATATCAAGTTATCGTTCTTCTTGCTAGTGTCACATACGGAGCATTGTGAGCTTTCACAAGCTAATGCCGAGCGAACGGGTTGTCGGGTGGCCTGTATCCATAAATGACTGGCAGTGGACGTAATTTACCATTTATGCGGTTTTCCGGCAAACATGGCCGCTGAGCCGAAATAGCTGCACCCGCGATTTTGCGATATCCATGAAGGTGCCGGTAATTTTTAGATTCCGGCGTGTAATCATAAACGTCAAAGTCAGGGGAATACGGTATGATTCCCTGATATGACTCGAAAATCGGTTGGACGGCGCTAAATTTGAGGAAATTACTCAGGAAAACTGTTTCATCCAAGATTGCGACGTAAAGTTTATTCAATCGTCGGGGGAATATTGTAGATTAATTTTGAAACAGTGTGTTTCCAGAACAATTGTCTGGCGCGGTAGGCCTGACTTTGCGTCAACGAACCGAAAGCTTGGACAATATCATAGAAAACTTGAACTAATTTGCATGAATGAAAGAAGTTCTTTTTTGCGGAGGAGTAAATCATTGCTAACCTAATCGCACGGATAAGGTGTAAACTTAGTTGTTGTTGCAACGTACGATGATTCTGATGCGCGGAAACTCTGGAAAATATTGGACAGTCGTCCACTTTCATTTCGTTTGCGCATGAAGCTTAAATTTGTAAGTTGCACCCCAGTTTGGAAATTGTCTGATCTTAAGGGCTGTTTCTTGTGAAAGTAACGAATAGCGCAAATCTACGCGCTTTTGTCAGGAAAGAAAATTGATGCCGCACAAAGTAGATGTTCACGTAGGGCAACGTATCCGTCAGCGTCGCTGGTTGGTGGGCATGACCCAGCAAAAGCTTGCTGAAATGGTTGGCATTAAGTTCCAGCAAATCCAAAAATACGAAACAGGGGCCAACCGGGTCAGTGCTTCGCGTTTGTGGGAAATAGCGGATGCGCTCGATATTGATGTGGCCCATTTCTTTGAAGGCATAGAAAACGAAAAAGTCAACGCGGGCTCAACCCGGTCGAATGTGCCGGCCGATCTGGTCGGCGACAAGGAAGCGATGGACCTTGTACGGTCTTATTACGCGATACCTGAAAACCAGCGGCGCCGCTTGTTCGAGCTTGCCCGCGTGCTGAGCGATGTGGCTTGAGGCTGTACATTACCATCTGATGTTGTAACCGTAGGGCGAAACTTCAGGCCGGTTACATGAATAAAAGCACTCATTTTGATCCCGACGTCTTGCGGGTAGGGCATTTGCTGGCCGATGCGGCGCGCGCCGCCACACTGCCGTTTTTTCGCAGGGCTGATCTTGTCGCGGACAACAAGCTGGCCGGTGGCTATGATCCGGTGACTATCGCGGATCGTGAAGCAGAACGTGTAATGCGCGAGATACTTGCGCGAGAGCGCCCTCGGGATGCGGTTCTGGGGGAAGAATACGGTGCCTTGTCCGGGACGTCGGGTCTGACGTGGGTGCTTGACCCGATCGACGGAACCCGAGGGTTTGTATCGGGAACGCCGACCTGGGGTGTTCTGATCGCGCTGGGCGACGCCGAGGGGCCGTTTTTTGGGATCATTGACCAGCCCTATATCGGTGAACGTTTTGTCGGAACGCCGTCAGGGGCCGAATTGACCGGCCCTGCGGGAAAAACCGCGCTGGTAACGCGGGCTGCACGCGATTTGTCCCAGGCCACTGTCATGACGACGTTTCCCGAAGTGGGTACGCGCGACGAGGCGACAGCGTTTGCCGAGGTATCGCGCCAGGCAAGGCTTACCCGATATGGGATGGATTGCTACGCATACGGGTTGGTGGCGGCGGGCCAGATCGATCTGGTGATCGAGGCCGGATTGCAACCTTATGACATCCAGGCACCTATCGCTGTGGTTCAGGCCGCGGGGGGCGTTGTGACCGATTGGCAAGGGGGCCCGGCCCATAATGGCGGGCGTACGGTCGCTGCTGCCAATGCCGACATCCACGCGCAGGCGCTGGCTGTGCTGGGATCGTGTCCGCGATGATTGAACTGCTGATCCGAAACGCCGGGCATATCCTGACGATGGATGATACGCGCCGTGAGCTTTCGAATGGCGATGTGTTGATCCGTGACGGAGAGATCGCGGCGATCGGGCAGGGCCTTGTCACGACCGGCGAGACATTGGACGCAGCGGGCTGTGTCGTAACGCCAGGCTTGGTAAATACACATCATCACCTATTCCAAACCTTGACCCGCGCGGTGCCGGGCGGCCAGGATGCCTTGCTTTTCGGATGGTTGAAAACGCTGTACCCGATCTGGGCCAGATTCACGCCGGACCATATGTTTGTATCGGCACAGGTCGGGCTGGCCGAGCTGGCGCTTTCTGGATGCACGTTCAGCTCGGACCATCTTTACCTGTATCCAAACGGTACCAGCATCGACGACACCATCTATGCCGCCGCAGAGATCGGCATGCGGTTTCACCCGACACGCGGCGCGATGAGCATAGGTGAAAGCAACGGCGGCTTGCCGCCGGATCATCTGGTCGAAACCGAAGCCGCGATTTTGGAAGATTGTGTCAGGGTCATCGACAGGTTTCACGACACGGCGGCCTCTTCTATGTGCCGGGTCGGGGTCGCGCCCTGTTCGCCGTTCTCGGTCAGCCGCGATCTGATGCGTGACGCCGCAATTCTTGCAAGAGACAAAGCCGTCATGTTGCACACGCACCTGGCGGAAAACGATCAGGACATCGCCTATTCACTTGAAACCTTTGGCTGTCGGCCCGGCCAATATGTGCAGGATCTGGAATGGGTCGGGTCAGATGTTTGGCTTGCCCATTGCGTCAAGCTGGACCAGAGCGAAATTGATCTGTTTGCGGCAACCCGAACCGGCGTTGCGCACTGCCCATGTTCCAACTGTCGGCTTGGGTCGGGGATCGCACCAGTTCGCGCCATGCGAGACCGAGGCGTCCCCGTCGGCATCGGCGTGGACGGATCGGCCAGCAACGATGCAGGAAATTTGATCGCCGAAGCGCGCCAGGCGATGCTGTTGCAAAGGGTGGCAAACGGCGCGGATGCCATGAGCGCCCGCGAAGCGCTGGAGCTTGCCACCCGTGGCGGTGCCGATATTCTGGGACGCCCGGAATGTGGCCGTATCGCCGTCGGAGCGCGCGCGGATATCGCAATCTGGGACGTCAGCGGGATAGAATCTGCGGGGAGCTGGGACCCAGCTGCGCTGCTTCTTGCCGGCCCCACAACCGTTCGGGACCTGTTGGTTGAGGGACGCAGGGTGGTGCGCGACAGGCAGATATGTACCATCGACCTGCCGGCGCTGATCGCGAAGCAAAACAAGCTCGCCCAGGCTCTGAAGGACTGTCTATGAAAAGTTTCATTGTTGGTTTCGCGTTGACCCTCGCCACCGCATCATCTGGTCTTGCTGATCCAGAGGCGACCCGGATCGTGAACGAGATACGCGCGGCGAAGGGTCGTGCAGGGCTGGTTTATTCATCCAGGCTCGAGGCTGCTGCCAGAGTTCATGCGCTGGACATGGCCAAGCATGGCTATTTCGCCCATGAGGGGCGTAACGGAGAAACTGTCGGTGATCGAGTGCGCAACCAAGGCTATGAGTGGTGTTTTGTCGCGGAAAACATTGCCAAGGGGCAGCGCGATCTGAAACAGGTCATGCAGGGTTGGGCCGCATCACCGGGGCATTACAAGAATCTGACAAGCGGTAAAGCGGTGGCGTTCGGGCTGGCGCGGGGACCAGGGCGAATATGGGCGATGGTTCTCGGCGCGCCATGTTAGCCCCAGGCACCGGTATCTGCTTTGCGCTGATGGCCCTGGTTATGAAAGCAGGTTGTCAACGTGACCGGCGTGGGGGTTGATTGCGCTGGACGCTCCGCGGGGAGCTTATCTGGCAAAATGAACAGCAGGATCAGGGACGTTTTCGCCCGTTGACCCAGACCGATTGGACCGCGCGGTCGTCGCCCATCATGATCGTGGCAAATAGCCTGTCCCAGACTGAATCGGCATTTGCGCTACGTTGTTCGATAGCGGGGGTCGAAGCAAGGTCGAGCACGGTGATATCCGCCTCGCGCCCCGGGGTCAGGCTGCCGATTTTATCGTGCAAATGAAGGCTGCGCGCCGAGCCGGCCGTTGCCAGCCAGATCAGCTGGGCTGCGTGCAGCGGGGTGCCGCGAAGCTGTCCGATTTCATAGGCGGCGGCCATGGTTCGCAGCATTGAGAAAGATGAGCCACCGCCTGTGTCGGTCGCCAGCCCCACGGGGATCTGCCGGGAGGCGAGTTTGGCCATATCGAACAGGCCCGATCCGATGAATGTGTTTGATGTCGGACAGTGAACGACAGCGGCACCGGTTTCTGCCAAACGGTCCAGTTCACGTGGTTCCAGGTGGATGGCGTGGCCGAACAGGGCGCGTTCCCCGATCAACCCGTGTTCCTCGTAGGTGTCGAGGTAGTCGCGCGCGCCTGGCACAAGATCGCGGACCCAGGCGATTTCGTCCAATTGTTCGCTCAGGTGGGTTTGCATCAGGCAGTCCGGGTGCTCGGCCCAAAGGGCCCCCAAGGCCGCAAGCTGGTCCGGGGTCGAGGTCGGCGTGAAGCGCGGGGTGATGGCATAACCGGCGCGTCCCTTGCCGTGCCAGCGTTCGATCAGTGTCTTGCTGTCATCGTAGGCGGATTGTGCCGTGTCGCGCAGGCCTTCGGGGGCATTGCGGTCCATGCAGGTTTTGCCAGCGACGACGCGTTGACCCCGCTGCGCGGCGGCGGTGAATATCGCGTCAACGCTGTGAGGCGCGACAGTGGCAAAACTACAGACGGTGGTGGTGCCGTGGTCCAACGTCAGATCCAGGTACCGCCCGGCGATCCGCGCTGCATAATGCGGATCGGCCAGGCGCATTTCTTCGGGGAAGGTGTAGCTGTTAAGCCAGTCGATCAGTCGTTTGCCCCAACTGGCGATGATTGCGGTTTGTGGATAGTGCACGTGGGCGTCGACGAAACCGGGGCAGAGCAGCGCATCGCCATAGTCGTGAACTGTTGCTTCGGGATGCGCGGATCGCAAGGCCGAGGCCGGGCCGACGGCGATGATCTTGCCCGCCGCGACCAGCACCCCGCCCGCGCTGTCGATCCGCACCGTGTCTTCCCATGACGTTGTCATCGGGTTGCCTGAAAAATGCAGGGTCTGGCCCAGCAGAAGGTTCGTTTTTGTCATGGCACCTGTCTAAGGGCCATCTTTGACAGGGACAATCGGCTTGATGCTGATTTTCACGCCATTGTAACCGTTGCTTGCCGCGCATATGGTCTGAGCCAACAACAAACGGGAGCAGCCATGGTAGACGAACCTCAGGAATTCGAACTGGCCGCCGATGCTGACGATGATTCCGAAGCCTACAAGCTGAACAAGCGGGCGGTGGATTCCATCCTCTATGCGGTCGAGATCGACGATGCCGCGAAGCTGACCGAATTGATGGAGCCGTTGCACGCAGCGGATATCGCGGACCTTCTTGAGCAAATCAGTGGATTTGAACGGACCAAGCTGATCCGTCTTTACGATCGGGAGTTCGACGGTGAGATCCTGTCGGAACTCGACGAATCGATCCGTGAAGAAGTCATTGCCATTCTGACGCCGGAAGTTCTGTCGGATGCGGTTCGCGACATGGACAGCGATGATGTCGTTGACCTGATCGAAGATCTAGAGGATGCACAGGCCGCGTCTATCCTGGGTGCCTTGGAAGATGCCGACAGGGTCGCGGTTGAGCAGGCGCTGACATACCCCGAATATTCGGCTGGTCGCCTGATGCAACGCGAGGTCGTGATGGCCCCTGAACATTGGACCGTTGGCGAGGCGATTGACCATTTGCGCGCCACCCCCGAGGAGGACCTGCCGGATCAGTTCTATCACATCGTGATGGTAAACCCGCGCCTGCACCCGGTGGGCAACGTAACTTTGGGCAAGCTGATGCGGTCGAAGCGCAATACGCCGCTTCGTGATATCCTCGAGGAAACCTTTCAGGTCATTCCCGCCCTGCGCGACGAGGGCGACGTGGCTTATGCCTTTAACCAGTATCACCTGATCTCTGCCCCGGTGGTAGATGACGAGGGCCGGTTGATCGGTGTGATTACCATAGATGATGCGATGTCCGTGTTGGATGAAGAACACGAAGAAGACATCCTGCGCCTTGCGGGTGTCGGGGAGGGGTCGCTCTCTGACCGCGTCATCGAAACCACCAAACAGCGCCTGCCTTGGCTGGCCGTCAATCTGGTCACAGCGATTGCCGCGTCGCTGGTGATCGCCCAGTTCGAGGTCGCGATCGCGCAGATTGTGGCGCTGGCTGTCCTGATGCCGATCGTTGCGTCGATGGGGGGCAATGCAGGCACGCAGAGCCTGACCGTTGCCGTGCGGGCGATTGCGACCCGCGACCTTACCGGTTCCAACGTCTGGAGAGTTATCCGCCGCGAATGTCTGGTCGGGCTGGTCAACGGGGCGATATTTGCCGTCATCATGGCAATCGTCGGGTTCATCTGGTTTGGCTCGCTCGCCCTTGGCTATGTGATCGCGACGGCGATGGTGGTAAATATGGTGGTTGCCGGTCTGGCCGGTACGGGTATCCCGATTTTGCTGGAACGTATCGGTGTCGACCCTGCATTGGCATCGGGCGCATTTGTGACGACCGTGACGGATGTCGTCGGGTTCTTTGCCTTTTTGGGGCTCGCGGCGGCTGTGCTTTTGTGACTGATCTGGCGACTGTCAAGGCAGCAGCTCGAAAGGCCGGGTTTGCCCGCCGAAAACCGCTGTTCGAAGCGGCGACTGCCGCGCAGGCGGGGTATCTGAGCGAGGTGTTGGCAGGATATCGCGCGGTACCTCTGTCGGGCTTCATGCCGATCAAAACAGAAATAGATCCGCGACCCGCAATGGCCGAAGCCGCGGCGCATGGCCCTGTGGGCGTACCGGTGATTATCGATGCGGCCAAGCCGTTGCGCTTTTCGCGCTGGACGCCGGATGCGGTTCTGGTCGAGGGGCGCTTTGGGGCGCAAATCCCCCAAGTCGAAGATTTCTTTGACCCTGAAATCGTGATTGTGCCGTTACTGGCATTCGACCGCCGTGGGGGGCGGCTTGGCTATGGCGGCGGCTTTTACGACCGCACGCTGGAACAACTGCGCGCCCGCCGCGCTACGCTTGCCATCGGGTTTGCCTTTGCGGGGCAAGAGGTCGACGATCTGCCGCTTGAGCCGACCGATCAGCCGTTGGACATGATCGTCACCGAGACAGGGGTGATCGAGGTAGCAGCCAAGCGGGGTTGAAATCTCGAAATCCTCGTTGCCCTCTTGCCCTTCGCGTCTGCGCGGCCTAACCGTGGGGCATGAAAATACTCTTTCTTGGCGATGTCATGGGCCGTGCGGGCCGCCGCGCGATTACTGAAAACCTTTCGCGTTTGCGGACGGAATGGAAGCTCGATTTTGTCGTGGTGAACGGTGAAAACGCGACTTCGGGAATGGGGCTTTCGGGCACCCACGCGAAGGCGCTGCTGGACGGGGGCGCAGATTGTCTGACCTTGGGCGACCATGCGTTCGATCAAAAAGACATGCTCGGTTTTATTGAACAAGAACCGCGCATCATCCGTCCGCTGAATTTCTCAAAGAACGCGCCCGGCAAAGGAGCGCGTCTGTTCACGGCACAAAACGGGCGCAAGGTACTGGTGACGCAGGCCCTGGGCCAAGTGTTCATGAAACGGCCCTACGACGATCCTTTCTCGGCGCTTGAACCGGTGCTCAAGTCGCACCCTTTGGGGGGTATGGCGTCGGCTGTCATCGTGGACATACACTGCGAGGCTACGTCGGAAAAAATGGCTATGGGGCATTGGTGTGACGGACGCGCCAGCCTCGTTGTGGGAACCCACACGCATGTACCTACATCGGATGCGATGATCTTGCCCAAAGGCAGCGGATATCTGACCGATGCCGGCATGACCGGCGACTATAATTCAGTGATCGGAATGGAGAAAACCGAACCCCTGCGTCGCTTTGTTACCGGTATGCCCAAAGACCGTTTCACGCCCGCCAACGAAGAGGCGACCCTGAGCGGCGTCTATATCGAAACCGATGACCGTTCCGGCAAAGCCACGCGCATTGTTCCGATCCGGCAGGGCGGCAAGCTGCAACAAAGCGCACCGTGACACGTCGGCAGATTGCGTTCTACACCGCGTTCCTCGCAGTGTTGGGGGCAGGCTGGGGCTTTACGCAACCGATGACCAAGATTGCGGTCAGCACCGGATATCAGCATTTCGGGCTCGTGTTCTGGCAAATGGTCATTGGGGCGGTCTTCATGACCGTGATCAACACGTTTCGGTGCAAGCGCTTGCCGATCAGGCGACCCTACCTTTGGCTGTACCTGCTGCTTGCCCTGATCGGCACAATCATCCCCAATACGGCCGGATATCAAGCGGCGGTCTGGCTGCCGTCCGGCGTGTTGTCGTTGTTGCTCAGCATTGTGCCGATGTTCGCATTCCCCATCGCGTTGGCAATGGGGCTTGACCGTTTCAGCATACGTCGTATGGGGGGCTTGGCGTCCGGGCTTGCAGGGGTGCTGGTGCTGGTGGTGCCGGGGTCCGACCTCTCGGGGTCGCTACCGGCATTCTGGATATTTGTCGCGCTGATTGCAGGCCTGTGCTACGCGTTGGAAGGCAATATCGTCGCCAAATGGGGCATCCTCGACCTTGATGCCTTTCAGGTCCTGCAAGGTGCCTCGGTTACTGGTGCGTTGATCATTCTTCCGGTGGCGATAGCGACGGGGCAATTCATCGACCCGACACCACCGCTTGATGCTGCACAAATGGCGCTGCTGGCGTCGTCTGTTGTGCATGTCCTGGTGTACTCTGGATACATGTGGCTGGTGGGGCGCGCCGGTGCGGTATTTGCCGTTCAGGTAAGCTATCTGGTGACGGGGTTCGGGCTGATCTGGGCCAAGATCATCCTGTCCGAGGCATATGCGCCTACGTTATGGATCGCGCTTGCGATGATGTTTGCCGGGCTTTATCTCGTGCAGCCGCGCCCCAAGGCAGCGCTTGCCCAAGTTGATCCGATCAGCGACACTGACAGCTGAATTTCATCTGCCTGTGCTGGATATATTTGAATGGATTTTCTGAACCTTTCGCAAGGCTCCTCTGCAATATTGGCCTTGATCGTCGTCGTCGTGATGTTGGTCTTGTTCGTACGCGAAACGCTGCCCACCGAAGTCGTCGCCCTGGCCGGCACCGCCGTCATGTTGGCGCTTGGCATCTTGCCTTATGACGACGCCCAGGCGGTGTTGCAGAACTCGGCCCCCTGGACCATCGCGGCGATGTTCATCGTGATGGGCGCGCTGGTGCGTACCGGCGCGCTTGATGTGCTTACACGGCTGGCCGAGCGCTATGCCAAGACACATCCCAAGACCGCAGTCGTGGGGGTGATTATCGCCGTCATGGCGGCGTCAGCGATCATGAATAACACGCCGGTGGTCGTCGTGATGATTCCGGTTGTCGTGCAGCTTAGCCAAACCTTGGGCACCAAGGCATCCAAGCTGCTGATCCCCCTCAGCTACGCTGCGATAATGGGGGGATCACTGACCCTGATCGGTACCTCGACCAACCTGTTGGTCGACGGCGTCGCCCGCTCCCAGGGGCTGGAACCTTTCGGTATTTTCGAGATATTGCCGATCGGTTTGGTCGTCTGTACGTGGGGGCTGATCTACATGGCGGTGTTTGCTCCGAAATTGCTGCCGGCCCGTGACAGTATGGCCAATATGCTGTCAGACCGTTCAAAGATGAAATTCTTCACCGAAGCGGTGATTCCGCCCGAGTCCAATCTGATCGGCCGTCAAGTAACCGATGTACAGTTGTTCAAACGCGAAGGCGTGCGTCTGATAGATGTGGTGCGCGGGGACCAATCACTGCGACGCGACCTGTCGGCGGTGCAGCTTCAACTAGGCGACCGCGTGGTCTTGCGCACCCAAATGACCGAACTGCTGAGCCTTCAGGCGAACAAGGAACTAAAGCGTGTCGATCAGGTGTCAGCCGTCGAAACCTCCACGGTCGAGGTGCTGATTACGCCGGGCTGCAAGATGGTAGGCCGCTCCCTGGGGGCGTTGCGCCTGCGGCGGCGATACGGGGTCTATCCGCTGGCGGTACACCGCAGAAACCAGAACATAGGGCGGCAACTTGACGAACTGATCGTCAAGGTCGGCGACACACTCTTGCTCGAAGGCGCGATGGCCGACATCCAGCGCCTCGCCTCGGACATGGACATGGTAGATGTCTCGCAGCCCTCGGCCCGGGCTTTTCGCCGGGGCCATGCGCCCATCGCGATCGCGGCGCTGATCGGCATCGTGGTCCTGGCAGCTCTGAACGTTGCACCGATCCTGCTGCTCGCCGTCCTTGCGGTGGCACTCGTGCTTGTCACCGGCTGCATTGACGCAGAAGAAGCCTTCAGCTTTATAGACGGTCGCCTTCTGGCGCTGATTTTCTCGATGCTTGCCGTTGGCGCCGGCTTGCAGAATTCAGGGGCGATCAATCTTATTGTAGACAGCACCGCTCCGTTTCTAAGCACATTATCGCCTTTCTACGTGATCTTCGCCGTCTTCATTTTGACCACAACACTGACCGAAATCGTGTCGAACAACGCCGTCGCCGTAATCATGACACCCATAGCGATCAGCCTTGGCTCGGCGCTGGGCCTGGACCCGCGCCCGCTGGTCGTGGCTGTGATGATCGCCGCTTCATGTGCATTCGCTACGCCCATAGGATATCAAACCAACACGCTTGTATACGGCCCGGGCGGGTACAGGTTTACCGACTTCATGCGCATCGGCATCCCCCTGAACCTGACAATGTCGCTGCTGGTGTCCGCCGTGATCCCGCTTATCTGGTAAAGCCGCCAACAGCTTCCAAATGGAACGAAATCCCGGGGGTCCGGGGGCTGGCCCCCGGTTTTCCCCCAAACTGCTCTAAAGGGGCCAGAACACCAGGATCGCCGGGATGGACACGGCAACAACAATGATCTCCAATGGCAGACCCATTCGCCAGTAATCGCCGAAAGAATATCCGCCCGGCCCCAGTATCAGGGTGTTGTTCTTGTGCCCGATAGGCGTCAGGAACGCACTTGATGCAGCCACGGCGACCGCCATGAGGAATGGATCGGGCGATACATCCAGGGTCTGCGCCATCGTGATACCCACCGGGGCCGCGACGATTGTGGTTGCGGTGTTGTTCAATACATCCGACAAGGTCATGGTGACGATCATCAAAACCGTCAATACCACCCATGCAGGCATCCCATCGGTCAGGCCGATCAAGGCGTTCGCGATCAGTTCGGTCCCTCCCGATGTCTCAAGCGCCGCTCCCAGCGGTATCATGGACCCCAGCAATACGATCACGGGCCATTCGATATGGGTGTAAAGCTCCGACAGGGGTACGATACGGGCCAGAACATAGGCGACCACCACAAGCCCCAGGGCCACCGGCAAATAGATCAGCCCAAAGCTCGCCGCTGTGACGCCGCCGGCAAAAAGACCGATTGCCAACCAAACCTTGCTGTCTTCGGTTACCGCCAGCCCGCGATCGGCAAGTGGCAGCACACCGAGCCATTCAACCACATGGGCCGCTGTGTCCCGCGGCACCAGCAGCAGCAGGATATCACCGGCCTGAAGCTCGGTCTTGCGCAATTGCGATGTTATGCGTCTGCCGCGGCGGGAAATTCCCAAAAGCACCGATCTTTGCCGCCACGAAAGACCGACCGCCTGTGCGGACCGGCCATGCAACCGTGAATCAGGGGTGACCACCACCTCGACGATCTCGACGCCTTCTCCACCAGCCTTGAGCAACTCCTCACGATCCGCGTCAGTGACGTTCAGGCCCAAGGTGGTGCGAAATTCGTCCAGTGCATCAGGGGTTGCCTCCAGCACCAGTGCATCACCTTGCTTGAGCGATACGTTGCGCGCTTGGCCATACATCCGGTTGCCTTCCCGTATGAGGCCGAGAATGACGACATCGGCCTTGTCGGCCGCCTCTTGCAGCTCGGCCAGACGCTTGCCAATTTGCGAATTACCCTCCGGTACAGTCAATTCGGCAATGTATTGCGAAAGATCTTCTGGCTGCAACGCGTTGTGTTCTCGCGCAGGTATGAACCGCCACCCGATCAACGCGACAAATGCAAGCCCGGCAACCGCAGCGATGCCTCCGACCGGGGCAAAGTCGAACATTCTGAACGGCGCACCCAGCGATTCTTGCCGGATGGACGCGATGATGATGTTGGGCGGGGTCCCTATCAAGGTGACCATGCCGCCCAGAATGGTCGCAAAACTCAGGGGCATGAGGCTCAGTCCCGGGTTGCGCTTGGCCTTGCGCGCGGTCTGAAT
>TARA_R110000787_G_scaffold15402_8_pt1 | contig 19308 bp, 17 predicted proteins | sample TARA_R110000787 | Tara Oceans TARA_R110000787 (sample SAMEA4397920) | marine metagenome | biome: Polar Biome; feature: [DCM] deep chlorophyll maximum layer (ENVO:01000326); material: water (ENVO:00002006), including particulate matter (ENVO:01000060) such as... | depth 35 m
CGCCGAAGGCGTGACGGAGGGGCATCTGGTCGAAGCCGGGACCCCTCCACCACGCTTCGCGTGGTCCCCCTCCCCGAAGCTGGCGCTTCAGGGAGGATGTTGATGCTCTCCAGCATATCGAAGGCTTTCCTGATACAGGTCAGCATGCCGAGCGCCAATATATCGACCTTCATCAGGCCGAGCGTGTCGATATCATCCTTGTCCCATTCGATGAACGTGCGGTCGTCCATCGCGGCATTGTGGATTGGCACGGTTTCGTCGAGCCGGTCCTGGGTCAGCACGAAGCCGCCGACATGTTGCGACAGGTGGCGGGGGAATTGCAATATCTGCTGGACCAGATCGCCGAGCCGCCGGATCTCCGGATTGTCGGGATCGAGGCCGGTTTCGGCAAAACGCTTGTCGGGGGTCTTGCCACCGTGACTGCCCCAGACGGTGCTCGACAGGCGGCTGGTGATATCCTCCGACAGGCCGAGCGCCTTGCCGACCTCGCGGATCGCGCTGCGCGAGCGATAGTGGATCACGGTCGCGGCAATCCCGGCGCGGTGGCGGCCATAGCGGGCATAGATATATTGGATCACTTCCTCGCGCCGCTCATGTTCGAAATCGACATCGATATCCGGCGGCTCGCGGCGTTCCTCGGAAATGAAGCGCGAGAAGAGCAGGTCATGTTCCATCGGATCGGCCGAGGTGATACCGAGTAGGTAACAGACCGCGCTATTCGCCGCCGACCCGCGCCCCTGACAGAGAATGCCCTGATCCTGCGCAAATTTGACGATGTCGTGGACGGTCAGAAAATAGGGTGCATATTCCATTGTCTCGATCAATCGCAATTCTTCGTCGACCTTTGTGCGCAATCGTTCGGGAAGAGTCTCGCCATGGCGCTCATGGGCGGCGGTCCAGGTCAGATGCGCGAGCCAGCCCTGTGGCGTCCAGCCTTCGGGCACCGGCTCTTCGGGATAATGATAGCTCAGTTCGTCGAGCGTAAAATCGACGAGCTGGAGCAACTTTTGCGTCTCGGCCAGCGCCTCCGGATAGTCCCGGAACAGGCGCGCCATTTCTGACGGTGGTTTGAGAAAACGTTCGGCATTGGCGGCGAGCAGGCGTCCGGCCTTGGCGATCGTCGTCTTCTCGGCGATGCAGGTGAGAATGTCGTGGAGGGGACGTTGTTCGGGCGTCGCGTAGAGCGGGTTATTGGTTGCCAGGAGCGGGATGCCGGTCGTTTTGGAGAGATTGCGCAGCTTGGCGAGGTAGCGCTTGTCGGGGCCAGAGCGGGGCATGGCGGCGCCCAGCCAGATATGGGGGGTGAGCGAGTGGAGGTTCGTAATAAGCCCCTCCCTTTTAAGGGAGGGGGAAGGGGTGGGATATGAGGAAGCTGGCTCGATGCCAGCTTCTGAATTTCTTTGACGGACTTCCCCACCCCAACCCCTCCCCTGAAGGGGAGGGGCTAAAATGATTAAGGCCCAGTCCTCGTCGCACCATTCCAGCAAATCCGCCGCATAGAGAAAACATTCCCCCTTCTCCGCCCGCAAATTGCCGGTCGAGAGCAGCCGTGTCAGCCGCCCCCAGCCGCGCCGGCCCAGCGGATAGACAATCACCTCCGGCGTATCATCGGCAAAGACCAGCCGCGACCCGACGATCAGTTTGAAATCCGGCAGCACCAGCCCTTCTTCCGCAGCCTCCTCGTGCGCCCGGCGCAGAGTCGCATGGGCGCGCACGACGCCGGCAACGCTGTTGCGGTCGGCGATGCCGATCCCGGTCATGCCGAGAGACATTGCCTGCATCACCATGTCGGCGGGGGAGGAGGCTCCGCGCAGGAAACTGTAATGGGTGGAGGCCGCGAGTTCGGCGAATTCAGACATGTCCGTTCGCCTCGAGCGAAGTCGAGAGGTCGCTAGTGTCTCGACTTCGCTCGACACGAACGGATTTGGGGAGGCAGATATTCTCCATCAAGCAAACAGCCCATGCACATACCAGTCCGGGTTCGCTTTCTCCTCGCCATAAAGCCCGTGCCGGAACAGCCAGTAGCGCCGGCCGCGGGCGTCCTCGACGCGATAATAGTCGCGGGTCAGGCCGCCCTTGCCGGGTTGCTGCCCGTCCTTGCGCTGCCACCATTCCGAAGCGATCCGCTCCGGCCCTTCATAGCGCATCACCTGGTGACTCTTGCGCCGCCAGGTGAAGCGATAGGGCGGGCCGTCGGGGACCTCGGCGATCACCTGCACGCGCTGCGGCGGGTCGAACATGTGCAGCGGCCGCATCGGCGGATTGTCGGCAGAGAGTCTCTGCCACGGTACGGGCGGCGGAGCGTTGAGCGCGGGCAGGGCGAGCAGGCCCTGTTCGGGGATATGGCTGTCGGCGGCGGCAAATTTCTGCACCCGGTCGCGGCCCAGCCTTGTGCTCAGTTGGCTGACCAGAGCGATCTTATCGCCTTGCCGGTCCTCGCCTCCCTCCAGCCTTAATTGTTGCGGCGCCAGCACCTCCGAAGCGACAATGCTCAGCCGGATCAGGTCATAGCCGAAGCCGGGGTTGAGTTCGTCGTTGAGCGCCTCGATCCGTTCGCGGAGCAGGCGTTTGAAAAGGGCCGCATCGCGGGTCGGCGCGCCGGTTTCCAGGCCGAGCTGAGCGACATCGCCATCGCAGCGGAACAGCATCATCCGGATCATCCGCGCGCCAAGGCCGCGCTCGTTGAGCCGTTCGGAGGCTTCCGCGAACAGCTCCGACAGGCAGGTGAGCGCGCCGTCGATATGGGTCAGCGGCTCGGCAAAACGGCGCTCGGTGACGACATTGCCAATCCGGCGCAACGGGTCGATCGGGCGGTCTTCGAGTCCAAGAATCCGGTCCAGCCGCACCGTCAGCTCCATCCCGAAACGCGCCGCCAGATTGGCGCGGGGCCGTTCGGCAATATCGCCGATCTTGTACAGCCCGGCCCGTTCGAGCGACTGGTGGGTTTTCTCGTCCATGGCCAGCGCCGCCACCGGCAGCTGTGCTTCCGCGCCCTCCTTCAGGCCATGTCGGGCCAGCGCCAGCGCCGCATCGGCGGTTCCGGCGAGCGCCCAGCAAGCACTATAGCCCGCTGCATCGAGCCGGTCCTCGGCATCCTGCGCCAGTAGTTCCTCATCGCCGTGCAGATGCGCCGCGCCGGTAATGTCGAGGATCAATGCATAAGGCGGTTCGACCGCGACCATCGGCGTATAGCGCTCGCAGGCTTCGGCCAGCCGCGACAGCAGATCGGCGTCGGCCAGCGGCTGATGGTCAAAGGCAAGCAGGTCCGGCACCCGCGCCCGCGCATCGGCGAGCTTCATGCCCGGTCCCAGCCCCAGCGAAACGGCCTGCCGGTCCGCCGCCATGATCACCATCGCGCTGCGGATTTTCTCGGTCAGCGCAAAGGGATGGTCAGGCGGCCCGTGTGCCCGGATGATCCGCTCGGACGGCAGCCAGGGCAGGAACAGCGCCAAGGTTCGGCGTTCTCTGCTCGCTCTGCTGCTCGCGGAAGATTTGATCGTCACGGTTCCACTCCAGTCGGGCGCTCAGCCCGTAAAGCCCGCTGCGATGGCGCAGCAATTTGATATCGAAAGCAGGATGGCCCGGAGCGTTGGCCTCCAGCGCGAGCGAAGGCGCGGTAGCGATCTGCCAGCGACTGAAGGCAGCGGTCGGCAAGGGATTGTCCGGATCGCTGCCGGATCGCAGGCACAGGCCGAGCACGCCCGACTTTTGCGCCGACAGGGACAGGCGACGGGTAGCGGTCATGTCGAGACCCTTGGGCTTCTTGCCCGACAGTTCGATAATCACCGCCGCCATCGCCGAGGATCGCACGCCGTCGGCGGCTGCGCGCAGCGCCGCGATGCTGTCGGGCGCGTCGACATGGATGATGCTGTCGGGATCAATTCCCAGTTCCGCCAGCCCCGGCGGATAGAGCCGGCCCTGCCGCCTGGCTTCGCCGCTTTCGCTGATCCATAGGATGGACCGTTCTTCCTGATCCAGATTTCGGCAACGCTGGGCCAGCAGGAGCGCCATCGCCGCTGTGCTGGTCCGGTCATCCTTGCTTGCCGCGTGCAGTTCGTGCAGCGCCGCACGCGGCAGGCCGTCGACTCCCGCATTGCCGCGCAAGCCTGTGTCGATGCTGTCGATGCCAAAAGTAAAATGCGACGGCGCGCCATCATCCTCCGCTATCCTGACGCCGGACGTTGCCAATATCTTGGCAAGCCGTGCCCGCAAGGCAGAGGGTTTTGCTGGTGTTGCCAGTGGCACAGCAGAAGATATGTCCGGTGAAGGCTCGAGAGCCTGACCCGAATCCGAATCGATATTGTTCATGATTTGTTCTAAAATATAGAACAGACGGATTTGGTCAAGTCTGTTCACGATTTGCCGCATCAGGCGCAACAGGCTTTATCGCATAATGCTTGACCGGAGGTGCGGGGACGATGAACATGGGTCAACAGGAGAAATGTCATGAAAACCACTTTGCTGAAACTGTCTGCCCTTGGCCTTGCGACCACGGCCCTTGCGCCCTTGCCATTGCTGGCCAAACATCATGAAGCCGCTGAGATGGAGACAATGGGGACCATCGATGTGGCCGCGACCAAGGCTGCGCTGACCGCTGCACAAGGCCGGTCGGACGAGGACAAGGCCCGCGATGCCAGCCGAAAACCGGCGGAAGTATTGGCCTTTCTCGGCTTGAAAAAAGGCGATGTCGTGCTTGATCTGATCGCGTCCGGCGGCTGGTATAGCGTAGCGGCAGCCATTGCGACCGGGCCTGAAGGCAAGGTCTATGCGCAGAATCCGGCGGAGGCGCTGAAAATGCGTGACGGAGCCTATGAAACGGAAATAGCCGCCAGACTCGCGGCCAATGACCTGTCGCAGATCGAACGGCTGAACCGCGAAATCACCGACCTTGGTGTCGTGAACGACAGTATCGATGTGGCGATCACCGCGCTCAATTTTCATGATGTCTACAATAGTTACGGGGCCGTGGCGGCAACCGGCATGTTGCTTGCGGTGAAGGCCAAGCTGAAACCGGGCGGGAGTTTCGGGCTGATTGATCATGTCGGAGATCCCGATGGCGATAACAAAGCCTATCACCGGATCGATCCGGCTTTAGCGGCGGCTGTCGCGGAGGCGGCGGGCTTCATCGTCGAACGCAATGAAGATCTGCTCGCTGGTGATGGCGATGATCATGGCAAGAATGTCTTTGATCCTGCCGTGCGCGGCAAGACCGACCGGTTCATATTGAAGCTGACCAAGCCGGAGTAGAAACGGCAGCCTGATAAAAAAACCGCTCCTGCGCGAGGCAGGAGCGGCAAGGGGGCACCAGGGAAAGCTGAAACCCGTTTAGAAAAATCCGGTGACGGCGGCTAAGGCGATGACCGCCAGGAGGGTCGATACACCTAGCACGATGGTCATGTGGCGGGTGGTGAGGCCCTGACGGGCGCTGGTCTTGTCTAGTTTCTTCATTTCGTTTTCCTGTTTCTCTGGTGATACGGGATCGATTACATGCTGGCCGAGAGCATCCAAGATGCCTCTTCCAATGCACCGATCCGTGCGGTCAGCAGATCTGCGGTGAACACATCATCTGCCTCGTCGGCGACTTTCACAAATTCGCGCATCTGGTCTGCCACGGCGAGATTATCACCCGACAGCTGCTTGAGCATGGCTTTGACATCGCCAGTATCGATCTGATCGTCGATCACGCTATTCTTTATATAGGTGGAGAGACCAACCGGCGTTTTTGCGCCCAGCGCCCGGATCCTCTCGGCGATTGCATCGATCGAGGCAGCAAGATCCTCATATTGGGCTTCGGTCAGTTTATGGATACCGAGGAATTGCGGGCCGGTGACGTTCCAGTGGACCGACTGTGTCTTCTGGTAAAGCACATAGGTGGAGGCCAGAGTTTCGCCCAGCTTGTCGGCGACATCAGCACGGTCGGCCTTTTTGATATCGCTCTTCATCTCGCGGAGGTCTGCGGTTTTGACAGTCATATATTTGGCTTTCTTTTTGTTCTTCGTTGTCGCGCCCGACGGCTTGGCGGGGCGCGGTATCTGTCAAACTTACGCGCCGATGATGATGTGGTTCCATGTTTCCGTTTGAAAAACGAAACTGTCGGTGAGGGAAGAGCGACCGCGTTAAATGTCCCGCATTTCTGGAACGAATTTGCACCGGTCTGCGTAGACCTGTTGTAACCTCTAACGAAAGGACGACAGAAATGACGAACATTTCAAACGCAAAAATAGCAATCCTGGCGACGGACGGTTTTGAAAAATCGGAGCTTTTCGAACCCCGGAAACAACTGCTCGACGCCGGTGCGGATGTTACCATCGTGTCGCTGCAATCCGGCTCGATCAAAAGCTGGGATGAAAAGGACTGGGGCGAAAGCATCGCCGTCGACACGACCGTGGACAATGCCAGGGAAAGCGATTTTGACGCACTGGTTTTGCCGGGCGGACAGATGAACCCGGATATATTGCGGGTCGAAGACAAGGCGGTCGATTTCGTGAAAGATTTTTTCAACGCCGGCAAACCGATCGCGGCCATTTGCCACGCGCCATGGCTGCTGATCGAGGCGGATCTGGTGCAGGGCCGAAAGGTCACCGGGTACAAATCGATCAAGACCGATCTGATCAATGCCGGCGCGCGGTTTGAAGATAGCGAAGTGGTGGTCGACAACGGCCTGATTACTTCGCGCCATCCCGGTGACCTCGATGCGTTCAGTGCAAAGATCATCGAGGAGGTCAAGGAAGGTATCCACAAGCGGACGCAAAAAGCGGCCTAATCCGGCCGGGTTTTGCTGATCGAATGCGACATAGTTGCCTTCTGTCCTGCCCATGCCTCGGCTTGCCTCAATCGCCTTAACAAATTTGGCCACGGCTTTTTACCTAGAAGGCTTTGGCGGTTGAGCGCCATTTTTTGGAACTTTAAGGAGTAAAATATGAAGAATTTTCTGACTCTCGTTACCGGCGCTGCGCTGCTCGCGGCTACACCAGCAGTGGCGCAAGATGCCGCTCCGGCTGTCAAGGCCCAGGCGGGTATGAAGGTCGTCGGACCCAATGGCGGTGATGTGGGTACAGTAGATTCCGTCACCGATGGCGCCGTGATTGTGGATACCGGCAAGAACAAAGCCGCGCTCGCGCCCAACGCGTTTGCCAAGGCAGAAAATGGTCTGTCGATCATGATGACCAAGGCTGATCTCGATGCCGCGATCGAAAAAGCGGCTGCCGACGCCAAAGCCCAATTGCTCGCTGCCCTGACTCCGGGAACCGAAGTGAAAACCGTAAATGGCGCTGCTGTCATCGGTACGATTCAGGAAGTCGATGCAGATTATGTGACCATCGAACATGATGGCCAACCGGTGAAACTGCCCGTCGATGCTTTCATGGACAAGCCCGATGGCGTTGCTATCACGATGACCGAAGACCAGTTCAACGCTGCGCTTACCGGCACTCAATAAGCTTTTACTTTAGCGGCGGCGGCCGAATGGGCCTGCCGCCGCTAAATTTCAGACTATTCCAGACTATTGCTGTTGGGCTGTGAATTTCATTGCCAGCTCATACATGGCAATTGCTGCCTGGGCGGCCTCTCCGCCCTTGTTCTTGCGGGCCTTGTCGGCGCGCGCCAGCGCCTGATTTTCATTCTCTACCGTGATGATTCCGTTGCCAATCGCCGCACCGTCCATGGTCAGCGCCATGATGCCGCGCGCGCTTTCACCGGCGACGATTTCAAAATGATAGGTTTCGCCGCGGATAACCACGCCGATCGCGACAAAGCCGTCATATAGATCGCTGTCGATTGCCATCGATATGGCGGCGGGAATTTCCAGCGCGCCGGGCACGGTGATGACCTCATGTTCGTGGCCCGCCGCTTTCAAAGCATCGGTCGCGCCTTCGATCAGCATGTCGTTGAGTTCGTTGTAGAACCGCGCTTCGACGATCAGGAATTTTGCCATTTTATGTCTCTCAATTTCGTTATCCTGAACTCGTTTCAGGATATGGTGGGTGTTCAATGGAGGTCCCGAAACAAGTTCAGGATGACGAGCCAGCTAGGCGTTCTCCAGTTCCTTGCTGCTCTCGTTTGCATTTTCCGCCGGTACTGCGCGCTGTCCGACAATGCGCAACCCATAAGCGTCCAGCCCGACCAGGTCATGGCTGCTGTTGGTCAGCAGAATCATGTCGTGAACACCCAGTTCGCTGAGGATCTGAGCGCCGACGCCATAGTCGCGCAGCTGGTCCATCGGCGGTGATTTTTCGCCCGCCAGGCTGCGGACCTGCTGCGAGAAAAAGTCGGGCCGGCGCGGGTTGATGAAAACAATTACGCCGGAGCCTTCTTCGCCGATGATTTTCATCGATTGCTCGATCATGCTCGGCCGGCCGGTGTCCTGGGCGAAAAGATCGGGGAACATCGACGTCGCGTGCATCCGCACCAGAGTCGGCTTGTCGGGGTCGACATGGCCTTTCTGCACCACAATCTGCTCGCTGTCGGTAGCGCTATTATAGAATGTCAGAGCCTTCCAGTCGCCGCCCCAGCGGCTGGTGAAGCGCGCTTCTGCTCGCTGTTCGGTCAAATGGTCGTGGCGCAGACGATAGGCAATCAGATCGCGGATCGTGCCGATCTTCATGCCGTGATGCTGGGCAAATTCGATCAGATCGTCGAGCCGCGCCATCTCGCCGTCATCCTTCATGATCTCGCAGATCACGCCGGACGGGTTGAGCCCGGCCAGCCGCGAAACATCGACAGCCGCTTCGGTATGGCCGGCGCGGACAAGCACGCCGCCGTTGCGCGCCTGCAGCGGGAAGACATGGCCGGGGGTGACAATCTCTTCCTTGCCCTTGGTCCGGTCGATCGCGACCGCCACGGTGCGCGCGCGGTCGGCGGCGCTGATCCCGGTGGTGACGCCGTCGCGCGCCTCGATCGAGATGGTGAAGGCTGTTTCATAAGCGCCGCGATTATTCTGGCTCATCATGTCGAGACCCAGTTCCTCGACCCGGTCCCGGGTCATCGCCAGGCAGATCAGCCCGCGACCATATTTGGCCATGAAGTTGATTGCATCGGGTGTCGCCATCTGCGCCGGGATGATCAGGTCGCCCTCATTCTCGCGGTCCTCGTCATCGACCAGGATATACATCCGCCCGTTGCGCGCCTCGTTGATGATCTCTTCTGCCGATGCCATGACCCCGCTGCCGCCACGCGCCAGATAGCTCTCGAGCTTGCCCAGCGTTTCCGCCGTCGGGTTCCAGTCGTCCTGCCCCAGGCTGCGCAGGCTGTTGGCGTGGAGGCCGGCAGCGCGCGCGAGGCCGGCGCGGGTTTCCTTGCCGGATTCGATGAGGTCGGTCAGTTGCTCGATCAATATTTTGCTCATGGACTCGCCTTTGTGATGTGATGTTGGGGAATGGGTATCACATTGTAGTGTGATTAGTCTAGAGAAAATATCACATTGGGCGCACATCGTGTGAGGCGAGATGCGAAATTATATTTTAAACTTTACACACTTTACAGGGTTATAAGATTGGAAACCTACCGGTTGATAAAAGCGAGCACGGTGATGGTTTTGGGGCGTATATGAGGGTGCTTTGTTCATATTCGCGTTTTAGCATTGGTGGGGTGATGTAGGAAAGAGGGGGAGGTGGTTGAAGTGGGAAACAATCAGCAATCACTGAAGACTGCGAGAACTATGATGACGCGTTTTTCAATTGTTTCGGCGATGCTGATGGTGAGTTTGTTTTTAGCGGGCTGCTCAAAGCAAGAAGTTGATTATAAATATAAAATCACCGTGGAGGTGGAAACGCCGGATGGTGTTGCAAGCGGCTCAGCCGTGCGTCATTTAAAATATCAATCGACGCCATTTGCGATCATCCAAACCGGAGAGGCTGTGATGATAGATATGCCGAATGGCAAAACATTGTTTAAACTAATGGACATTGATACCCGAGATATCCATTTCGCTACATTTTACTGGGATGACTTTACACAAGCCAGAGAGAAAAGAGACTATAAGCGTAAAGATTTCAAAGTTTTGCTGGACGAGGCGAAAGAGAGTAAACGTTGTTTCCGTTATCCGTCGATCGCAGATGCTACGGAGAGAAATATTGATTACCCTCAGTTTGTCTACTTCGATGATGGGCAAGATCCAAATTCTGTGCAAATTGTAGACCCAGGAGATTTAGAAACCAGTTTTGGTGAGGGGTACAAGCTAAAACAAATATCAGTGCAAATGACTGAAGAGCCAGTATCGCATAAAATTCAAAAGAGACTCGCATGGTTGAAAACGGGATGGTTATACGATCCCATAACTTCACGCCGTAACTCTCTCGACATTTCAATATATCATCATAATTTTGTTCAATAAATTTAAGATCACGGTGACAGCGCATCCAATTCAGAGCGCTATTTTAGCTCCTCCTTTTCAAAAGTTTCAGGCCGATCAGTCCCCCGGACCGATCTGAAACGACCGGGGGCCGTTTCACCTTAAACTGGGTTGGGGTGGTTTCTCTCGTCTGGGAATGGTCTTTTCGGTTTCAATTCGTTTTTGGCGGTGCCAGCTGGATCGCTGGCGCGAGCGATGCTGGCGCATCGCCACCAACCCTTGATCCCCTCCTCTGAAGAGGAGGGGTTGATAGACGCATCGCCTCACCTTTTCCCTTGGCGGAACCTTTCGCCATCCGATACGCTATTAGGCCATGGCAAAAGCGAAACACTGGATCGAACCGCATCCGCAGGGCATTTACGTGCGGCCTGCCGACGTCTGGATCGATCCGTCCGTACCCAAGGAAAACGCGGTGGTAACGCACGGCCATGCCGACCATGCGCGCGGTGGGCATGGGGATGTCTGGGCGACGCCGGAGACGCTGGCGATCATGGGTTTGCGCTATGGCACCGAGGCGGGAACGGCGATAGGCTATGGCGAGGGGTTCGAGCGCGGCGGTGTCCGGTTCAGCCTGCATTCGGCGGGCCATGTGCTGGGTTCGGCGCAGGTGCTGATGGAATATCAGGGCGAGCGGGTGGTCGTCACCGGCGATTACAAGCGCCGCCCCGACCCGACCTGCGCGCCGTTCGAGCTTGTGCCCTGCGATATTTTCATTACCGAGGCGACTTTCGGATTGCCGGTGTTCCAGCATCCGTCGATCGAAGGCGAAATCGCCAAGATTTTTGCGCGGCTGGAAGCGGAGCCGGACAGCAGCATCTTGATCGGCGCCTATGCGCTGGGCAAGGCGCAGCGGGTGATTGCCGAGCTGCGCCGGGCGGGCTGGGACCAGCCGATCTATCTGCACGGGGCGCAGGTCCGGATGTGCGAACTTTATGAAGAACTCGGCGTGTCGCTGGGCGAGCTGCGGCTGGTGATGGACACGCCGAAAGAGGAGATGCGCGGCCAGATCATCATCGCTCCACCCTCCGCCCTGACCGACAAATGGAGCCGGCGGCTGCCCAATCCGGTTACCGCGATGGCATCTGGCTGGATGCGGGTGCGCGGGCGGGCGCGGCAGCGCGGGGTCGAGATTCCGCTGGTCATCTCCGATCATGCCGACTGGGACGAACTGACCGAAACCATCCGCGAACTGGCGCCGAGGGAAACCTGGATCACCCATGGCAGCGAGGACGGTCTGTTGCGCTGGTGCGAGCTGCACCAGATCAAGGCGCGGGCGCTGGCGATGGTCGGGCGCGAAGAAGGGGATGACGGCTGATGCGCCGCTTTGCCGCCCTGATCGACAGTCTGATCTACACCCGGTCGCGCAACGCCAAGCTGGCGGCGATCTCGACCTATTTGCGCGAAACGCCCGACCCGGATCGCGGCTGGGCGCTGGCGGCGTTGACCGATAGTCTCGACTTTCCGGCGGTCAAGTCCGCCACCATTCGTAATCTGGCGGGAACGCGGATCGATCCCGAACTGTTCCGCCTGTCGCGCCATCATGTCGGCGACACTGCCGAGACTGTGGCGCTGGTCTGGCCCGAAGCTGACGGCCGGGAACAGAGCGACCCGAGCATCGACGAAGTGGTGCAGGCGCTGTCTGCCGCCAATCGTGCGACCGCGCCTGATATCGTCGCTTCCCTGCTCGACAGGCTGGATTCGAACAGCCGCTATGCGATGCTCAAACTGGCGGTCGGCGGGATGCGGGTCGGTGTCTCGGCGCGGCTGGCTAAGACCGCTTTCGCGCAGGCCTTTGACGTGGCGCTCGACGATGTCGAGGAACTCTGGCACGCGCTTGACCCGCCTTATGAGGCGCTCTTTCGATGGGCGGAACAGGGCGGTGACCGTCCGGATCTTTCGGCGACGCCTTTCTTTCGTCCGTTCATGCTGTCGCACCCGTTCGAGGGCGACAGTCTCGATCTTGGGCAATATGCGGTCGAGTGGAAATGGGACGGCATTCGCGTGCAGGCGGTGCATCTGGGCGGCGAGACCCGGCTCTACAGCCGCGGCGGCGATGATATCAGCGCCTCCTTCCCCGACATTGTCGAAGCGTTTGATCGCGACGGCGTGATCGACGGCGAGCTGCTGGTCCGTGGCACCGATCAGGGCGGCGAGGCAGCGAGTTTCAATGCGCTGCAGAAACGCCTCGGTCGCAAGACCGTCTCGAAGAAAATGCGGCAGGAATTTCCCGCCTTTGTCCGGGTCTATGACCTGCTGATGGACGGGGATGACGATCTGCGCCTGTCGCCTTGGCACGAACGGCGGCAACGGCTCGAGCGCTTTGTGCCGAAACTGAATGCCGACCATTTCGATCTGTCAGCTGTGGTCAATGTCGATGATTTCGCCGCGCTGGAGGCAATGCGCGCTGGAGCCCGCGATGCGGCGATCGAGGGCGTGATGCTGAAGCGGCGGGAGAGCCCCTATCTGGCTGGGCGGGTAACCGGTCACTGGTACAAGTGGAAACGCGACCCGCTGAATGCCGATTGCGTGATGATGTACGCCCAGCGCGGCAACGGGCGGCGGGCGTCCTTCTATTCCGACTATACATTCGGCTGCTGGACCGAGGAGGGCGAGCTGCTGCCCGTCGGCAAGGCCTATTCCGGTTTCACCGACGAGGAGCTGAAATGGCTCGACCGTTTCGTCCGGCAGAATACGCTCAATCGCTTCGGACCGGTCCGCGAGGTGAAGAAATCACTGGTGCTGGAAGTCGCGTTTGACTCGATCCACGAAAGCGGCCGTCACAAGTCCGGCCTCGCCATGCGCTTCCCGAGGATCCACCGCATCCGCAAGGACAAGCCGGCGGAAGAGGCGGACCGGATTGTGACCTTGCAGGGGATGATTTCGTAAACCTTACCCTCTCCCTTGAGGGAGAGGGTTGTGCAGGCTTAATGAGCCACGCGAATTTAGCCGAAGCTGGGTGAGGGTGTACCGCCCTTGAGTGGCACGGCAACCCAACAGCGGATCACCCTCATCCAACTCCATCTAGCCGCCTTCGCTGACGCTTCGACAGCAAGATTTCGTATCCTTCTCCCTTAAGGGAGAAGATTTGGGCCTCGCAGCAGACCGGCCTCTTCATATGTCTCATCCACCACATCATGAAAATGCACCACACGCACTTCCTGATCGAGGTGATCGGGTTCCTATAAAAACTCGTTCAGCGTCTCTACAAACAGTTCGAACTGGTCGTGGTGCAGCCAGTGGCCGGCCTTTTGAAATTCCTTCACCGACACATTGTCGCCGAAATATTGCATCCGGCCGTCTTTTTCCGGATTGCTCGCCCAGCTGTCGGCGCCATAATGGAGCTGGGTCGGGCAACTGATGTCGCTCCACAGCTGATGGATCGCGTCCTGTGACAGGTCGATGCTGTCCCAGTGCTGGACATAGGGATCGAATTTCCAGCTGTAGCTGCCATCCTCGTTGCGGATCACCGCGTGGGTGGTCAGATGGCGGGCCTGTTCGTCGGAGAGATGCTGGTTGGCATCCTGCATCCGCTGCAGCGCATCTTCGAACGTCGGATAGCGTTTGACCAGGCGGCCGGCGGCCTTGCGTTTCTCCTCTATACTGTTCCGCACCCGCTGCAGCGGCCCGACCTTCTCCCGTTCGACGAGCATCTCGGGGCTGGGCCCGAGACCCTCGATCGCGACCAGTTTGCGCACTGTATCGGGATAGAGACCGGTGTAGCGCAGCGCGATATTGCCACCCATGCTGTGGGCGACGATTGTCACCGGCGACAGGTCGAGCTGGTGGATCAGTTGCGCCAGATCGGTGACCATCGCCATTGTCGCATAATTGCCGTCGGTGCTCCACTGGCTGTCGCCATGGCCGCGGACATCGGGGCAGATGATATGCCAGTCGTCGCGCAACGCCTGCGCCGTCCAGTCCCAGTTGCGGCAATGGTCCTTGCCGCCGTGCAGCAGGATCAGCGGCGGCTTGTCCTCATTGCCCCAGTCGGCATAATGGAGCTTGAGCCGCTGGGAGAAATAGCTGTGCGAGGCGGGGCCGTTGAGGGTCATGGGTGGTTCCATCGGGAAAGAGAGATTTGAACCATAGCTCTAATGGGAGCGGCAGGGTTCGACAAGCGTCTGGGTGAAGGAGTTGTACTGACGTTGATCCGGGAACAGGCCAGCAGTCGTCCTGGCCAGCGCGAGCACACTGTCCGGATAGCAAATCCGTCAGGCTCTGTGCGATAGGTGGCGATGTGACCTTGGTCATAGCCCAAAGCCGTGGACATGCTATACCATGTGCAGAGGAAGCAACCAGAGGATGGAAAAATGGTCGGGCGCAGATTGAAAACCGGTATCGCAATAATGATGGCACTTGTTGTGGGGATGCCGGCAGCGGCTTCTGCCTGCGATATTTCTCACGGCATGCGGGCGAAGCTGGAATCGGGCAGCTATCGCGCAACCCTGAACGGCGTTTTTGTCGATGATAGAGGGTTTAGCGTATCTTCCGGCGATGAAGGGCCGCGCCAGACTTCCTTTGAATATATGCTCACCGAATGGCTGGTGCCGGGCAAGAATATATTGAAAATCGATTTTGACGGAAGCGCGGCGGAGTTTGAAATTTTTGCGCGGTGCAAGGGGGAATATGATGATCATGATATCGTCGACACCGTGCGCTTTACGTCATCATCATCCAGGCAACTGAGCTTTGAACATGAGGGGCCGCTGGAAGATATCTATCTCAAAGCCGATATTGCGGGTGACGAAGGCCTGCTGGATGCGGTGAAGAAGCTGCAAGATGCGGCGCGCTCGGGAGATGTTGAAACCATCGTGCACATGCATGCTCCGATGATCGAGGAATTCGGGCGGGTGATGGGCAACGCCGACGGATTCACATCCTATTTGCGGACGATATTGTCAGGCTATCCGGCTGAAATAACCGAAACGCTCACGGTCACGCCGGTCATGGGCGGGCGTGTCTATCAGATACTCGGGCCGGACGGCCAGCCGCCGATTTCCGTGTCGGGGGACATGGATGGTGGAAGCTTTTCCTGGCCAGGCGGGGCCTATTGGGCCCGGTTCGGCGACGAATGGGCGGTTGTTGCCAATTAGGCTGTACAAGGAATTTGCGCCGGTCTGCAGCATTTCGTGATCCGGCCCCTGGCGGCGCGGGTGGCGATAGGAAACCATCGGCGTCTATGCTATCATTTGGACTGAAAGAGGAGGCACTGGCTTTGCAACACGAATATATCAAAGGCTTGGCAGCTGCGCTCTTCATCGTCGCACAGCCGGTCACCGCGGTTTATGCCGAAACGCTCCCCGAACTGGATGCGATGGCGGAAGTCGCGGTCGACGAGGAGCAGGGCATTGCTTATGCCCAGCAACAATCAGAACGCGGGGAATATCTCGAAGCGATTGCCACGCTTGAACGGGTGCTGGCGCTCCACCCCAAATCGGACAGCGCACGGCTGCTGCACGCGGTAAATCTGTGCAAGATTGACGATCAACTGGGCGGGGCCGTTGAACTCGGCAAATTGAAGCAAAAGAATTTCGCCCCTGAGCTTTGGGCCGATGTCATGAAATTATGCCCGTTGGCGGACAAGGAATAGATGATGGTATCCCTTCAATCCTTGTCGATCAAAACCGCCTTGTTGGTCCCGGCGCTCTTATTCTTCGCCATGGCTCCGGCGGCCTCCGCGCCGGTGCAGGTCGGGATCGCCGCGACCGTTGTCGGTGATGTCCGGATGAGCAATGCGACGACCAAAAAAGCGGTCAAGATACCGCGCCGTCAGCGGCTGGCCTGGGGCGACGTGCTGAGCACCAAGAAAAAGAGCAAGTTGCAGATATTGTTGCTCGACCGGTCGAGCCTGACCATCGGGTCCAACGCCCGGCTGACGATCAACCGCTTTGTCTATGATCCGGGCAAGGAGCGCTCGCTCTCCGCGACCGTGGGCAAGGGTGCCTTCCGGTTCATGTCGGGGCGCAAGTCCAAGAAATCTTCTGCCTCGATCAACAGTTCGGTCGGTACCATCGGTATTCGCGGAACCGCTCTCGATGGCGTGGTTGGCAAAGAGGCGGTCGAGATCGCCAAGAAGGAACCGTTTCTGGATGGCGTGAAGGGCGACAAGGACAGCGCGATGCTGGTCGTCCTGCGTGGACCCGGTGCCAATCGCAGCGGTGATCTGGATATCGGCCTGGCCGAAGTCAGCGCGGCGGGCAAAACCGTGACGCTGGATCAGCCGATCCTCGCGGCCTATATTCCCCGTCCGGGCGCGCAGCCGATCGGTCCGTTCAAGCTTTCGGCGAGCGGCCTGTCGAAATTGCAGGATGAGCTGGCGCCGAAAGTCGCCGGAGCCGGTAAAAGCGGCTTGCTGAAAGCACTGATACCAGCCGCGATCATCGGTGTCGGCGTAGGCTTGTTGCTGCCCGGCGGCGATGAACCCTGCACAAATTCAAATGCGGGCGGGCCCAACTGCTAGGGCCACGGGCCTGAAAGAACGCGCTATTTGCGGGTTGCCTCGAAGACGCCATCCCAGTCGTCCGTGACAGGACCCTTTGACAGTTGTTCAATCCGCTGGCGGTAAACCCCGACCAGCACCGAGAGACCGGCGTCGTTATATGTCGCTTCATGCTCGTCCAGCATCTGGCTGGCTGCGGTCCAGCTTTGCGCGCGATAAAGCATCAAGAATTCGTCATGCCAGCTTTGCATTATTCCATAGGCCGGATCTCGGTTGAGCGTCTCGTCGCCGAGCAGCGCGTAAACCGTGTCCGATGCATCGCGGCCCACGACCTTGACCCGGTCGAGTTCGAGCAGGGCAAAGCCGTCCAGTTGCCCGGCGAGCGCGCTACCGATCAGGATTTGCACGCCATATTGCTTGGTGAGCCCTTCGAAGCGGGAGGCGATATTCACCGTGTCGCCGATCAACGTATATGACAACCGTTGCTCAGATCCCATATTGCCGACGCAGCACAGGCCGGCGTTCATCCCGATCCCGATTTTCACATCCGGCGGCCAGACCTGTCCCGGCTTTTGCGGCAGCTCGCGGTTGAGCCGCTCGAGACTGTCGACCATTTGCAGCGCCGCCCGCGCGCCGTTGCGGAACTGGTCCGGATCATCGAGCGGCGCGTTCCAGAAAGCGAGAATGGCGTCGCCGATGAATTTGTCGACCGTGGCCTTTTTCTCCAGCAATATATTGCACATCGGAGTCAGGAAGCCGGTGAGGAAGTTGATCACTTCTTTCGGGTCATATTGTTCGGAAATTCTCGAAAATCCGCGAATATCGCAGAACAGCACCGTCATCTCGCGCTCTTCGCCGCCCAGCTGCAGCCGTTCGGGATTGGCGGCAATCTGCCGGACCATCTCGGGCGACAGATAGCGGTCAAAGGCGGTGTGGATATAGGCCCGTTGCCGTTCCTCCTGCCGGAAACTCAGCAGGGTCTGCACCGCGTAAACCAGGATCAGCGCGATGATCGGCCATGTCGGATCGAGCAGATAATGTAACTGGTCAAAGGCCAGCCAGCTGCCGGCCGCAACCGCCAGCGTCGCGACCAGCCCGATCGCCGCGCCGATCACCGCACCCGCGCCGGGGAGCAAAAGAGCCAGCCCGCCGCCGAGTAGCAGGATCAGGAAAAACTCCATCCCCGGTGCCCAGTCAGGGCGGATCAGAAACTCGCCGAGGATCATCTGTTCTGCTGCTTGTGCGTGGACGGTGACCCCCGGTTCATTCTCGGCCAAAGGCGTCGAGATCAGGTCACGGAGCCCGGTGGCGCTGGCCCCGACGAAGACGATCTGCCCCTCGACCGCCGCGCGTATCTCGTCTTCCGATATATCGTCGGAGAGCAGCTTCCACGCCGGGATCGTGCGTTCGGGTGCCGGCTCGCTAAAATGCATCCACAATTCGCCAGCCGCTGTGGTCGGCACTTCAAAATCGCCGACCCTGACGTTCACAATTGCCCCGGGCGCACCCGCCGTCTCGCCGCTGCCATCGCTGGTTTTGACGAGAATCGAGTCCGCCTGTTGCGCTACCCGCAGGGCTTCGAGCGAGAGCGAGGGCACCAGCTTGTCCTTGTACAGGAATACCAGCGGCGCTCTGCGCAATATGCCATCCGCGTCGCCAACGATGCTCAGCGAACCCAGTCCGGCAGACGCTTGTTGCAGCTGCGGGAGGGATTGCACCGTCCCCTGATATTGTTCCACCTGCCTGTTGGGCGACGAGCCGAGCACTGCCAAGCCGGTCGGTAGCTCGATCGGATCGCCCCGGTCCTCGTGCAACAGAAAGAAGCCTCCGACCACCGGTGCCAGAGCGAAACTGTCCGCCAATATATCGTCATTATCGGGCAGGTCGGAGAGCGAGCGCAGCAGAGCGCTATCGCCGTCCGCTTGCGGCAAGCGCGCGGCAATCTGGCCTGGCGACGTCCGGTCGGGTTCGGAAAAGACGATATCGAAGGCGATCGCCGCAGCGCCGGCATCGGACAGCCTTTGCGTCAGCCTGGCGATCTCGGTCCGCGACCACGGCCATTGCCCCAGTCGCTCGACCGATTCCTCGTCAATGTCGACGATCCGCACGCCCGCGTCCTGATAGGCGCGCGGCGCGGCGTTTTGATAGCTGTCAAAGACCATCAACCCAAGCCGGTCAAATCCCGGAATAGCCGCAAATTGTAATGCCGCGATGGCGATAACGACCAGCAGGCCCGCGATGATCGGTCCGGTTTTGATCAAGGTCAGCCAGCGGCCAACCATTTCCCCCAAATTTCTGATCCCCCATGCCATGGCACGCTGATTGCCCCACTCGTCCCCAAACTGCAAGGCGGCAGGCGCGATCCGACGCCATTTCCAATCAAATTCGAATTTCCGTTTGACAGCTCCCCATATCGAACTCTACTTAAGAATGAGAATCATTCGCATTATCATTAAATCAGGGGGCATATCTATGACTGTCCGTCGTCAGATAATTTGAGACATATGCCGGTTTAAAATAG
>TARA_R110000787_G_scaffold189026_4_pt1 | contig 19268 bp, 6 predicted proteins | sample TARA_R110000787 | Tara Oceans TARA_R110000787 (sample SAMEA4397920) | marine metagenome | biome: Polar Biome; feature: [DCM] deep chlorophyll maximum layer (ENVO:01000326); material: water (ENVO:00002006), including particulate matter (ENVO:01000060) such as... | depth 35 m
TCTGAAGGCCGCGCGCACCTACCTCTTTGACGACAGGTCGTGGGCCAGCACGGGTAAGACCCTTGACGGTCGCGTCAACAACTGTTTGTTGCGGGCGTTGCGGGAGATCGCAGGCGAGGTCCCAGAGGCCCTGGTGCCGGAGGACTCGCACGCTCATATTCGGAAGAGCCGCCAGGGCAGCGACTCCGACGTGGATGCGACCATCACCAACACCGCCGACATGAAGGTCTTGAAGTTCACCATCGCTGCCAGCTCGACCTGGGTGCCGACGGTGGACGGGACGTGGGACGGGGTGATGCACCTGGACATCACGGACCCTGCGGGGCGAGTTCGCCGGCGGCAGTCGCGGGAATGGTGGTCCGACGGCGCGACCCCCGCGACGTACTACGTGAGCATCGACCGTCCTTGGTTCAACACGGGGTCGGCGCCTTTGGAGTTCCGGGTCTATCAGCCGGAGTTCTTCTTGCCGGCGAACACCACTGAGGTCTTGACCCCGTTGCGCTTGTTCGATGAGAGCGAGCAGATGGTGGGTCAAATCAGCAGCGGAACCGCTCGGCGTAATGCGTTGCCCGACTACCAGATGACCGTGTCCAGCAAGCCCACCGACTTCTGGCGGGGGCGTTTCTTTCAGATGCCCAGCCCGACGGAGGCGCCTCGGGTCGGCCCTGTCTTGAAAGACAAGGATGTCAGAGACCCCGACAACGGGAGCATGTACGGTCGTTACCTGTCGTGGGCAGGGCCGGTGCAGGAAGGCGAGTTTGAGTTCTGCTACACCTACGCCTGGGGGCGGGTTGAGGCCGAGTGGGGCGAGAGCATGGGCGACTTCAAGGACGCCGTGTGGGAGAGCGCGCCCAGCCCCATCAGCGCGCCCTTCGACCATGGCAAGGAGTTCGACAAGAGCCACGCGGGCGAGGAGATCGGCCGTGCGATCGTCATCGAGTGCAGCAACCTCGAAGAGATGCTGGACTTCGTGGGCGACCCTCTGGGGATTCGGCTGGGCTCGGGCTACCCGCAGGCTGATGTGCCGCTCCGGTTTGGGCGCAGCGGGGTCAAGATTCGCATCTACGCCCGGCGCACGCAGACCTACCCGGACCATGGGCTGGCTGTGACCGACGCGACCGTGACGCCCAAAATCATCCAGGCGACTCACCGGCTGAACAGGACAGAGGCCGACGGCAAGTTCTACATGTTGGCGGAGCTGGACCCGCTGGCGCTGGACCCGGTCCTGGCGGCGGTCCCCCCGATGGCCGCCGCGGTCTACAAGGTGAGCACCTTCACCTGGCGGGGCGCACCCACCAACGCGACCGCCGGGCAGAACAACCTGGCCCCCGACCCGACCAGGCAACTTCGCAAGACCACGGGCTACTACGCCTACCACCTGTGGCCGCTGCCGGATCAGGACTACGACCTTGACATCAGCACGCTGCGGCAACCAAAGGAGCTGGTGAACGACAACGACCAGCTTCCCATCAAGCAGGAAGCCTTCGAGGCGTTCCTCGAGCTGGCTCTCGCCTACATGAGCAGGCTGGACGGCGTCGACCAGAGCAGCGAGATGAAGCACAGGCACCTGTACAAGGGGCTGGTCAAGCGGTTCAAGTCGCAGCATGGAGACAACAACGGCATTGTCGAGAACAGCCCCTGGGGCGGCATCCGTCCGACCTTCCGGTACGGGTCCTTTCAGGAAGGCTGATGCGTGATACACTCGCGCAGGCCGGGGCTATCCGGCGACCATAAGGAGCAACACATGACACAGGCGTATTTTCTCGCCGCACCAAAAGTTGGTACGGTCTACTGTCGGGACGACGAGCACATGGGCCGCTACGAGGCGGCAGTCGTCTGGTGCAACATCAGGTCGACAGAGACCTGGGAAGCCCTCCTCGTCACCAACGAGAACTACCACCAGTTGACCTCGTCTCGGTACGCGCAGTCGGTGCCTCACGAAGACTGGCGGCCCGTTTCCTGGCGCTGGGTCAGCGACGCATTCACCTTCGCCCCTGCGGAGCTGGAGTGGAATGCGGGAGACAGGACGTGGTCGGTGCGAGAGACGCCTGCGCCTCCCGCGCCCGCGGTCTCGTTGCCGGCGAAGTCTGCGCTGCCTACCCCTGGACCCATTGAGCATCACTCGACGTGGCGTTCACGGTGCCGTCGCAAGTTCCCTGCTCTCGATTCCGAGGAGGGTACATCCCTTTTGGGCGAGGCTTGGAACGAGCATAAAACCAAGGGCTGAACATGGCTGGTCCGGGGCAACGCGCGCTCTCCCAGGTTCGCATTCACAATGGGCAAGCGCAGGTCCAGTACGCTGCAACGAACCTCGCCTATTTGATTCAGAATCTGGAGATGACCTCGGAGGGCACACTGCGTGCCATCCGGGGCGCTTGCCCGTATGAGCCCGATCGCGGGGGGAACCAGTACGGTGGCACCGGTTTACTGGAAGAAGGCTACGAGCTGTTCACCAGAGGAGTCACCCCGCCAACGGTCTATGGGATCTTTCACGTAGGGCTGTTGGAGGGTAAGGCGCCCACGCTGGTCGCCAGGGCAGGTACGAAGCTCTACATGCACGCCGGTTGGCGGAGGTCGTGGAAGGTCATCTACGAGGGTCTGACCGACGACGGTCGAGCGGGCGATCCCGACGTGTTCGTCTCGGTGAATGACACAATCATTTGGACTAACGGCATCGACCCCGCACTGGTCATCTCCTACGACGGGATGGTTGTGCCGCTTGGCTTCGACCGGGCGCCGGGGGCCCCCGCGGCCGATGGTCCGCAGCAGCCGCCGCAGACGGAGACTCTTTACGCGAACTCGCAGGGCTACTCGTGGGGCGGGCGCATCGGCACGATCGGAGACTTCGTTGACACCAACGATGGTGCCGTTCTCAACGGAAGATGGCGGCACGCGACGGCGTGGGAAGACGTGCACGGCAACGTCTCACCGATGTCTCCGGCAGGCACTGAGCTGGTCATTGCGCTGCAACGGGCGAATGCGACGGTGGAAGCAGGGGCTGCTGACGCCAACAAGGTCGTCGACGAGAGCACCCAGGTCGACGACCTGCCGCGGCAGTTCGTGGTCAAGTCGTCGGGCGACGCCCCCGCGCACGCAGTTGCCTGGCGGTTGTACCGGACGCCGGACAGCAACCGGTTCCCCGCAGAGTTTCGTCTGCTGGAGCGGATCAGCGGGACAGCTAACTTCGTCTACGCGGACAATGTCCCCGACAGCCGCCTGGGCGCGCCCGCCAAGGAGATGCAGCCGGTGCCTCGCTTCGGTGTGATGACCTCGCATGCTGGCGCGCTGGTCATCGCCGACGGGCCAAGAGTGATGCGCAGCGAGGTCGGTTATCCCGGTTCGCTCATCAAGAAGTACACGACGACTCCCGACCCGGACGGGGCGCGCGTGACCGCCTTGGCCAGTCATGGTGGTCGCCTCATCGCGTTCACTGAACGGTCGATGGTCGACATCACGGACCCCACTGTCCCCCCGACGGTCATGGTCCGGGGCGTGGGCTGTGTGGCCCCCCGGTCCGTGCTGGGCATGCCTGACGGACTGCTCGTCTGGCTGAGTCGCGACGCCTTCTACGGGTGGCATCCAGACAAGGGCGTCATGAAGTTGAGCGACGCCATCCACCGCTTGGTCACGACGGAGCTGGCATCAGGGTCGCTCCGCAACGCCGTTGCGGTCATCGAGCCGGAGAGCCGAGAGTACCGGTGTGCGGTGACGCGCGCGGGTGAGTTCGGCAACAGCCTGTTGCTCTGTTTTGATAGCCAGGGCTGGCGTGAGGTCGACCTCGGGTACAAGATTGAGGACATGTGCGTCACCGATGATGCGAGGTATCTGGTGTTGTTCGCGGGGACGGAGGAGGTCACACGCGATGTCGCGCAGTTCGCTGAAGACTCTGAAAGCGTGCCGACTAACCCTGCGGCGACTTCGGTCACCAGCGACGTGTCGAACGTCTTTGTGATGGGCCATGAGGTCGGCAGCTATAAACAGCCCAAGCGAGTTTACCGCTACTTGTCTGCGTGGTTGCGCGGCGATGACACGGCGCTCAAGCCCATCAATGTGCACACGCTGTACATCGGGATGGTGGACGAGATCAACGAGAGCATCGACATCAACATCCGGGCGAATGGCGCCTCTGAGGTTGACCCGGACAGCCCCCGAACGGTCAGAGCGGTAGGCGTGCAGGTGCGCGACTTACTTGGTGACCTCAAGCTCGGCACGGGCAAGACACACGCACGGCGGCTGTACTGGCGACGGGTGACCGTCGCCTTGGAGAACGTGAACACGTGGTCGTTTGAGATGACCTCAGATAAGCCCTACCACCTCGCAGCCTTCGCCTTCCAAGTGTCGTTTGCCACGAAGGGTGATGAGCTGGGCCGCATCCCTCTCGGCGAGGATGAATAATGTCCGGTGACTACAACTTCCCGAAGCGCGTGTTCACGAAGGCTGAGCCTTTTGACGCCCTGGAGGTCAATGAGGCGCTGCAGCCCGCCGCCGAGCAAGTGAATGGGCATTTGACGCAGCACAACTTCAGGGCGCCGCTGTCCTCTACGATCCTCTCCGACACAGGGACTTTCAGCCGCACCGATGAGCGCTACGTTGAAGTGTCCAACGGGTTGGCGAACCACGTCAGCGGTCCGACCTTCTTCGCCACCGGGGGCTTTCAGCTGTCGCAGGAAACGTCATGGCAGCTTGTGACCGGGCCGACGCCTGCAAACGACCTGCGGATTGAGATGAACACGGGTACGTCCGACTTGGTGGTGACAGCACAGGTGTCGCACTGCTACCAGGGCGCCGCGGTGGGCGACACGGAGCTTCAGCGGCTGACCATCGCGGTGGTTCAGGGCGTAGGCTCAGGCAAGCTGGGGCGTAATGAGCAGGTCACCATTGGTATCCGGCTGAATGGCACGCTCTATACGGTCCCTATCGACACAAGTCATCCCACTTACAGGGACCAACGGACGCGGCAGGTAGCTTATCAGATTTCGGTGGGTGGAATCTCTTGTTTTGTTGGCTCGATTGCGTACAACCCTGTTGACTGGGAGGCTGCGGGCTGGACGACAGGCACTGCCGGGAACAACGTAGTACGCTTTAAGTCGACAATACCTGGGGTGTTTCCTGGGTTATTCGAGATGACAGCATTATCCTCAGTCACAGGCATCACTGGCGTGTTTGATCGACTCCGCGAGGGCACCGCCTTCGCGTCAAGTGCGGCGTTTGACACCCTCAACTCGGTCTACCCGAACACAACAACGAAGCTGGCGGTGGTTTACTACCCCGCTCAGATTCAGTACGCGCTGCGCGTCGACGGCGCGGTTATTACGGAGACCATTACCGGCCGCTTCGACAACGAGCAGGGCGCGCTGAGACCCTTCCGCGTGGTCGACCCGCGGGCGATCGCGTCGACGGACACGCCGCTTGGGACACTGGGAGCTGAGTCGACGGGTGTCTATGTCAGCCGGGGGGATAATCGGCCAGACGCAGTCAACCGCCCGATGCACACGGTGAGGTTGACGGCCACTGTGCCGGTATCTCCCGGGCTCCGCGTCGTGGAGGTGGTGGCACGACGGGTGCCTTGTGGCCTGCGCCGTTCGTTCCGCACGGGCGTGAACTCTGTGGGCAACTTCACACCGGCCGTGGGCGCTTTCAACCCGCAACCGCCCGACAGCCACGTGGTGCTCTACAACCGGCAGCTATCGGTGACGGAGAGTCCGATCGACCCTGTGGGCTCGGCGCGCTTCGTTGGCGCGGTGACGGTCCCGGCGTTCGCTGAAGAGGATGAGGTGTCGCACCAGTCTTTGCTGACGGACCGGGTGGACGTCATCGTCGACGCGTTGAATGAGATCAAGGACTATCAGGTGGCTCGCGGCGCCATCAACGGAGACCACCTTGAATCGTACTCGGCGGTGCTTGCCACGGGCGACGCTGCCAAGACCGCCGCCATCTCCTTCGACTCATTGACCGCACCTTACGAAAGGGCGGGGGCTTTGGGTCGGGTGACGATCGGGCTTTTACCTCACTTATATCAGCTGCAGGACCGGAAAAGCTGGCAGCTTCTTCTGAGCGACCCGCTGACGAACCGCTTGAGTGCGTCGGCGGCAGCGCCCCTGGAGTGTGTGATCTCAGTGGAGGCCAACGTCCACCTCTCGCGTCTGCGGCCCAGCGCCACCGGGCAGGCCGACGAGATGCACCTGTCGGCAGCTGCATTCTGCATCGCCCTCGAGTTCGAGGTCAGCGGCGTCTACGAGTGGAAGCTGTGGCACCCCAGCACAGGTTGGGCGAACAGCAACGACTACTACGCGCAGCAGCCCAGTAAGACGTCGCTTACACCCTTGGTCCTGAAGAGCTTGTCGCACTACGAGGGCGTGGATGCAGGGGACTTTGTCGACATCCCCGTCACGGCTCAGTTCGTGCTGACGGGGGAAAGCGCGCTGAAGAGGGACATTCGAGGAGTCGCCCTCTTCGGTTCAGCCGCGCACATGCGGGCGGGCACAGAAGCCGAGGTGCGGGTCGACCGCTGCTCACTCAACGCCATCGTCACCAAGTCGTGAGTTCGACATGAAAGTCTTGCAGCCTTTCCCTTTCGTTGACGGCACCCCGCTGGCCACGGATGAGTGGAACCCGACGCTCTACACCACAGAGCAGGCGCGCGGCCTCTACTCAGAGGTCAATGGTGGGCTGACTGAGGACAACCTTTCGACGGACTTTCGCCTGCGGCAGGAGCACCTGCAGCCTGAGCAGGTCATCAAGTCTCGCTTCTCCGGTGCGTTTACGGCCTTGGACAACATGAGCGATGTGAGTGGGCGTTCGTCCGCCGCTGTGGACACGAGCGCACCGAAGCGGCAGGCGCTGCCGGGTTGTGGTCTGCGGGTCTACGCGCCGTTCAACGCCACCGCTATCCGGTGGAACTTCTCCTGGTTCTGGCACGCGGCGAGGTGGTTTGGTCTGACAACAGGGACCCCTGATGCGGCGGAGCTGCAGGCGTTGCGGACGCACGTTTTTGTTGACGGGGTGGAGGTTGTCGCGTTGCGGCGGCAGTACCCGCTGACCTGGTTCAAGAAGACGCCGGGCAGCTACACCGCTGCGTCGGCGGCCAACGACAACCAGGCACCTTGGTCGACGGAGGCGGTGCAGGCGTCGCAGATGAACCTCAGTCACCTGCAGGTCGCATCAACTCCGGGCAACCCCTCGCTTAAACTGGCGAAGGGTTTCCATGAAGCCTACGTCGGCTTCTACGTCAAGCCGCTGAATGACGTGTACTTCTATCGTGAGACCTTGCGGAAAAGCGACAACAGCGCCGACATGACCGCAGAGAAAGTTCTTGAGATGTACCAGCGGTTGTCCGTCGGTTGTCGCTCCGCCCGCGTCGTCGCCTACCGGTGACCGTGCTATTCTGACCGCAGGAGGTCCTTCATGGCAGTTCTCGCAGCAGCGATTATCGGCGGGGTTGTCTCGGCCGGGGGCGCCCTCATCAAAGGGCAGATGCAAGGCAAGGCGGCGGAGAGTCAAGCGCAGGCCGCGAAGACTGCTGCCAGCCGTTACGCGAAGGCGTTGAAGATGGAGGCCTCTAAGATCCAAGGAGGCATCTCCTCCGCGCTCAAGGACACCCTGATGGCCGGTGGGGCTCTCCAGCGAGCCAGCGAAGCGCAGCAGACGCGGGATGACATCGCCAGGGGCGGCCGTGGGCCGACCTCCGATCAGGAGATGGCGCTGGCTGCGGCGCAGCAGGTGGGCGCGGCGCAACAGCAGCAAGGCGTCGACGCGAGCAGTTCTCAGGTCGCGATGCAGAAGGCGGCGCAGCGCTCGAACTTGCAGCTGCAAGCGCTCCAGTCTGAGGCGCAGGCGCAGGCGATCGACCCGGCTGCCGCCAAGAAGATGCGTACGGCTGAAGGTATCGGCGCCGCTCTGGGCGCGGCCGGACAAACCGCGGTGTCGTTGACGGGTGCAGCCGCGATAGAGAAGATCGCTGCCGCGGACTTGAGTAAGGCCTACCAAGGTCTCGCGGGTGTCGACATGACCAACTTCGACCCGAAGCAGACGCTGGATGCAGCGCAGACGAGAGCCTACGGGACAATACAGGCGTATCAGGCCCGGAATCCCGTGATCCCTCCGTATCCGACCCAATGAGAACCCCCTTTCCTCTTGCCTTTCAGGGGGCCTCTAATGGCCGCTAAGCTGACCAACGAAGACTACGAAGCGTTCGCTGATGGGCTCAGGCAAGGCGTAGCCGCCGGTTATTATACGCCACAAGCCGCACGGGCCGCGTTGGACGCGCTGCACGACGCTAGCGACGAGGTGGTCACGGGGCACGCCAAGTGGAAGCAGGCCTACAACGCCGCGATAGCGAGCGGACGCAAGGAGTACGCCGCGCTGGTCGACAGCCGCCGCAAGGAGTTCTTGAGTCTCCTCGTGCGTAACGTGGGTGGGTCGACAGACCTCAAAGAACTCCGGGCGCAGAAGAGGCACCGCGACAAAGCCTACGAGAAGTATCGTCTAGACCGTCCCGGTGACATCAAGGCAGGCGTCAGCGCTATGGCCGCGAAGCTGAAGGTCGCTGGAACCGTAAGTCCGCTTATCTCAAAGCTCACGGCGTTTAACTTTGTGGATCCTGCGAATGACTTCCTGCCGAGTATTGACCTCGGCGGCCCACAAATCGACGTTATCGTTGACGCGCTGTTTCAGAGAGCGGGTGGTTCAAACCCTTTCACGGATTTCGCGCTGTCGGAAGAGGAACTGGCGGATTACGCAGCGCTCACCAGTAGCAGTGAGGATATGAAGGAGTGGTTCGACGGGGTCGTGGCGGAGGAGATGAAAGGGGTCAACTTCGACGCTCTTGCCGACGGTCTCGGCATCACCGGTGTCGACTCCGAACAGAAGAGGCTGCTGAAAGAGGCGGTAATCCCGGCCGGGTTCAGGGCGCGGGCGCAGAGAACAGCGGCATCTTGGGACAAGAAAGAGATGGACGCTCGGACCGCCAAAGCGCTGGAAACTGGCACCCTGACCAGTGAGGCGCTTGCAGCGGACAACGCCGCGGCCAACAGGCTGGCGACCCTGACTATTGGCGACTCGGGGCGAACGGAAGAAGCAATCATACTCGAAGCGGTGAAAGCCGTGGGCGAAGACCCTGCGCTGGCGGGGGCGCCAGGGCACATAATGGGTGCGGCGCTGGCGATTGGAGGGCCCCGCGCACGGGACCACATGGCCATGGGCAAGGCCGAGATACAGACGCCTTATGGGCAGAAACGCTACAACGGCGGCAGAAGCCAAGGCGAGGTCAATCCTTACCTCGCCGTGATGACGCAGCGCATCGCCCTACGCGGCCAGCTCAAGGACAACGAAGCCTTCAAGCAGTGGGCGAACGCTACTGGCATTCCTTTCAAAGAGGGTCAGCTGCCGACGCCGCGGATGGTGACTCGGTACATTCATGCGTCCCGGCGGGATGCTCGGCGTCCGCACAGGGGCACGGGCAATCTCATCAGCTTCACTGCGCTCGACCGTGACAAAGCCATCGAGACTGCGGCGGGGCCCATCTTCTTGCGGACCGTCGGCGACGCGGGCGAGGCGGAGGCGTACCTCACCGCGGCAGAGGCCGAGAAGCAGGTAGCGGCGGACCTGGCTGACATAAAGAAGACGCCTGTGGTCGAGGTCGACCTGGACGACGTGGAACTGCGTATGCGGATCACCGGCCTCGCGGGAGCCGACAAGGGCTTTGTAGCGAACATGCAGATGCTCGACAAGTTGTACGAGACGACCCCGAAGAAGGCGCAGGCGTCGATGTTCGTTGTTGACCGGGTGAACAACAAGGTCGCAATCATCGGGCCTGGGCGGAAGGTGATCGACACGTACGACCTTGATCTAGATCAGATGAAGAGCCTCAATGAGTTCACGTCTAACCCTGAGTATGCGGACCCTGTGGGCGATCTCGAGAAGATGCGGCGCGGAGAGGCGGGGAACGCCATGCAGAACCTCGACCAGCTGGAGGCGGGTGAGATCGCTCTCAACGTGGGGTTCTACATCCCGAGCAACGCGGTGATGACCTCAGTTGAGCCGACTGTCACCGTCACCGGTGAGCTGACAAAACCCAGGGCGTCAGGCGACGCGTCCCAGTTCGGTGTCCTTGGCGTCGGACCCGACGGTAAAAGGAAAATGCTGGTCTCGACGTCGTTCGCAGACCTTCGCAGTCCGGTCGAATACAAGGCGGATGAGCCGGCGGGAGGGGGGCCGCAGAGCGCGGGGCAGCGCCGCAAAGCCGCGAGGGCCGATCGGTCGCTGGAGCGAAGCCGGCGCAAATCCGGGGCAGAGTACCGCGGGGCGAGGGCGCCATTGAACAGGATCTCCGGGGCGCTCCAAAGCCTGCAAAGCGTGAAGCCGGAGGCGGCTCCCGTAGCGGAGGCTCCTGCGGCAGAGGCGCCTGCGGCAGAGGCGGCTCCCGCGGTAGAGGTGGCGCCCGCGGTGGCCGCTCCGCCCAAGGCCGCGTCCCCCGCTACGGCGAGGGCACTCAAGGCTGCGGCGGACGGGGCAGCTACGTCGACGCCCGAGCCGGCTGCGACGTCGTGGGACCCGCGCTCCCGGCTAAAGACCGCGCTCGCCGACGTGGCGCGAAAGGCGGAGAGCGAACCACCGGAGGCTGCTGGCGGCTATCGACAGGCGGGCAGAGACTTTCCGGGCTCGCTTCGACGCGCAGGCACGCAAGGAGGGCCCATTCCCGGCGGGGAGACTGCAGAGGAGAGGGAGGAGCGCGAGAGGGAGAGGAAGGAGCGCGAGAGGCAAGAGGTGCTCGCTCTGCAGAGTACGGAATCGCAGCAAAATAGCAGCGAGCTAGGGCAACCGCATCCGAGGTCCTAAGTCCTAAGCCCCGCGAAGGCCGCGGGGCTCCGTGTTACACTCACCCGCAACCCTGGGTGAGTGTCGATGCCGTATCTCAAGAGCCTTTCCAAGCGCATCACTCACCCCTTGCGCCCGGCGGCCCCCCAAGCGGCGCCGGTCGAGACGCAGGGGCTGCCTGGCGGTGGAGGGTCAGGTGTACCGGGGTTGCCGGGGCTGCCGACGTTGCCGACGACGTTCACGGAGCGGACGTACGAGCCCATCAAGTTGCCGGAAGAGCCGGTGTTCAACCCGCTCGATCAGGCCTTTGGGACAACGGAAAAGATTACGGACTTCTGGGTCGAGGTGGCGGACGCCGGTCCCAAGGAGGCATTCAAAAACATCCGTACCTTGAGCGAGAAGCAGAAAGGAGGGGTGTCTCTCGAGGGCACGTGGGCGGAGGGCGCGTCGGAAGTCTTGGCTGAGGTCTATCCGCCTTACGCGGTGGCCAAGACCCTGTTTCAGGAGGATGTCGATACGGTCAAGGTCCTCGGTTATATGGAACAAGCGCTGAGCGAGGATGACGAGTATTACAAGACGTTGTCGGCCTCGGGGATCGCTGAGGACGCCCCGGCGGCGGCGAGGCTGGCAGAGCTGGGTCGCGATGCGAAGCGAGGCAAGAACTTCGAGGACATCAAGGCTGACCTCATCGCGGCCCGCGTTCGGCAGGCATTCGTCGAGAACGCAGGCGAGGGCAACGCAAAAGCGGGCAAGGAGCAGTACCGCGCCTACTTGCAGACTGTTGCGCAGGCGCTGGAAGGCGACGGGCCGAAGACGGAGCGTTTCGCCGAACGCGCGATAGCGCACACGGTGGCAATGCGTCTCCAAGGCGCAGGCGCGCCCGAGGGCGCAGTCGACCCCGTCATCGCCGTGCTTCGCCGCGGGGCTGCTGCGGCCTTGAAGGTGAGCGACGCCTCGTTTGGTCGCGCGGCTATGGCCAGCGGGCCGTCCAAGTTGTTGTTCGAGGCGGGTGGTGACGAGGAGTTCGACCAGCACCGGACGATTGACCCGGTCACAGGCAAGAGCTGGCTCGACCCTACCCGGCTGTGGGCGCACAGCAACGCGGGGGCGACGACCGCTCAGCGCCTTGATTTCGTCGAGGCCGAGACCATGCGCAGGGTCGACGCGCCTTTCCTCGGGACGAAGGGTGGTCAGGCGCGCCGGGCGACGATGCTCGGGGCGGAGATGCTGAAGCAGTCTATCGAGAACACGGAGGTCGTCCTAGACATCGTTCCTTCCTTCGGGGAGAAACGGTCACGGGCCACGCAGCTCGACGATTTCAGGTCGGGGGCGGTGACCAACGCGAACGAGCAGAACCGGTTGATGAGAGTGGCGCTGGGCGCGGGCGTGCCTGTTCCCGAGCTGTACGCCATCAGTCGTGCGGAGTCAGGGGGCAGCCCCACCTCGTTCGCGTACAACCTCCATGTGGGGGCGGAAGACCGGACCGAGGAGCAAGAGGCGGAGATTCGTAAGCAGTTGGCTGAGGCAGGTCTCGACCCCGCCGAGCGCCCTGACCGAAAGACGAACTACTACAGCGACAACAACGAGGCCCAACGGGCGTTTCAGATTGTCTATGGCGTCAACCGGGCGTCGGCGGTCAAGGGCGCCGCTTGGGGCGAGTTCCAGGTCACCGGCAAGTACGGCGACTTCCTGGGGCTCATCCGCGATGAAGTGCCCGGCGCCGCAGAGTTGTCTGACGACCAGCTTGCGGAGCAGGCCGTGGCGCAGTTCGCCGTAGACCCGCGGGGCATCAGCCATGCCCTGCTTGGTCGGTGGTTGCAAAGGAACCCCGCCGCCGTGAAGGCTGCCCAGGAGGGCGACTACGAGACGCTGGTGACGGAATACTACGGCAAGGGCCATGAGCGAAAGGATGTCGAAGCCCGTCAGGGCTGGCTTGATCGCTTCATGCGGGCCCTCAAGAAGTATCGCGATCAGATGCCCTCGATTCAGAGCGGCGCGGTGGCAGCGGTGCCGGCCCCCGCCGGTGAGGTCGTCTCGGAAGAAACGCGGCGCGACGAGGGCGAAGACTACCAGGGCATTCTTGGGTTCGACATCGACAAGGGAATCATCGCGGGCGCGCGTGCGTTGGAGGACATCACAGGCATCGACCTGCGGGACGATGCCGGACGGCTTGCGGGCATGGTCCCAGAAGGCATCCCGCTGACCACGGACGCTTACCTGGAGAGCATGGATGAAGCTGAGCAGCTTCTGGGTCTGACGCTGCGTCGGACAGAAGGTGGCATCCTCCCCAGCATAAGATCCTTCGGAGAGATGCGGGAGTCCCCAACGCCGGGCAGCAGCGCCGCCGTTGTCGCCGAGGCCGCATGGACGGCAGCGCTGCGATCGGACAAACCGCTGGTCGAGGCGGTCGACGTGGCCAAGGTCCTGCCCATGGGTGAGAGCTTTGGGTCTCTGGAGGGGTACTTCCGCAAGCGCGAGTTGGCGAAGCGTGCACGAGACCGGCCGGGTCAAGAGCTTTCTCCAGCGGACATCGCCGAGGTTGAGAAAAGGGCGACGCTGGACGCCTTCAACCTCGCCATCGCTGCGCAGGCCGCCAACTATTGGACGACGCCGTTTTATACGACCTGGGACCACCTCTTGGGCAAGGACGGCGAAGAAGGCGACGCGGACGCCATGATGAACGCGATTCGCCCCCGCATCGAGATCATCGGCCGCACTGGTGGCGATGTGGTCTATCGACAGGAGACAGCGCCGTTGGCGCTCGCCGCCTCGTTGGACGCACCTCCGTTGTGGGGCCAGTCTTACAACCTTGGCGTGCTGCAGTACGACGTGATGCCGCGGGTCGGAGCGCAGTGGGACAAGTATCGTGATGACAACCAGGGCGCGTTGTCGATGGTCAAGAACATGGGGGTCGACATCCTGGCTCCCATCTCTGGGACACTCGGCTGGAACCCTGGGGCTGCTATAGTCGCGGCGGATCGAATGAGAGCCCTACGGGCGGCAGGTGTCCGTGGCGTTGCGGAGCGGGCCAACTTCGTCGAGCTGGGCGGGCATCTGCTGGGCTCTGGAACTGCTTGGTTGACTTCATCGTTGATAGCGACTGAGATCGGTGGTCAGGTTGCGGAACGCGTGATCGACAGGTCCGGGTTGACCTCGACCAGCGACGTCGCGGATTCGGCTGCTCGCCGCATGGCCCTTGTGGACTATGGCCGGGTCGCGGGATCGTTCGTCGGCATGGCTGCGGGTCTGGCTGCAGCCGTCCTGCACCCGGATGCGTTGATGGGTGCCGGTGATGTTCTTGGCGCGGGCAGGTCCTTCGTACGCGCGTATAAGGCCATCCCTCTGCTCGAAAAGACCGGAGAGGCGCTGCGTATCGCGAACAAGGCCCAAGACCTTTATGGCATGGGTGTTGAGCGGGCCGCGACGACAGCCCGTGTGCTTGCGGTGGTGAACCGGATGGGTGCCGTCGCCGAGCGCGCGGGGCCCATGGCCGATGCGGAGCTTGCGGAGCTGTTGGTGCTTTTCGACGGTGTGATCGACGTGGCGGCTCGCGGGGACGAGCAAGACGCGTTGTTGCGCGCGGTGAGCCCGGCGCCGATGAAGCGCCATGTCGACGACGCGGCGGAGGTCATTGTCGGAAAGTGGAGAAGCGACGGACTTTCAGGGGCGGAGGCCGCAGTAGACCGGCGGTTGGCGAACAGGGCCTTTGAGATTTTGAAGTTGTTGTCGGACGAGGTTCCCGGCGAAGCGCCGGAGATCGCCGCGTTGCGCACGGAACTGAAGGGGATGCTCGGCGGAGGGGGGGGTGTTCAGCAGATCAACAAAGTGCTCAACCTCACGCCGAAGATGGGCGAGGATGTTCTAAAGTCCGCGCCCGACGCGGCTGTAAGTTTCGGCACGGCCAACCGCCTGCGGGTCTTAAAGCTCGGGCTGCTGCTCGCCGACAACAAGGACTTTATCGAGCTGCGAAAGACCGTCTTCACGAAGACCATTGATGCGCCCTTGGCGCGGTTGGGGAGCACCCCGGTCTCCGCTTTGGAGGGCTTTACGCAGCCCACGTTGCGCAAGGGGATGCTGTACTACGGGCCCCGCACCCTCGCTGACCTCACGAAAGACTTGCCGGAAGCTGCAGGGGCCCGCGCAGCCCTCTTGGAGACGCACACAAAGCTGGTCGATTGGACCAAGCGATTCGGTGCCGCGGTTGGCAACGGCGACATCCTTGACGTCGCCAAGCGGAAGGCGTTGTTGGACGAGTTCGAGGCCGAGGGCCTGAAGAGTGCCGACCATCGCATCTTCCAAAACTCGTCGGCCAGGGTGGGAGCACGGCATTACTTCGATGTCCTCGAGGGAATCGGCGCCAGCGCCGGGAAGGCCACGAACGGCTCGATGTCGCGTGACGTGTTGCTTCGCTCCTTGGGCGCGGTGCTGACGTACAATGAGGCGCGCGGGCTCGCGAAGAAGAACTTTGCCAGGGCACTGGTTGACGAGGATGCCCTGCGCGCGGCGGGTCTGAGCCCAGCGCAGATTGAAGAGTTCCTTATGCCGGGCGGCAGTAGCTTCAGGCTGAAGCGGTTGCGGGCTGCCATGATGGTCGGCATGCAGGAGACCGTCTTCAACTTCTTGGCGGGCATCCCGTTGGTCAGCCGGATGCTGCCGTCGACGGAGAAGACGCGGTTGTTGACCTCGGTGTTGGAGGGGCGCGCGCTGAGGGCCCAGATGGTCGCTGATGGCGACGATCCGGGTGCCGTTGCTTACGCGGTGCAGAAGGCGCTTGTCAGCAAGCTGCAGGCACGCGCGGCGGCATATGCGGCGAGGGGTGACGCGGCGAGAGCGGCGGCTACCTCGGCGGAGGCCGACGCGGTGGGTGAGCTGGCGTGGCGTGTAGAGTTCATGCAGTGGACGGAAGTTTCCGCAAGCGAAACGCAGTTGGCGAAGAAAGAGCAACGGGCCCCCCGGCTGGAAACTTTCAAGCTGCCTGTGGGGCTCGACCCCCGCATCGTGTCACGTGGTGATGAGGCAGTTGACCCGCTCAACGCGACGAAGTCGTTTGTGGCGGATTGGTACAACCCCGCGTACGGGTTTCTGCCGCCAGAGGTCGCCGATGGGGCGAAGGCTGGCGCAGCACCTCGACGAAGCCGGGTCAATCGCGATCAACAGGCTGCGACGGCGCAGATACTCGACAAGGTGTTCCGCTATATGGCGGATGTTTCTGACGGGGCCTCCGTCGCGGTTGCTGACGAGGCGGTCCGTGCGTGGCTTACGAAAAACATCATGAACGTGCGGATGGTTCGCGACGAGAAGACTTACGCCGCCCATTTCAAAGCGTTGGGCGAGCAATACCAGGAAGTGCTTGAAGAGCGGGTGCTGGCCGTCACGGGCGCTCCGTTGGCCAAGTTGAAGCAGACCATCGCGAGTACGATGGACCCAGCGGCGAAGGCCGCGGCCGAAGACGTGCTGCTGGCCGTGGAGGCAGATGTCATAGAAGCGATGATGCCGTTCATGACCGAGGATGACTCCATCCTACTTGTGGCGAAGACACGAGAGGCGCTGGCGGCGGCCATTCGCGAAAGCCGAGCAGCTCGCAAGGGCCTCGACCCCGCCGACGTGCAGAACTACGAGCAGAACACCAGTGTCGACGACATCAAGGTCGGCGACCGACTCCAGGCGGGCTTTGGGGGTACATTCGCTTTCGCTGGTGGACCGAAGGTGGTCCGTGAGATCGACCTGGACCGAGGTATCGTTCTCTTCGAGGGCGTGAACGGTGGCTACCCTGTTGGAGACACGTACCGGCTGAAGCAGGGGCTGGCTGGCGACGACTACGAGGCGTCGCGCTTGTTCCAAGACGCAGAGTCCGCTGGTGCTGAGGGTGGCGAGGTCGAGGCCGCCGCGAAGGCGTGGCGCGAGCAGGGTGTGGAGTCCCCGTACTTCAAGCGGTGGTTCGGCGACTCCCAGGTTGTTCGGAAGTCGCGCGGCGAAGCCCTGGCTGAGGCCGGCAAGGTCGAGCAGGACGCGCGTGAGGCATTCAGCGGGGTTCGGTCTACCCTGCAGCAGGTCGAGGCTATCCTTGTCGGCGCCAAGTACGATTATGACCAGCTTCGCTACACCACCGAGAACTCGGTCGTCCCCCCGTTCATTGAGTCGGAAGCCGAGTTCCGCTCCGTCCGCGCGCGCCTCATCAAGAAGGCCGGGTTCGACAGCTTGGATGATATGGCCGAGGCCGCTCAGAGTGGCGAAGATGACTTCAACGTCCGCGCTTTCAGGCAGCTCGACAAGGCTGCGTCGTGGCTGCCTCCCGAGTGGCACCTCGAGGCCACCACGAGGGTCGACAAGTTGGTCGACAGCGAGGCGGGGGTCATGTACCACGGGTCCCCTGGCGGGGGGCTGATTAGCGAGTTCGAGCCGTCCCGGTTCGACGACGGCGGGCTGTACGGCCCCGGGGTCTACACGACTTCTTCTCAGGAGGTAGCGCGCGGGTACGCTGGGCTCAGCCGGTCGGACGGTGGGCGCGTCGGGAACAAGCCGACTCCTCACTCCAGCGTTCTTCCCGTGTACGTCAGGGTCGAGAACCCTCTCGACGTGCGGTACACGAACGACTTTGAGATCCGGGACTTGAAGCAGAAGGCTCAGCCGATCATGGAGAGGCTCGGTGCGCGCGGGGTCACCTACAACAACCCGTTCGAGAATCTGATCGGGGACGACCCCGGCTCAGAGTTCTACCTGTGGGTCGCGAACCAGGCGCCGCTACACACGACGGACAGCGGCCACAAGACCGCCGAGCTGCGGAAGCGCTTCGCCAATGATGTCCTGGCAATGATGGGGTACGACGGAATCGTTCACACTGGCGGGCGAGTGTGGCAGGGCGGGACCGACCACAAGGTCGTCATCGCCTTCGATCCTGAGCAGGTCAAGTCCGTCAACAACCGCGGCACCTTCGATGACAGCGGTCGCCTCTTGTACCAGGGCGCAGAGGCTGCGTCACCGGTCGGAAAGCAGCGGAAAGCTACCGTTGACGCAAGGCCGGCGTACTTGTCTCCGATGCAGGCCAGGGCGTTTGACGTGATTGGTACGGGTGAGCGTGCGAAGGCACCGGCGCCTATCGCAAGCGACGCAGACGACGTTGTCACACGTCTCGAGAGTTTGCGTGCCGGGGTCAAGGTCGGCGACTCTGACGTCCGTTTGGTCCCATACCAGGGAGAAAAAGCAACGAAGGAGGAAGGCGACTTGTTGCTTATCGGCGAGTTTAGCCCGGGGTGGTTGACTACTTCGTACCCTGTCGGTACAAAGGCCTTTGAGGACAGGGCGCTACGCCCGGAGGTCCTCGTTGAAATCGACGGCGTCAAGATTCCCTTCTACCAGTCTACAGGCTCCGGCGGTAAGATCAACCGAACGGGTGTTTGGTACCCGTACTTTGGGGCAAACAATCGAGGCGTCTGGTTTGTAAAGGGTGAGGAAGTAGACATCGCGGCGTACTACGGGTCGAGAAAGCTCGCACAAACGGCGGCGATGCTGGACGCGAAAATCGGAAACGTATTGACCGAGGCGCCCAACCTCAAAGGAAGGGTGGCGACGAGTGACAACAGGTTTGGCCGAGAGGACCGAGATTTTCTGAACGACGGTAAGGAGATACCGACTCAGCGTACGCCCCGCGGCGAGCGGCACGCGTTCATGGACAGTTGGCTTGAGAGCCTCGGCGAGTCTCCGTACTTCTCGCGGGGCGAGAAAACACCCTCCGCAGCCTCGGCGGCGCCGGTCGACGCCAAGGCCGAGACCATAACGGTCAAGCCGTTGACCGTGGAGGCGTTGAGGTCTCGCGTGCTGTCGGCAGACCTTGACATCAGGGGTAAGGCCGCCCGAGACCTCGAGGTTGTGGTCAAGGCGATTGACATGATTGGCGCAGAGCGCCTCGATGATATCGCTCTGGTGGTGGGGGGCGCAGCCCCCGCGGGCCGTCGGGCGATGTTCGACTTCACTAAGAACACTATCCGCATCTACGAAGACGCTCTCGAGACGGGCGTGTTCTCGGATGAGGTGGTCAAGGAGCTTTGGCGTTCGTTGACGCGCTACCTCCCCGAAGACGAGGTCAAGGCCCTCTCTGGCGAATACCTGGACGAGCTTGCTGAATATCAGCGCATTTTCCCTGAGCAGTTCGACCGTGCTGGAAACTTCATCGGAGACATCAACGATGTCGAAGATGGTAGCCGCCGCCTCCTCGACTTCGAGGATTGGGTCGTACAGGGCATGAAGGACCTTGCGTTGAGCAAGGCGCAACAGGAAGTGTTCGCTACGACGAAGAAGGGTCGTCCGGCGAAGCGGCCGTTGACCGTCACAGGCAACAAGGTCTTGAAGGCGTTGATGGATGTGGTTGACGGTCTGGTCAACATGTTCCTCGGCCGCGCGAAGAACCTGAAGCAGATCGTCGAGAACTTCTATACGGATGGAAAGTACGCCGAGCG
>TARA_R110000787_G_scaffold90590_1_pt1 | contig 19257 bp, 20 predicted proteins | sample TARA_R110000787 | Tara Oceans TARA_R110000787 (sample SAMEA4397920) | marine metagenome | biome: Polar Biome; feature: [DCM] deep chlorophyll maximum layer (ENVO:01000326); material: water (ENVO:00002006), including particulate matter (ENVO:01000060) such as... | depth 35 m
CCCCGCGATCATCACCACTGACCTGCGCCTCAACGAGCCCCGCTATGCTTCGCTGCCCAACATCATGAAGGCCAAGTCCAAGCCACTCGCGCAGAAGACGCCTGCCGATTATGGCGTGGACATCAGCGCACGGCTGGAGACGCTGAAGGTCGTCGAACCGACCAAGCGTACCGCTGGCGTGAAAGTCGCCGATGTCGATGAACTGGTTGCCAAGCTCAAGGCCATGGGTGTTGCCGCATGAAGACGCTTGTCTGGGTTGAACATGAGGGCGGCGCGGTCAAGGACGCAACGCTGTCTGCCATCACCGCCGCTGCGAAGCTGGGCGAAGTGCATCTGCTGGTCGTCGGCGAAGGCGTCGATGGCGTTGCCGCTGCCGCTGCGCAAATTGCGAGCGTGGGCAAGGTGCATGTCGCTGACGATGCCGCCTATGGCCATGCACTCGCCGAGAATATCGCGCCGCTCGTCGCGGAACTGATGGGGCATCATGACGCCTTCATTGCGCCCGCCACCAGCAACGGCAAGAATATCGCGCCGCGCGCTGCGGCTCTGCTCGACGTGATGCAGATCAGCGATATCTTGTCAGTGGAGAGCGAAGACACGTTCACGCGGCCCATCTATGCGGGCAATGCGATTGCCACGGTAAAGAGCAAGGATGCCAAGAAGGTCATCACGGTTCGCGGTACGGCTTTCGAGAAGGCGGCTCGCGAAGGTGGTTCGGGTACGGTGGAAGCGGTGGCATCGACCGGGGACAAGGGGCTGTCGTCCTTTGTCGGTTCCGAAATCGCCAAGCTGGAGCGGCCGGAACTGACCAGCGCCAAGATCATCGTGTCGGGTGGTCGGGCGCTCAAGGATGGACCGACGTTCGAGCAAGTCATCTATCCGCTCGCCGACAAACTGGGCGCTGCGGTCGGAGCCAGCCGGGCGGCGGTCGATGCGGGCTATGTGCCCAACGATTATCAGGTCGGGCAGACCGGCAAGATCGTGGCACCCGAAGTCTATGTTGCGGTCGGCATTTCCGGGGCGATCCAGCATCTTGCCGGAATGAAGGACAGCAAGACCATCATCGCCATCAACAAGGATGAGGATGCACCGATCTTCCAGATGGCGGACATCGGTCTGGTGGGCGATCTGTTCAAGATCGTGCCGGAATTGACCGATAAGCTGTAAGCGCGACGCCATCGCATAGGAAAGGGCGCGGGATAAAGATGCCGCGTCCTTTTTACGTCTGTCGTCGGCTGCATTGTCGTAAAGAAGATGATCTGTCGCGCGACGATGAGCGGCGGGCATTCACTGCTACCTCGCTCCATTCATGGTCCGTTCCCTTGTGCCTAGCCTTGCGGTAAGTAATTGGGAACCCAATGTGATTCCCGATTCCAGCAAGAACGAACTGGGGCCTTTCTGGGGGCCTTATTAACCATCTCATTTTCATTACATATTTGAAAATAAAAACAGAAACATCGTGGATTGGATTCCGGCTCGGCTCCAACTCCTTCTTCCTGCTCGACTTGGCGCGTCGCTCCCGTCTAAGAGGGGCGGCATGATGAAGCTGTTTATCGGTAACAAGGCCTATTCGAGCTGGTCGCTGCGTGGCTGGCTGGCGTGCAAGCTGTCGAGCCTGCCCTTTGAGGAAGTCGTGGTCCCCCTCTATGACGAGGCGTGGGAGAAGCGGCGCGAGGGCGACGAGTTTGCCCCCTCCTCCGGCAAGGTGCCGATCTTGTGGGATGGCGACGATATCGTTGTGTGGGACAGCCTCGCCATCATCGAATATCTCAATGAAAAGACCAGCGGCGACCTGTTCTGGCCGACCGATCCCGCCGCGCGCGCCATGGCCCGTTCAATGGCAGCCGAAATGCATAGCAGCTTTGCCGCACTCCGCCGCGAGCATAGCATGAACATCCGCCGCATCTATGACCCCGTGCCGCCCTCCGAGCCGGTCGCGCAGGATATCTTCCGGATGATGCAACTCTGGGCGCAGGCTCGTGCGCGCCACGGAGGCGAGGGCGAATTTCTGTTGGGCGAATTTAGCGCCGTCGATGTGATGTTCGCGCCGGTCGTCACCCGCTTCATCACCTACCAATTGCCCGTCGCCCGCTTCGCCCAGGCCTATATGCAGGCGATCATCGCCCATCCCTGGATGCAGGAATGGATTGGCGGGGCACAGGCGGAGGACTGGGTGATCGACAAGTTCGAGGTGCCGCCACAGGTGGCGTAAGGCGATGACGGATACGCCCGAAGACCCTTCGCCCAACGCCCCCAAGGAAGCGCGCGCGGCGGAAGCCGCCGCGATTCGCCGCCGGTGGATCACATTGGGCGAGATGCTCGCACTGCTGGCAGTCAGCATTTCTGGACTGACCCTCTATCTCAACTGGTCGAACAAGCAGGATGAGCGCGCGGAAAAGGCAATCGAAAGCCGCCAGGCGTCCGCCCGCGCCGCCAAGCTGATATTGAACGCCCGTGCGGATAGCGACGATCGGCTGATATTGACCCCGGCCGCCACTGACCAGATCGTGCAAAGCCAGACTTTTCTCTTCCCCGCCGCGCTGGGCATCGCGCCTGTGTCCACCACGGGTGAACCACGGATAGAAGCGCGATGGTTCGAAAATGCCCTCAAGCGAGCGCGGGACAAGGCGAAGCTGCCCGACAATAGCGTAGGCGACGAACAGTTGCCGGTGTTCATTACCACCCGCTTCGTCGTGAATGGCGAAGCGCGCGAGGATCGCGCCATCTACGATATCGGCTATGGCATTTCGGGTCGCTGGCTGTCGGGCCATGATGTGACCCTGCGCGGCCTTTCGCTCGTTACGCGCGAGATCGACACGTCCCCGGCCGCGCGGGTTGACGCGCGCTGGGCCGCAGTCGTCACCGCGCGCAACTGACGCGGCCCCACGAAAAAGCCCGACCCTTCGTGGAAGGGCCGGGCTTTTTCCGCTCGAAAGGATCGGGGCTTTAGCCGACGATCTCTTCCGGCTTGAAGAAATAGGCGATTTCGATCGCGGCATTTTCTTCGCTGTCCGAACCATGGACCGAATTGGCTTCGATCGATTCGGCCAGTTCCTTGCGGATCGTGCCGGCATCGGCATTGGCCGGGTTGGTCGCGCCCATGATGTCGCGGTTCCGCTGCACGGCATTTTCGCCTTCCAGCACCTGGACGACGACCGGGCCGGAAATCATGAAGGCGACGAGGTCGGCGAAGAAGGGGCGTTCCTTGTGGACGCCGTAAAAGCCTTCGGCCTGTTCGCGGCTCATGCGGATGCGCTTGGAAGCAACGACGCGAAGGCCCGCTTCCTCCAGCATCTTGGTGACGGCGCCGGTCAGGTTGCGACGGGTCGCGTCGGGCTTGATGATAGAAAAGGTGCGCGTGACGGCCATGGCCCTCGATACTCCGAATGTGTGGGAATGCTGGCCGCGCCTTTAGACGGGGCCGTGCTGCGCTGCAAGAGGCTTAAACCAGAGGCGGCGCTATGGCCCCTGCACCCATTTGCGGCCCTCCTGCCGCCAGAAGCGCGGCTCGACGCCCTCGCGCTTCGACAATATACGCCAACTTGCGCGCGCGCCATCAATCGTATCGGCGTCAAAAAAGTAGAAGGCGCGCTCAAATTCCAGCGCCTCGTCGCGCCACACGCCATCAGCCAGCGCCACATGCCGCGCGCCATTGGCGGCTACACAGGTCGGGGCGAGCAGGATCGGCTGTACGCCCTCATTCCCCTCGCCCGCCTGCCCATGGGCCAGGAAACTCTCAGGCGGCCCGGCCCACAGCCCCTGCGATATCCGCTCCCGCCGATCGGCCGCATCCGCCACCACCAGCAGCCGCGCGCCCAGCCCCAGGATGCGCGCCGCGATGGCGGGTAACACCTGTTCGACCGGATCGCGGCTTAGCTGGTAAAAATCGACCTGCATGATCGTAAAATCCTAACCCCGCTCGCCCTGAGCCTGTCGAAGGGCCGTTCTTCTTCTTTGCGCAGAAGGACAGGGCTTCGACAAGCTCAGCCCGAACGGGCGTGGGGGCATCTTACTGCTCGAACTTGTCCGCCACCAACTGGTCGATCAGACGCACGCCATAGCCGGTTGCGCCCTTGTCCCATGTCGCGCCGGGCTTGTCGGACCATACCATGCCCGCAATGTCGAGATGCGCCCATTTGACGCCATCGTCGATAAAACGCTTGAGGAACTGCGCGGCAGTGATCGACCCGGCATAGCGCCCGCCGATATTCTTCATGTCGGCGATCGGGCTATCGATCAGCTTGTTATAGGCGTCGGACAGCGGGAAGCGCCACAATTCGTCGCCGCTCACCTTGCCCGCCGCGATCAGGTCATCGGACAGGCCATCATCGTTCGAGAAGAGACCCGCATATTGATCGCCCAGCGACACCAGGATCGCGCCTGTCAGGGTCGCCAGATCGATGACAACCTCCGGCGCATAGATCTTCTGCGCCCAGGTCAGCGCATCGCAGAGCACCAGCCGCCCTTCAGCATCGGTGTTGAGCACTTCGATCGTCTGCCCCGACATGGAGGTCACGATGTCACCGGGCCGCTGCGCATTGCCATCGGGCATGTTTTCGACCAGGCCGCAAATGCCCACGACATGCGCCTTGGCCTTGCGCCTCGCCAGCGCCTTCATCGCGCCTGCGACCGCGCCCGCGCCGCCCATGTCCCACTTCATGTCTTCCATACCGGCCGCCGGCTTAATCGAAATGCCGCCCGTGTCGAAGGTCACGCCCTTGCCGACGAACACGACCGGCTTGGCCGCCGTGCCGCCAGTGCCATCCCATTCCATTGCCAACAGCCGCGCTTCGCGCACCGACCCCTGCGCCACGCCGAGCAGCGACCCCATGCCCAATTCTTCCATCGCCGCGCGATCAAGCACGCTGATCTTGATGCCCAGATCCGCCAAGTGGCGGCAGCGTTCCACGAAGCTTTCGGGGTAAAGGATGTTGGCGGGCTCCGACACCAGTTCACGGGTGAAGGCAACGCCCGCCGCCACCGCTGCCCAACGATCCCAGGCCGCGCCCGCATCGGTCGACACGATCGTCACCGTTTCCAGCGTAGGCTTGGCCTTTTCCGGCATCTTGGTGCGATAAGTGTCGATCCGCCAGCTGCGCAACAGCGCGCCAAAGCCCAGCCGCGCCGCGCCCTCGCCCGTCACATCACCGATACATTCCACCGCGACATGGGTCGCGCCGCTGCTCAACAGCTTGGCCGCGAGCGCGCCGCCAGCCCGCTCCATATCGGCGTCGCTCCCGCTGCCGGTTCCCACCAGCACGACACGCAACAGCTTGCCGTCTTCCTCCACGAAGCTCTCGAAGCTCGTTCCGGTTTCACCGGTGAAGCGCGCCGCGGCGGCCCCTGCCACCAGCGTCGCGGATGCGGCGAGTGGCAGGCTGGCGAGCGCGCCCTTTGCCACGGCAAAGGCGAGGCTGTCGGTGTCGGGACGGGTCGGGCTGATGGCGATATCCATGGATGGACCTTTTCTTGCTATGGGAACGGCTTTGGGGGCGTCTGGCCCGCTGATAGTCGTCAGATAGTGCGGCGAACCGTGTCTGGCAAAGCCGTTCGACCGATTTACCGCAAAAGAGCGGGGTCGCATGATTGCGGCGCGGGCGAAGCAATGCGATAGGCGGGGCGATATGCGCCCCCGGTTTTGAGGCTGTCTTTGTTGGTCACGTCCCTTTCCCCGTTTCGTTCCGCCCTGTTGCTGGGCAGCGCCATGCCCCTGCTGGCATTGGCCCCGCAGGCTATGGCGCAACAGCTCAACGAGCCGCAAACGCCGATCAGCGCACCCGACGCCCCCGTACCCACCAGCGACGACCAGATCGGATTCGCCGCCGACGCGCTGCAATATGACAGCAATCAGGAGGTTGTGACCGCCAGCGGCCATGTCCAGCTGCTGCGCGAAGGCAACCGCCTACGCGCCGACAAGGTGGTGTGGGACCGCGATACCGGCAAGGTCGAGGCACAGGGCAATGTGTCGCTCACCGATGCGGACGGCAATATCGCCTATGGCGACCGGTTCGACGTGACCGATACGCTCAAGGACGGTATGGTCGACAATATGCTGCTGGTGCTGCAGTCGGGCGGCCGCCTCGCATCGGCCACGGGGACGCGCGTCAACGGTATCTATACGCTCAACCGCGCCGCTTATACCGGCTGCGCCGTCGAAGACAGCAAGGGCTGCCCCAAGGAACCGACCTGGCAAATCAACGCGGTCAAGGTCGTCTATGACCCGACGCGCGAGCGGGTCAGCTACACCAACGCCAATATCGAGCTGTTCGGCCTGCCACTCATTCCGCTGCCCGGCCTGTCCCATCCGGTCGGCGAAGGCGGTGGCAACGGCCTGCTGATGCCGAACTTTCGCTACGATCGTAATAACGGCTTCGAAGTCGCCCTACCCTATTATATGAAGCTCGCGCCCAATCGCGATCTCACCATCACACCGCACATCTACACCAACGCGTTGCCGATGCTGGAGGGGAACTACCGCCACCTCTATGATCGCGGTGCCTATCAGGCCACCGGCTTCCTGACCTATGGCAGCCGCGTGGCGACCGGCGACAGCCCGATCGGCACCCTGCCAGGCGAAGCGGAAAAGGATATCCGTGGCTATCTCGACGCCACCGGCGCGATGCAGCTGACGTCGGAATGGAGCCTGGACGGGTCGATCCGCTTCGCCTCCGACCGCACATTTCTTCGTCGCTACGACATCAGCCGTGACGATCGACTGCGCTCGACCCTGGGTGCGCAGCGGATCGGCGACAACAGCTATTTCTCGATTCGCGGCTGGGCGGTGCAAACGCTGCGCGCTGGCGATTCCCAGGGTCAGACCCCGATCGCCCTGCCGCTGATCGACTATCGGCTACGGCTGAAGGATCCGCTGCTGGGCGGCGTGCTGCAGTTGCAGGCCAACACATTGGCGATTACCCGCACCCATGGACAGGATACGCAGCGCGCCTTTGCCGCCGCCGAATGGAATCTGCGCACGCTGACCGGCCTGGGCCAGGAGGTGACTTTCACCGGCTATCTGCGCGGCGATGTCTATCATAGCAGCGACAATGCGCTGACATCGGTCGAGAGCTATGCAGGCAGTCCGGGCTGGCAGGGACGCGGCATCGCCGCCGCCGCCGTCGACATGCGCTGGCCCTTCGTCGGCGAAGCGTTCGGCGGCGTGCAACGCATCGCCCCGCGCATCCAGATCGTCGCCGCGCCGCACCTCGCCAATCTGTCGCTGCCCAATGAAGATGCCCGCGCCGTCGACTTGGAGGACAGCAATCTTTTCGCGCTCAATCGTTTCGCTGGTTATGACCGATTCGAAGATTCGACCCGCATCACCTATGGCCTCGAATATAGCCTGGCCCTGTCCGACTTCTCGCTCCAGACCATCGTCGGGCAAAGCTATCGCCTGACCAACCGGGAAAGCATTCTGCCCGAAGGCACCGGGCTGTCCGGCCGCACCTCTGACATCGTCGGCCGGGCGACGGCGCGTTACAAGGATTTCGTCAGCCTCACCCATCGCTTCCGGCTCGACAAGAACAGCCTGGCGGTCCGCCGCAACGAAGTCGACGCAACGATTGGCAGCAAAAGCACCTATTTCATGGTCGGCTATCTCCGTCTCAATCGAGATGCCGACGCGACGCTGGAGGATTTGCAGGACCGCGAGGAAGTGCGATTGGGCGGCCGGGTGCAGCTTGCCCGCTTCTGGTCGGTCTTCGGCTCCACCGTCATCGACCTGACCGATGCCAAGGAAGATCCGCTGAGCGCATCGGACGGATATCAGCCGGTTCGCCACCGGCTGGGCGTCGCTTATGAGGATGATTGCCTGACGCTCGGCATCACCTGGCGCCGCGATTATGTGGCCAATGGCGACGCGCGAAAGGGCAATGGCTTCCAGCTACGGCTAGCTTTCCGTAATATTGGTATATAAGGATCAGCCGTTCCCGCGTCCCGTCAGGACTGGTTAAGGCGGACCCGCGCATTGGCGCAGGACCGTATTGGAGATTTTTGCCGACGATGCTGCCCCTGGTTTTCCTGCCTTACCGCATCCGCCATTCCCTTCGCTCTGGGCTGCGCACCGCGCTCGCCTCCAGCGCACTGTTGAGCATGGGGGTCCAGGGCGTCGTCGCGCAGACCGTCGATGACGGCGGCGAGGTCGCGAACCAGCAGCTCAACCTGCCCAAGGATGTTACCGTCTTTGGCAAGAGCGACCCCAACGTCCGGAAGGCGACCGCGATCATCAATGGCCGCATCCTGACCGGCACCGACATTGACCAGCGGCTCGCGCTGATCATCACCGCCAATGGCGGCAAGGTGGAAGCGGAAGAAAAAGAGCGGCTGCGCCTGCAGGTGCTGCGCAACCTGATCGACGAAACGCTCCAGATTCAGGAAGCCGCCGCCAACGACATCAAGGTCGATCCGGCCGAAATCCAGCAAAGTTATGAGCGGGTCGCGGCGAATTTCCGCCAGTCGCCTGAACAGTTCGAAGCCTATCTGCGCACGCAGGGCAGCTCGGCCGCCAGCATCAAACGCCAGATTGAGGGCGAACTTGCCTGGAGCCGCCTGCTCCGCCGCAATGTCCAGCCCTTCGTCAACGTGTCGGAAGATGAAGTGAAGTCGGTGGTCGACCGGCTGAACGCCGCCAAGGGCAGCGACGAATATCGGATCGGCGAAATCTACCTGTCGGCAACCCCGGAAAACAGGGCGCAGATCATCGCCAATGCGCGCAATATCATTCAACAGATTCAGCAGGGTGGCAGCTTCCCTGCCTATGCCCGCCAATTCTCCGAAGCCTCGACAGCGGCGGTCGGCGGCGACCTGGGCTGGGTGCGCCCCGCACAACTGCCGCCAGAACTGGCGCAGGCTGCTGCCGAAATGCAGGTCGGCCAGATTGCGGGTCCAATCGAAACGGTGGGTGGCGTGTCGCTGCTCTACGTCATGGACAAACGCAAGGTGCTGACGGCCGATCCGCGCGATTCGCTCCTCAGCCTGAAGCAGCTTTCCGTGCTCTTCCCTAAAGGCACGACCAAGGAGCAGGCCAGTGCCAAGGCCGCCAGCTTCGCCGCCGCGATCAAGGAGATCAAAGGCTGCGGCCAGGCGAACGAAGTAGGCGCGCGGGTCGGGGCCGACGTGGTCGATAACGACAATGTGAAGATCCGCGATCTGCCGCCCCAGTTGCAGGATATTCTCCTCAACCTCCAAGTCGGCGAAGCCACCCCTCCCTTCGGCTCCATTACCGAAGGCGTGCGTGTGCTGATCGTTTGCGGTCGCGACGATCCGGCATCGGCCAATGCGCCCAATGCCGAACAGATTCAGGCCCAGCTGGAAGAGGAGCGGGTCAACCGGCGTGCGCGCATCTATCTGCGCGATCTGCGTCGTGACGCGGTGATCGAATATAATTGAGGCCACCCCTCTAGCGCCCTTTGCGGTGCCGCTGGGCGATCCGGCCGGAATCGGGCCGGAGATCGTCGCGAAAAGCTGGGTGATGCGCGAGGCGCGCGGGCTTGCGCCCTTCTTCGCGGTGGGCGATCCCGCCGCGCTGCGCGCCGTCTGGCTCGGCCCGATCATTCCGATCAGCGCGCCAGAAGAGGCGACGGCGGCCTTCGCTACCGGCCTGCCCTGTCTCGAAATCGCCAAGGCGGGCGACATCCTGCCCGGCACGCCCAGCGTCGATGGCGCGCGCATCGCGTTTCAGGCGCTGGAAGTCGCGGTCGGCCTCGCCCGCTCCGGTTCGGCCGCTGGCATCGTCACCGCGCCAGTCGGCAAGGAACAATTATATGGCGTCGGCTTCACTCATCCGGGTCAGACCGAATTCGTCGCCGAACGCTGCGGCGTATCCGCCCATAATGCCGTAATGATGCTGGCCGGGCCGTCGCTCAAGGTCGTGCCGATCACCATCCATATCGCACTGGCCGATGTCCCCGCCGCGCTCACCAGCGAACTGATCCGCGCCCGCGCGCTCACCACGGCTAAGGGGATGCAGAAGAATTTCGGCATTGCGCGGCCCCGGCTCGCGGTGGCGGGCCTTAACCCCCATGCCGGGGAAAATGGCGCACTGGGCCGCGAGGAAATTGAGATCATCCGCCCCGCGATCGAACAGTTGCGCGCCGAGGGTATCGACATTGTCGGCCCCTTGGCGGCTGACGGCATGTTCCACGCGCGCGCGCGCGAAACCTATGACGTCGCGCTGTGCATGTATCATGATCAGGCGCTGATCCCGATCAAGACGCTGAATTTCGACGATGGCGTGAACATCACGCTGGGCCTGCCGATCGTCCGCACCTCGCCCGATCATGGCACCGCCTTTGGCATCGCCGGGACCGACAGCGCCAATCCAGGCGCGATGATCGCCGCGATCCGCATGGCCGAAGCCGCCGCCCGCGCCCGCATCGCTTATGGTTGAAACCCGCCCGGCATTGCCGCCCCTGCGCGATGTGATCGCGCGCCATGGCCTTGCTGCCAGCAAGGCGCTGGGTCAGAATTTCCTGCTCGACGAACAATTGCTGGACCGGATTGCCGCCATTCCCGGCCCTTTGGATGGCCAGCCTGCCTTCGAGGTCGGCCCCGGCCCCGGCGGCCTCACTCGCGCCATCCTGCGCGCGGGCGCGCGACTTGTCGCGGTCGAGCGCGACCGTCGCTGCCTGCCTGCGCTCGCCGAACTGGAGGACGCCTTTCCCGGCCAGCTGCGTGTGATGTCCGGCGACGCCATGGAAGTCGATGCCCACGCCGAGGCTGGTGACGGCGCGCATATCATCGCCAACCTGCCCTATAATGTCGGCACGCCCCTGCTCGTCGGCTGGCTGTCGACGGCGTGGGAACCGCTGCCCTGGTGGTCCAGCCTGACGCTCATGTTCCAGATGGAAGTGGCCGAACGCATCGTCGCTCAGCCCGGCACGGACCATTATGGCCGCCTTGCCATCCTGTCGCAGTGGCGCAGCGAGGCGCGGATTGCGATGAAGGTGCATCGCAGCGCCTTCACCCCGCCGCCCAAGGTCATGTCGGCGGTCGTGCATATCACCGCGAAACCTGCCCCGGACGGCGTCCAGCTCAAGATGCTCGAAAGGCTCACCGCTGCCGCTTTCGGCCAGCGTCGCAAGATGCTGCGCCAGAGCCTCAAAGGCTTACCCGGCGCGCTTGATGCGCTGGTGGACGTCGGCATCGACCCGCAGCGCCGCGCCGAAACCGTCAGCGTCGAGGATTTCGTAGCCGTGGCGCGCATCCTCAGCCGCTGACGGCGCGCGATCAGTTACGCTGACCGTCGATCTGCGCGATTTCCTCGTCCAGGTCGCGCAGCACGTCGGCGCGAATACGATCGGACATATGCGTGGCCCGTTCCACCTTCGCCCGCGCCTTCATCAATCCGGCACGAGCCGATCGCAGCGCCTGTGCTTCGATCTGCGCCTCGCAGATGCGGATGCGGATGGCACGGCGGCCATTATTGTCCACCGTCTCGCGTTGGCTGACCGTCCGGTCGCCGTCGCAGCCCTTGCGGACATCCACAACCGGCACCATCCGGGCAATATCGGCCTCGGTGGGGATGCCATGAGTCTGTCCCCACTGGTCGGCACGGCTTACGCTGATGCGCGCCTTTTCCTCGCGCCAAGTCACCGGCGGCGCGGGGGGCACGGGCGGCACCGGCGCGATCATGTCGGCGGCGGGCACGATCGGCTCTGGCGGCACGGGCGTCATCGGCGCGGTTTCGGCCGCGATGGTTGCAGCGGTTGGTGCGTCGGGAACCGTTGCAGCGGCCGGCACCTCCGCCACGGTGGCGGCGGGCCGGGCGACCAGATCGCCCAGTCTAGCAAGATCGGCAGATTCGACGGTCTCGCTGATCGCCGCCATTTGCTGCGCGGCGCGGCTGCCCGATGCCGTAAGCGCGAGGCCCGTGGCGGTGACGATGGCGACAGCCGCCATGCCCCAGCTGATCCGCTGGAGTGAGATTTCATGGTGCGAAAGCATGGCAAGCCTCCCCTTGAGTGTAGCAATGCGATTGAGATGACAGGCGGCGACGAATTGCCGCCCGCCTGCGGCTTTCAGGATGGCGCGGCCATAGGCATGGGCCTGGTCGCGGCCATAGAGCGAGAGGACGCGCGCATCGCACGCGGTTTCCTGGTCGGCGCGATAGGCGCGATAGGCGACCCAAGCGATCGGATTGCACCAATGGATGCCAAGCAGCAGCAGCGCGATCATATTGGCCAGCAGGTCGCCGCGCTCATGATGGGCGCGCTCATGCGCCATCGCCATTTCCTGCTCCAGATCTTCATAGCGCTGGGCGAAATCGACCGGCAGGACGATCATTGGTCGCAGTACGCCAAAGGCCAACGGTCCCGACGCCTGTGGACTGGCGATCGTGCGGATGCGGCCCTCCTGCCCGATCAGCACAGAGCCATCGAGCATATGGCTGTGGAAGCGGATATAGCCCACCGCCTGGATCACCAGAAACGCCAGCAACCCGATGAACCAGAGCGCGATCCCCGCTTCCAGCCAGGGAAAACCCGACGCCGATGCCGCTTGCGGGTCGTTTGAAAGCGCCAGCAATCCAGGTAAACCGGACTGGTCGACCGCAATATGCAGCGGCGAAGGCGCAGCCACCTCCTGCGGCAGGACTGGCAAAACCATGCGCAGCAACGGCAAGACCCAGAGGCTATAGGCTGCCCCCGCGCCCAGCCAGCGCGCGACCGGGCGGCGCAACAGCATCACCAGCGCCATCAGCAAGCTGGTGGCGATCAGCGTTTCGACGATCCAGACGCTCATGATTTCAGCCCCTTAAGGATATCCTCCAGTTCGGCGATATCCTCCGCCGTCAACTGATCCTGGCTCGCCAGCTGCGCGACCAGCGGCGAAATGCGACCGCCGAACAGGCGATTGACCAGTCGCCCGGACTCGCCCGCAACATAATCATCGCGCGCCACCTTCGGCCGATAGAGAAAGCGGCGACCATCCTGGTCGGCGGCAATGATATCCTTGGACATCAGCCGCGACAGCAAGGTCTTGACCGTCGGGACGCTCCAGTCACGCGCAGCGGCGACGCGGTCGGCGACATCGGTGGCGGTCTGCGGCGACTGTTCCCACAGCGCCTCCATCACCACCAACTCCGCTTCGCTGATCTTCTCGCTTATATCCACCACGCGCCCGCGCCTCCTGCTCAACTACATCTGTAATCGCATCGATTACATGCGTAGTCAACGCAGAAATGCGACGGCGCATCGGGCAATCCTATCAGGCACAAAAAAGGCGGCCCGACACGGACCGCCTCCTTCGATCTCGCCTTATCCGTCGCGATCAATTCGCGGCGGCGACGCCCTGATCGGTCATAAGCTGGTGCAATTCGCCCGCTTCGTACATTTCCATCATGATGTCGCTTCCGCCGACAAATTCGCCCTTCACATAAAGCTGGGGAATGGTCGGCCAGTCGGAAAAGGCCTTGATCCCCTGCCGCACGGCCTGATCCTGCAACACGTCCACCGTGTCATAGGCGACGCCCAGATGCTCCAGGATCGCGATGGCGCGGCTGGAAAAGCCGCATTGCGGAAAGAGCGGTGTGCCCTTCATGAAAAGCACCACGTCATGGGCACCCACAAGGTCGGCGATCCGCTGATGCACGGCGTCGGTCATGATCGAAAGTCCATTCCTGTCTGGCGTCGCAATAGGCCGACGCATACTATCCATGCGATGTTAGTTGGGAACCGCCGTGGTCAGTTGCAAGGCGTGCAGCACGCCCCCCATCCGACCGTCAAGCGACGCATAGACGGCGCGTTGCTGCGCCACCCGGCTCATGCCCCGGAAACTTTCCGCCACCACGCGCGCGGCATAATGGTCGCCGTCACCGGCCAGGTCGGTAATCTCGACCTGCGCGTCGGGAATGGCGGCGCGGATCATATCCGCGATTTCGTCGGCGGCCATCGGCATCGCAGGCGGCCTTACTGTGCTTCGATGAACATGCGGCGGGCAACGACCGCTTGCTCTTCCAACGCGGCGCGAACGCCTGGCTCGTCAATCTCGATCCCGGCCGAGGTCATGTCGCCGACCAGCTTGCGGATCACATCCTCGTCGCCGGCTTCCTCGAAATCGGCCTGCACCACGGCCTTGGCGTAGGAGTCGGTCTCTTCCGGCGTCAGACCCATCTTGGCTGCGGCCCATTCGCCCAGCAGCCGGTTGCGCCGCGCCTGGATGCGGAACTGCATTTCCTGGTCATGCGCGAACATATTTTCAAAGGCCCGTTCGCGATCGTCGAAAGTCGTCATGCCCAAAAGCCCTGTTCAAAGCGGATATCGAAAATCAGATAGGCAGAAGCGCGCAATTACGCAACGGCGGGGATCATCCAGGGACGATCCTGCGCGACACTCTTTTCATAGACGGCAATGCCGTCCGCATCGCCCAACGTCAGGCCGATCTCGTCCAGGCCTCCCAGCAGGCAATGTTTGCGGAACGGATCGATCTCAAACGCAAATCGGTCCTGAAACTGCGTCGTGACCGTCTGCTGCTCCAGGTCGACATGGATTTCGTCGGTCTGGGCAACCGCCATCAGCCGGTCAATCGCCGCCTGCGGCAGCACCACGGTCAGGATGCCGTTCTTAAACGCATTGCTGGAGAAAATGTCGGAAAAGCTCGGCGCGATCACCACTTTGATGCCCAGGTCACCCAGCGCCCAGGCGGCATGTTCGCGGCTCGACCCGCAACCGAAATTGTCGCCCGCGATCAGGATCGGGCTGCCCGCATAGGCCGGATCGTCAAAGACGTTGCCGGGCTCCTTGCGCAACACCTCGAACGCGCCCTTACCAAGGCCGGTGCGCGAAATGGTCTTGAGCCAGTGCGAGGGGATGACGATGTCGGTGTCGACATTCTTCATCCCAAATGGGTAGGCCTTCCCCTCAACGGTCGTCAGCTTCTCCATCAGCGCGCCTGCTTGGCTTCCGCTGCGGTCAGATCTTCGGCCCGGCCGAGCGTCGCGGCCATCGCGGCACTCGCCAGCGCGCCCAGCGTCAACAGCCAGAATATCTTTTTCACAACGTCATCCCCTCTTGGTCTTTCAATAATTCGCGCACATCGGCCAGACGCCCGGTGAGCGCTGCCGCCGCAGCCATGGCAGGCGACACCAGATGCGTGCGTGCGCCCGGTCCCTGACGGCCCATGAAATTGCGGTTGCTAGTCGATGCGCAGCGCTCGCCCGCAGGCACCTTGTCCGGGTTCATGCCCAGGCACGCCGAACAGCCCGGCTCGCGCCATTCGAACCCAGCCGCAACAAAGATGCGATCCAGCCCTTCGGCCTCCGCCTGTCGCTTAACCAGGCCCGACCCTGGCACCACCATCGCATGCTTGATGCCGCTCGCAATCCGGCGACCGTCCAGCAGCGCCGCCGCCGCGCGCAGATCCTCGATCCGGCTGTTGGTGCAACTGCCGATGAAGATATGCTCCACCGCCACGTCGGCCAGCCGCTGTCCGGCCGTCAGCCCCATATAGTCGAGTGACTTTTGCGCGGCCGCCCGCTTGGACGCATCCTCGAAACTATCGGGATCCGGCACCACGCCGGTCACTGCGACAACATCTTCGGGGCTGGTGCCCCAGGTCACAGTCGGCACGATGTCGGCCGCGTCGATCACCACGGTCTTGTCGAAGACAGCGCCCTCATCGGTGACGAGCGTGCGCCACCAGGCGACCGCCGCATCCCAATCCGCACCCTTGGGCGCCATCGGACGCCCTTTCAAATAAGCGAAAGTCGTCTCGTCCGGCGCAAACAGGCCCGACCGCGCACCAGCCTCGATCGACATGTTGGCGACGGTCAGCCGCCCCTCGATCGACATGTCGCGGAACACGGAGCCGCGATATTCCATGACATAACCGGTCCCGCCCGCCGTGCCGATCCGTCCGCAAATCGCCAGCGCGACATCCTTGGGCGTAACGCCAAAGCCCAGTTCGCCCTCGACCACGACCGCCATCGTCTTGGACTGCTTGAGCAGCAAGGTCTGGGTCGCCAGCACATGCTCGACCTCGGACGTGCCGATCCCGAAGGCCAGCGCGCCCAAGGCACCGTGCGAACTGGTATGGCTGTCGCCGCATACCAACGTCGTGCCCGGCAGGGTAAAGCCCTGCTCTGGCCCCACCACATGAACGATGCCCTGTTCGACATCGGCGTCCCCGATCAGGCGGACGCCAAACTCCGGCGCATTGCGTTCCAGCGCTTCCAGCTGCTGCGCGCTCTGCGGATCGGCGATCGGTATGCGCTTGCCATCGGCGTCGCGACGCGGGGTCGTGGGCAGATTATGATCCGGCACCGCCAGCGTCAGGTCGGGCCGCCGCACCTTGCGCCCGGCAAGGCGAAGTCCCTCGAACGCCTGCGGGCTCGTCACTTCATGGACGAGATGCCGGTCGATATAGATGAGGCAAGTACCATCCGGGCGACGCTCCACGACATGCGCGTCCCAGATCTTCTCATAGAGGGTGCGGGGTTTAACCATAGTGCCTCCCCCCTAGACCCGTAATGGCAGGGGGAAAAGGGGGAAAGCCGATGCTATCTTTTGTTTTCTCCGCCACGCGGGCAAGAAAGTTACACGGCCCGGTAATCCGCCACGATGCGCCCGGCGGCACCGATCTCGGCCTCATGGCTGTCCTCGCGCCAGGTTTCAGCCAGAGCCGCCGACTCCCACGCCTGCATCGCGGGCAGCGCCAGCATATGTGCGACCCAGGCCAGTCCCGCCGGGCCGACATCCAGCCCATAGGTCCGCACCCGATAGGCAACCGGCGCATAAAAGGCATCGACGGCGGTAAAGGCGTCCCCCGCCAGGAACGGCCCGCCGAAGCGGGTCAACCCCTCCTCCCAAAACTCGGTCAGCCGGGCAATATCCTTGTTGAGCGCAGGCGAGGGCAGATGCGGCTCCACCCGCACGCCGATGTTCATCGTGCAATCGTTCCGCAACGTCGCAAAGCCGCTATGCATCTCCGCCGCCGCGCACTGCGCCCAGGCGCGCGCCGCTTCCTCACGCGGCCAGACATCGGCATGGCGATCGGCCAGATACAGGATGATCCCCAGCGAATCCCAAACCGTCCGCTCGCCATCGATCAGCGCGGGCACTTGCCCCGTCGGCGAAAAACTACGGAAGGCCGCATAATTGGTCGCCTGCAAAAACGGCTCGACCCGATCGATGAACGGGATGCCCAGCGCGGTCATCAACACCCAGGGGCGCAGCGACCAGCTGCTATAATTGCGGTTCGCGGTGACGAGTGTGTAGGCCATGGCAAGTCTCCCTTGGAGGCGGCCGTCGCTTATCCCATCGACATCGCAGCGTATAGCGCCAGTGGCTTTGCACCGGACTGCCCCTAGCCAAGCCCTTGGGATCGCGCCACAAGGGGGCATCACGGGCGGCCCCTTAGCCGCCCTCCCCCGATTTGCGGAGCATATAGTCGTGAACCGACGCCAATTTCTCGCCACCAGCGGTGCCACCGCGCTGACCGCCGCCACCGCCTCCCCCGCCTTTGCCCAAGCTGGCTCCGCCGACGCCCGGCTGCGCGCCATGCTCGACGGCTTCTTCTATGAACGGCTCGCCGACTCGCCCGAACAGGCGACCCGCCTTGGCCTCGACACCGGCGAGCGCGCCGCGCTACGCGGCAAGCTCAGCGACACCTCCGCCGCCGGGGTCGCCCGCGACCTCGCCCGCAGCAAGGCGCAGGCCAGGCAACTCGCAACCATCGACCGCAAATCCCTCAGCGATGCCTCCAAGCTCGACTATGACGTCGTCACCTATCAACTCGACCGCGCGATCGGCGGCGAACGCTTTGGCTATGGCGAGACGGCGGGCCGCTATGCCCCCTATGTGCTGAGCCAATTGACCGGCAGCTATCGCGAAACACCCGACTTCCTCGATTCGCAGCATCGCGTCGCCAATGCAGCCGATGCCGAAGCCTATCTCGCCCGCCTCGAAGCCTTCCCAGCCGCGATGGACGGTGAACTGGCCCGGCAGAAAGCCGACGCAGCCAAGGGCGTGTTCGCGCCCGACTATATTCTCGACACGACGCTCAAGATGCAGGCGTCGCTGCGCGATCAGCCCGCCGCGCAGACCGTCCTCGTCGCTTCCTTCGTGAAGAAACTCGCCGCCGCCGGCCTGCCGCCCGAACGCGCCGCGCGGGCCGAAAGGATCGTTACCGACCAGATATTCCCTGCGCTCGACCGCCAGCGCGCCTTGGTGCAGGACCTCCGCGCCAGGGCGACCCATGATGCGGGCGTGTGGCGCCTGCCCGAAGGCGAGGCCTTTTACGCCGCCGCCGCCGAAGCGGCCACCACCACTGCACTCACCGGCGACGAAATCCACAAGATCGGTCTCGACCAAGTCGCGGAAATCAGCGCCCGGATTGACGCCATCCTCAAGGGCGAAGGCATGAGCCAGGGAACTGTGGGCGATCGCCTCGTCGCGCTGAACAAGCGCCCCGACCAGCTTTTCCCCAATACCGATCCGGGCCGCGAAGCGCTGCTCGCCCAACTCAATGTCCAGATCATCGCCATGCAAAAGCGCCTGGGCGAAGCCTTCAACACTGTGCCCAAGGCCCCAGTCGAAGTCCGCCGCGTGCCGGTCACGATCCAGGCCGGCGCGCCGGGCGGCTATTATCAGAACGCCTCGCTCGATGGCTCGCGCCCGGCCATCTACTATATCAACCTGCGCGATACGTTCGACAGGCCCAAATTCGGCCTCGCGACACTGACCCATCATGAAGCCGTGCCGGGCCATCATCTCCAGGTGTCGGTCGCGCTGGAATCCGACGCCATCCCGATGATCCGCCGTCGCGGCGGCTATAGCGGCTATAGCGAGGGCTGGGCGCTCTATTCCGAACAGCTCGCCGACGAAATGGGCATGTATGAAGGCGACCCGCTGGGCCAGGTCGGCTATCTCCAGTCGCTCCTCTTCCGCGCCACCCGCCTCGTCGTCGACTCCGGCATGCACGTCAAACGCTGGAGCCGCGAAAAGGCGACCGACTATCTCATCGCCACCACCGGCATCGCCCGCGGCCGCAGCCAGGGCGAAATCGACCGCTACACCGTCTGGCCGGGTCAGGCCTGCAGCTACAAGATCGGCCACACCGTCTGGAACGACCTGCGCACGGAAGTGCAGCGCAAACAGGGCGACGCCTTCGACATCAAGGATTTCCATGATGTGCTGACGCTGGGTGCCATGCCGCTCGACATATTGAAGCAGACGGTGCGCCAGCGGGCGGGGATAGCCTAAAAATCCTCCCCCTGCGGGGGGAGGGCTATCGCATATGACCAAGCATTGAGAGAAGGAATGC
>TARA_R110000787_G_scaffold25398_7_pt1 | contig 19232 bp, 14 predicted proteins | sample TARA_R110000787 | Tara Oceans TARA_R110000787 (sample SAMEA4397920) | marine metagenome | biome: Polar Biome; feature: [DCM] deep chlorophyll maximum layer (ENVO:01000326); material: water (ENVO:00002006), including particulate matter (ENVO:01000060) such as... | depth 35 m
CCGGGCCCCGCTCAGATCCGGCGAAAGGGAGGAAAGCCCCCGCCGGACCGTTTGCATTCGCACTAGTTGCCGAAGACGTATCGACCGCCGATCAGGATGCGTCGGCTGCCGGACGAGTAAGTGAACGGCAGATTGTCATATTGCAGATACTGGCTCTGCTCATCCTCGGACAGGTTCACAGCCTCAAGTGTCAGCTTGAAGTTCGGGGACACCTGGTAGCCGATCTGTGCGTCGAGCTGACCATAGGAGCGATTCCATACCTCGAACGCTCTTGCGCCCGCTGCGCCATCCGAGAAGCCGAAAATGCGCTCGAAGGACTTGTCGCGCCATGTGTAGGACAACCGGGCATCAAAGCCGAAACCTTCGTAGTACACCTGACCATTGAAGGCGTTCTTTGCCACGCCAGGGATCGGAAGGTCCGAATTCAGGTCACTTTCAGTCGGCGATTCGGAATCCGAATACGTGTAGTTGCCGATGAAGCCGAACCCGTTGTCGAAGGCGTATTGGGCACCCAACTCGAAGCCCTTGATGTTGCCACCGTCGCCGTTGACAGGACGCGTCACAGGACCGGTTGTGAACCCGGATTGGTCAGCGACTTCTTCCGGCTTCGTTTCGTTGGTGATGAACGAGTCGACTTCCTTCCAGAACAGTGCCGCTGAAACCAGACCGGAGTCGCCCATATAGTGTTCAACCGCAAAGTCGAACTGGCTTGCCCGGAATGGGTCAAGGTTGGCATTGCCTGCCGTGCCAGATGTAAAGACGAACAGGTTCGTCGCCGGATCACGCGTAAACTCGAACGCCGCACCGCGACCGAGGTCGAACAGGTCCTGGCGGGAAACAACTCGCGCAGCAGATGCGCGAACCTTGGTGTTTTCAGTCACATCCAGTACGCCATTAATACTTGGCAGAATGTCCGTGTAGTCACGGCTGAGGTCTGCCCGAGTGGCATTCTGCGTCACGCCGTTCCAGCTGTCGGTTCCCCAATAGGTCGGATTTTGGGGCGCAACGCCCTGGTTGACCGTCAGATCCGTGTTCACGATGCGAACACCGGCATTGATGTGGTAGCGATCCGTCTCATCGCCGAGATCGGCCATGATATAGGCAGCCGTCTTCTTCTCGGTCACCACGAAGGTTTCAATAGGCTCTTCAAAGAAACCGAATGGCGTGTCGGGATACAGGCCCTGAATCCAGGCCAGCGGATCCGACATGGCGCCGCGATCCTGCACCAGCGCCGAATTGGTGCCGGCATTGCCCGAATTCCAGAAGCCATTGATCGTTTCGACCCTGTTGCCGGCGGAGCCGAATGTCTCGAATGGCGTGATCAAAGGCGGCGAGTTGCCAAAACGTGCATCACAAGCCTGGAGGGCGGGTGAGAGGCTCGCTTGAAGCGCAGCCGGGCGATCCGCGATTGGAACGTCACAAATCTTGTAGCCGATGGCGCCATCCTGGAAGTAGCCATATGGCGTCCAGTTTTGACCAAACGTTGTGCCGTCAGGTTCGCCCTTGCCTGAATAGTCTGCCAGGTAACGACCGGATGCATAGTCCACCTCACGATCGGAATACCGAAGCCCTCCGCTGATTTTCAGCGCCTGCCCTTCGACAAAGTCTGGCGTGTAAGTCGTATCCAGTCGACCAGACCAGTTGGTCAGGTCTGCTTCGTCACCGAATGCCCAGTGCGACTTGAAATATCCGTACGCAGGATTGGTGAACAGGTCCGGCACGTTGACCAGTCCGAAGGACGGCAATGTGCCGCCATTGTTGTTATAGGAGTACTGGTAATTGGCGGGCGCACCAGGGTTTGCCGCCTGATGGCTAAAGCCGGTTGGGCTTCCCGCATCCGCTGTCGGGACGCTGTATTGTGTGTAGCGCACATCCGCGTTGCCCGAATTACTTGTCTGGTCAGCAACCGAGTAATTGATACCACCCGACCACGTGAACGCGCCGCCATCTGCCCAATCGAAATTGAGCTGGAAGTTGTCGGAGCTGGCTTCCAGCTTGTTCACAAAGGAAATCGCTTCGGCAGAATTAGCCGTAATCACGCCGGACAGAAGGACGCCGCGCGAGTCGATCTCATAAGGCTGGCTCGCATCGATCCCTGTCGATTCAGATACGACCGGGAATTTGATTGAGGCTTCTTGAGTGAGTATTTCAATATCAGAGTGGAACCAGTCACCACGTATCTTCAGATCAGGCGTCGCCTGATAGGCAAACCCGAGCGACGCGCCCAAGCGCTCGCGCTCCTGGAAGCGATCGGTCGTATAACGATACTCTGGCGCAAAATAATCGGTCGTGACCGTTGCGGCGTCGGGACGATCCGACAAGGACCAGTTCCCGCGGTTTTGCCCGCCAAGATAATCGGTCTGAACGCCTTGCTTGTCGTAAGAGATCGTTCCGATGAACGCGAACTGGTCGTTGAATTTTTTGCCAAAGGCGACCGCACCCGTGGGCTCCCAATCGTCAGCATCTGTCGATTGCGAAAAGCGAAGGTTGCCACCGAAAAGCCAATCGTCACCCAGCGACATCGGGTCCCGAGTCTTCAGGTTGATCAGGCCGCCGACACCACCTTCAACGAGCGACGCATTCGGAGACTTGTAGACATCCACGCCGGACAGGAGTTCAGCCGGAATACCCTCCAGCGAGTTAGACTTGCGGTCCCGGCCTTCACCCAGCTTGAAAACCTCAAGGCCCGTAAGGAACAGGTCCCCATTGAGGACCGTTTCGTTTTGCTCGAGGCCGCGAATGCGGACTTTCGTCCCCTGACCATTTTCGCGATCAATCTGAATACCTGGGAGTCTGCCCAGTGATTCCGCAATGTTCTGGTCTGGAAACTTGCCGATATCCTCAGCGGAAATCGACTCGATGATTTCATTGGAATTGCGCTTGATGGCGAGCGCGTCCTCGATGGATTGCCGGAAACCCTGCACAACGACCGTATCAAGAGTTTTCGTATCCGTTCCGTCGTCCGCCTCCTGCGCAACAACCGGCAGAGCCAGAGCGGCCCCTAGCGCGAACGCGGAAACCCCCACACGCCAAGCAACTTTACGACGAGATTTTTGAATCTTCATTGTGTAGTCCTCCCATTAATTTTTCTTATTGACCAATGGCTAGCACGACAATGAAACCCGTTTCAAGAACTATTTGAGTTTGCCGATTGGATTTCCATGCCACCTGCGACGTTTTGGCCACAATCGATTTTTAACACTGTTTTATATAGGTTTTTTTTCATCACTGCTTTCTCTTGTCGACAAACTTTGCGCAAGTCGCAGGCTCGCGCCCAAGCCGCCGGATCGGCTAAAGTCGAGAACATCATATATTTTTGCAATGTTTTCAGCGCGCAACGGGTTTCATTCGATTGCTGATCAATTTTCAACACCCGGATACGGAAGTCATCACGCTAATCGCCTTGATTACATCAGGCGCTTGGCGCTGGCGCGGATCGTCAGTTCTGTCGGCAGCCGCTGGTGATATTCACCCACCGGCTCGTTCCGCAGAAGATTGCACATCAGCGTCATGGCAATTTCGCCAATGCGCTCAGCGGGCTGCATAACTGTTGTAAGGGGGGGATCGCAGTACTTTCCGAACTCTATGTTGTCAAAGCCCGTGACAGACAGCTCGTCCGGCAATTTCATTCCCCGGTCCAGCGCCGTACGGATCGCTCCAATGGCAATCTCGTCGCTCATGCAGAACAGCGCAGTCACTTGCGGCTGGCGTGACAAGAGCCGCATGGCTGATTGGGCTCCTCCTTGAAGGGAGTAGGGACCGTACTCGACGAGAGCGTCATCATGCGCGATTCCAAAAGCCGTCAGCGCCCTCCGGAAACCGATAAGCCGCTGCTGGGTCACCTTGCGATCCTTCAATCCAGCAAGCACGCCAATGTGCTTATGCCCAAGCGCTGCAAGGTATGTAGCCATCGCTTCCGCAGCGGCTACGTTGTCAATCTTGACGGTCGGATAGTCACCCAATTCGCCTATTTCAACGGCGTGGACAAAGGGCACTTTGCAGTCATCACCGGCCCTGTGAAGGTAACGAAGTGGTCGCTCGCCCAACTGGATAACCCCATCAGCACGGTGCATGTCGACCATGTCGATGCCGGCTTTCTCGACCGCAGTATTGTCGCCGGTATCGGATACCAGGAGAAAATAATTGTTGTCCGCCGCGACCCGCTCAATACCGGACAGGACCCGCGCGAACAGGACGTTCGCAATATCGGGCACCATCACCAGTACGCTGTTTGTCCGCTTTCCCCGGAAAATCTTCGCCAGGGAACTTGGCTTGTAATCCAGATCATCCGCTGCCTTCAACACGCGCTTCAGCGTCTCTTCGGTCAGCTTGCTCGGATCCGAGAAGGCACGGGAGACCGTGGCAGGCGACACGCCGGCTCGTTTTGATACATCTCGGATCTGGACCATCGGGTCACCTTTGTACTGCGCGCCTCGAAACTCTGGCCATGAAACAGAGAAGAACACGAAACCATTGAAACTGCATTGACAATATCCCTCAGGATTTTCACTTGCAATGAAACCGATTACATTACAATTTGCATGCCAGACCCTTCCGCAGTGTCCGGCATGCCGGTTCTAGTGCGGACAGGACTCACATAACACACCGGCACCAGAAGAATGCCGGAGGGGAGAATCCGAATGTCGATCAAAATCACCCCCGAGGTGACCTCATGACAATGCATCCAATCGATGTGCTCATCATTCTTGGGTACATTCTTGTCACGCTTGTCATCGGATTCTGGATTTCCGGTCGCGCGTCCCGAGGTATGCGCAGCTACTTTCTCGGCGGAAACAAATTGCCCTGGTACGCTCTGGGGCTGTCGAACGCGTCGGGCATGTTTGATGTGGCCGGCACGATGTGGCTCGTCAGTATTCTTTTTGTCTACGGGCTAAAAAGCGTCTGGATTCCTTGGTTGTGGCCCGTCTTCAATCAGATCTTTCTGATGGTATTCCTGTCTGTATGGATGCGCCGTTCAGGCGTCCTTACCGGTGCTGAATGGATTACATTCCGATTCGGCGACGGCCCTTCCGCCCGACTCAGCCATCTCATCGTGGTCATTTTCGCACTCATTCTGGTGCTGGCCTACATGGCATTCGGCTTTCTCGGAATCGGCAAGCTGTCGGCCCAATTCATCCCGTTTGACCTGGCGCAACTGCTCGGCCTTCAGGTATTCCTGCCTGAGGCACTGCGACCGGAACTCCTCGGGCCGGACTTCGCGCTACAATGCGATGCGGCCATGCTCGCCCTAAACGAACGCGCCTACGGGGCAATCATTGTCGCCTTGACCGCGCTCTATGTCATCAAGGGCGGCATGTATTCTGTGGTGTTCACTGAAGTCCTGCAGTTTGCAGTGATGACAGTCGCCAGTATCGGCATCGCGATCATTGCTCTCATTCACGTCAGTCCGGATGCGCTGATGGCTGCCGTGCCCGATGGCTGGTCCAACCCGTTCTTCGGGTGGGAACTGGGGCTCGACTGGACGGAATTGTTGCCCGCTGCCGATGCAAAGATCGCGACTGAAGGCTACTCCCTGTTCGGCATCTTTTTCATGATGGTGCTGTTTAAAGGCGTGTTCACGTCCCTCGCGGGGCCCGCTCCGAACTATGACATGCAGCGGATTCTGTCGGCGCGCACACCCATCGAAGCCGCCAAGATGAGCTGGCTGGTCAGCCTCGTTCTGAACGTACCCCGCTACCTGATGATTGCAGGGCTTACCGTTCTGGCACTCGTCTATTTCAGTGACGATCTGCGCGGCATGGGCGCCGATGCCGATTTCGAAGCCATCCTGCCCTTTGCTCTGCAGGAGTTTATCCCGGTCGGCCTGCTGGGGCTCGCGCTTGCGGGCTTGCTAGCCGCCTTCATGTCGAGCTTCGCAGCGCCGCTCAACGCCGCGCCCGCCTACGTCGTGAACGATATCTACCTCAAATATATCAATCCCGACGCCACAGAGAAAACGTCGATCCGCATGAGTTATCTGGTATCGACCGTGTTCGTCATCATCGGCACCACACTTGGCCTGTTCCTCACCAGCATCGACAACATCGTGAACTGGATCACTGCCGGCCTATATGGCGGGTACACGGCTGCCAACGTGGTCAAGTGGTACTGGTGGAGAATGAACGGGTACGGATACTTTTTCGGGATGGTATCAGGCATTGGCTTCGCGCTCCTCCTCGGCCTCCCCTTTGTCACGATCAGTCCGCTTCAGGCATTCCCACTCCTGTTTCTCGCGTGCTTGATCGCAGTCGTTGCCGGGTCTCTGCTAACCAAGCCCACCGACATGAATGTGCTTCAGGCCTTTTACAAAAAGACTCGCCCCTGGGGATACTGGGGACCTGTCCTCGAGTCCTTGCGTGCGGAAGGGCAGATGATCGAACCAAACCGTGACTTCCGTCGTGACATGATGAACGTCGCGATCGGTATTGTATGGCAGACATCTCTGGTCGCCCTGCCAATATTCCTCGTCATCCAGGATTGGCCAAAGCTCATTGTGGCACTCCTCATCGCTGTCACCACCAGCTTCATCCTGAAACGCACCTGGTATGATCGCCTCCAGGATTATCCGGCTGACTATCAACCCGATGATGCGTCCAAAAACGAAACCTCGGTGACCCCAGCATGACGCACCGCCCCCCCAAATTCAGCGCCCTGCCTCACGGCTCCGCCCTGATCGCAACACTGGCCTTTTTGTCCGCCTGCGCACAATCCCTACCGGAAGTACCCACAATGCCCGACACGACTGAACACACACAAACTGTCGAAACAGATGTGGTCACCGCCGTGATCCATCCAGACATCTGGCCGGAAATCCAGACGCCCATTCAAAAAGATGCCGTGCTGGAATCCCGCATCGACGTCATCCTTTCCGGCATGTCCCTTGAGCAGAAGGTCGGGCAGGTAATTCAGGCAGATATAGGCTCGGTAACGCCGGAACAGGTGCAAAAGTATCATCTCGGATCAGTGCTCAATGGTGGCAATTCGGCGCCAAATGCCAACCTGCGGGCCACGCCATCGGAATGGCTCAACCTCGCAGATGCCTTCTGGAAGGCGTCGGTTGGGCCGGACGGCACAGGCATCCCTGTGCTCTGGGGCACCGATGCTGTCCACGGTCACAACAACATCATTGGCGCCACGGTCTTCCCACACAATATCGGGCTGGGAGCCGCAGGCGATGCTGACCTCGTTCAGCGAATCGGCGAAGCAACGGCGCTCGACGTGCGCGCTGTCGGCATGGACTGGACCTTTGCGCCGACTGTCGCGGTGACAGAGGATTCCCGCTGGGGCCGCGCATACGAATCCTATTCGGAAGATCCTGCTCTTGTAGCCACGCTGGGCGCAGCGCTTGTCCGCGGCCTGCAGGGAACGCCGGGCACGCCGGACTTCCTGAACGAGGACCACGTCATCGCAACGGCCAAGCACTTCCTGGGCGATGGCGGAACAAAGGACGGTCGCGACCAGGGCGAAACGATTGCAAGCGAAAAGGCTCTCAGGGACATTCACGCCCCAGGTTATGTCACCACGTTGGAAACGGGTGTGCAAAGCGTCATGGCGTCATTCTCAAGCTGGCAAGGTCAGAAAATGCATGGCCGTTCAGACCTGCTGACCGACGTGTTGAAAGACAAATGGCGCTTTGACGGCATGGTGGTCGGCGACTGGAATGGCCATGGTCAGATCGTCGGCTGCACAAATACCGATTGCCCTGATGCGATCAATGCCGGCCTCGACATGTTCATGGCGCCGGATTCATGGCGGGCCTTGTACAACTCTACGCTTGCGCATGCCCGGTCTGGGCGCATCAGCGAAGCCAGGCTCAACGACGCTGTCCGGCGTATCCTGCGCGTCAAGATTCGCGCTGGACTGTTCGAAGCACCCGCGCCGAGCCAACGCGCCCACGCAAACCCTACTGGCGGTCTTGCCAACGCTTCGCACACCGCCCTCGCAGCCGAGGCCGTGCGCAAGTCTGCCGTCTTGCTGAAAAACGAAGGCAACATTCTTCCCCTGTCACCCTCCCTTCGGATTCTGGTCGCTGGCGAAGGCGCTGATAATCTGAGCATGCTTTCGGGCGGCTGGACCCTGTCGTGGCAAGGCGACGGCGTCGAAAAGACAGACTTTCCAGACGCTGAAACCGTTCTTGATGGTGTGCGCCGAATCGTCGGCCAGGCAGGCGGCATTGTCGACTATTCCCCGGATGGCAAATTCTCGAAACAGCCCGATGTCGCAATCTTTGTGTTCGGTGAGGACCCATACGCAGAATTCCGCGGCGATCTGGCCACCCTGGATTACCGCCCTGGCGACGACACAGATGTCGATACCATGCGACGACTGCAGGAAGCCGGCGTCCCGGTCGTAGCCGTCTTCCTCTCCGGTCGCCCGCTTTGGGTCAATCCCGAGATTAACGCATCGACCGCCTTCGTGGCCGCTTTCCTGCCGGGCTCTCAGGCAGGGGCCATGGCGGATGTCCTGTTCGCGGATGTGACCGACCAGCCCGTCCACGACTTCACGGGGCGCTTGTCATTTGCGTGGCCCCTCTACGCCGACCAGTATGATCGTGGCAGCGACGAACGCGATTCCTCTCTGCTCTTCGATATCGGCTATGGGCTGTCTCACGGCGACATGGGCGACATCCCCGAATTGCATGAACAGGGCGTCGCAACGCAGGCGAACAATCTAGTTATTTTCGATCGCGGAGCCGCTATGGGCGGATGGCATGCCCAACTCGCAGACTCGTCAGGCGTGGAAGATTGGGCCTCTCTGCCGACAGCATCGCCTTCAGCCACCATCGGTGCACGCCCCGCAGACCTTGGCCAACAAGAGAACGCGCTGCGCGTCACATGGTCAGGCGCGGGAACAGGGGAATTACAGATTACTCATGCCCCCACCGACCTATCACGTGAGGTCAACGCAGATTTCGCTCTGGTGCTCGACTACGCGATTGAAAAGCCCGCAAAGGGCACCGTGACGCTCCGGTTTGGTTGCGGGCCAGATTGTATAGGTTCGGTCGATGTCTCCGACAGTTTTGGAGCAAATCCTTATGGCGGCGTTTCAAACCTGAGCGTTCCGCTGAAATGCCTCGAAAGCAAGGGTGTGGATTTCACCCGCATCGACACTTTTTCACTCTCGTCGGATAATCCCCTCGAAATCATCGTTGCCCGAATCGCCCTGGTGCCGTCCGTCAATGGCGTCAGTTGTGATACTGAAGATGTCGCCGACTGATCTGCGCTCCCCGCTCCACCGTTGACGAAGCCGGTCAGGACATGTCCACTTGACGTGACCCCACAGCCTTCCCACCGTCAATGGACCTGTTCATGCACCAGAACCACACGCTTCCAACCCTGCCCCAGCAGCCTGAACAAACGGCATGGCCGACAGCAGCGTGGCCCGTCGCAGGCCTGGCCAACACAGTGGATGCTGCCGCACTGAATGGCTTGCTCGATCATGCCTTCAGCGACCCGGCACCAGAGATCATGGGAGAGACCCACGCTTTCCTCGCCGTCCACAAAGGCTGCATTGTCAGCGAGCGCTATTGGCGAGACCTCTCAGCAGCGAACACATTCCCTTCTTGGTCAGAAGCCAAGAGCATCACCCATGCGCTGATCGGCATCCTCGCGCGTGAAGGCAGGATTGACGTGCATGCACCTGCAAATGTTCCTGAATGGCAGGCCCAGGACGACCCTCGCCGACACATCACCCTTGACCAACTCCTTCGCATGTCGAGCGGCCTGAAATTCGCTGAAGACTATGTCGATGCGGGCGTATCGGATGTCATCGAAATGTTGTTCGGCGCAGGAAAAGAAGACGTGGCGGGGTTTGCCGCAGGCTTCCCTCTCGCGCATGAACCCGGCACGACGTGGAGTTATGCGAGCGGAACCTCAAACATCGTGGCCCGATGCGCAGCAACGACGCTTGGCGCCAAGGGCGATGAGTTCAAAGCCTGGATGTTCGATGAATTATTCAATCCGATCGGCATCCAGTCAGCCGAGCCAAAATTCGACGCGCACGGCACATTTATCGGATCATCATTCTGTTACGCCACGGCCCGTGATTTCGCCCGTTTCGGCCTGCTCTACATGCGCGACGGTGTGTGGGACGGGCGACGCATTCTGCCTGAAGGCTGGGTGGATTATGCCCGCACGCCGACCGTAACACCGCCAACAGAGCCGCTTGGCTACGGCGCGCATTGGTGGCTGGGCATGTGCGGACCCGGCAGTTTTTCTGCCAATGGTTATCAGGGCCAATACACAGTTATCGTTCCCGAACTTGACCTGATACTCGTCCGTCACGGCAATTCGATGGATGAACAGGGCGATGAAGTCCGGCACTGGCTGGCCCAGGTCGCCGACTGCTTCCGTTAAGCTGCAGTCAGGTACGCCCGGCGGCCATGTCGCGCGACACCTTGTCGGCGATCATGATCGTCGGCGTATTCGTGTTGCCTGAAACAATTGTCGGCATCACCGATGCGTCGATGACCCGCAAGCCAGAAACGCCATGAACTTTCAAATTCTCATCAACAACAGCCATCGGGTCATCCGCCCTGCCCATCCGCGCAGTGCCGACAGGGTGAAAAATCGTCGTGCCGATATCGCCTGCGGCCTTTGCCAGCGCCGCGTCGCCATTGCCGACCCTAGGTCCAGGCAGGAATTCATCGGGCCGGAACGGTGCCAGCGCTGGCTGAGACATCAATCTGCGTGTTAGCCGGATGGCATCCGCCGCCACCGACCTGTCTTCCTCCGTTGAAAGATAATTTGGATTGATCCGGGGCTTTGCGTCCGCCTCTGGGGAGTCAATTCTCACCTCTCCGCGTGACGTTGGCCGCAAATTACAGGCGCTCGCCGTAATCGCTGGAAAACGATGCAGCGGGTCGCCGAACTTGTCGAGCGACAGTGGTTGAATATGGAACTCGAGATTGGCCCTTCCCTGCGCCGCATCCGAGCGTGCGAAAATACCCAATTGGGATGGCGCCATTGTCAGCGCGCCCCGCCGCCGCACAGCATAGTCCAGCCCCATGCCGGCACGCCCCAGCAGGGAATGGTATGTTTCGTTCAGCGTCCGGCTTCCGGATATCCGAAAGATCGCACGCTGCTGCAAATGGTCCTGCAAATTCCGGCCCACGCCTTGCCGGTCCACGACCGGTGCCACACCGGCCGCTGCCAACCAGTCGGACGGGCCGATGCCGGAGCGATGAAGGATCTGAACTGATCCGATGGCACCGGCGCAAAGAATAACCTCTCCTTTGGCCGTCGCACGTCGCGGGGCCCGGCCTTGCAGATAATCAACGCCCTTCGCGCGCCCGTCCGACAAGACGAGGCGATCAACAAGGCAACCCGTTTCAATTCGCAGGTTCCGCCTGTTCGCGACCGGCTTCAGGAACCCCCGCGCGGCTGACCAGCGCAGGCCACGCTTCTGGTTGACGTGGAAATAGCCTACGCCCTGATTGTCACCTGTATTGAAATCATCCGTTGCCGGAACGCCCATCTGAACGGCGGCATCGCTCACTGCGTCCAGAATGTCCCACCGCACGCGCGGATACTCGACGCGCCATTCGCCGCCTGCGCCGTGATGGGCCGTCTCGCCCAGGAAGTGATCTTCAATTCGCCTGAACACCGGCAACACGTCATCCCAGCCCCATCCGGGCAAGCCGAGATCACGCCAATGGTCAAAGTCTGCCGTCTGTCCCCGCATCGAGATCATCGCATTGATCGCCGAGGACCCGCCCAGCACCTTGCCGCGCGGATAGGACAGCCTGCGTCCGTTCAATCCCGGTTCTTCAACCGTCTCGAACATCCAGTCCGCGCGAGGGTTTCCAATGGCAAAAAGGTATCCAACAGGGATATGGAACCACAGCCAGTTGTCCTTCCCGCCAGCTTCAAGCAGCAGGACACGCTTGTTAGGGTCCGCTGAAAGCCGGTTGGCGACAACGCAACCCGCAGACCCCGCCCCTATGACGATATAATCGTATTCGCCATCAATCAGGTCAGGAGCAGGCAAGGCGTCGGTCCTCAGTTTGGCTAAACTGCCTACATGACAGCTCCGTCCAGCACCAGACGCGTGGCAATGGCTAGCTTGCGATCCGTCCGGCGAAGCGTGCATCGGCACGCATACGGTTCAGCACGACGCCAATCACGCGTCCCCCGCGACTTTCGATCGCGAACTGCGCTTCCGCGACTTCCAATGAGCTCGTGGTTTCAGCCTGAACAACCAACACGACGCCATCAACCTCGCCTGCCACATCGAGCGCAACATCTGATCGGTCCAGCGCCGGTGAATCCACAATGATCCAGTCGGTTGATCGGCGTAGTGCCTGCCACCATTTTGGGTGAGACCGCAGACACGCGCGCTGACCCGCCGCGAGGCGCTCCATTCGAAACCGCGTGACCAGAAGGCGGGTGCCGGTTAAAGGATGCGCCGTCAGCAATTTGGCGTTGGGAACAGCGCCCGCTGGTCGCAGCTCATAGATCGGTGCACACCCGAGCGCTGCATCATAAGCCCGCCCCGGACGCGCCACCTTCCCCACGAATCCTTTGTCAAAGGCGTGGTGAGCCGCATTGTTCATCAGGTCGAGATCAACCAACCACGCGGTGCGTGCTGCATGTTCAGCCGCCATCAAGGCAAACGAGGCCGCCATGCTGCTGGTGCCCTCTCCCGTGCGCGCAGCGACGAACATCAGGCTGCGCGCTCCCTGCATTGGTCGCAAACGCGTTGCGACACTCCACAGCGTGGCAAGATCGGGACGCAAATCAATCATGCAGCGTCAAACCTCCCGAACCGTCGCAAGTACGGGAAGGTCGAGCGTGCGCTCGACGGACCGGCGTGTGACGAAACCCTTTCGCGTCAGTGCTTTCATAAACCCGGCAATCAGTGCTGCGAGGAAGGCCAGCAGAATTGTTATTCCTGCCATCACGGATCGGGTTGGCAAAGGCTCAACAGGCAGGCTGGCTGACTCCAGAACACGTATACCATCAATGGACGCAACCCCGATCATCTTGCCCTGCCCTGCAGCCGCCTGCACCTTGCTTTCCAGCATGTCGCGTTTGCGCACCAGTTCAATGTAACGCGGCGCAATACTGGCCAGATTTGCCTGACGACCGTCGAGAGTCGCAATCTGATTCGCCAGTGCCGCCTTGCGGTCCGTCAGCGCAGCAGCCTGCGCTCGCAATTCGCCGATCGTAGACAGCATCTGTTCGTAACGCGGATTTGGCCCGGTCCGCACCGTTCCGACGGGGCCGTCCAGCGTCGCAATAAACGCTTCGGCGCGCTCAATCCGCCGATCCATGTCCATCACTTCTTGCGATCCGGGAAGATGGTTCACCAGCAGGGCTTCGCGCTCAAGTTTCAGATCGAGCAACGTCTGCCCAGTCGAATCCTCGACAAATAATTGTTGTTGGGGGCGGATCGACCTGAGTTGCGAGCGATAGGCCGTCAGCTGGCTCTCGACCTCTTGCAACCGGGAATCGGTGTCCAACAAGTCCCGTTTAGCTGTCCGCAAATGCGCCTTCACCGTATCAAGCTCGGATTCAAAATTTCCGATATTCTGAGCCTGCAGGAAGTTTCCCATCTCCGTTTGGGCTTCCAGCAACTGCTTTTCCATATCTGCGAAGTCTATCTGAGGCGCCACAGCTTCCGGCTTTCCCAGCACCTGCGTGCGATAGGCGAGATAGGCACCGATCAGCGCGTTCAGTACTTCGGCGGATGTTTCGGCGTCTCCATTGCGATAACGCGCACTGATGATGGGCGCGCGTGATGAAGCAGAGACGCGAAAATCGCGCCGCAAGGCGTCGATACTCAACTGACGGCACTCTGCGGCGAGGCGGCCAAGCCCGTCGGGGTTACCGCGTACGGCACGGCTCCTTGCCTCACAGGCCTTATCTATCTCGGGATAGAGCCGCGACAACGGAAACCGGTCAAGCACACGAGCAGCAACAACGGGACTGCGCAGGAAGGCAAGCTCGGGCTGGACGAGCATGTCATGGCTGGCCGCGCCAGCGGGTGCCACCATCAGGCGTGCGCGCGATTCGTACTGGTCCGACTGTGACAGCGTTGCTGCCAGGCCCAACGCAAGTACGGGCACGAATACCAGCAGCATCAGCCACTTCGCCCGCCAAAACTGCACAATCATGTCCGCAGGCCCCAGGCGTGGCCGTGACGCGGATGCCCGCATCATGCCATGTCCCGCCGGTTCTCGGTTGGGGGCCTCGGAAACAGGCATGTCGATTGCGGCTCCTCACAGCGCGTGAAGAATCAGGATCGCATACCGGCGTTTGATATTTCCTTAAGCTTAACAGCAGGCCAAAACCGACGCATCAGCGCCGCGCCTGCCAGCAAAAGCCTAGTGCATGAGCTTGAGCCATTCACGCGCTGACTGGAGCGCCTGCTTGACCTCATCGGTGCTCATCATGTCAGCCATTTCAGCGCGCTGAATTTTGGCTTCGTCCGAACCACGCAGAGCGGCCAGATTGAACCATTTGTGCGCGGCGATCAGGTCGACGTCCACGTTCAGGCCGGTCGCATAGACCAGCCCTGCCTGATAAAGTTCCTCGGGAGCCGAGTCCGGTCCGAGCATGGATTCGAGGTCGATAGCGTAATCTGCAAAGGGCATTGTCTTGTTCCTGTTTCACCTTGCCATCGCATCGCCGGGATCATTCCCGTGTCTTGCTCTGGCAACCACCACCCGCCTTGTCCGGCGATAGGTGGAGAGTGCCGTCAGAGATTTGCGTTATGGTTAATAACAGCCCCTCCCAAGAGGCAGTGCGTTAACGCCCGGGCCGGCTCGCTTAACCTCCAGTGGAAAACACGGCCAAAATGCCGAATATACATGAATCTGCCCCAAGGGCCTTCGGGCGCAGCTTGCTGCGGCTGAAAGGCCTTTTCGCTCCGGTCACAATCTGGCAAACCAGTTCCATGACCGAGTATTTCAAACCAATCCCCTATGCGCTCTGGCGTCAGGACAAGGCCGCCTTTGCAGAGGCGCTGGGCCAATCTTTCCGCGAAACAGGCTTTGCCGTGATCGCTGGCCATCCCGTGGACCAGCGAGTGATCGACGAGAACCTGCGTGCCACGAAGGCATTCTTTGCACAGCCGGACAGCGTGAAACTCAAATATGACGGGCGCAGCGGCGGCGGTCAGCGTGGCTACACCGCCTTCGCCACCGAGAACGCCAAGGGCGCTGCTAGGGCAGACCTAAAGGAATTCTGGCACACAGGCCGCCTTCTGCCGCACAGTTCGCCTTATCGCGAGACGATGGCGGACACGCCATCCGTAACTGAAGTCGATAATTTTGACCGCGCCACCCGGGCACTCTTTGATGCACTGGACGAAATGGGCCGCGATCTCCTGCGCGCCATCGCGCTGCATCTCGGCCTTGATGAACTCTGGTTCGAAGACCGGGTCGAGATGGGCAACTCCATCCTCCGTCTGCTCCATTATCCGCCACAGGAAAACCCGCCACCTGAAGGCACGGTCCGCGCGGGCGCCCATGAAGACATCAATGTCATCACGCTCCTGCTGGGTGCGGAGGAGGCTGGCCTTGAGGTCAAGCATCGCTCCGGTGAGTGGTTGGCCGTGAACCCGCCGGCTGGCGCACTGGTTATCAATTGTGGAGATATGCTGCAGCGCCTGACCGCAGGCGTGTTGCCGTCGACAACGCACCGCGTCGTCAACCCGTCTCCCGAGCGCGCAAAATTCCCGCGTTACTCGACCCCCTTCTTCCTGCACTTCAATCAGGATGTCGTCATTGAGGCGCTTCCAGACTGTGTGGCCGAAGGCGGCAAGGCCCAGCCCCCGATCACCGCGCAGGACTATCTCATGGAACGCCTCCGCGAGATCGGCCTGGTAAAGGCTTAGCCCAAGGACACCCCTTGCCTCACCGCACGATTGCCCCTGAATAGGCACGACAGCTCTTCAGAAGCTGGCGGTGACGCAGGAGGAAACGCGGGTGTTCAACAATACAGAATGGCTGGCACTGGTTCGCGAAGACATTATCGATCCGGACCGCGAGATCGTCGATCCGCACCATCACCTGTGGCCCAAACCCCATCTCAGCTACGACCTCGAGGAACTTTGGTCCGACACCGAAGACGGCCACCATGTCACTCAGACTGTTTTCATGGAATGCGGCTCGGCCTATCGCAAGGACGGACCAGACCATCTGAAGCCGGTTGGCGAAACCGAATTTGTTGCCGCAGCTGCCGCGCGTTCTGCGTCTGATCCGGGTAAGGCCACGATTGCAGGCATCGTTGCGCATGCCGATCTTCGTCTCGCCAACCTCGATGAAGTCCTCGACGCACAAGTTGGCGCCGCCAACGGCCTGTTCCGCGGCATTCGCCACGCAGGCTCATTTGACCCCCACAAAGATATCTTCTCCATTCCCGGCCGCGCGCCCGAGGGACTCTACTTCGACACCGATTTCCGCCGCGGCGTCGCACGCCTTGGTCAGCGCAACTTCACCTATGACACCTGGAACTACCACCACCAAATCCTCGACTTCGCCGATCTCGCCCGCGCCATACCGGAAACCACAATGGTGCTGGACCATTTCGGAACGCCCATTGGCGTCGGCCCGTATGCCGACAAGCGCGAGGACATTTTCGCCAAATGGAAAGACGACATCGCGGTCGTTGCCGAGAACAAGAATGTCTTCGCCAAGATTGGCGGCCTCGCCATGCCCGACAATGGGTTCGGCTGGAACACGCGGGCCACACCACCCTCTTCCGATGAATTTGTCGAGGCGCAGGCGCGTTACTATCACCACGCCATCAAATGCTTCGGGCCAGAGCGCTGCATGTTCGAAAGCAACTTTCCGGTCGACCGCCTGTCGATCAGCTATCATGTGCTCTGGAACGGTTTGAAAAAGATCGCCGCCGACTATTCCGAGGCAGACCAGACGGCGATGTTCAGCGGCACGGCCCGAAAGGTCTACCGACTCTAGGCTTTCGCCAACCAGTCGGATGCACCCGTGCCAGCCGCCTGGCCCGTCGCCATGCACGCCGTAATCAGGTAACCGCCTGTTGGCGCGTCCCAATCTATCATTTCGCCAGTGCAGAAGACGCCCGGCACATCACGCAGCATAAGCGTGTCATCCAATGCTTCCCAGGCGACTCCGCCCGTTGTCGAAATCGCCTCGTCTAGCGGCGCGGTGTCGGAAATCCTGATCGGCACGGCCTTCATCAGCTTTGCCAGCGCAGTCGGATCACCAGGCAATGGCCCGCCTGTTGCCTCATGCAACAGCGCCAGTTTCACCCCGGACAAGTTCAGGCTCTTGCGCAGATGATTGGCCATCGACTGCTTGCCATGCGGCCTCGCGAGTTTCGCGGCAATCGTACCTTGATCCATGTCCGGCAGCAGGTCCACGAACAGCGTCGCACTTCCATGCAGCCGCAAGGCGTCCACCAGTGCCGCCGAAAGCGTATAGATGCCGCCGCTTTCGACCCCACGCTCAGTAATCACGAATTCAGATCGCGTCTCTTGACGCCTGTCCGCACCATCCGTCCACAAACGTACAGACTTCACCGGATCACCCGGAAACTTTTCTTTCAGATGGTCCGACCAGTCGACAAGGAAACCGCAATTGGATGGCCCGAACGGCACCATGCGAACACCCTTGTCAGTCAGCAGCGGTGCCCATGCCGCATCAGATCCCAGACGCTTCCAACTCGCCCCGCCCAGCGCCAGGATAGTCGCATCAGGCGTCGTCTTCACATCCCCGTCTGGTGTATCAAACACCAGCGATCCTGCTTCGTCCCACCCTTGCCAGCGATGACGCGGATGCAAAACCGCGCCCTGCTCCTGTAAGCGCACCAGCCATGCGCGCAGTAGGGGCGAGGCCTTCATCATTTCAGGGAACACGCGCCCAGTCGGCCCTGTATGGGCAGCAATGCCAAGGCCCTGCATCCATTCAGTGACCTCGCCGGGGCCGAACGCCCGCACCATATCCAGAAGACGCGAATCGCCACGGTAACGCGACAGGAACAAATCCGCGCCCTCGGCATGACTGATGTTCAGGCCACTCTTGCCAGCCATCAGGAACTTGCGCCCAAAGCTCGGCATCGCGTCATAGATATCGACACCGATGCCGCGCTCCGTCAGAGTCTCGGCGGCCATCAGGCCAGCCGGTCCAGCGCCAATGACGGCAGCGTGCAACTAGATCAGCCCGGCAAGGGGCGAACTTGGGTCAGCATACATCTTTTTCGGCATGCGACCCGCAAGATAACCCTCGCGTCCGGCGATCACGGCATGTTTCATCGCGCTCGCCATCAGGATCGGATCCTTCGCCGCTGCAATCGCCGTATTCATCAGCACACCATCACAGCCCAGTTCCATCGCGATCGCCGCATCCGAAGGCGTCCCCACACCTGCGTCCACAATCACAGGCACGCGCGTCTGCTCGACAATCAGGCGGATATTAACCGGATTCATGATGCCGAGCCCCGAGCCGATCAGGCTGCCGAGTGGCATGATGGCGCAACAGCCCGCATCTTCCAGCATCTTGGCGTAGACCGGGTCGTCAGAGCAGTAGACCATCACTTCGAACCCGTCAGCGATCAGTGCCTTGGCCGCCTCCAGCGTCTCAGGCATGTTCGGATACAGCGTCTTCTGGTCGGCCAGCACTTCCAGCTTCACCAGGTTCCAGCCACCCGCTTCCCGCGCCAGGCGCAAGGTCCGCACCGCTTCATCCGCCGTGTAGCAGCCTGCCGTGTTAGGCAGATAGGCGAACTCGTCCGGCTTGACGAAATCAGTAAGTATTTCCTGGCTCGGGTCAGACAGGTTCACTCGGCGCAGCGCCACCGTGACAATCTCTGCGCCTGCCGCGCGGGCCGCGTCGGCGTTCTGCTGATAGCTGGCATATTTGCCGGTTCCCACGATGAGGCGTGACGAATAGGTTTTTCCGGCAATGATCAGCGGGTCTGTCATGATATCAGTACGGTTCCTTGATGGCGTTTCGGAGCGGTTTCAACGACGTCCCGCTTACCCGCCGCCGACGAACTGCACAAGTTCCAGCCGGTCGCCATCCTCCAGCACGGTAAAGGCATGTTCCGACTTTGGCACGATCTCCAGATTGCGCTCCACGGCTATGCCGCGCGGGTCGCGCCCGGCGGCCTCTGACAGCTCTTCCAGCAGCACTGACAGGGTCGTGCCGGGGTTAACCTGTCGTAACTCACCATTCAGCGTGATCTGCATGTCTGCAGCCTCCGATTCAAAGCCCCTTGCCTTGCCGGGCGTTCCAGAGCAAGACGGGG